>Ga0335081_10020700_pt1 | contig 10639 bp, 10 predicted proteins | sample Lox_Sample_35_FD_206713 | JGI IMG/M metagenome (GOLD analysis project Ga0335081, IMG submission 206713) | Soil microbial communities from Loxahatchee National Wildlife Refuge, Florida, United States - Lox_Sample_3.5 | ecosystem: Environmental > Terrestrial > Soil > Wetlands | place: USA... | reverse complement strand
GGCAGGCGGGTGAGATTCGGCATACAGCGCCTCCGCGTCGCGGCCCGCGTCGAGCGGGCGCAGCCGGACATGCGTGCCCACAAGCTCGATCCGCGCCGGCCGCGCCGCCGGCCGCCAGTCGACGTCAGCCCCGACCGGGCGCTCGGTCGCGATCGGCTCCTCAGTCGCCATCCATTGATCGAACCACACCGGGTCGCAGGATGCCCAACGGCCCGCGCGCCAGGGCCGTCGTCCGGGGCACGCGCACCGCGGAGGAGGCGAGCGCGAGACCGGCGAGGATGATCGCGGCGCCGGCCAGCTCGCCGGCGCTCGGCGACTGGCCGAGCGCGATCCAGGCCGCCGCGATCCCGACCGGGGGGACCAGCAGCGTGAACGGCGCCACCCGCGAGGCGGGATGCCGGCGCAGGAGCCACGTCCACGCCCCGAAGCCGAACCCGGTCGAGACGATCACGACGTACAGCAGCGCGAGCAGCCCGCCGGCGCTCACGTTCGCGAACGCGGAGCCGATCTCATGCGACCCCTCGAACGCCAGCGACAGCGCGAACAGCGGGAGAGGCGGGACGAGGCTCGACCACACGAGCAGTGCCAGGGCGTCCGGGGCCTGGGCGCGGCGGTTGCAGATGTTCCCGACGCCCCACGAAGCGGCGGCGCCCACGCACAGGAGCAGAGCGCCGAGCGGCACGCCGCGGGCGCGCCCGAGCGCGATCAAGACGACGCCGCCGACCGCAACCGCCGCACCGGCCAGCTGGGCTCGGCCCGGGCGCTCGCCGAGGAAGGCGACGGCAAGCGCGATCGTGAACACGGTCTGGGTCGGAAGGACGACCGACGCGAGGCCCGCCGGCATCCCTTGGTGGATCGCGACGAACAGCAGCCCGAATTGCCCGGCGCTCATGAACAGGCCGACGCCGATCACCCACCGGAGCGGCACCGCCGGCCGTCGGACGACAAGCACCGCCGGGAAGGCGACAAGCGTGAACCGCAGCGCGGCGAACAGAAGCGGAGGAAACGAGCCGAGCCCGACGTCGATGACGACGAAGTTGATGCCCCAAACCAGCGCCACGGCGGCGGCGAGCATGACGTGACGGGTGGGCACATCATGAGATTGACGGCGCGGTTTGCGAAGTGCGACTAGACCTTCTTGACGAGACTCGTAAGCTGAGCTTCATGATCGAGCTCCGCCGCCTGCGCGCCCTTCGGGAGCTCGCCAACCGCGGCACGATCTCCGCGGCCGCCGATGCGCTGTATCTCACGCCCTCGGCGGTTTCGCAACAGCTCGCCGCGCTCGAGCAGCAGGTGGGGCAACCGCTCCTGCTCCCGAACGGCCGCACGGTACGGCTGACGCCCGCCGCCGAGGCGGTGCTCGCCCACGCCAACGCGCTGTTCAGCGAACTCGAACGGATGGACGCGACGCTCGCGGCGCTCGCCGGTGGCGAGCGCGGCCGCGTCCGGATCGGGGCGTTCTCGACCGCGATCCGCGGCCTGATCGTGCCCGCAGTCGGGCTGCTCCGCGACCGGGCGCCGGGCGTCGAGCTGGTGGTGCAGGACCTCGAGAGCCCGGAGGTGTTCGACGAGCTCGCTCGCGGCGAGGTCGACCTGGCGATCTCGATGGAGTCCGACAGCGCTCCCCGCCATGACGATGAGCGCTTCAGCCGGACGCCGCTCATGCGCGACCTGCTCGACGTCGCCCTCCCCCAGGACCACCGGCTCGCCGGGGAAGCCGAGGTCCCGCTCGGGGCGCTCGCGTCCGAGCCGTTCGTGGCGCCGCCCCGCGGATGGTCGTGCGAGGACGTGATCCGGGTCGGCTGCGCGGCCGCCGGCTTCTCACCCGTCGTCGCCCACCGCTCCGCGGACTGGACCGCAGTGATGGCGCTCGTCGGCGCCGGCCTGGGCGTCGCCTGTGTGCCGAGGTTGGCCCAGGACGAGCCACCGTCCGGGGTAACGATCCGGCCGATCGGCGGCGATCCGCCGTGCCGCCACCTGTTCATCGCCTGTCGGCGGGGGGCCGAGGAGCATCCGACTCTGCGCGCGGTGGTCACGGCCGTACACGACGTGGCCCTGCAGGTGGTGGCGGAGACGGCGGCGGTTGCGGGCCACGAGTGAACGCTCTCGGGGCGATCGGCCAGAGTTCACGCCGTGACGTTCCTCCACGCCAGCGGCGTGGGTTTGCCTGCCTGGTGCCGATCGTCCCGAAGAGCGTTTCGGTATCCGGAAGTCTCGCGACCGGTCCGGTCGGATGTAAGTACCCCAAGGGGTGGCTATGCACACCTCCCGGTTGTAGGCTCGCCCCTCACCGACGTACCGCAGATTGAGGTCCACCACCAAACGAGGGGAGCCTTCGATGGCAGACAGCGTCTACCGCGTCACCGAAGTAATCGGCGTCAGCAGCGAGTCGTGGGAGGCCGCGGCGCGCAACGCGGTGGAGACAGCCGCCAGAACGGTGCGCGACCTCCGGGTCGCCGAGGTGATCCGCCAGGACGTGACGATCGAGAACGGGTCGCTCGTCAGCTACCGGGTGCGCCTGGGAATCTCGTTCAAGTTCGAGAGCGGCGACTGAAGCCCGAGCTGATCGGCCGGCGCGCTCCGGCCGCTCCGGGGTGGCCGCCGACGGGCCTATCACGGCAGCGCGCCGGCCACAGGTTTTCGACACGCGCAAAACAGTTTCTCGGTCACAAATCGGGGCCGCGGGTAGCTCCTTGCCCGCTCGCGCCAGCGGTGCGATTCTTAGGCCCTGTTCGAGCGCCTGACAGAGCGAGCCCGCCAGGTCGTGGTCCTGGCGCGTGAAGAGGCGGACGGGTTCAAGCACGGATACATCGGCACCGAGCACATCCTGCTCGGCCTGCTGCGGGATCCCGAGGGATTCGCCGGGCACGTCCTAGGTTCATTCGACCTCACCGTCGAGCGAGTCCGGGGCGAGGTCGTGCGCATGGTCGGGCTCGGCGAAGAGGCCGTGGCCGGTCAGATCCCGTTCACGCCCGAGGCAAAGCGGGTGCTCGAACTCGCGGACCGCGAGGCGATCGGCCTCGGGCACCACTACATCGGCACCGAGCACATCCTGCTTGGGCTGATCTCGCTGAACGACGGTGTCGCCGAGCGGATCCTGCTCGACCTCGACGCCGGGCCCGACAAGGTACGCCGCGAGGTGATTCGGATGCTGTCGAGCGCTGGCGCGCTCAGTCGTCCCCGGAACGACTCGGCGCACGCATCATCAACCCCACCGCGGGCCGGGTTCGATGAGTGGATCCGGGTCGGCCCCGGCGCCGGCGCACGACGGCTGCTGACCGTCGCCGCCGGACGCGCGCTCGACGACGGTCGCTCGGAGATCGAGGCCCGCGATGTTCTCCTGGCCCTGGCCCGCGACGAGAAGATGGCGCCCGTGCTCGCGGAACTAGGCGTGGATGAGGCGGCGATCCTCGAGGCGCTTGCTCGCCGGCGAGGGAACCGACCGCCCCCGCAGACCCCGCCGACCGGCAACGGCCCGGGCTAGCGTCGGCCCCGGCGGGCGATGTCGATCTCGCTCGTGTCCACCCGGTGGCCGGCGGCGCAGCGCACCTCGACACCCACGCTCTCACCGCAGTCGCGGTGAATCAGCTCGACCGGGCCGCCGCGCTCGTCGAGCCAGCGATCGCCCCACTGCATGAGCGCGACGAGAACCGGGAACAGGTCGGCGCCCTTCTCGGTGAGCCGGTACTGCTGACGGGTCCGCTGGCCGGGCTCGCGGTAGTCCTCGCGCTCGAGCAGGCCCTCGTCGACGAGCTCGCGCAGGCGCGCGGCGGTCACGGGCTCGCTGATTCCGACGCGCTCGGCGAAGTCGTCAAAGCGAGTCGTCCCATAGAACGCCTCGCGCAGGATCAGCAGCGACGAGCGTGTGCTCAGGATCTCGAGCGACTTGGCGATCGTGCAGCGCTCGGCGGTCCACCCTTCGCGGGGATCGAGCGCTCCGGTTAGGCGTACGGCTGAAGTCGACATGCCGCGAATGATAGCTGACTAGCGCAACGCTAAGTCAGCATGGTAGGATGCTGGCTATGCCCTCTCTAAGTCAGCGTCTCTCGCGCCCGGCCCGAACCACCGCCTCGCCCAACCTCGTTCTCGTGATCGTCTGCGCCGGCGTCGTGCTGGCGAGCCTCGACCTGTTCATCGTCAACGTCGCCCTCCCCCAGATGGCCCGGAGCTTCGGCTCCGGCACGCGGCTCGGCGATCTCTCATGGGTGCTGAACGCCTACGCGATCGTGTACGCGTCCCTGCTCGTCCTGTTCGGACGACTCGCCGACCGCTACCCCCGCGAGCGCGGCTTCCTGGTCGGCGTGGCGGTGTTCGTCGCCGCCTCGGCGGCGTGCGCCGCTGCAACCAGCCTGCCGATGCTGATCGCCTTCCGGGTGGTCCAGGCCGCCGGGGCGGCGCTACTCACCCCGACCTCGCTCGGCCTGATCCTGGCGACGTTTCCCGCCGAGCGCCGCCAGAGCGCGGTCCGGACCTGGACCGCGGCCGGCGGATTCGCCGCCGCACTCGGGCCCGCGGTGGGCGGCATCCTCGTCGCGGCGAGCTGGCGATGGGTGTTTCTCGTGAACCTTCCGATCGGCGTGGCCGCGCTGGTCGCGGGCTGGCGCCTGCTGCCGGACGTCCCGGGCCACCCGATCCCCTGGCCCGACGGGTTGAGCGCGCTGCTGATCACCGGCGGCGTGGGTGCGCTCACGCTCGGGCTCGTCGAAGGCGGCACATGGGGCTGGGGCAGCACACGGACGGTCGCCGTCCTCGGAGCGGCCTTCGTCCTTCTGACGTTGTTCGGCCTCCGGACCGCCCGCCACCACAATCCGCTGATCGACCGGGCGCTGTTCCGGGTGAGGCCGTTCACCGGAGCGTCGGCGGTGGCGGTGCTGTTCTCGATCGCGTTCGGCGCGATGCTGTTGTCCCGGGTGCTCTGGGCCCAGGACGTATGGCACTGGTCGGCGCTGACGACCGGGTTTTCGATCGTGCCGGGACCGATCATGGTCCCGCTGTTCTCCTTCCTGATAGCCGGCCGGCTGATCGCGCGGTTCGGCGCCGGCGTCGTGATCGCCGCGGGATCGACGATCTTCGCGGCCGGCATGGCATGGATGGCGCTGGCGGTCGGCCTCAGGCCCGACTACGTCGGCGACGTTCTCGGCGGGCTGATCCTGACGGGGATCGGCGTGGGTCTGACCCTGCCGACGATGATGGCCACGGCCGCCGCTTCGCTTCCGCCCACGTCGTTCGCGACCGGATCGGCGGTCGTCAACATGCTGCGTCAGGTCGGCCTGGCCATCGGCGTGGCCATGCTGATCGCCGTTCTCGGCTCGCCGAACTCGCCGGCGCAGGTACTTGCGGCGTATCAGCGCGGCTGGTGGGTGACGGCCGCGGTCGCGCTCGCCGGCGGCGTCGTCGGGTTCGTGACGCTCGTGCGGCGACCGCGCGCCACCGGCGCGAGCGCATGGGAGGCACCAGCCGCGTCGCCGGCAAGCGCCCCGGAGCTGGTCGCCGCCGGCACCGAGAATGTGTGATGCACTCTCCGGCGATGACGGCCCATCTGACAAACGCGAGCGAGTTCATGCGGCTGCTCGAGATCGAGTTTGCGGAGCGCAGCCCGACGCGCGTCACCGGCTCGGTGGCCGCCGACGAGCGCCACCACCAGCCGTGGGGACTCGTCCACGGCGGGCTGTACACAACGGTCATCGAAACGTTCGCGACCACCGGAGCGTTCGAGGCGATCAAGGATCGTGGGATGCAGGCGGTCGGCGTCTCGAACGCAACCGACTTCGTCCGCCCACACACGCGTGGCCGGCTCGACGTGGTGGCGACCCCGATCCACCAGGGTCGGACGCAGCAGCTCTGGCAGGTCGAGGTGCGCCGCCCCGAGGATCACAAGCTCGTCGCGCGCGGGCAGGTCCGGCTCCAGAACATCGAGGCCAACGGATGAGCGCACCCTCCCGAAACGGCTGGGGTGAGCCTCGCACGAAGCAGATCACATGGTACGACCCAATGATCACGGCCGGCGCGGGCGCGTCCGTGCCGGGGCGCGAGCTCCTTCAGGCGCTGGTCGACGGCAAGTTGCCGCCACCTCCGATCGCGGATGTGTTCGGAGCGCGCCTGCATTCGGTCGCCGACGGCGAGGCGGTGTTCCGCTGCACGCCCGATGAGTCCAGTTACAACCCCGCGGGCATCGTCCACGGCGGGCTGTTGTGCATGTTGCTCGACTCAGCCTGCGGGTGCGCGGTCCAGTCGCAACTCCCGGCCGGTGCCGGCATCTCCACGATCGAGATCAAGGTCAGCTTCATGAGCGCGCTGCGCGCCGACAGCGGCGAGCTCGAGGTGATCGGAAGGGCGCTTCGTGTCGGCCGCCAGGTGGCATTCGCTGAGGCCCACGCCCGTAACGCGGTCGGCAAGCTTGTCGGCCATGCGACCTCGTCGATCGCCGTCATCGGGCCTTGAGCGTCATGGGCCGGAGCCTCTGCCCGCGAGCCGTCGCCGGAGCGTGCGAGACTATGTAAAACGCAGCAAATCCCCAGCCACCGGCGGATCTGGGCCAGATAAGCATTGGGTGCATGCTTATCTGCGCCGAGCGGCAGGCGGAGGACGGCTTTGCTGCGTTTTACATGGGGCCAACCCCCGCCGCGATCCCGCTACTCGTACTGGAGCGCTTGCAGCACGTTGAGCTTGCCGGCGCGCCGGGCCGGCCAGATCGCGGCGATCAATCCCGCGATGACCGCGGCGATCACAAACACGATCAGCGTTCCGACCGGGATGGTGAACGTCCCGAAGTTGATCGTGGCGCCGATCAGCGCGGCCAGCAGGATGCCGAGCGGGATCCCGAACGCGGCGCCGAGCAGGGCCGTGATGACGCTCTCGTGGCGGATCATGCGCCGTACCTGGCGCCGGCTCATCCCGACCGCCCTGAGCATGCCGAGCTCACGGGTCCGCTCGAACACGGTCAGCACGAGCGTGTTGACGATCCCGAACAGGCTGACCACGATCGACAGCGACAGCAGCACGTACAGGAGATTGAGTAGCAACGTCAGGCCCTGCAGCTGATTGTTGATGAACTGCGACTTCGTCTGGAGCTTGGCGTCCGGGAACCCGGCCAGCGCCGCGTTCAGCGTGTTCGTGTTGGCTGTGGTGACGCCCCCCTGCATGTTCACGAACGTGAACAGGTTCTGCGGGTTCTGGTACTCGCGGTCGAACAGCGCCTGCGAGATCGAGACGTCCCCGTACGGCGACGCGCCCTTCGGCGGATTGCTGATTCCGATCAGCTTCAGGTTCAGGAAGTGGCCGGTCGGCGTCTCGACCGACAGCCGCGAGCCGACCTGGAGGTGCTGGGCCTTCGCGTAGGCCTTGTCGACGAACGCGCCGTCGTTCCCGAGCTGCGCGGGAATGCCGGGGCCACCCGCCTGCCAGTCGACCTTGATCGCCTCGCTCGCATTGGGCGGCACACCCGTGACGTTGATGTGCGAGCCGAACGCCTTACCGTCGCCGGCGCGGACGCCCACCACGCCGGTCACGCCGGGAACGCCGCGCACGGCCTGCTCGGAGGAAAGGCTGATCGGCGAGAAGTTGTTCGTCGCCGTGATCGCGTAGTTCGCGACGAACGCCTTGTTGACGCTGTCCTTGAACCCCGTCCGCAGCCCCGCCGCCAGCACGCCGACGAGCGTGACCAGCGCCAGCCCGATCATCAGCGCCGACGCGGTCGAGGCGGTCCGCGCCGGGTTGCGCGCCGAGTTGCCCTCGGCGAGCTTGCCCGCCGCGCCTCCGATCTTCGTCGCCGGCCAGCCCAGGACCTTTACGAGCGGCGGCACCAGCTTCGGAGCGAGCATCGAGACACCGATGAACAGGGCGATGGCTCCGAGGCCTACCGCGAGCAGCCGCAACCCCGTCGACAGTCCGCTCACCAGCAGGCCGATCAGCATGAGCACGATCGCCCCGATCACGGTCGCGGCAGCCGCGTGCGTGCCGTACTTGGCCCATCGCGACGGCGGCAGCAGCGCGCCCTCGCGCGCCGCAGCGATCGGCGGCACTCGCGTCGCCCGGAGCGCCGGCCGCACCGCCGCGATCATCGTGATGATGATCCCGACCGCCAACGAGACGATGATCGTCCGCGTCTTGAACACGGTCGACGCCTGGGGGAGGTTGATCCCGAACGACACCAGCAGCGAGTTGAGTGCCTTGGCCAGCAGCAGCCCGAGGAACAGCCCGACGATCGAGGCGACCGTTCCGATCACGAACGACTCGATCAGGACCGAGCGGAGAACCTGGCGGCGGGTCGCGCCCAACGTCCGGAGCGTCGCCAGCTCGCGCGTTCGCTGCGCGATCGTGATCGACAGCGTGTTCGCGATCACGAAGCTACCGACGAACAGCGCAATGCCGCCGAACGCGAGCAGGAAATCCTGGAAGATGTTGAGAAAGCCGCTGGTGTCCTTGGTCGCCTGCTGGGCCTGCGCCTGACCGGTTCTCACCTGCGCGCTCGGCCCGAGCAGCGGCTTGATCTGGTTCACGACCTGCTGGGGGGAGTATCCGTGCTTGGCGGCGACGCTGATCGTGTCGTACTTACCGACCTTGTTGAACAGCTGCTGGGCCTTGGGCAGCGTGAACACCGCCATCGTGGCCCCGCCGAGCGAGGACACGCCGGCGATCTGGACAGTCCCTGCAATCCGGAACCGCTCGACGGGCCCACGCGCGACGACCCCGATCTCGTCGCCAACCTTGTAGTTGTGCTTGCTCGCGGTCGAGGCGTCGATCGCAACCTCGTCCGGGCTGGTCGGGAAGTGACCGCTCGTCACCGTGAGCGGGTTGAAGTGCTGGCCCGCGGGCGAGTAGCTGAAGGCAAGGCCCGGCGCGCCACCGGCCGAGATCACCTTCCCGTTACGGCCCACAAGCTGGGCGCTGTCCGAGATGCCCCCGGATGCCAGCGCGACCGACGGGAGCGCGCGTACCTGCGTCAAGAGCGAAGCCGGCAGCGAGGGCGTCGTCGGCGCGTTGCCGTTGTTGCCCGACGAGATCGCGCTCTTGCCGGTGATCACCGCGTCGGTGTTCTGATACACGGTGGTGAACACCGTGTTGAACGCCGACTTGATCGTGTCGGTCAGCACGAACGTCCCGCTCACCATCGCGACGCCGAGCACGATCGCAAACGCGGTGAGTGCGGCGCGTAACTTGCGTCCGAGGAGACCGCGGAGCGCGACCCTGGTCACGATTGCAGCGTGCTCATCACCTCGAGCACCTGGGCCGCATTCGTGTCGGTGAGCTCCTTCACGATCAATCCATCCGCTAGGAACATGATGCGATCGGCGATCGCTGCGGCGCGCGCCTCGTGGGTGACCATCACGATCGTCTGGTTGTAGTCACGCGCGGAGTCGCGCAACAGGTCGAGGATCTCGCCTCCGGTCTTCGAGTCGAGGTTGCCGGTCGGCTCGTCGGCGAACAGGATCGTCGGCTTGGTCACGAGCGCGCGGGCGATCGCCACCCTCTGCTGCTGGCCGCCCGAGAGCTCGGAGGGCCGGTGGTCGCGACGGTCGGCGAGGCCGGTCTTGTGGAGCAACTGCTCGAGCCAGTCGCGATCTGGCTTCTCGCCGGCGATCGACAGCGGCAGCAGCACGTTCTCGTCGGCGGTCAGCATCGGGAGCAGGTTGAAGAACTGGAAGACGAACCCGATGTGGTCGCGGCGCAGCCGGGTCATGTCGGCGTCGTCGAGGCCGGTGATCTCGGTGCCCGCGATCGTGACGGTCCCGCTCGTCGGCTGGTCGAGCCCCGCGAGGACGTGCATCAGCGTCGACTTGCCCGAGCCGGACGGACCCATGACGGCCACGAGATGGCCGCGCTCGACGTCGAGCGAGACTCCACGGAGAGCGTGGACCGCGGTGGCGCCCTCACCGTACTGGCGCTCGAGATCGCGCGCCTGAACGACTACGCCGTTGAGTGAGGTCCCCGCGCGTGCGGTGACTTCGGTTTCCTCCGCCGGCACGAAACCGGTGTATAGCACCTGAAACGTGTTTCAGTTGTTGCCTGGCAGGACCAATGTCGGAATTCTCACCAGGACCAATTCTCACACCGTCGTCTTCACAAACTGTTCACGCAGCGCGGTCTTCTTGAATTTGCCGGTCGCGGTGCGGGGGATCTCGTCGATGAACTCGACGCGTTCGGGCAACTGCCACTTGGCGAAGTGACTGGACAGGTGGTCACGCAGATCGTCGGCCGTCGCTTCGGCACCGCCCTTCAGGACCACCACCGCCATCGGGCGCTCGTCCCATTTCTCGTCGGGGACGGCGATCACCGCGGCCTCCGCCACCGCCGGATGCCCCATGAGCAGGTTCTCCATGTCGACCGAGGAGATCCACTCGCCGCCGGACTTCACGAGATCCTTGGCGCGGTCGGTGATGCGGATCGAGCCGCGCGAGTCGATCTTCACGACATCGCCGGTCTGGAACCAGCCGTCGTCGGTGAACTTCTCGGCGCCGGTGCCCTGGAAGTAGGCCGCCGCCACCCACGGGCCGCGGACCTCGAGCTCGCCCGTCGCCTGATCGTCCCATGGGATCAGCTCCCCGTCATCGCCGCGCGCACGGATGTCGACGAACGGCGCCGGGATGCCCTGGCGTGCGCGGTACCCGAACTGCTCATCGGGCGAGGCATCGTCGAGCTC
>Ga0335081_10020699_pt1 | contig 10639 bp, 11 predicted proteins | sample Lox_Sample_35_FD_206713 | JGI IMG/M metagenome (GOLD analysis project Ga0335081, IMG submission 206713) | Soil microbial communities from Loxahatchee National Wildlife Refuge, Florida, United States - Lox_Sample_3.5 | ecosystem: Environmental > Terrestrial > Soil > Wetlands | place: USA... | reverse complement strand
CCCTCAAATTCTCCCATGCAAATCACGATAAACCTATATTCTCTTTAGATCAGTTGTAGAGTATATGTCGCCAGTGAAACCTATAAAAACTTTTAGGGATTTGCTATCTTTCCTGACAATAATCCCCGTGGGCGGAAAAGAAGACTTCATCTTCACTACAGCTGAGCACGTGTACCTTTTTCCCATCATCGGCGGCTTTATAGGGGTACTATCGGCAGTTTATTTTATTGGTTCAGGCATTATTGTCCGTTTCTTGCTAGGATTAGTTAATTCGGTCATCGCGGTGCCGACGGATTTCTTATCTAAGCTCGTGGTTGCCGCCATGACTGTAGCTTTCTTGCTTGTAATAACTGGGCTTCAGCACTTCGATGGCTTAATCGATTTAGGCAACGCGGTTGGTTTAGGAAACCTACATGATCGCAAAATGGTTGCTCATGCTTGGACAGTAACTTATTCAGGCGCTGTACTTGCGATAGCTGTAGAATTTATCGCTTTTATCGGCTTATTCTTCATCAACCCCCTTTTTGCTTTTGGCGCATTAATTGCTGCTGAAGTTTCAGCAAAATTAGCAATGGTAACAATTGTTTGGGTAGGAAAACCCACCCATAAAGGGTTAGGCTCGATTTTTCTAGCAAAAGCCAAAAACAAACTTAACCTTATCGCTTACGCTCTTTCATTTCTGATTGTTTATCCTTTTTTTGCTTTTTCACTTAACCCAATTCTAGGTTTGGTCGGTATTGCGATTGTTCTAGTAAGCATTCCAGTCGCGTTGGTAATGGAAAAGATTTCGGAAAACGTTTTTGGGGGAGTTTCAGGCGACACTATTGGGGCAACAAACGAGGTAGCGAGAGCGTTTACGCTTATTTTACTAGGATTGTTAACGGTGCTGGCGATACTGAAATGAAAGTGCCTGCATTGATTATGGCTGGCGGAAAGGGCAAGAGGATAAGTTTGCCAATAGAGAAGCCTCTTCTGCCCTTTATCGGTAAACCCCTTATTGATTGGGTAGCTGAAGCAGTTATCAGCGCCAAAAATGTTTCTGAATTTTATGTTGTAACCAGCCCAAACACTTCTCAAACAGAAATCCGCTGCCAAAGCAAGGGGTGGAAGATTTTGCGCGCTGACGCCAACGGCTACCATAACGACCTCAAACAAGCAGCGTTAATGGCAGGGCTAATGGGTCCTGTGTTAACGGTTCCAGCGGATTCTCCAGCTCTCACTGGGAGGTTCATTGACAAAATAATTAGTCAGTTTGAGGTTTGCGGTAAAGATTTCTATGCCGTTTTTGTTCCCATCCAGGCACGGGAAAGCTTGGAGCTCTCTATTGATTCCACCGACGAGTACGAAGGCAAGTGGTATGCTGTGTCAGGAGTAAATATTGTTAATGGCGCAAAAATTCAAGGCGAAGGAAAAATCGAAACAAGCGCCCTAATCACGGAGGAAGTTGAAGTGCTCTTAAACATTAATACACTTAAGGATTTAGAAATAGCAGAGAAAATAATGCAAAACAGACAGCCTTAAGCAAATTAGTAGAAAACGGTATTTTAGAGAAATATTTAACATCCCCTCGCACCCTACTCTAAATCTAGTTGCTGCTTCAGGAGACGATCTCGGATGAGCCTACTAAGTCATGATAGCTTTTGGAATGCAGTGATTACTCTGCCCATGACAAAAAAAATGCTGAGAATGTCTTTGAAAAAGTGCCCTGAATGCAACAGAACAGTTCTCGAAGCAGCACTTGACGATTACGTAGGCAAAACCGAAAGAAAATGCGAGAAGTGTAATGGCCTTTACTCGCAAATTATTGGTTTTTGGGTTGAATTTCTGAGACGAAGCTTAAATTTTAAGCGGGAAAAAGTCGCTAAACTCTTGGCTGACCCCTATGCTCGGCGGGCAGTTATGAACTTAACCCAAAGTTTTGCTTATATTGGCATAAAAAAGCCTATCTCACTCTACGCGCCCTTCCTTATTGTTTGGGATTTTACCCATAAATGCAACTTGAAGTGTAAGCATTGCTACTCAAACAGTGGGGCAATAAGAGAAGAAGAATTAACCACCCAACAAGCCAAAGATGTGGTTGATCAAATTGCTGATGCTGGAGTGACGGCGCTTGCTTTTTCGGGTGGCGAACCCTTAACTCGCGGCGATTTTTTTGAAGTTGCAGAGTATGCCGCCAACCGAGGACTCTACATTTCCGTTGCTACAAACGGAACCCTGCTCACCAAAGAAACGGTTCAGAAGCTCAAAGCGGCCAAGGTTAACTATTTAGACATCAGTATCGATGGAGCATGTGCGAAAACACATGATGAATTTCGAGGAGTCCCAGGAGCGTTTGATAGGGCGGTTGCAGGTTTGAAGAATTGTATTGAAGCGGATTTATGTGTGTGCATTGCTACCACTGCGACTAAAAATAATCTTGAGGAAATGCCTGCGATTATTGATTTAGCTGAGGAATTGGGAGCTGAGAGATTTACTAACTTTAATTTTGTTCCAGCGGGAAGGGGCAAAACACATTATGAACAAGACCCGTCGCCTGAAGAACGGGAAAAATTGATGCATTATTTGCTTGCAAGAATGTCAAAGGGCTGCAAAACGACTATTCTTACTACTGCACCTCAACTGGCTCGCGTAGGTATTCAATGTCAAGGATCCCAAGGAACAGGCGATGTAACTATGTCAATGGCGCATATGCAAACAGTCAAAGTAACCAAGAAAGCAGTTCCGCTCGCCGATTTTATCGGCGGTTGCGGAGCAGGAAGATTATACTGTTCGTTGTCACCGCAGGGAGATCTTCATCCATGTGTTTTCCTGCCTGTTAACGTAGGCAACCTCAAAACCGAAAAATTCCAAGATATATGGTTAAATGCACCCCTCTTTAACGCTTTCAGAAACAGGGCGAACCTCAAGGGCGCCTGCGGAAAATGCGAATACAAATACATTTGTGGCGGTTGCAGAGCTCGCTCAGCTGCATACCATAATGGTGACATGTTGAACAACGACCCTGGCTGCATAATGGGAGTGAAAGGTGCCAAAGGTGCATAGCCAACAAAAAACCGTTAAAATTTTCCGCACAAATGATGATATAAGCGATATTATAGCAGAAGCCGTCGCTAATTCAGGGCTAAGAGGCAAACGCAAAATTTTCATTAAACCGAATTTAAGTCACCCTGAATATCTACCAGGCGTAGTTACGAGCCCCGAATTGATGCGGCAACTAGTCGGCTTATTACGCGACGGGAACAGCGAAGTGATTGTTGGCGAATCAAATGGCTTCAACTATCCTTGTTGGACTGCGTTTGATAAAACAGGTACCGAAGCCGCGGTGAAAGCAGCAGGCGGCAGTGTCATCAACCTCTCGGAAGATAAAGTCGTCAAAATAAAACTCCAAAGCAACACCCCATTAAAGCAGCTATTTCTTCCCAAAACCATCCTAGATGCTGATGCTGTGGTGGATTTGCCATTGATGAAAACGCATGAATTTATGGCTTACAGCGGCGCCGTCAAAAACCTATTTGGCTGTGTGCCCAGCAACAAACGTATCTATTTACATCCTTATTTGCCTGAAGTGCTCTATCGGCTGTACACCATCTTCAAGCCACAATTAACTATAATGGATGCAAGAATAGGCATTGAAGGCAACGGTCCAACAAAAGGCAAACCAGTAAAAATGGGGTTAATGTTAACAGGCAACGATGCATTAGCTTTAGACATAATTGCCGCCAAAGTTATGATGTTGGACTGGAAAGAAACATACCTAAAATACATCGCAGACAGAACAGGCATATGCGAAGATGACATCATTGCTGAAGGCTTACCGATTAGCTCCGTTGAGCACAAATTCGAGTCCCCACGGATTGATTTGCCCGTAAAAGCGCAAATGATGATTTACCAACACGAATACCTAACAAAAATTTTCTTTTGCTCGCTAGACATAGTTAAGATGTTCCAGAAGATAACAACGACTTATCGAGGAAAACCCGTAGAAATAGGCTAACTTAGAGCTTCATCGTACACCTTCATTGCATCTTTAACAACAATGCGCCAGTCAAGTTTTTGCTCAACTGTCTTACGGGCTTTTGCACCCATCTCATCAGCCTCAGCAGTATGGTCAAGCAAATAGATTATCTTTTCAGAGAACTGCTTTGAATTAAACGGCTCAACCAAAAATCCGTTTTTGCCGCTATCGATGGTTTCAGGGATGCCGCCTACAGTAGTAGTCACGACGGGTAAGCCTGATGCTAAGGCTTCCAACACGGCAAAAGGATGATGCTCATAAAAGGTAGAGAATGCAAAGATGTCTGCGGCCTGATAGAGTTTGGGTAGTTTATTATCTGGGTAATAGCCTGTGAAGACAATGTTGTTTTTGACCCCAAATTTCTCCGCGTGACCGATTAGTTTGTGCATTTCGTCGCTCTGTCCTTTCCCTGAAATAATGAATTCAGCATTGGGAAAACGTTTTGTGACCGCGGGCATGCATTCGATTAAGGTAAACAAGCCTTTTCGGGCATAGAGACGCCCAACTGAGACTATGGCTATGTCATTTGGGTTAAGGCCCAATTCCTTCTTAATCTTGCTTTTGTCGTTAGCCGGCTTAAACTTGTTGATGTCAACGCCGTTATGGATGACCCGAATCTTGTTTGCGGGAATCTTGTAGTAATTTGTCAACTCCCATTTTGTGAAGTGACTGACAGCGATGATTTTCCTTGCTCGTCTAAGCATGCCTTCCTCAAAGAAACGCAAAAACCAGTTAAAATTCACCAAAAACTTTTCATTTGCGTTTAAACGGCTGAAGGGCTCACCTCGGATGGCTTCAGCTTCACCTTTCCATGTTGAGTGGACGGTACACACAAGGGCTTTTCCAAAGTTAGTCGGCACTGCAAAGTTGGGTGTGAGGGGCAGTTGGGGATGGGTAATATCCACGTTTCCTGTGTTGCGAACGCTATGGAGTTTGTGGTTGCTGGCGGCTGCAAGCATGAAGGATTTCACTATTGGTGTTCTGGGAATTTTCAGAAAAGATACATCTAATTGCGGATTAACTTGGATATCTTGGGCTTGGTTGGAGCCTGTAACCACATAAATTTTATAGCCGTTTTTTAGCAATTCGTTTGAGAGGTAGTATACGTAGGAGCCTGTACCGCCTGTAAGTGGCCAGTACTCGGGTGAGATAAAGCAGACTTTAGGCATGGGGTTTTTTCCTCCCGTCGCCTCTTAGGAACTTGACTGTTGTTGTTACTGCACCGACAAACCATGCGAACGCCCGCACAAAATAAAGCACTATCAACCGGAAAGCTGCCCTGTCATGAAATTTAGCTGCAAGCCTTGTGGCTAAGAAAATGAAGTAAACAAGCATACCCAGTAAAACCAACCCTGAAACATACCATAAAGGCCTGAGCACTGGCACAATTCCTACTAGAAAAAACACAATAACTGTCAAAAGCAGAACTGGTTGGACGTTCATTCCAAAATCGGTGATTTCATCGCCTTTCGCCAACCCTCCATGCTTAAAATAGAGCTTCAGAGTGTTATTGCCATACTGCAATTGTTGTCTATAATAGGCGCGAAGAGTTGGTCTGTTGTAGTGATAGCAGATGGCTTTTGGCTCATAAGCAATTTTGTAACCTTTTGCGCTTATTCTAAATCCGAGATCGGTGTCGTATTGGCTGGACAGGTTTTCGTCCCATCCGCCTGCTTCCTCGATAACGGTTTTTTTAAGCAGCAAATTCATTGTGGCAATGCGACCTGTATATTTTCCAATGCGTCTATAGCGGTTTTTTAGTTCGTAGCCGATGCTTTTTGCCCATGGGTTATCAGCGTTCCATGTTTCGATGCTGCCGCTGACGCCTGACACCATAGGCTCTTCTAAGTGGGACACGAGCAAGCGCAACCAGTTAGGTTCAACTTTTGCATCTGAATCGATAAAGCCTAGAATCGGGTGAGAGGCAACTTTCATAACGTAGTTGTAAGCTGCCGGACAATTCAAGGGAAGCGAAATGACTTTTACAGGGAGCTTTTGGGCTATTTCAACCGTTTTATCCTTTGAGCAACCATCCATAACAATTACTTCAAGGGCTCCTTTGGGATAATCCAGTGCCAAAACGGTTTTGAGGCATTCTTCAATTGTGGTTTCGTTATTGTATGTAGCCACTATGATTGAAACTTTAGGAAACTCGTCAGTAGACACTTGTTTAACCCTTCATATAAGCTGAAAGTATGGACAGAAAAATTTTGAACCCGTCAATCAATGGATCAACGCCCGATCTGCCGTAGGTTCGCTGCTCGAAACTTATCGGTACTTCAGTGACCCGGAAGTTTTTTTTGGCTGTTTTTACAAGCATTTCGGATTCTATTTCGTAAGTTCCAGATTTTAGCGTTTGATTTTTTAGGACTCCGTGTTTCATGGCACGGTAACCTGATTGAGAATCAGTTATGGTTATGCCCGTTAGAAGTTGGATTGAATAATTGAAGAGTTTTACGCCGAAGGCATTAAGTTGTCTTGCTGCAACTTTCTTATGGTTCATGTACCTTGATCCTATAACCAAGTCTGCCTTGTCCTGCAATACCGGCGCAAGCACTTCTGAAAGCTCCTCAGGCCGATGTGAACCATCTGAGTCCATGGTAACTATTACATCGCCCTTGGCCTTGGAAAAACCTGCTCGAAGCGCGTATCCCTTGCCCATGTGCTGCTCTAAAGTGTATAGTTTTACTCCATGTCGTTTAGCTACTACAAGAGATTTGTCATGGGAATGATCATCTACAACAATTATTTCATTTTCCAACCCAGTTTGCTGCACTGCTGCCTTTACACGGTCAATAATGTTGCCTATTGTTAACTGCTCGTTGTAGACAGGAATTATTATGGAAAGCAGCATTTCCGCACGGCTCATTTAACTTTTAGATGCCAATGGAAGACCTTATAAAGTTTGGCACTGCAACCTTGTAAGCAGTTGATTGGATAGTTTGATGCCCAAGATGGAAACTGATATGCAGACCAAAGTTTATGCTGACAAAAAAATTTGGTTTTCCATGTGGTTTCTTGGAGCTGTTGTAACTTTCGGCGTTGTTTTCTTTCCCATGTTTTACCGTCTGATTGAGGGCAGAAACAAACACCTTCAACATGAAACGGAAATAGAGAAACAAATTTTTAATTACTTAAGGAGCAAAGGCAAACAGACACCTTCAAAAACAGAGCAGTTTACATGGAGGAATTCTAAAGTGTGGGCTGCTAGCATTATTTTGATAATACCCGTTTTTATTATATTATATTTGTTATCTAAAGATTTATTATTTCATGAACGGAATCAAGATGCATTTCTTGCAACTGCTCTCCCTCAAAGAATCTTTATGCCTCAGACGATACCCATAAAAACTTATGTTTTAATTACGATTGTTACGTTGGGCATTGGAGTAGTTTACTGGCTTTACAAGGTTGTCAACTTGTATAATGCTCATTATAAAGCAGATTTGCAAGTGGAAAAAGAAATAGAAAAAATAATGGAGGAAGAGAAAGCTGTCGGACAATTGTAAAGAACGCAGGTTTGTCAGTCATGGCGGGGACATTTGGGGTTTCAGCAGAAAATTTAATGTTCCACTTGAAGATGTACTTGAGTTCAGCGGACCAATCAACTTTCTGGGGCCTTCACCTAAAGCCGTTGAAGCTGTCAAACAGCAGGCAAAACTGATAAAGTTTTATCCTGATCCAAACCCAGTCGAGTTTAAGGAGCAAATAGCCAAGTACGTTGGTCACGGGGTTAAGGAAGAAAACGTAATTTTAGGAAACGGCTCTATCGAGCTCATATACGCTATAACCGCAGTTTTGCCAAGCCACTTTAAAGCGCTAATTCCAATACCGTCATTTAGCGAGTACGAGAAAGCAGCACTACGTGTTGGGGCAGAAGTAGTGTTTGTCCAGTCGTCTGATAATTTTGAGCTGGAAAACGAGAAAATCAAGCAGGCAATCACGCCAGAAACAAAGATACTATGCATTTGCAATCCGCACAGCCCATCTGGAAGGTTGTATTGTAAAAAAGAGATTTTGGATTTAGTGGACTTCTGCCAGAAAAAAGACGTCATCTTCAGCATTGATGAGAACTATATTGAGTTTGCCGATAAAGGGCAAGAAACCACGCTTGCTGGCATGGTTAAAGAATATGAGAACCTATTTGTTATAAGGTCAGTTACGAAATTTTATGGCATGGCTGGCATACGGCTAGGCTATGGGATTGCTTCACCAAACCTTGTTGCAAAGCTGGAGAATGTCCGGTTGCCATGGAGTATTAACAGCCTTGCAAGTTGTGCGACGCTTGCTGCATTTAACGATACTGATTTTATCGAGAACACTAAAACAACAATCGCTAGAGAGCGAGAAGCGCTTGCTAAGAGCTTAAACGAAATCGAATGTTTGAGCGTTTACCCGTCTGTGACCAATTTTCTGCTCGTAAAAATTACAAACCGAAAAATCACATCTACTAAACTAAAAGAAGCATTAACCAAAGAGCATATTCTAATCCGAGATTGCTGCACATTCATGGGCTTAGACGACAGCTACTTCAGAGTTACTGTCCGATCGGCTAAAGACAACCAAAAACTCGTACAAACAATAAAACAAATAATTCATTAAAAATTAACAGCAAAAGAACCATTAAAGACTTTACAAAACTCTGTTCCGTTAAAGCTATAAACTTGCAACTAATCGTTTTAAGCAACACATTCACTAAAACACAGAATTGTCTAAGGATGGCTGATTTAGAATGAAAGTTATTGTTCATTGGAGCGGCGGAAAAGATTGCTGCACCGCTCTTCACAAAGTTATCGAGCAGGGTCACGAAGTGGCATCCTTAGTCACTTACATTTACATGGAACCTTATGTTTTTCACAGTTTCAAAGTTATAGAACAACAAGTCAAAGCTCTCGATATGCCTCATCAGTTTGTCAAAATTACTGATAACAGATATGACGATATCATGGGAACTTTAGCGAGGTTGCATAAAGAAGAGGGTGCCCAAGCCATCGTTACGGGAGACATCGACAATGTGCATCATAGACGAGTTTGGAAAGACGCATGCAAAAAACTGGGCGTTGAACTTATGATGCCTCTTTGGGATAGACCACTTAACCTTATACCGGGAAATCGTCATCGCAAACGAATAATGGAAATAGAGCAGACAACAGGCGTAAAAGCAATCCTAAGCTGCATCGACCAAAGATACTTCACCGAGGAATGGCTAGGTAGGCAAATAGATAGGAAATGCATCGAAGACATGCAGCCCCTAGTTGGTCCAGCTGGCAAAGGAATAGACGTATCTGGGGAACCTGGCGAATATCACTCGACATCGCTTGATGCGCCACTGTTCAAGCAAAAAGTGGAAATCACCAAATTCACTAAGAAAAGTAAAGTTGTTGACTTCGGTGGTTCACCTTTTCGAGAAGGAAACTTCATGTATATGGACATTGAAGAAGCTGTTCTGAAATCCAAAACCGCAAGTCCCAACTAAGAAACATCGCATGAGATTCAGTCGCTTTTGCTGCGTTTGGCTGTTTTATGGTAATGTTGATAAAGCAAGCTTGCGCCTAAAATATAGCAGGCTGGAGTGAAGAAGGTTGGTTGAAAAAGAATTTGTTGGCAATTTAAACGTTGTTTGGCTCTGTGGAGGAACAACGGCAGATATTTCTCCAGCTCAACCTCTGAAGTTTAATATGAATGAGGCTTGTGAAAAAATTAAGAAACAGCATGCAAAAATCCGCGTGAAGTCGCCGATGGTTTTGATGTTTGATTATATGAAGCTTGATGTTAGCCTGTTTGATGGCGGACGCATGCTGATAAAAAATGTAACTGACAAGGAAACTCCGGTGAAGGCCTACAGGGATATTCTCAAAACAATTAACATAAAAACATAGAAATCAATAGACTATGATTTTCGCTTATTTAATTGCAAAAACAACTATTCTAAATCGCAAAACCACTTAGTTCTAAGTTGAACCCTACTTTGTAATACCGTTTGGAAGAAGAAGATGAGTGCTCCCTGCAAGTTTCTTCTTCTTCTTTCATTAATTCCAGAAAAGAAGTAGGACGTGGTGCTATGTGCAATTGTCCTCCTTCTTGTTTTAAGATAAAAACAACACCCGGTGCTGTGTGCAGCTGCTGTTGTTCTTCTAACGAAATAGTTTAGTTGATTGTTGTAGATGTTATTGATTAAACAACATTAACTAGTTTTCTGAGGTGACACAAAACTAGTTGGATAGTTAAAGCTGTTAATGGTAATGAAGTTGTTGATTAAGAATTGATTCCCTTCCTGAAGTTGACAAGACGGCTTTAAGACCAGGCAAGGCTCAAAACGCTAAAAACAGCAAACGACTCTAATTTCAGCTTATTTCCTACGAAAGACTATTGAACTGCCTTTCTTGACTGCACTGCCTAAGCCTTCCTGCTTAATTACTCGAATCAGCTTAGAAGCCGCCGATTTCTGGCTACCGCGCTGAAATTCCCTCTGGATCTTCACAAGCATGTCATAATCGAAATCTTTGGTTTTGACACGTGCCAAATAATTGTCCATCTGGTCATACAAGCATTGGCTTATTACTTCATCGTACAGTTTGCTGCCTGGGCAAGCGATGTAAATGTTGAACATGGACCAGTCTGCAT
>Ga0335081_10020698_pt1 | contig 10640 bp, 7 predicted proteins | sample Lox_Sample_35_FD_206713 | JGI IMG/M metagenome (GOLD analysis project Ga0335081, IMG submission 206713) | Soil microbial communities from Loxahatchee National Wildlife Refuge, Florida, United States - Lox_Sample_3.5 | ecosystem: Environmental > Terrestrial > Soil > Wetlands | place: USA: Florida... | reverse complement strand
ATCATCGCCCCGACGATGAGGATGGGATTACCCTGCAAGATGCCCGCCATGGCGATGAACATGGCCAGCACCATCAAGGTCAGGAACGTTCCGGACAGGGCGGTCATCCCCGCCGTGCGGGTATCGACCTCCTCCCATACCACCGAGTCTGAGGCGCTGGCGCTGCTCTCGGTGGCCACCGAGCCGTCGGCGATCTGGCTGTCGATGGGCTGGATAGCGATCGATCCGGTGCCAGGCACGCCCAGGTCGCGCAGGTCGGCGACCACCGAGCTGACGTCCCTGGCGGTCACGTCGCACAGGATCAGGTCGCCCGCGGGCTGGCCGACCACTCCGGGCAGGCGGACGAGGTTGGACACCGACGCGGTGGCGGCCAGCAGGGCGTGGGCCCGGACGCCCTGCTCCGGTGCGGCCACGATGCGCAGGTGGATCATCGGGACACGCGGCCGGAGCCGCCCCTTCCCGCCTGCCGTACGATGCCGCCGCTCACACCGCCGCAGCTACCCGCGATCGCGGCGCGCAACCGGCAGCCTGACATCAATCCGGGCGGCGCCTCTTTCGGTCGCGGTGCGCATGACGCGGGGCGCGGGCATCCGGCGCGGGGCGCATGGCGTAGTGCCCGGGGCGGCGCCCTTGAAGCGCACCGGGGGATAAGCGCCGGAATTAAGAGTCGCCGGGCGGAGATTCGGTTCGCGCCGCCGGGGAAGGCGGGGCTCATGGATATCACCGAACTGATCCTTGCCGATCATCACGAGCAGCGCAGGCTGTTCGCCCTGCTGGACGAGATCGGCGACGACCCGGGACGACTCGAGCCGGTCTGGCGGCGGCTGGCGGTGCTGCTGGAGGTGCATGCCGACGCCGAGGAACGGCTGTTCTACCCGCGGCTGCTCACGGTGGGGACGGGTGCCGGGGACGCGCCCAGCGCCGGCGAGGAGACCAAGGACGCGATCCGCGACCACGACGATATCCGCGACGGCCTGCGCAAGGCCGCCCAGTACCGGGCCGGCAGCCCGGGCTGGTGGCAGGCGGTCCGCGATACGCGGCTGGCCAACAGCGACCACATGGCCGAGGAAGAGCGGGAGGCGCTGGCGGACTTCCGGCGGCACGCCTCCCTCCGGGAGCGGCATGAGCTGGGCCTGGAGTTCGCGGTGTACGAGGCGGCCCACGCAAGCGGGGTGCCGCTCGAGGACCAGGACCCCGACCGTTACGTCGCCGACCACGCGGGCTGAGCGGTCCGCCGCAGCTGGCTGGTAGCCGTTTCCCTGAAGTTACCTTCGGGCAACGCGGGCCAGGGCGGGCTGCTGTTGCCGGGAAGGTATCCGGTTCTGCCGCTGGTCTCGTAATGGCGACCAGGAGCCCGTGTTCACAGGAGCCGGATAGCTGCCGGATGCGCCGCCGGGGTTGCCAGCGAAGCCGCCGTGATCAACGCCGCAGCGACCGGACCCGCCCCGGAGCAGACGGCCGTGTCGCCCATCCGCTGGGCCAAGATTCGCACCAGGTTCATCAGCCGATGCTGCGGAGCATCCCACAAAATCGTAGCACGATGCATCCGGACATGGCACGGGCGGTCTAGCCGTTCAGGACCCCGGCAGATTGATGCGATTACTAGAGGTTTATATCGCAACACGATGGTAGTGAGAGTCATGCGGCAACTGGCTGAGTAGTCCCGAGGGGGTTCACATGAAGCAGGGTGCACCGGCGGGCGTGCCTTCCGTCCCGGTGGAGCGCCTGGAGGTACTGGCGTACCGGATTCCCGTCGACGGGCCAGGTGGCCGGGAGAGCGATGGCACGCTGACGTGGGATGCCACTACGTGCATCGTGGTGGTTGCCGCCGGAGGCGGGCAGACGGGCATCGGTTACACCTATGGTGACATTGCGGTCGCTCACCTGATCGATTCCAAGCTGGCCGGGCCGGCGTCGGATCGGATGCGCTCTCGCCCTCGGCGACCTGGCGTTCGATGTTCGCGCAGCTTCGCAACGCAGGCCGCCCCGGCATCGGCGCGATGGCCGTGTCTGCGGTGGATATCGCCCTGTGGGACCTGCGCGCGCGGCTCCTGGACCGCCCGCTGTACCAGACGCTGCCCGCGTTTCACGACCGGGTCCCGGTCTACGGCAGCGGGGGGTTCACCAACTACCCGGTGGACCTGCTGGTCAGCCAGCTCGCCGGATGGGTGGAGCAGGGGATCCCGAGGGTGAAGATGAAGACCTCCCGTCATCCGGACGAGGACCCGGCGCGGCTCGCCGCGGTGCGCGGGGCCATCGGCGAGGAGCCGCTGCTGTTCACCGACGCCAACGGGGCATACGGGCGCAAGGAGGCGCTCTGGTGGGCGTGGCGGTTCCGCGATGAGTTCGGCGTGACCTGGCTGGAGGAGCCGGTTTCCTCCGAGGATGCCACGGGCCTGAGCCTGCTGCGCGCGGCCGGGCCGCCCGGGCTGGACATCGCGGCCGGGGAGTACGGGTTTGTGCTGGCTGATTTCGCCCGCCTGCTGGACGCCGGCGCGGTCGACTGCCTGCAGGCCGACGTCACCCGGTGCGGCGGGATCACTGGCCTGCTGCAGGTCGCAGGATTCGCGGCCGCCCGCCAGGCCGACCTGTCCGCGCACTGCGCGTCGGCGGTCTCCGCGCACGCGTTCTGCGCCGCGGAGCGGCTGCGCCATCTGGAGTACTTCCATGACCACGTCCGGATCGAGTCGATGCTTTTCGCCGGGACGCTGGTCCCGGTCGCCGGCGCGCTGCGGCCCGACCCGGCCGCGCCCGGCCTGGGCCTGGAGCTGAAGACCGCCGACGCGGCCAGTCATCAGCTGCACCACAGTACCCACTGCTCCCGTTAGCGCCTCCGCCTGCTCATCCGGCCCGTCCACGAAGGTGATGCTCATGACCCAGACCAGTCCCGCGCCTGCAACGGCCGCCCGCTACCCGCACTCCTCCGCCGTGATCAACCTCGGCGGCCTTGAACGCGGCTTGCGGGAGGCCGTCCGGGGAGAGGTGCGCTTCGATGCCGCGTCCAGGGCCATGTACGCCAATGACGGCTCCAATTTCCGCCAGGTGCCGATCGGCGTGGTGATCCCCAGGACGCTGGATGACATCGTCGCCGCGCACCGGGTCTGCGCGGCCTTCGGCGCGCCGATCCTCAACCGGGGCGGCGGGACCAGCCTGTCCGGGGAGACCGTCAATTACGCCGTCGTCATCGACAATTCCAAGTACCTGACGGGTATCAGCGACCTCGACGAGGACCGGCGGCTGGTGACGGCCGAGCCCGGGGTCATCAACGAGGAGCTCAACCGCGTGACCGGCCGGTCCGGCCTCGTGTTCGGGCCGGACCCGTCGTCTCACTCCCGGTGCACCATCGGCGGCAACATCGGCAATAACTCGTGCGGTGTGCACTCGGTGCAGGCCCAGCTGCACGGTCCGGGCCCGCGCACCTCGGACAACACCTATGCCCTCGAGGTGGTCACCTACGGCGGGGAGCGTTTCTGGGTCGGCAACGGCGAGGAAGACAGGATCGAGGAGATCGTGGCCGCTGGCGGCCGCAAGGGCGAGGTCTATGCCCGGCTGCGTGACCTGCGGGACCGGTACGCCGAGGCGATCCGGGCCGGCTACCCGCCGGTGGACCGGCTGCCCCGCCGGGTGTCGGGCTACAACCTGGACGAGCTGCTGCCCGAGCATGGTTTCAACGTGGCCCGGGCGCTGGTCGGCACCGAGAGCACCTGTGTCACGGTGCTGCGGTCCATCTTGATGCTGACGCCTGCCATGCACGAGCGGGTGACGGTGGTGGTGCAGTACGACGACATCGCCGCGGCAGCCGACCATGTCACGGAGATCATCGACCGGTTCAAGCCGATCGGGCTGGAGGCCATCGACCATCAGCTGCTTGAGGACCAGCGGCTGAGCCATCAGAACACGGGCGCGATCGCGGAGCTGCCCCAGTCCGGCCACGGCGCGTGGCTGCTGGTCCAGTTCGGCGCGGACGAGGCGCCGGCCTCGGTGGACGCCGCCCGGCGCTTCGCTGCATGGCTGACCGGCGAGCGGGGCTACGACGAGGACCGGGTGGTCACCTTCGCCAGCGAGCAGGAAGGCGGCAACAGCGCGGACCTGTGGCGCATCCGGGAGGCGGGACTGGCGGCGACCGCGTTCCCGCCGGATGGCAAGGATCACTGGCCGGGCTGGGAGGACTCGGTGGTGCCGCCCGAGCGGTGTGGCGGCTACCTGCGTGACCTGCGGGCGCTGCTGGACCGGCACGGCCTGGACGGCCAGTTCTACGGGCACATCGGCCAGGGCTGCATCCACGGGCGGTACAGCTTCGACCTGCGGACCGCGCCGGGTATCGCCAGCTACCGCCGCTTCATGGAAGAAGCAGCTGACCTGGTCGTCTCCTACGGCGGGTCGCTGTCCGGCGAGCATGGCGATGGACAGCAGCGCGCCGAGCTGCTGGTCCGGCAGTACGGGCCGGAGCTGATGCGGGCGATGCGCGAGTTCAAGCGCATCTGGGACCCGGACGGCAAGATGAATCCCGGCAAGGTCGTCGATCCCTTCCGCCTGGACGAGAACCTCAGGCTCGGCACCGCTTACAACCCGCCACGGCCGCAGGTCAAGTTCGCTTACCGGGAGGACGGCGGCGACTTCGCCCACGCGGCGCTGCGCTGCGTCGGCGTGGGCAAGTGCCGGGTGCCGCGGGCCGAGCAGACCATGTGCCCGTCCTACCAGGTCACCCGCGAGGAGAAGTACACCACCCGGGGCCGGGCCCGGCTGCTGTTCGAGATGCTGCAAGGCGAGGTCATCACCGACGGCTGGCAGTCCCGCGAGGTCTTCGACGCGCTCGACCTGTGCCTGGCCTGCAAGGGCTGCACCAGCGACTGCCCGGTCAACGTGGACATGCCGGCCTACAAGGCCGAGTTCCTCTACCACCACTACAAGTCGGCCCGCCGGTGGCGGCCCCGCTACGCGTACGCGTTCGGGTTCATCGACCAGGCCGCGCGGGCCGCCGCCCTGATGCCCGGGGTGGTCAACTTCTGCCTGCAGGCACCGGGCTTGTCCCGGCTGGCCAAGCTCGCGGCCGGGGTGGACCGCCGGCGGCCGCTGCCGTCGTTCGCGCCGATGACCCTGCAGCAGTGGTTCCGTCGGCGCGGCGGGAGCAGGAACCCGGGCGGGCGGCCGGTGGTGCTGTTTCCCGACACCTTCAACAACCACCTGCACACCCAGGTGCGGGTGGCCTGCGTCGAGACGATCGAGGCCGCGGGCTGGCGGGTGATCATGCCGCAGGTGCACGTGTGCTGCGGGCGGCCGCTGTACGACTACGGCTTCCTGGACGCGGCCGAACGGTATCTGCGCACGGTGCTGGACGCGCTGCGCGACTACGTGCGGGCCGGTATCCCGGTGGTCGGGATGGAGCCGTCCTGCCTGGCAGTGTTCAAGGACGAGCTGCTCAAAATGCCGCCGCACGACGACGACGCGAAACGGCTGGCCGAGCGCGCCTGCCACTTCGGGGAGTTCTTCGCCCGGTACAGCATCGAACCGCCCCAGATGAGCGGCCGGGCGCTGCTGTGGGGGCACTGCCACCACCTGGCCACCGGCGGCATCGATACCGAGCGGCAGGTCCTGGCGGGCATGGGGCTGGACGTGCAGCCGGTCTCCGGCGGCTGCTGCGGCCTGGCCGGCTCCTGGGGATTCGAGCAGGGCAAATACGACATCTCGATGGACTGCGGGCAGCAGGCCCTGCTGCCCGCAGTCCGGTCCGCGAGCCAGGACACGCTGGTCGTGGCGAACGGCTTCTCGTGCAAGACCCAGATCGCTGACGCCGGAACGGGACGGCGGGCCCTGCACCTCGCCGAGGTCATGCAGCTGGCCCGCGACGGCCAGGCCGACGGTTCCTGGGACGGCCCGCCCGAGAAGCGCGCCCTGGGCCGCCCGTAGCCGCCGGCCCGGCGGCGGGCGGCCAGGATGGCCGCGCTGGCCACGGCCGCCACCGCAGCATGGTGGGCCGGGCGGACGGTGATCAAGACCCGATGACCGGCATGCCGGCAGCCGCCGGCGCTCTACCGAAGGAGGAACAACCGATGGCCGGACCGAAAGTCTCCGATTACCTGCTGGAGCGGCTGACGGCCTGGGGGTGGAGAAGGTCTTCGCCTACCCCAGCGACGGGATCAACGGGCTGCTGGCGGCCTGGGGCCGGGCGGGTAACCAGCCGAAGTTCGTGCAGGCGCGGCACGAGGAGATGGCCGCGTTCGAGGCGGTGGGGTACGCGAAGTTCACCGGGCGGGTCGGCGTCTGCGCGGCGACCTCCGGACCAGGCGCAGTGCACCTGCTGAACGGCCTGTACGACGCCAAGCTCGACCACGTGCCGCTAGTGGCGATCGTGGGCCAGACCAACCGGTCCGCCATGGGCGGCTCATACCAGCAGGAGGTCGACCTGCTCAGCCTGTACAAGGACGTGGCCAGCGAGTACGTGCAGATGGTGACGGTGCCTGAGCAGCTGCCCAATGTGCTGGACCGGGCCATCCGGGTGGCGCTGACCGAACGGGCCCCGACCGCGCTGATCATCCCGGCCGACGTGCAGGAGCTGGAGTACTCCGCACCCGGGCACGCGTTCAAGATGGTGCCCTCCAGCCTGGGCATCGACTGGCCGGCCCCGGTCCCGGGTGAGGCGGCCATCGGCCGGGCAGCCGACGCCGCCGCCGACGGCGACGTCGCCCCCCGGCCCGCCGCGGCGGTCCCGGAGCCGGACGGCGGCCCGCGCCTGCGCGAGCTGGCTTTCGCGGCTGCCGGCTTCCTGGCCGGCGCCACGCTGGCCCGCCGGCACGGCGACGCGAGAAGAGAAGGGGACAAGTGAGGAGCCGATGAGCGACGACAACTACGATGCCGCGAGCCAGTTCCCGCCGCACGTGCTGCGGGAGTACGCGCTGCTGGCCGACGGGGAGCGCGGGGCACTGGTGGGCCCGCGCGGCGACATCGCCTGGATGTGCGCCCCGCGGTGGCACTCGGACGCCGTCTTCTCCGCGCTGATCGGCGGCAGCGGCTGTTACGCGGTCACCCCGGTCGGCCCGCGGTTCGTCTGGGGCGGCTACTACGAGGACGGCTCGCTGATCTGGCGCAGCCGCTGGATCACCACCGACGGGGTGATCGAGTGCCGGGAGGCGCTGGCCTATCCGGGCGACCCCGGCGCCGTCGTGCTGCTGCGCCGGGTCGAGGCCGTGGACATCCCGGCCCGGGTCCGGGTCATCCTGGACGCGCGGGCCGGCTTCGGGCGGCACAAGATGACCCGGCTCCACCGCGGCACCGCCGCCTGGACCGGGCGCACCGGGCCCCTGTACCTGCGCTGGTCCGGCGGCCAGGCCGCCGCGGCCCGCGCCGACGGGAGCCTGGAACTGGCGCTGGCGGTCGAGCCCGGCGGCCGGCACGACCTGGTGCTGGAGCTGTCGGACCAGCCGCTGTCCGGCGAACCCGCCGACCCCGCGCTGGCCTGGGAGGCCACCGAGACCGCCTGGGCCAGGACGCTCCCCTCGCTGCAGGCCAGCCTGGCGACCCGGGACTCCCGGCACAGCTACGCCGTGCTGGCCGGCCTGACCAGCAGCGGCGGCGGCATGGTGGCCGCGGCCACCATGTCTTTGCCCGAACGGGCCGAGGCCGGGCGCAACTACGACTACCGGTACGTATGGATCCGGGACCAGTGCTACACCGGCCAGGCCGTAGCCGCCGACGGCCCGCACCGCCTGCTCGACGACGCCGTCGCGTTCGTCGCCTCCCGCCTGCTCGATGACGGCGCCCAGCTCAAGCCGGCCTACACGGTCACTGGCGGCGCCGTGCCCGACGAGCACACCCTGCCCGGGCTGGCCGGCTACCCCGGCGGCGCCGACAAGGTAGGTAACTGGGTGAACAAGCAGTTCCAGCTGGACGCGCTGGGAGAAGCGCTGCTGCTGTTCGCCGCCGCCGCCGCCCGGCACGACCACCTCGACACCTGGCACTGGCGGGCGGCCGAGACCGCGGTAGCCGCCATCAAGGCCCGGCAGGGCGACCCCGACGCCGGGGTCTGGGAACTCCACGACCAGCGGTGGGCCCATTCCCGGCTCACCTGCGTGGCCGGCCTGCGCGCGATCGCCGCGGCCGGCGCGGCCACCCGGCAGGCGGGCGAGTGGGAAGCCCTGGCCGACACCATCCTGGCCGACGCGGCCCGCGACTGCCTGTACCCCACCGGCCGCTGGCAGCGCGCCGCAGGAGACGAGCGGACCGACGCGGCACTGCTGCTGCCCGCCGTCCGCGGGGCGACCCCGGCGGACGACCCCCGGGCCATGGCCACCCTGCACGCGGTCGGGCAGGACCTGGTCCGGGACGGTTACCTGTACCGGTTCCGTCACGACCAGCGGCCGCTCCACGAGGCCGAGGGCGCGTTCGTGATGTGCGGGTTCGTGATGGCGCTGGCCCTGCACCAGCAGGGCCGCACCAGCGAGGCCGTGGGCTGGTTCGAACGCAACCGGGCCGCCTGCGGCCCGCCCGCGCTGCTCACCGAAGAATTCGACGTCATCCAGCGCCAGCTGCGCGGCAACATCCCGCAGGCCTTCGTGCACGCGCTGCTGTTCGAATCGGCCGCGCGGCTGGCCCGGCCGTGGGAACAGCGGTGAAGGCCACCGGCCCGGACGCGCTGACCGCCTGCCGGGCGGCGCTCGGCGCGGCCTACCTCGGCTGGGCGGCGCGGCCCGCCGCACCCCGGCCAGCCGCCCCGGTGGCCAGGGTCCTGGGAGTGAGGCAGCTGGCCCAGGCCGCGCTCACGGCCAACCACCCCAGCCGCGCGGTCCTCGTGCTGGGCGCCGAGGTGGACACGGCTCACGCCGCCACCATGCTCGGGCTCGGCCTGCTGTCTGGCCGCTGGCGGACGGCCGCGCTGCGCGAAGCCCTCGTGGCCGGGTCGCTGGCCGCCGCGGGCCTGGCCTGCGCCAGCACCGTTCCCGGCCAGGCGGTCGCGGGCCACGAGCCCGGCCGGGCTGAGACGCTGGCGGCCTGGCGGAACCGCTGCGCCGGCCGGCTGGCCCGCTACCTCACCCCACCCCCGCTCCGGCATCGACGGTTACCGCGCTCCCGCACGAATATCGCGCTACTCAGCCAGCCCTGGCTCGCACCGCCAGCTCCGCCCAGTCCGCCGCGTGGAAATCCAACACTTGCTATGTGCAAGGTCAGGCTGCTGGCGGCCCGGGATCGATGGCGGTGCGGCCGGGCCGGATGGCGCCGGGTCAGTGGATGTCGAGCCGGCGGAAGGCGAGGGTGGCGGCGGCGAGGGCGCACAGGCCGGTGGTGATAAGGACCGCGTAGTCGCCGGGGCTGACGCCCCGGCTGATCTGGCTGTTCCCGACCGACCAGTAGAACAGGGACGCATACCGTCCCGGCCGGATCCACGCTGCCACCGGCGCCAGCGAGCTGACCAGGTAGGAGGCGGCCGCCAGTGCCGTCCCGGCTCCGATGGCGGTTCCCCTTCTGCCGGCCAGCGCCCCGGCCGTCATCGTGAGCAGGCCGAAGTCCAGGCCCATCAGGAAGACGGCGGCCGAGCCGGACGCGACGTCGGCGATGGTGACATCGAGCTGGAACGACCGCCCGATGATCACCAGGACCCCGACCGTGACGGTGAGCGCGGCGGCCTGCGCGGCCATCGCGGCGGCCTTCTGCACGACGATGGCGGTGCGGCGCACCGGCAGGACCGCGAGCAGGCCGAGCGTGCCGTCCTCGTCCTGCCCGGCCAGGCAGGACGCGCCGTAGCCGATGGTCAGCAGCAGCATGATCAGGGGAAAGAAGTTGGCGTAGATGTTGCCGTTGAGCCAGCCCCCGGAGGTTGAGATGGGGCCGGTCACCCCGAACAGCGCGGCGGCGGTCGAATCGCTGGCGATGAGCTTGTCCAGGGAGGCGGAGGTCTTGAACGCCGGGTACATGGCCACCACGACCAGCGCGTACACGGCCATGCCGGCGCAGTAGCCGGCCAGGCTGCGGCGCCGGTTAGCCAGGTCGAGCCGGGTGATGTCAGGGTGCATGGGATGACTCCGGTGCCGCGGGTTCGCGGTAGTAGGCAAGGAACAGCTCGTCCAGGCCGGCGTGCTGGGCGGTGAAGTCCACCGGGTCGTGGTCGGCGATCACCCGCAGCACCGGGCCGATCGGGCCGGTCACCTCCAGCTGAACGGTGCCGCCGTCGCACGAGGTGACCGACACCCCGCCGATCCCGGCGAACACCGCGGGGCCGACCGGCCGGGCGAACCGCGCCCGGATGGTCTGCGGGGTGCTGGCGCGCAGGTGCTCGACGGTCTCGGTGGCGATCAGCCGGCCGTGCTTGATGATCGCGACCCGGTCGGCCAGGCGCTGCACCTCATCCAGCTCGTGCGAGGACCAGAACACGGTCCTGCCCTCTGCTGTCACCTCGCGGGCCAGCCGGGCGAACTCGCTGCGGGACCAGGCCGATCTTCTGCCGGTTGCCCTTGGACAGCTCCCGGGCGGGACGGTCGAGCACGGCGCCGAAACGCTCGGCGAGCGCCATGGCAAGCGACAGGTCCCGCAGGCCCCGGGCCCTGGCGTACCAGGCGATGTGCTGGCGCCCGGTCATCCTCGGGTACAGCGCGAGTTCCCCGGGCAGGTACCCGGTCCGCCGGTGGATCTCGAGGCCGTCCCGGACGCAG
>Ga0335081_10020697_pt1 | contig 10640 bp, 7 predicted proteins | sample Lox_Sample_35_FD_206713 | JGI IMG/M metagenome (GOLD analysis project Ga0335081, IMG submission 206713) | Soil microbial communities from Loxahatchee National Wildlife Refuge, Florida, United States - Lox_Sample_3.5 | ecosystem: Environmental > Terrestrial > Soil > Wetlands | place: USA: Florida... | reverse complement strand
CCCGGTTCCAGGCACTTTGTCGGTGATTTGCGCTTTTAAGGTCCTCATCCTGCAACCCCGAGCCCAGCCTGCCGCGCGCTAGAGGCCCAGCAGGCGCGAGCGTCGCATACCACAGGCGATGCACATCAGATGCCTGCGGACTCCTGGCCAGATTACTCGTACAATGAGGTAGCGCCGTGATCCATAAATTCGGCGTTCGCAGTTTCAGATCAGGACAGGATGCGATGGACAAGTTCGTGGTGCGTGGCGGAAATCCGCTGCTGGGTACGGTGCGGATCAGCGGCGCCAAGAACGCCGCCCTGCCCGCCATGGCGGCGGCCCTGCTCACGGAAGAACCGGTGATTCTGGAAAACGTGCCCCAGGTGCGCGACATCGAGACCGAGCGCAAACTGCTGGCTACGATGGGCGCCGAGGTTGAGCTTGGTTATGGCCGGGCGCAGCACCGAACCACCATCTGCTGCCGCGATCTGTTGAACCCGGAGGCATCGTACGACTTGGTCAGGACCATGCGGGCTTCCACACTGGTGCTGGGCCCGCTCGTGGCGCGCATGGGCAGGGCGCGCGTCTCGCTGCCTGGCGGTTGCGCCATCGGAGCGCGTCCCATCGATCTGCACCTGAAGGGGCTGGAGAAGCTGGGCGCGAAGATTGCGCAGGAGCACGGCTACATCGAAGCGCGGGCGGAACGTCTGAGAGGCTCGCGGATCGTGTTCGAGAGGATTACCGTCACCGGCACGGAAGACCTGCTGATGGCGGCGGCGCTGGCCGAGGGCGAGACGCTGCTGGAGAACTGTGCCCGCGAGCCGGAAGTCATTGACCTAGCGGCGCTGCTCAACCGGATGGGGGCGCGGATCGAGGGCGCCGGCACGCACACCATCCGCATTCAGGGGGTTGAGAGGCTGCACGGAGCGCGTCATCGCATCATCCCCGATCGCATCGAGGCCGGGACATTCATCATTGCCGGCGCGCTTACCGGCGGCGATCTGGTGGTCGCGGGCTGCGAGCCCCGGCATCTCGACGCGCTGCTGCAGAAGCTGGAGGATTGCGGTGTCAGCGTGAGCGTGAACGGCGAATCGGTCCGGGTGGTGAGCAACCGCCCGCTGAAGAGCGCCGACATGACCACCGAGGAATATCCCGGGTTCCCCACCGACATGCAGGCGCAGTACATGGCGCTGGCGACGCAGGCCGAAGGCACCAGCATCGTCACGGAAAACATCTTCGAGAACCGCTTCCTGCACGGGCTGGAGCTGGTGCGCATGGGGGCGAACATCAGGATTGAAGGCAGCCGCGCCGTGGTTCGGGGAAGAACTCCCCTGAGCGGAGCCGCCGTGCAGGCCAGCGATCTGCGGGCCTCGGCTTCGCTGGTGCTGGCCGCCCTGGTGGCCGACGGCGAAACCATCATCGACCGCGTCTATCACATCGATCGCGGCTACGAGCACATCGAGGAGAAGCTGCGCGGCGTGGGCGCGCAGATTCGCCGCATCGGCGAGCTGCTGCCGCGACGCGTAACGGCGCCCGCGGTTGCGAGCTGACGGAATTGGAAAGAAAAGGCGCGCCCTGGCCAGCAGGCTCGGACGGGCTTCCTGCCGGTCTTTCTTAAGCTGCTTTGGATCTTGCCGCAGCCTCGATCTCCTGCATTTCCCTGTCGGACAGCGTTATTTCCGCAGCCTTCATGTTTTCTTCCAGGTGGGCGACGGATGACGTTCCGGGGATCGGCAACATCACCGGGCTGCGGTGCAGCAACCATGCCACCGAGAGCTGCGCCACCGTCGCGCCGTGCCGCCTGGCGATATCATCCAACTTGCCCCCCGGGTGCGCCAGTTCGCCGGCCGCCACCGGGAACCAGGGAATGAACGCCAGGCCGTGCTTTTCGCAGTATTCGAGCACATCCTCATGCTGCCGGTCAGCCACGTTGTACATGTTCTGCACGCTGACGATGTTGATCACCTTGCGCGCCCGATCAATCTCTTTGGGCTTCACTTCGCTCAGCCCGACGTGCCGGATCTTTCCCGCTTTCTGCAGCTTCACGATCGGCGCCAGCGAGTCCTCCACCGGAACTTGAGGATCGATGCGATGCAGTTGCCAGAGATCGATGGTATCGGTTCGCAGCCATCGGAGGCTCATCTCTACCTGCTGGATGAGGTACTCAGGGCGGCCAAGGGGCTGCCAAAGATCGGGTCCCTGGCGGGTGAGGCCAGCTTTGGTGGCGACCACCAAGCCCTTGGGGAACGGCGCCAAGGTCTCGCCAATTAACGGCTCGCTCACGGCCGGCCCATAGGAGTCAGCCGTGTCGATGAAGTTGACTCCCAGCTCGATCGCGCGCTTCAACACGCGCTTTGCTTCGTTCCTATCTTTGGGCTCGCCCCAAATGCCCGGGCCGGTAATGCGCATCGCCCCGAACCCCAGGCGGTTTACTTCGAGGTCGCCGCCGATCCTGAACGTTTTTGCCACTGCCATACTTCCTCCTCATTGAACGATAGCGTTAACCACACCTGCTGATGGATGCGGGCGGCCCGACTTCGGATTCTGGCGGCCTGTCGAATAGCAGCTGCTCTGGCGAAGGGCCACATCACTGACATCTGTGACGCAGTTCGCAGAGTTCCTCGCGCCATCCAGCGATGCTAAAGGCCCGGGAGACCCTGTATGCGTGGTGACCAGAACGTGATCAAGCGCCTGAACCAGGCGCTCCATGATGAGCTGTCGGCTGTGGTGCAGTACATGGTGCAGGCGGAGACCTGCGAAAACTGGGGCTACGGGCGGCTGGCTGGAATCACGAAGTCGCGGGCCATCGAGGAGATGAAGCACGCCGAAGCGCTGATCGAGCGCATTCTCTTCCTCGACGCCATGCCTGAGGTCAATGTCTCGCTGAAGCCGACCCTCGGAAAAGACGTGCCGCAGCAGCTCCAGGCCGGACTCGCCGACGAGACCGACGCCATCCGCGAGTACAACGGAGCTGCCGAGGTTTGCCGCGAAGCGGGCGACGCCGGCAGCAAGGACCTGTTTGAACGCCTGCTGCACGATGAGGAACGGCACGCGGACTTCCTGGAGGCACAACTGCACTCCATCGAGCAAATGGGGATCGCAGCGTATCTGGCACAGCAGATGAGTAAGTGAGGCGGGCTGGAACAGCGCTACAATCTCCCTGTGCGGAACATGTTTCGGTGCTGCGGCGGTTTTGTCCTGTTTCTGATGCTTGCTGCCGCAGCGCCCGCCCAGAATACACAAGCTCCGGCTGGTGAGAGTACATCGCGTCCTCATCCCGACGCCCCGCCCACGCCGCCTGACGCGCCGAATCCTATCAATGGGGGGGGTGCTACTGCACCTCCCGCCAAGTCAGGTGCCCAGCGCACCCTCAACAAGCTCGATCCGCATTGCATTGACGCGATATTTCATACATGCTGGTCCGCTCCAGCAGCGGAGCCCGAGAAGGCGATGTCGGACGATGAGCGCCAGGCGGCGAACGATGTCGAGGTCGGGTACTACTACCTTCGGGATAAGAATTACGCCGCGGCGGAGTCGCGATTGAGAGAAGCACTGGAGCTCACGCCGGATTCAGCGGCGGCGCTGGTCGGTCTGGCTCAGGCACAACAGAAGCTCGGCCAGCGCGACGCAGCGCGGCAGAATTACGAGGCTTATCTGAAGCTGAAGCCCAACGGCGCAGATGCCGAGAAGGTAAAGAAGGCACTCGCGCAATTGAAGTAGGCTGGAATGTGGTTTGAACGGGGCATTCAGCCCCATGCGCAGCCGGCCGTCGTGAGAAACCGACAAACACCGGCTACCGCTTCTTCACCGCGATCACATTGTCGTCCGGATTGCGATCGATGAGCTTGTCGACCGGGTCGATGCCCGCCTTGGCCGGAACCTTGTCCACGGTAATGGTGAAATCGGACTTCTGCCGATCGATTTTGTGCTTCTGCAGGTAGAGATAGTTTCCGCCGGCATCAAGCACGCCCACGTCCATCCAGTCATTCACCGGAACCGAATGCTCCTGCCCGCGGGCATCGGCGCGGAATTTTTTCGCTTCGACCGCCAGATGGACCTGATATTTGCCGTCGGGCTGCTGCACATAATTGGCGGCTACGGCACGGTCGTCATAAACCGTGATGTTTCGGAACATGTCGTCGAACAGGTATTGGTACTGCGCCGGCGTGAGCTTCTGGAAATAGCTCTCCAGATCGAGCGAGGTGGGATAGGGCGGCCCCTTGAAGGCGTACTGCTTCAGAAAGCCGCGGATCGCCTCGTTGACCTTGTCCTCTCCGATGTAGTCCTGCAGCGCATACATTACCAGTGAACCCTTGCGGTAGTGGATGTAGCCCTGATTGGGATCGACTTTGTACAGCGGATTTTCCTCGTTGCGCTCCGTCCCGCGGCCGGTGAGATAGCGGTCCAGTTCAAAGCGCAGGAAGCGTTTCATCGCTTCGGGGCCGAAGTGGTGCTTCATCACCATTAGCGCGGTGTACTGCGCCATGGTTTCGTCGATGGAAGTGGCGCCCTGGACATACGCGGAGATCACCTGGTGGGCCCACCATTGGTGACCGGTCTCGTGCGCCGTGACGTAAAACGGAAGATTGACCGCATCCGGTTTGTCACTCTGCCTGATGATGAAGCCGATGGATTCGGAGAACGGGATGGTGTTGGCGAACGACTCGGCGAAAGTGCCGTAAGCGGGAAACTCGATGATGCGCAACTGGTGGAACTGGAAGGGGCTGAAGTTCGCCGAGCAATAAGCCAGCGACTCCTTCATGCTCTGCATCATGGTGTCCAGATCGAACTCGTGCCCCGGCTGGTAATAGATTTCCAGGTTGACGTTCTGCCAGCGGTCGCGGCGCACCGCATAGCGCGCCGACTGGAACGAGTACAGGTTCAGCATGGGCGCGTCCATCCTGTAATGGAAGTAGCGGCGGCCCTCCCGCTCCCACTCTTTCTGCAGATATCCGGGGGCGATGGCGATCTGGTCGGGGCTGGTGCTGACGGTGGCGTCGAAGTTGATCCAGTCGGCATCGAAGCTGCCGCTGTTGTACTGGCGCGCGGCCACATCTTCGAGCGCGGGCAACCGCCGCACTTTCTCCAGCCCGTGCTTGTGACGGGTGCTGTCGTCGGTCAGCTCGATATTGGGGGAATAGCCGATGTAGGGTAGATAGCTGTCCGTGAGAAAGCTGCCGTTGCTGACGATGTCGGTATTCGGCTGCGAATTCTCAAAGCCCGGATTGTCGTACTGGAGCGCGAACTGAAGCTGAAGACGGGCATGGGGCGCAAGCGGTGCCGGTAGCCTGAAAAGATAAAAGCCGTGAGACGGGTCTTCGATGATCGCCGTCTGTCCGTTCGTGAACGCGAGACGGTTCACCCTGATGCGCGGACGCGGCAGCGGGAAGAGGTTCCCCGGCCAGATGGTTATCGCAACGCTATCGATGCCAGTGGTGGTCCTGTTCTCCAGCCACATATTGCCGCTGACGTTGACCGAGCGCCGGTCGGGATAGAAGTCGACCTCGGCGGTGACATCGGTGATGCGCGGCTGCGGCATCGAAAAGTACTGCGCGTACTTCTTCTCGTATTGCGCGCGCTCTTCGTCGACCTGAAAGGTGGTGCGATAGGGGTTGAGAATGTGCGTGTTGTAGAAGATGAAGCCGCCGGCGGAGAGCATCAGCACGATGCAGGCGGCTGCGCCTGCCAGTGACGCGCGGGACACTCTCTCGCGGAAGAGTTTCGCCCGGATGCGCCAGGCGCTCTCGGTGCCCCGCACCCAGAGCAGGCTGGTCACGATGGCCAGCAGCACCGCGGCAATTCCCCAATAGAGGCGAAACCAGATGAGCGGCTGCAGGAAGGGGCCGTAGCCGTTCATGTCGGAATAGGTGACCAGCGGCGTCTGGCCGAAGCGGTAAAGGTAATCCTGGAATCCCGCCGGCGGCAGCGCGATGGTGGCGATGATATACAACACCATGACGAAGTGGCCGAGATACTTGTTGTTGACCACCGTCTGCACGAACATCGCGAGTACGCACAGAATCCACAGCTGCGTCAGGCGATTGAGAAAGAGTTCGCGGAAGTAGAGGCCGAACTGGAAGTGGTAATAGCCCTGCGCGATCTGCACCACCAGCCCCGCCGCCATGATGGTGAGCACCACCAGCACCTGAACGAGCATCAGCGCCAACAGCTTGGAGCAGAAGAGCACCCAACGCTGCACCGGAAGGGCATCCACCACCTGATTGAGCTGGGCGTCACGCTCCCGCCACACCAATTCGCCGGAGTAAAAAATAATGATGGCCAGGACGAAAATCAGGAATCCTGTGCCAGCGATCAGCAGCATCTGGTGGGTGACCGGCCAGGTGCGCGCGGCACCGGGGTTCAGGATTCCCGAGGCGGCGACGATGGAGAACAGGAAGCCCGCCAGCATCAGCACCACGAAGAAGACATTCTTCGTCGTCTCCCTGAACTGGATCCAGGTGAGCGACAGCAGGTGCTCCGCGGAGGCGGCGAGGGAGAACGTTGGATGGGCGATGGGCAGCGATTGCGCTGCCGGGAGCGGCTCTTTCTCCTCGATGCCGGTGCGGCGCCGGCTGCGCTCAGCCGGGTAAGCGAAGGCGAAATTTATGTATGCGACTCCGAGGAAGATTGCGCCCACGCCCAGCCACAGCGCGCGATTCGCCAGCAGCATTCCTCCCAGCGGAATGAGCTGGGTGTTGCGCTGGAACGGCGTCCAGTAGCGTGTGACATGGTCGATGGCGGCGCCACCCAAAGGATCGCCTAAACCGGCGCGCATGCTTGTGGCCAGGCCGGCCCCACTGGCCTGGGCGACGGCGAAATAGCCGATGAGCACCAGCACGCCGGCTACGTAAACCGGCAGCATCTTCCGCGAGAGCGTGGCTAGGGCAAAGAAGATGGCCGTCAGAAACACAAGGTTCGGCAGAACATTGATGAGGTACGGCTGGAAGTATGCCGCGACCATCTGCGGGCCCAGCCGCGTTTTGTCCAGCCACGGCGTCAGCGTTCCGAGCCAGGCGCCCAGCCCGACGCTGCTGAAAATAAGAACCTGCACCGCGATGGCCGCCACAAAGCGGCCGCCCAGATAATCGAGCTTGCTTATGGGCGCGGTGTAAAAGAAGTCGGTGGAGCGGCTGTCAATGTCCTGATAGGTGGCCTGGCCGGCGATGGCGGCGGTAATGACGATGCCGAAGAAACAGATGTAGGTAATAACGGCGTTCAGGGCGTAAGGCGAGGTAATCAGCACCTTGCCGCCGGTGCCGAAGTCGACGGTCGCGCTGGCGAATGCGCCGCCCGACATCAGCGTGAACAGCATTGCCAGGAAGAAAAAGACGACGAAGTAGACCCAGGTGGAGATGCGTCGCAGGCGCTGCTGGAGATCGAAGAGGAATATGGCGGCGAGCATCGGGTTAACTGGCTCCACCCTGGAGAAAACCGCGGATGGTGGCAAAGTAGAGGTCTTCGAGATCGGGGACGATCGGCTCGAAGCCGGGCTCAGGAAGGTCGTCCTGCAGGATGTGCAGCAGCGTCCGGCCGGCGAACAGGCGCATGGAGATCACGTGGAAGCGCTGCTGGTAGTCTGCCAGCTCCGGGCGGTTGATCGCCTTTTTCCACACCCGGCCGTCAAGCTGCGCGACCAGGGCCGTGGGATCGCCGGAGGCCCTCACCCGGCCCTCATGAATGATGGCCATGTTGCGGCACAGATCGCTGACGTCGGAGACGATATGGGTTGAGAGAATGACGATGATGTTTTCGCCGATGGCGCTGAGCAGGTTATGGAAGCGCACGCGCTCCTCGGGATCGAGTCCGGCGGTGGGTTCGTCGACGATGATCAGCCGGGGATTGCCCAGCAGCGCCTGGGCAATGCCGAAGCGCTGCTTCATGCCGCCGGAGAAGCTGCCCAGCGGCTTGTTGCGATGCTCCCACAGGTTGGTCTGCCGCAACAGCGCGTGCACCACGTCGCCGCGTTCCCGGGAATTTTCGATTCCTTTGAGCGTGGCGAAATGCGACAGCAGGGTTTCCGCCGTGACCTTGGGATACAGGCCGAACTCCTGCGGCAGATACCCGAGCAGCCTGCGTACTTCATCCTTCTGCCGCAACACGTCGATGCCATCGAGCTGTCTGGGGTCCCCGGAAGACGCTGCCTTTGTGTCTTCCGGGGTGGTGAGTCGCGCGCTGCCGCTGTCGGCCTCCTGCAGCGTCGCCAGGGTGCGCATCAATGTGGACTTGCCGGCGCCATTGGGCCCGAGCAGTCCAAACATGCCTTGCGGAATGGACAGGGAGATGTCCTGCAACGCCTGTGTCCCGTTGGGATAGCGCTTGGAGAGGTTATCGATTTCGAGTTGCATGGAAGGGCCTACACATTCCTGATACGCGCAGCTCAGCGCAATAGTTCCGCATTCCTGTTCACCACCAGGGAGTCCCGGGAAGGCGGCTTGCATTTTCCAATTTACAAAACTTATGTTTTCTTAACAGAGTGACGGGTCGCCGTGTGTTTAGGTAGTAATCAGCAGAGATGTTCAGCATTATCCGATGGCAAAACGCGGGGGCCATGATTGCTGGCCTGATTCTCGGCACAGCGGTCATTCTGGTTCCGCAGAAATGTCCGGGGCAACAGGCTGAGGCCTCGCAGCAGGCCAACGCGCCCAAAAGGACACGCGTCGTCGGAGTCATCAAATCGATCAATGGAAATGCGATAACCCTTGCCACGGACGCCGGTTCGGAGGTGAACATCAACATTCAGCCGACGACGAAGCTGGTGCGGGCCGAACCGGGCCAGAGCGACCTGAAGACCGCCGCAGCCATTCAGCTTAACGACATTCAGGTGGGTGACCGGATGCTGGCCGGGGGAACAGCGTCCGAAGACGGCAAGGCGCTGGCCGCGACCTCCGCGGTGGTGATGAAGAAGGCCGACGTCGCCGAGAAGCAGGAGCGCGAGCGCGAGGAGTGGCAGAGGCAGGGAGCCGCCGGCGTAGTCAAAGCGATTGACGCGGGCAGCGGAACGATAACACTCGCCACCGGAACCATGGGCGCGAGCACGCTGGCGGTGCACGTCTCGAAGGATACAATCATCCGCCGCTATGCGCCCGATTCGGTCAGGTTTGACGATGCCCGGCCAGGCACGCTGGAACAGATCAGGCCTCGCGACCAGCTTCGCGCCCGCGGAACGAGGAGCGAGGACGGCAGGGAGATGGCTGCAGCGGAGATCGTCTCCGGAACCTTCCGCAGCATTGCGGGGGCGCTGATTTCCGCTGACGCCACCAATAACACGATTACAGTAACCGATCTGGCGAACAAGAGGCCGGTGACGCTGAAAGTGGCTGCCGATTCGCAGATGCACCAGTTGCCGGCGATGTTCGCGCAGCGAATTGCCATGCGGCTGAAGGGCGCTGCGGCGGCACCGGGCGCGCCGGGGGAAGCGGCCCGGGCGGGAGGAGCGCAGGCCCAGGGTGGCAGCGGGGCCGGCGGAGGACCGCGGCCGGGCGGTCAGGCGGATTTTCAGCAGATGCTGAACCGGATGCCCGCCGTGCAGGTCAGCCAGTTACAGAAAGGCGATGCCCTGATGATCGTGGCGACCGAGGGCACGGCTGAGTCTCCCTCGCAGGTCATCATTCTGCTCAGCGGGGTCGAGCCCATTCTGACCGCCACGTCGCCCAGCGTGGCCAGCACCATTCTGTCGCCCTGGAATCTTTCTACCGGAGCAAATGCTGGAACGGGGGATACGCCGTAGCGGAATACACATAACGGCAACCGCCCCGTCTCTAAAAAGGTCCGATACCGCAATGCGTTGGTGCGCCATCTTTTTTCTGCTGCTTTCGGCGACACTGTCCGCGCAAACTTCATCGGGAACGCTGCACGGACGCGTCACCGATCCCTCCGGGGCGGTGGTTCCCCAGGCAAAGGTGACGGCCACCGGGCCGGGCGGCAAATCTGTCGATGCGCTCACCAGCCACGAAGGCATCTTTGAGTTCAGGGGACTTGCTCCCGGCTCCTACAACGTGACCGCCGTCGCGAAGGGCTTCGCGGTGGACAACGAAGCCGATGTGAAGGTGGCTGCCGGCCAGGTACAGGAGCTCGACATTGCGTTGCAGATTGCCGTCGAAAAGCAGCACGTGGAGGTGCAGGAGGAAGCGCCGACCATCAGCGTGAGTCCGGAAAACAGCGCCAGCACGCTGGTGCTCAAGGGCAAGGATTTGGACGCTCTGTCGGACGATCCTGACGAGCTGGCGTCGGAGCTGCAGGCGCTGGCGGGGCCTTCGGCGGGACCGAACGGCGGGCAGATCTACGTGGACGGCTTTACCGCCGGGCAGTTGCCGCCCAAGTCGGCAATCCGCGAGATCCGCATCAACCAGAATCCCTTTTCCGCCGAGTACGACAAGCTGGGATACGGACGGATCGAAATCTTCACCAAGCCCGGGACCGACCAGTACCACGGGCAATTCATGATGAACGGCAATTCCTCGGCCTTCAACTCGCTGAATCCCTTCATCACCGAGACGCCCGGGTATTATTCCGAGATCTTCAACGGAAACGTCAGCGGCCCGCTGGGCAAGAAGGCTTCATTCTTCCTTACCGCGCAGCAGCGCGACATCGACAACGTAAGCGTGATCGTGGCGCAGGTGCTGGGCCCGGGCAACGTGCCCATGCCTTTTAACGCGACGGTG
>Ga0335081_10020696_pt1 | contig 10640 bp, 8 predicted proteins | sample Lox_Sample_35_FD_206713 | JGI IMG/M metagenome (GOLD analysis project Ga0335081, IMG submission 206713) | Soil microbial communities from Loxahatchee National Wildlife Refuge, Florida, United States - Lox_Sample_3.5 | ecosystem: Environmental > Terrestrial > Soil > Wetlands | place: USA: Florida... | reverse complement strand
CTCCATGGCTCGCACCTCGACCAAGGTGTTCGTGCTGGAGGTGATGGGGCGGCACGCCGGCTGGATCGCTGCCGCCGGCGGACTTGCGGGCGCATCCGCGGCAGATCCGCCGCACGTGATCCTGTTTCCCGAGATCGCCTTCGACAAAGAGGCGTTCCTCGCGCGCGTGAAGCAGAGCGTGACCGACTACGGCTACTGCGTCGTGGTCGTCTCGGAGGGCGCCGCGTTCGCCGACGGCACCTTCCTCGCCGATGCCGGCACCAAGGATGCCTTTGGCCACACCCAGCTCGGCGGTGTCGCACCGGTGGTGGCCAACATGGTGCGCGAGGCGCACGGCTACAAATATCACTGGGCCGTCGCCGACTATTTGCAGCGCGCCGCGCGCCACATCGCCTCAAAGGTCGATGTGGAGCAGGCGTACGCCGTCGGCAAGGTCGCCGTCGAGCTCGCCGTGAAGGGCGTGAACGCGGTCATGCCGGTAATCGTGCGCAAGTCCGCGCGTCCCTATCGCTGGAGCGTGGGGCACGTGCCGCTGTCCGCGGTCGCGAACGTCGAGAAGAAGCTGCCGCGCAACTTCATCACCGCGGATGGCTTTGGCATCACGGCCGCCTGCCGGCGTTACCTCGAGCCCCTCGTGGCCGGTGAGTCCTATCCCCCCTACCGCAACGGTCTGCCGGACTATGTGCGGATCAAGGGGGTGGCCGTGAAGCGCAAGCTGAAGAGCGATTTCAAGGTCTAGAACGCCCTGCCACGCCGGCCGAGTCGGCGGCCGCGGGCCATGCTATAGTCCGCCCCCTTTTGAGGCGCCGGGCACTCGCCCGGGCCGCTTTAAACAATTCTAAGCTATTGATTCGCAAGAGGGATTCGTAATGGCTGCCACTACCTGGCTGTGGCTGGCGATCGGCGCCGGCGCCGTCGCCGTGCTCTATGGCGTGTTCTCCATGATGTCCGTCCTCGCGCTGCCGGCAGGCAACGCCCGCATGCAGGAAATCGCTGCCGCCATCCAGGCGGGTGCGCGCGCGTACTTGAACCGCCAGTACACGACGATCGTCATCGTCGGCGTCATTCTCCTTGGCATTCTGGCCTGGGCACTCGACATCTGGACCGCGGTCGGCTTCGCGATCGGCGCGATCCTCTCCGGCGCGACCGGCTACATCGGCATGAACATCTCGGTGCGCGCCAACGTGCGCACGGCGGAGGCCGCGAACAAGGGCCTGAACGCCGCGCTGTCCGTCGCGTTCCGCGGCGGTGCGATCACCGGCATGCTGGTGGTGGGACTCGCTCTTCTGGGTGTCGCCGGCTACTACACCGCGTTGCTGCCGCGACTGGGTGAGGACGGCGCATTGCATGCGCTGGTCGGCCTTGCCTTCGGCGGCTCGCTGATTTCGATCTTCGCGCGCCTGGGCGGCGGCATCTTCACCAAGGGCGCGGATGTGGGCGCGGACCTGGTGGGCAAGGTCGAAGCCGGCATACCCGAGGATGATCCGCGCAATCCCGCGGTCATCGCGGACAACGTCGGCGATAACGTTGGCGACTGCGCCGGCATGGCTGCGGACCTCTTCGAGACCTACGCCGTCACGATCGTTGCCACGATGCTCCTCGGGGGCCTGGTGATGAAAGATGCGGGCCCGCTGGGTCCGGTCTACCCGCTCGCGCTCGGCGCGGCCTCGATCATCGCCTCGATTGTCGGCACGTTCTTCGTGCGCACGAACGGCGGCAAGATCATGAACGCGCTCTACAAGGGCGTGATCGTCTCCGGCCTCATCGCCGCGGTGGCGTTCTACTTCATCACCCAGTCGCTGATGCCGGCACACGCCGGCTCGCTGTTCGCCTGCACGCTGGTCGGCCTCGGCCTTACCGCCGCGATGATCGTCATCACCGAGTACTACACCGCGACCGAGTACAGTCCGGTGCAGAAAGTAGCGGCGGCCTCACAGACCGGCCACGCGACCAACATCATCGCGGGCCTGGGCGTATCGATGAAATCGACGGCGCTGCCGGTGCTCGCGGTGTGCATCGCAATTTGGGCGGCCTATCACTTCTCCGGCCTGTACGGCATCGCGATCGCCGCGACGGCGATGCTGTCGATGACCGGCATGATCGTGGCGCTCGATGCCTACGGTCCGATCACCGACAACGCCGGCGGCATCGCCGAGATGGCGGGCCTGCCCAAGCAGGTGCGCGACATCACCGATCCGCTCGATGCGGTCGGCAACACCACCAAGGCGGTGACCAAGGGCTACGCGATCGGCTCGGCCGGTCTTGCGGCGCTGGTGCTGTTTGCGGACTACACCCACAACCTCGAGGCGAGAGGCCTGGAGGCGAGCTTCTCGCTGTCCGACCCGGCCGTGATCATCGGCCTGTTCATCGGCGGACTCGTGCCGTACCTGTTCGGCGCCATGGCCATGGAGGCTGTCGGTCGCGCCGCGGGCTCCGTGGTGGAGGAAGTGCGCCGTCAGTTCAAGACCATCAAGGGCATCATGGAAGGCACGGCGAAGCCGGACTACTCGCGCGCGGTCGACATGCTCACGCGTGCGGCGATCCGGCAGATGATCGTGCCCTCGTTGCTGCCGATCCTGGTGCCGGTCGTGCTGGTGATCGGACTCAACTATCTGATGGGCCCGGGCGCCGGTATTCGCGCACTGGGAGGCCTGCTCATCGGCACGATCGTGACGGGCCTGTTCGTCGCGATCTCGATGTGCACGGGCGGGGGCGCCTGGGACAACGCCAAGAAGTACATCGAGGAAGGTCACTTCGGCGGCAAGGGCTCGGATGCCCACAAGGCCGCGGTGACGGGCGATACGGTCGGCGATCCCTACAAGGACACTGCGGGCCCGGCGATCAACCCGCTCATCAAGATCATCAATATCGTCGCGCTGCTGCTGGTGCCGCTGCTCTAGGAATTGCCGGGCCTGGTCTCGCTGAGCACGGCGCTCACGAGCTCGTTCAGGCGCGCACAGTACTGTCCGACGGGTGTTTCGGCGTCGTCCTGACGCCGGATCAGCTCCGCACTCACCTCGGCGAGGCGACGCTCGATACGCCCGTCGACGGTGAGCGTGCGCGTGAGCAGTGCGCTCACGCAGGCGGTGATCTCGGCATCGAGCTCATGCACCTCGGTGCCCGCGATGAGCGTGCCGGTCAGCTCGGCGGGACAGCCGGCTCGTAGATGCTCACGCCACAGACGGGCAAGCTGCATGAGTGTCTCGAACTTCCCCTTAACGCCCCTGACGGAGCACGTGCTCTTTTGACGGCACTTTCTTTATCTATACTCTCACGCAGGACCGTGCCCCCACAACGGCGGGGCAGGCTATCGCTAACCCATTGATTTGAGACAGGAGGCGAGCCATGGGGGCCCCTGAGGAGTTTCCGATCGTGAAGTCCGAGGACGAATGGAAGCGCGAGCTCTCGGCCGACCAGTACCGCGTGCTGCGCCAGCACGGCACCGAGCGCGCCGGCACGAGCCCGCTGAATGACGAACACCGCCACGGCCGCTTCCTGTGCGCCGCGTGCGGGGCCGCCCTGTTCGGCTCGGACAGCAAGTTCGACAGCGGCACCGGCTGGCCGAGCTTCTATCGGCCCGAGGACGGGGCGGTCGCGACGACGGTAGACGCCACGCACGGCATGCGGCGCACGGAAGTGCACTGCGCGCGCTGCGGCGGGCATCTGGGGCACGTATTCCCCGATGGGCCGGCGCCGACGGGCCTGCGCTACTGCATGAATGGCGTCGCGATGAAATTTGATCCCGAGGCGCCGAAGGGACCGAAGGTCACTTAGCCGCCAGCAGCTGGCGCAGCAGCTTTGCCTGCTCACCGCTGCCACGCACGTCCTGCGCCATGCGCTCGTACAGGTCCGCGGCCGCCTGAAACAGGTCCCAGGCGGCAGCGTCCTCGCGCGCGAAGGTTGCAATCTCCTGCATCTCCGCGACCCAGCGGTAGGCCTTGGCCGACATGCCGGGAATGCTGCGCTGAAAGCCTGCAAGCAAGCCCGCCTGACTTTCGGAGAGCTCGCGATACAGCGCCTCGGCGACGCCTGCCCGGTGCGCCGCCAGCAGCATCACCGTGCCCATGGCGACCACGCCCTTGGTGATGCCGGCGTAGGACATCTTCAGGGCCGACGCGGCGCCGATCGGGCCCTCGAGCAGGCGCACTTCGAGACCGAAGTTTGCGAGCGCCTCGAAGCGTGCGGCGTGCTGACCGCAGACATAGAAGAGAGGTCCGGCGTAACCGGCGGCCGGCGGGCCGCCGATGATGCCGGCGTCAGCGACATCGATGCCGCTGCTCATGAGGATGGTGGCGATGCGCTGGACCGTCGCAGGACTCACGGCGTTGCAGTCGACGAAGAGCGGCTTGCGGGGCGCGCCGGCGAGCAGCGTCGCGATGTGGCGCGCGAACGGCTCGGCCGTCGCCGGTGGCACGATGGACAGCAGCAGGTCGCAGCGCGCCAGCTCGGCATCAATCACGCTCACCAGTCCCGCCTCGCTGGCACGCTGGCAGGAGCTGGTGCTGCGCCCATCGAGGGTGGTGAGCACCGTCAATCCATGTTGTACCAGGCGCGCGCCGACTGCTGCGCCCATGGTGCCGGGAGCGACGATCCCGACGAGCGGTTTCACGCGATGTGTCTCAGGCTGCGATGGGAAGCGGCGTTGGCCTGCCGATGGCATATCCTTGCACGTAGTCCACACCCATTCGCCGCGCCGTGTCCAGCGCGGCCGCATCCTCGACCTGTTCGGCGATCACCTTGAAGTTGAGCGAGCGCGCCAGCCGAATCATGGCCGTCACCATCGCCTGATTGACCAGGTCGCGCGACAGATTGCTCATGAACGAGCCGTCGATCTTCAGGTAGTCCATCGGTAGTGTCTTCAGGCTCGCGAACGAGCCCACGCCGGAGCCGAAGTCATCGAGCGCGAACCGGCAGCCCATGCCGTGCAGCACGCCGACGAAGCGGCGCGCATGCTCGGCATTGGCGACGACGTCGCTCTCGGTGATCTCGAAGCACACCTGCGAGGGCAGCACGCCGGTCGAGTCCAGACACTCCACCACGAATTCCAGGAACTGCGTGTCCCCGAGCGTCTGGCCCGAGATGTTGATCGAGACACTGCGGCTCGGCGGCACATTGAGCGCCCCGCGCCCGAGCGCGGCGAGCGTGGTCTGCACGACCCAGCGGTCGACCAGACCCATGAGGCGGTAGCGCTCGGCGGCGCGTACGAATTCGGACGGCGGCAGATCGCGGCCGGTCTCGTCCCGCAGCCGAACGAAGACCTCGAGTGCAGGACCGGTGCCATCGTCGCCGTCCGCCGGCACGATCGCCTGGTGATAGAGGTGGAAGCGGTTGTCCCTGAGCGCCGTCTGCAGCTTCTGCAGCCACTGGATCTCCCCGCTGTGGCGCGCGAGCGCCTCATCGCGCGCGGAGTACACGGCGACGTGTCCGCTGCCCTGCTTCTTCGCGACGTAGCAGGCGGAGTCGGCGGCGGCAACCAGCTCCTCGATCGAGCCGCTCTCGCGCGAGATCTCGACGATGCCGATCGACACACCGATGTTGAAAATGCGGTCCTTCCACACGAAGCGGTAGTCGCCCACCGCGCGGCACACGTCATCGGCGATCTGACGCGCCTTCTCGAGCGGACAGCCGATGAGGAGCATGCCGAACTCATCGCCCCCGAGGCGCCCGACGGTATCGCTGTCGCGCACGGCATCGCGCAGGATCTTCGCCACCTCGCGCAGCATGGCATCGCCCGCCAGGTGCCCGCTGGTGTCGTTGACGACTTTGAAGCGATCGAGGTCGAGGTAGCACAGCACGTGCTGACCATCGCCGCGCCGGCCGCTGTCGATCGCTTCGGCAAGCCGGCGCTCGAGCTCGCGGCGGTTGACGAGGCCGGTGAGCGCATCGTGCGTCGCCTGGTAGGACATCTGCCGGGCGATGCCGCGCAGCTCGGTCACATCGTGCAGCAGCACCACGGTGCCGGTGACCTCGTTGGTATCGCTGCTGCGGATCGGCGAGGCGGACAGCTCGATCGAGCGCTCGGCACCGCTGGCGCGCGACAGCAGCAGCGCCCGCCGCGACAGGTTCACGCGCGTGCCGGTGGTCAGTGCCTGGCGCACCGGGTCATTCAGCAGCCGGCGGTCCGTCTCATCGACGAGTCCGACGATCTCCTCGAGCGTCTTGCCGAGTGCGCTCTCGTCATTCACGCCCGTCAGTGACTGCGCGGCGGAGTTCATGTGCTCGATGCGGCCTTCCGCATCGGTGACGATGATCGCCTCGGCAAGCGAATCGAGCGCCAGCGCATGCCGGATCGCCGAGCGCGCACTCGGATCGTCGATCGCGAACGGCGGCTTCAGCGTCTGCATGCTCTGGGTCGGGATGATCTCAACGCCCGTGACCAGGAGCGCGGGCGCGCCTTCGTAGTCGATGACCGCGGAGCTGACCTCGAGCCGGGCCAGCTGTCCCTGCATGCCCACCATCTCGATCTCGTAGCGCTCGGCTGCCGGCTCGCCGGCGAGGCGTGCGCGGATGTTCTCACTCACGAGCTCGGAGTACTCCGGCGGCACCAGATCCGCCAGACGCCGGCCGATGAGCTCGCTGCGCTCGACGCCCATCAGGGTGGCGAACTGGCGGTTGGCGTGCAGGATCACGTCGCGGTGAATGAGCACCGCCTCATGAATGCGATCGGCGAGCTCACTGAAGAGCACGGGCGACACGCGCTCGCGCTCGGTGCTCGCGGAGGATCGCGTGAGCAGGTGATTGACGGCGGTGGCGAGCGCGGACATCTCCGAGCCGTCGTTGCGGAACTCCACGCGCCCGTTGAGCGAGCCACCGATCGCGATGCGCTGCACCTCCCGCGACAGCTGCTCCACCGCGCGATACTCGCGGCGCTGCAGTGCGTACAGGACGATGAAAAGCGTCGCGATGAGCGCGAGCAACAGACACAGAAGTCCGACGATCGACATTTGTTGAATTCTTATGTCCCGCTGAAGGGGACTCCGATCGATTGCAGCATAACGCACGGGGGCTGCATGCTTAGCCGCTATTTCACTATATGCGGCGCGCCTTGGCAGAAGCTCCAAAAGTGCGTAGTTTGCTCGCCCGCCTCGCTACGGCAGAATAAGTCGCATGGACGTTCGATCGATGTCAAACGAGCTCGCCCGAGAGCAGATGGTGACCCAGCAGATCCGCGCCTGGGACGTGCTGGATGAGACGGTACTCGATGTCTTTCGGCGGGTGCCGCGCGAGCGCTTCGTGCCCGCCGAGCAGCGCTTTCTCGCCTACGCCGATGCCGCGGTGCCCCTGCCCGAAGGCCAGCACATGCTGCCGCCCAACGTCGCCGGCCGGCTGCTGCAGGCGCTTGATCTGAAGGGCCCGGAGCGCGTGCTCGAGATCGGTGCCGGCTCGGGCTTCCTCACGGCCTGCCTCGCCTCGCTCGCCGCCAGCGTGCGCTCGGTCGAGTACTTCCCGGTGCTCGCCGAGCTTGCGCGGGCCAATCTCGCCGCGCACGGCACACGCAACGCGCAGGTGGCGGTCGGCGATGCGACGGAGGCCGATCTGGAGGGACCCTACGATGCCATCGCGGTGACCGCCTCGCTCCCTTTGTATGACGCGCGCTTTGAGCGCCTGCTGGCCCCGGGCGGGCGGCTATTTGTCGTCGTCGGCTCCGCTCCCGTCATGGAGGCACGGCTGCTGACACGCGGTCAGGCCGGCACGCAGATCTGGAGCAGCCTGTTCGAGACCGTGATCGATCCGCTCATCAACGCCGCACGGCCGCACGAATTCAGCTTCTGATGGCCTGACCATGGTTCGGGAGATCTCCCCGCTCGAGCTCAAAGGAGCGCTGGGCACTCAAAGCCCTCCTCTGGTGCTCGACGTGCGCGAGAGCTGGGAGCTCGCGCTCGCCCGCCTGGCCGGCACGCTCGACATCCCGATGGGCAGCATTGCCGCGCATCTGGCGGAACTGCCGCGCGATCGGGAAATCGTAGTCATGTGCCGATCCGGGGGTCGCAGTCTCAAAGTCGCGCAATACCTGCAGGCGCAGGGCTTTCGCACCGCCAACCTGAGCGGCGGGATCCTCGCCTGGGCGCGCGACGTGGACCCGGAGCTGCCGAGCTACTAGCGGCTGCCGTCCTCGCTTGGTGCTCGGCCGGTCTTGCCCTGTCGGGGCGCCACCTGATATAGTGCTATATAACACTACTTATGCTCTTCAAGAGCGCTGAATTAAAAGGATATTTATGACTCGCGCGGCCCGCGCCTTCTCGGCCTTCGCCACTTCGACTCTGGCTGCTGTGGCAATCGCCATGCTGGCGCCTGCCTACGGCAAAGACCTCACGGGCGTGTACGAGGATGCACTTCGTAACGATCCGCAACTGCGTGAGGCCGATGCCACGCGCCTCGCCGCCCGCGAGGCGAATCCGCAGGCCTGGTCCGCGCTCCTGCCGCAGCTGAACGGCGACTATGCGATTTCCCGTCAGCATCAGGCGCAGGAGACGGTGCAGCCGATCGCCACTCCCGGCGGACAGCTCCTGCCGCTGCCCTTCAGCATCAACAGCACCGCCGACAGCCACGGCTATCAGCTGCAGCTGCGTCAAAGCGTGTTCTCCTGGGCCAACTGGTCGACGCTGTCGCGCGCGCACAAGCAGGTGGCGCAGGCCGAAACCGATTACCACTCGGCCGAGCAGACCCTGATCCAGCGCGTGGCGCAGGCCTACTTCAACGTACTCGCCGCGCAGGACACGCTCGATGCGAATGCCTCGGCGCTCGAGGCCATCTCGCGCCAGCTCGATCAGGCGAACAAGCGCTTCGAAGTCGGTCTCATCGCCATCACCGACGTGAAGGAGACGCAGGCCTCGCGCGACAGTGCCGCCGCCGCCGTGATCGATGCCAAGCGCCAGCTCGCCAGCCAGCAGCAGGCGCTGCGCGAGATCACCGACCAGGACTACCCGGCACTATCCAAGCCGGGCGAGACCATGCCGCTCGTGCCGCCTTCTCCCGCCGACCCCGAGCGCTGGGTGTCGACCTCGATGGACCAGAATCTCACCCTGGTCTCCAGCCGCCTCGCCGCCGACATCGCGCGCGAGAATGTGAGCATCGCCCGCGCGGGTCACTTGCCGACGCTCGATCTGACCGGCTCGATGGCGCAGACCAACAGCAACAACGATCAGAGCTACGACTTCGGCAGTGGTCCGGCGAGTCTCAGCTATCCGAGCCTGAGCCAGAGCCGCCAGATCCAGCTGCAGATCACGGTGCCGCTGTTCACCGGCGGGCTGACGCAGTCTCAGGTGCGCCAGAGCCAGTACAACTGGATCGCCGCCAAGGACCGCATGCAGCGCGTGTCGCGTCAGACCGAGCATCAGGCGCGCGATGCGTACTTCGGCCTCGTGAGTGAGGTCGCCCACGTGAACGCGCTGCGCCAGGGACTGGATTCGTCTCAGACGGCCCTGAAGGCCACCGAGGCCGGCTACGAGGTCGGCACCCGCACGGCGGTGGAAGTGCTGCAGTCACGTCAGGCACTGGTGCAGGCGCAGACGAGCTACGCGCAGGCGCGCTACAACTATCTCCTCGACCTGATTCAGCTGCGCCTGGCTGCCGGCAGCCTCGATCGCAAGACGGTCGAGGAGATCAACCAGTGGCTCACCGTCACGCAGGCGATGTCGACCTCGCCCGTGACCGAGCCGACGCCGGGCGTGGCTCCGCAGCCCTAAGGCCGCCGCGCCAGAGGCTCGACCAGGGCGGTGAGGCGCGCCAGCGCGCCGCGATTGCGTTCGACCACCGCGCGCGCAGCCTCTCCCATGCGCGCGCGCAGCGTCGCATCGGCCAGCAGTGCCTCGAGCCGCAGGCCGAGCGCCATCGCATCCGTCACGATCTCGACGCCGCCACTTTGCAGCAGCAGGCGGGCGACCTCGGCGCTGGTGGAGTGATCCGGCCCGGTGAGGATGGCGCGCCCGAGGGCTGCCGGCTCGAGCAGATTGTGGCCGCCGCGCGGTGTCAGGCTGCCACCGACGAAGACCACATCAGATGCGGCGTAGAACTTCAACAGCTCCCCGAGCGTATCGAGCAGCACGACCTCGGTGTCGGCGCGACAGTGCTCGCCTTGCGAGTGACGCACGAACGGCACGCCGGCCGCCTCCAGCAGCGATGCGACTTCGGCAAACCGCGGCGGATGCCGGGGTGCGAGCACCAGGAGTGCAGCCGGTGAGCGCCGACGCGCCAGCGCATGTGCCGCCAGCGCCGCCTCCTCCTCGCCGGCGTGAGTGCTGCCAGCCACCCAAACGGGACGGCCCGGTGCTTCGCGCTCGCGCCACTCCTCGCCCAGCGTTTGAATCGCCTGCGGGATCTCGAGATCGAACTTGATGTTGCCGATGACGTGCAAAGCCTCGCGCCGGGCACCTAAGGCGGCGAAGCGTTCGGCATCGGCGGCACTTTGCGCGCCGATCGCGCGGATCGAGCCGCACACCTCGCGGAACAGGCTCCCGGCGCGCGCATAGCGCGCGGCCGAGCGTGCCGAGAGGCGCGCGCTCGCGAGCACGACTGGAACGCCGCGCCGCGCGCATTGCCGATACAGATTCGGCCACAGCTCGGTCTCGAGCACGATCGCAAGCCGCGGCGCGATGCGCGCGAAGAAGCGCCGCACGGCACCGGGCAGATCGAGCGGAACG
>Ga0335081_10020695_pt1 | contig 10640 bp, 7 predicted proteins | sample Lox_Sample_35_FD_206713 | JGI IMG/M metagenome (GOLD analysis project Ga0335081, IMG submission 206713) | Soil microbial communities from Loxahatchee National Wildlife Refuge, Florida, United States - Lox_Sample_3.5 | ecosystem: Environmental > Terrestrial > Soil > Wetlands | place: USA: Florida... | reverse complement strand
GGTTCTAGGCGAGCACTGAAGGATTCGTATGCACGACTAACTGAATCCAAGATAGGGCCCAGAGTGATTCCATCCCGGATAGCTGCCCCGTCTGTCTGAGTTTCAATTGTCTCGCTCTATTCTGACGATGAAATGGGATTTCACTCGCCGCTGCTTCGCAGCGGTGGGGTGCATGCAGCAGTCTTGGCAGACTCAGAATGATGGAGGTTCCGCCGGTTTTCTGCCAGCCAGGGGCTCGCTGTGGACTTCCTTTCAGTGTCTTGTTCCCGGAACGATTATTGCGACTGTTGTTTTGACGACCGCCGTCTGACCAGAAGATAAGATGCCGCCAAAAGAAGAGTAAGAATGGTCGCTAAGATGGTTTGATACGGGAACTCGGGGATTCCTCCACCGGTTGTGCTCGATGCGGAGCTCTGTGTCGTGGTCTGTGTCGTGGTCTGTGTCGTGGAGCTCTTGGACGAGGTCGACGAAGACGAAGTCGAAGCGGTTGAGATCGTGGAGAAGGACGAGGCAGTTGAGATCGTGGACGAGGACGAGGTTAGTGCTGAAGGGGTAATAACAGAAACAGAGTTCGAACCGAAGTTGGCCACGTAGAAGTACCCGTTGCTCGGGTCGAAGGCGACTCCGTCGGGACCGGTACCCACAGTCACGGTAGTGACAACAGAGTTTGTCGAGCCATCGATGGCTGAGACCGAACCTGAACCATAGTTGGCCACGTAGAGGTAGCCGTTGGTAGAGTCGAAGGCGACACCTTCAGGGTTGGTGCCCACAGCCACGGTGGCTATCACAGTGTTTGTCGAGCCGTCGATGACTGAGACCGAACCTGAACCATAGTTGGCCACGTAGAGGTAGCCGTTGGTGGGATCGAAGGCGATCCCATCAGGGCCGATTGCCACAGATACCGTAGCAACCACAGTGTTTGATGACCCAGATATGACAGAAACTGATCTTGAATACGAGTTGGTCACGTAGACGTCTCCATTGGTAGAATCGAAGGCGACTGCGTAGGGTTGACTGCCCACAGTGACATTGGTTATCACAACGTTGGTCGAGCCATCGATGACTGAGACCGAACCTGAACCTTTGTTCGCCACGTAGAGGTAGCCGTTGGATGGATTGAGTGCGACCCCTTCAGGGTTGGTGCCTACGGTCACATTGGCGACAACAGTGTTTGTTGAGCCGTCTATGACTGAGACAGTGCCTGAACCCTCATTCGCCACGTAGAGGTAGCCGTTGGTAGAGTCGAAGGCGATCTTAATGGGGTACACGCCCACGGTCACATTGGCGACAACAGTGTTTGTTGAGCCGTCTATGACTGAGACAGTGCCTGACCCGAAGTTGGCCACGTAGAGGTAGCCGTTGGTAGAGTCGAAGGCGACACCTTCAGGGTTGGTGCCCACAACCACGGTGGAGGTCACGCTGTCAGCCAGCGAAACTCCGGCGGTCAGAAGAACCAGAACCAAGACCAGTGATATTGCAACCGACAGAACCTTGACTGAATCGTAGCATGGTCTGCGGGAATTGTACATTGTACTGTTTTCTCCCGCTATTTTCTGGGCCCCCTTTCTAGCATTATTAGAGGTTCCTCAGAGAAGGTTGTGCACGTGTGGGTCTGACGGGCTCGGAGAGGGCCGCTCAAATGGCTGGTACAACAAACAACCTCCTCTGAGATTCGAGACGCCAGCTTGGACGACCCCCAACTCCAGGCAGCTTAATTAGCCCAAGAGTCAGAAAGTCCCACGATGATTCTTGTAACGGGGGCTGCGGGCAAAACGGGTCGCGCAGTAATTTCCGCCCTGGTGAGGAAGAAGCAACCCGTGCGAGCCCTTGTTTACCGGGAGGAGCAGGTCCACCAAATCGAATCGTTGGGGGCCACAGACGTCCTAGTGGGCGACATGCGTTCCAAGGATACGCTCGAAGGTGCACTCGACGGGTCGGAAAGCGTCTACCACATATGTCCGAACGTTAACCCGGAAGAGTTTCAGCTAGGCAATTCGATTGTCGCCTCCGCCGTCTCGGCGAACATTGGGCACTTTGTGTTCCATTCGGTCCTTCATCCTCAAATAGAATCGATGCCGCATCACTGGATGAAGATGCGCGTTGAAGAGGTATTGCTGGGCTCGGGCCTGAACTTCTCTATCCTGCAGCCCGCGCCCTATATGCAGAACCTGCAGGGGCAATTGAGCGACATCTTGGAAGGGGGCACCTATCCAGTTCCATATTCAACGGATGCCCCTATGAGCCTGGTTGACCTCGAAGATGTGGGGGAGGCTGCCGCCCTTGTTCTTACAACTCCCACCCACGCAGGCGCCACCTACGAGCTGGTAGGCCCCGAAATCCTGACTCCAAACCAGATGGCCGAGATTCTGAGTCACCATCTAAACCGGGTGGTTCACGCAACGCAGATTTCTTTGGAGACGTGGAGGCAGCAGTCGCAAACAGCCGGGCTAGGTGGCTACCAATTGGAGACCCTTGAGAAGATGTTCGCCTACTATGACCGAAACGGACTTTGGGGAAACCCGCTGACTCTGAACACTCTGCTTGGCCGCCGACCGACCTCCTTCAGTGAATACGTCAAGCGAACAATTCAGAGCGAATCGAGTAAAACGGAACCAGCAGGTACCACACGTCTCGCGACGTAGCGGCCTCGTTGTTATTCTAGATGGCCGCAAACGCACATGATTTACAAGCCGCACCTAAGGTCAATGCTAGCTCAACCCCAGCCGTTGGCCAACCCCCTAGCCAAACAGAGTTCATTCTGAGCTTTTTCATGACGGGCCCGGAGGGGCCCGTGACAGAAGTGTAGCGAATACCCCCTCCCCATTTTTACTGCAAGTGTCGGAGGCAATCGCGTTCGAGTCGGATGGGGCTCGCTACCATATAGATTCGATACTTGGCTTCAGAGGTTCCTACTCTGGGGGAATGTCGCGGATTGAAGGCGACGTTCTCTTACAGGAATGGCTCAAGGAATGGTATAACATCTTTGACTGCCTTGATCAATTGCTGGAGGGTTTCAATCAGAGGGCGCCCGTCAACGACGCCGGGTTCATTCAATGAGACATCGAAAGCGAACTTCATCTTCTCGTCGAATTCATCACCAGCGGCACCTATGAAGAGAATGTCGCCTACTTTCAAAGGAAACATCCGATCGGCTGGCACCAGGGGGAGATTCATTTCAGGTGGCTTGGTGTCACCCCAAGTTGCCTTGTCCTTGGCCATCGATTTTTCTATGCTGCGCATTAGGTGGGAACCGATGTCTACGCTACGAAGTGCAGACCCCACCGTGATCAGAGACCGGTGCTTGTCCGTGTTGTTGAGCTGTTCGAGTATCCATAGTTGGTGCCCTTTGCCTCCGGCGAATGGTTCAATGTTGTTGATGGCCTCGATTGCGGCTGATTGTATGCCCCCCGTCTTGCCACCAAGACTCCTCTCAAACCCATCCTTGTCTTCGCCTATTGGAAAGTAGATGTGCCGCCCCTCACCGTCCTTCCCGGCCGTGCCCGAGAGGAACAGCTGGAAAGCAAGGTGGTCCAGAGCACTTCGCAGGTTTTGAATTGCATCTCCTGTGATACTTGATAGTCCGAGGGGAGTTGGTTTCACCGAGGACAGGTAGTAGACCGGCTTACCTGCTGAATCGCGCATGACGGAGACTTCGTAAGGTCTTGAGAAAAGGAAGGTCTTGACCTCCGTTTCAAGGTCAGCTGCGTGTTTCTCCGCCCGCGCAATCTTGAGTTTGACTGAGGCGGGATCGCCCATCCCACCAATCAAGTGTCTGGAGGCTCTTATGTCTACGGTGAGCTCGGCTAGTGGATTGTGGATGCACATCATTTTTAGGTGAGGATGTCCAATTTCTGCCATCCATGTCGTGGGAGTTGTTCCCGCGGTCAAAGAAGCAACGGAACCAGGATATCGCGGAGAGGAAGAAGGCAAAGGGAGACGTCTCAGAAGATCTTGAGGCATGGCGAGCTACTACGAGCGGGAAAAGAGTCACACAACGAAATCAGCGCAAAGGTGGGTTTGACCAATACCAGACGCCTGTCAACATCATTGGCCAACCGACAGGACCCACAAAGCATGTGGAAGTCAAGTCTAACAGCTGGAACAAAGAATCCTCTGCCCAACTCAGGAGAAAACGCTGGGACCGAAACTACGAAAGGAGAGATGTGAACATCGACCGCATCCCGGGGGCCAGCGTGCTTGTTGACGGCAAGGTGCTTGAGAATCGGTTCAAGCGCAAAAAGATGAGTGATCTCCTCTTCGGTGGTTAGGTAAGTCCGTTCTCGGGGAAGGTCGAGCTGGCCTCGCAAGGTATAACCCTCCCGAGCACCTAGGGGTCGCCTCTACAGAACGGTTATGAGACAACAAACCTCTCCCTAACGGCGGGGTTGGTTTCCGAGGATCTTGATACCAGCATAAAAGGAAAGGCGGGCGAGTTGCTGGTCATCGGGGAGCTTCTGCAACGTGGCTACAAGGTATACCTTCCAATGATTGACTTGGGTATCGATTGCCTTGTGGACGTAGGCAATGGAAACTACAAGGAGGTTCAGATAAAGTATCGGGAGAATGAAGCCGTATTCAATGCTCGTCGATTCGCTCCACGCGACAACTTCTACGTAATCTGTTGCCTTAGCACCAGAGGGAGGCTTGAATTCTGGACGATTCCATCGAAGTTGTATCGCGCCAAAGGCAAACCAATTCAAGTCCGCGGTAGAGATTACCTGCAACTGAACATAGGGAGGGAGGGATCTCAGTCTTACAACGAGTTGGCAGGTTGCCAGAACTTCGGGAAGCTTCTCGAAGGCGCGAGTGAGGAAGTCAGAAAGGCAGTCTCGCGGGCGTCAAACAGAATTGAAGGACCCCATTTCAAGCAAAAAGACTACGAGAGGGAAGTCCTGTTGATCCTTTCCGAAGCCACTGGGCCACTGCGGACGGAGGAGATAATCACAGCAATCAAGGAACGCATGGGTCCGAAGTTCTCAAGAGCCGACTTGGCACCACTCACAAGAGGACGAATCAGATGGGAAGGGACAGCAAGGTTTGCAATATACCAAGGCCTGAAGCCCAAGGGCTTGATAGAGGCAAGGACGAAGAATCAATGGATGATTTCAGCGAAGGGCAAAGAGATTCTCAATCAGCTGAGATAGCCTAAGGTGTCCGTTTGAACCGGGAGGGTTTAGACGGCCGCGGTCAGGCGGTTAAGGCCGCCCCTTATAGGAGGAACATCAGAATACAGCGTGACTTGTGCCGCCTTCACCCCTGATTCTGCAATGTAGACCTGAGCTCCGTGAGGTTAGGGTCGGGATCGCTTTGTCGCTTACTCCATTCTCGGTTCTCGAAAGACACCCCTGAACGTGGGCAGCTCCCGCTTTTGCCAAAGCCTTGAGAGTAAATGTCAGAACTCTTGGGGACGACCGTCACAACGAGCACAAGAAGGAAGTTGGGTCAATTCCGGGGCCCTGAGCGAAACCAAGTGCAGGCCGCCGCGGACGGAATTAGGCGAAATTCTCCAGTCCTGCAGCCGAGGTCCCACTCTCTGAAAGAAGTCCTCTGACGATCTTGTCGATCTTCAAGATCTCAACTTCTACCTCGACCTTGATGAGTTGACGAACTTTACCGATTCCTGAATAATTCGATTCAATGCCGGTGACTGCCTTCTGAGCCTTTGAATGTGCTTGTTTCGCAAGGTCGACCAATTCGAGATGCTCCTTTTTCTTCGGGTCGAACTTGGGCAGTGGCAATTCCAAGACCTTCTTGTGGATGTCCCTTGGGCCGAACTGCCCCCGACTCTGCATGGGTTTAAGCAGAGCATCGACGATTGGAGCATTCAGAAGGCCGCACAAGAACATCGCTTCGTCCAGGTTGTCAGTGTCGAACCTGTAGGTGGTGTCGTCTGCGCAGGTCCCCGAAGTTTCAATCTCGACAGGACCGAACCTTACCCTTGTTTTCGTGTTTTCCACCACGCAAGACACCAGATACGTGCCGGACTTGTTATAGAGGACTTTGTATCTCGCCTTCGAGTCTTGATTCGTGAGACCCCGAGAGTAGTCGATTCTCTGATAGATGTCCATCTTGTCAGCTTTCTCCCCACGCTTGGCTCGCCAAGTGCTTTCTGCCTGTGACAACCAGTCCTTGAGACCCGTGTAGCCTTGCCTCTGAGCATCTTCGATCCTCACTATTCGATACCGATGCGCGTCCGCCTCGATGGGGAGCACAACTGTTTGAAGACTCGTTGTGCAGAAGGGGGCGAGTTCTGAACCGGTGACCAGTTTGTAGAGGAATCTCGATTCAATGTCTCCTTCAAGCACCACATCCTTGTATTGCTCCTTCGCAAGTCCTATAGCCTGGTTCGATGTCTTGACCCTAGGTCTTGTCAGATCAATTCCCAACATCGGATGAACAATAGGTTCGACAAACCATAGTGAATGGGGAACAATGGTTGCTCCCTGGCTGAACTTGTCATAGTAAGCACTTCTCTCGCCTTGCTTCATTGCCTGCACAACCTGAGCGAAATCTGACCCTTCTAGGAACGAACGTTGGCCTATCTCGAAGTATTCCAGCTTCCTCCGTGTTTGTGTGAGGAGTTTCTCTGCTTCGCGATACTTGCAATTTCTGTTCGGAAGTCTGCCCTCGAAAAGAATGGAGTCGATCGGATACTTGGTTTCTCCCTTCTTCGCAGTTATGACGCAGCTCGGGATTCTGAAAAGAGGTTCAACATCTTCCAAGTCGAAGGCCTCAACCAGTTTCATCTTGGGAAGGAATGCACCCTTCCTGAAATTGTGGTGCTGGTCGCCAACAAACAGACTCCGCGGCATCACTAGTGAGATTGTCCCACTATCGCGCAGATACAAGTCTGATGCGCGAGAAAGGAAGAGCGTGGCGAGTTCCATCTGTGTGATTAATTCCGCTCTTTCCGAACCAAGTAGCTTGTATTCTTTTAGAATCAGGTTCTTCAGAAAGGATTGGTAATCTGTGCTCTCCACATACCTGTAGGACAGCCACGGTGGATTGCCTATTACAATGTCGAACTTCTGATCTCTAAGAAAGAGAGGTTTGTAGATGTTCTTGAGGATGAACGCCCACACCGTGTCCTTCTTGAGCTGTATGAGTTCGGCCATCTGAACAGCCGTGTCAAGGAGGACCTTCGCTTCGTCTTGCTTTACTTCGTCTCCGGTCATCAGAGATAGTAGATTCTGAAACTCCCGGATGTCGGGCTTCAGTCCTTGCGAGACCTCCCGAGCGTAATGCCTCAGCGCTTCAACTACCCTGTCAGTAAGGTCCAGATTCTCGGCGACGCGGAGCGGGAGCTTGAGCGTTTTCTTCTCTGCGTTGATTCGGAACGACTTTACCCCTGCATAAAGTGCGATGTCGGATTCAGGTAGTCGGATCGAATCGGCCATGTAGACGGGGACCGAGACAGGTCCTCGTCGGGCTGACAGTAGCTCGGTGCCTAGCGACGCAAGAAAGTTCGTCCTAGAGAGGATTACAGCAAGAGGATGGACGTCAACACCCTTCACGCTACTCAGGATGGTCTGAAGGCGACTGGCTGGCCGTTTCTTCTTGAGCAGGACCTTCTTTCGGCGAATGGTTGCGGCGAGGAAGGTTCCCGACCCACACGCAGAGTCGATGACCGTTTTTTCTGCGTCCTCATCCCCTATGACTCGGTCGACCATCAACTCGGCGAGCCAGTCTGGGGTGTAATACTCCCCGAGATCGTGCCTCGCCTGCGGGTCCACCAGCTCCTGATAGAGCGTCTTCAGGATGTCCTCGTCAATTGCTGCTAGGTCGAATGAAGAAAGCCGTTCCAGCAAGAGGCTCGTCGCTTTCACCCCGAGTGCGGACCTCGCAACCCAAGAGAAGAAGTCCTCCTCAAGGAAGTTGTGGATATTCCATTTCTCGAAAACCTCCCCTTCTAGGATCTCTACTATCTGTTCGGAAGAAACCGGGAGGGCCCCACCGGAGAAGGAGGAATAGGCCAGGAGCTTGGCAAGTGTAGCTAAGTAGGTATGCCTGATGAACAGGTCCTCGCTGTCGACCTTAGATCCATAGACGATTCTCAAGAAAGTGGCCCATTGCTCATAGAGGACCGGCTCGCCATCCTCTTTCCAGGCCTGTTTCAGTGCCGCCTCAGCGTCCTTGAAAGCAGGCTTGTTGAGACCGAACTCGCCGGAAAATGCCTGAGTAGTCGCCGGCTGAAGCCCCTCGGCAATCATGTATCTGTCCAACCAGACAAACGCTGATCCTGGCTTGGTCTTCAGCAGGTCCAGTCTGTCGATCTGGTCCAGCAAGACATCATCCGGCTTGATACCTCCCTCTTCGACATCTGTCCTCGGTCTGTAGCTTGCGAAGTGGATGCCGTCCGTCGCCATTACGATGTAGGAAACCCGGTGTTCCCCCTGCTGCGTCCAAAGGATGGAGACATACCGCCTGAGTTCCGACTCTGCTTCAGCCTGACTTTTCGTTTCGAGAACCTTCTTGAACTCGATGATGAGGTTCCCCAGGTAGGCGTCTATCCTGCCTTTGACAACTAGGGTCCTAGCTCCCGTGGTTAGGTGCTTTTCCAGGACGGGGAAGAGCTTCTCTGCGTAGTCCGCACTAATCTGCCTGAATATCTCCCGAGAGAACTCAAGGAAGAGGAATGCCTTGCCAGCTTCTGAGTTTGGCTGTTGAATGTCCTCCAGATACCTCGCGAGCCGCTTCTCGAAGTTCGGAGGAGCTGCCGACATCCTGTCAATTCAGGCCATGTTCTGATATTAAGCAATTGTTCCTTTGTGAGCGTCAGTCGAGGACCCGTAATGAAGTGGAAACATGTCCTTACGGCGACTTCACGCCATATTGTCTAAATTACCGCCTTGAGCAAGGGACCGCCATTGAGGTTGGTTCTACCCAAGGATGTTCCAGCATCCGAGATTATGGTAAAGGATCCCATTACTATCGATCCAGATGAGCCTGTAGAGCAGGCCCGCCGGCTTTTCAGGATAAACCGCATCGGCGGCATCCCTGTCGTTGACAACGGGAAGTTGGTAGGGATAATCACGCTGGTAGATCTGAAGAAAGTGAGAACAGGCAAGACCTTCTCAACAAAGGTCAAGGAGGCCATGACTAAGGACCCTTACGTCGGGCATCCCAACGACACGCTGGCTACCCTCCACGACGTCATGTCGAGGAAGGCTGTTGGCAGAATCCCCGTAGTCTCGGATGATGGTTCCCTCCTAGGCTTGGTGAGTTTCAACGATCTGAAGGACGTAAGCAGACTGCATGCTCTCAGAGTCACGGCCGGCGGAGCTGGGGAGGTGTCAAGATTGGCGTGTCCGAGTTGTGGCCACGGACTGCCGATGCCCGTTTCTCGGTTTGTGAAGTGCGAGTATTGCGGCACAACCTCTTTCCTAAAGGTATGATGAAGTCCAAACGCAATGGTATCAGCCCCACATTGGCGATAGTGATAGTAGCTGCGATTGTGTTGCTTGGGGCCTTTGCGCTTTCCGGGTTCATGCTCGGCCTGCTCGGAACTTACGCCCAGGGAATTGGTGCATCGGTCGACCCTAGGATCTATGCACCCCAGCAAGCAATTGGAGTCCTGAATCAGAATGCAACTTTCATCGTGACTGTGTCTAATAGCCAGTCTAACGCCGTAAGCGGCACCGTCGAACTAAGCGCCGGCGGAACCGTCGTGAGGAATCAATCTTTCAGTCTGGCGTCAGGTCAGGCTTCGACCTTCAATCTCTCGACCCCGCTTTTCACCACTGGCGAGTGGACAATTACAGTCGCCACCCCGACCATCACTCTCCACCCCTACTCCTTCGTAGTGGAGCAGAACACTGACGCTGCAGATTCTCAGTTGACGGCGAATAGCAACGCCCAGGAACAGACCCTACTGCTGATTGTGGGTCCCGTCGCGGCGGCGCTGATCGGCATTGTCCCGGGTGCCTACAGCCTGTATCTACGAAGGCAGGACAGACATGCAAGGGTAATGGTGCAACGGTTCAAGGAAGGAGCGTATTGGTTCATTCGTGTCAACTGCATGAAGGACTTCGTCGAGAAATGTGTTGTCACTTACGGTGACCAGAAGCTTGCCCTCAAGGAGCCTCCGACACAGACGAGGTTCGAGGTCTCCCTAAGACCTGGAGGAGGAGAGAATTTCAGGTTCAACGTCCCGACGCCGCCTTCGGACAATGACTCGACATCAATCACGGTCCTAGACGATAGGACGACTCTGTTCAAGAGGCAATTCAAAGACATTACAATGGGCGAGGTTGTCTCGGGTCCCACACCGGCTGAGAAAGCTCGCGTAGAGGAAGAGGCGAGAAAATCACATTGGTCAAGCCTAAGGGAGCGATGCATAATGCCCACCGTCGCTGGAATCGATTACCTGCTCAACCAGTTCAGATCATCGGATATGGTGCAGGTTAGCATCAACAAAGGGGACGAAGTGATGCCCAAGTGGAATCTTAGCCTATTCACCACCCCTGTCACAATCGGCACCCTCTACCAGACTCCCGGCCTTGCAGGAGGGGTGATCGCGCAGTTCGATGAAGTCCTTTTTCAGGACTTGGCCAATCATTACCCTCAGCTGAAGGGGAAGATCGACAACGCCCAGATGATCGTCAAGGCCAAGGGGAGTCGAACTATGCAACTTCGTTGGG
>Ga0335081_10020694_pt1 | contig 10641 bp, 10 predicted proteins | sample Lox_Sample_35_FD_206713 | JGI IMG/M metagenome (GOLD analysis project Ga0335081, IMG submission 206713) | Soil microbial communities from Loxahatchee National Wildlife Refuge, Florida, United States - Lox_Sample_3.5 | ecosystem: Environmental > Terrestrial > Soil > Wetlands | place: USA... | reverse complement strand
TGGGAAAACGCAGCATCGACATCCTGCACAGCGCCGCGTAAAGCGAGTGCCGGAAGTGTGGCACTCAAAGTTTAGCAAAAGCAAGCCGCCGTCCCCGTCTAGCGGTATGTTACGCGTGTCACGATGCATGACGCTCATTCAGAGCGCCGTCATCCAGCTATTGGACGGAATGGAGTTCCGAGGATTTCATGGACACGCTAAAACGGCAGGCAGAAACCGGAGGGCGCCCAAGTGTCCAAGCGATCAACCCGTGGGCTACACGACGGATATACGCTTTCATAAATGCACATCGCGACAAGTACGACATCAATTCGATGTGCGACACCCCTGGGGTCACTCGTAGCGGCTGTTACCCTCGTGCTTCCTTCAAGGCGAGCCAGGGTATCTACGGATCACCTCGAGTGCTCCTCGATCCCTCGATCTGCGGGAGAGACGTGTAGCACGCATCGGGTTGGGCGTGAAGCGCGAGGCATGGCCGAGACGGCCCGCCGGACCATGCCCCCCGGATCGCGCAGCCTTTGCGGCCCTCGAACTAACACGCGGTGATACGGCCCGTAGGTGGGCTTCCAGCCTTGCACATCCTCCGAGCGCACCTGCTTGTGCTGAATCTCGAGAACGTCTGGATAGCTTTCTGGGTAACTCTCCGCGATCTAGCGGCAGCTCACGATAAATGAGGTACTTAGGAGACGCTTCGAGTCCTCTCCTGGGATTCGAAGCCTCACCTCTTCCCTGCTTGACCGAGGGCAACAGCTTTACTTGGCGACGGCTCTTCCGAGTCTCCGGCCGTAAGTCGTGCGAGGTGCCGGCTCCACTTCTCGAGAGCCTGCTTCTTCTCCAGCGCGTAGCTGTGCCGATCATAGTGCCGCTGCTGGACGCCCCCGAGACCATGCGACTGCAGTTGTGCACGTATGTCGCTGCTGATCTTCAACGAGGCGAGCATCGTTTCGGCCGTACGGCGTATATCGCGCAGCTGGAACGCTTCGCGTGCCTCCTTCTCCTTCACCATATGCTTCGCGATCTCGGTGACAAGGGCACTAATCGTTTCGATACGCATAGCCGACTTTCGGTCCGTCGAAAATAGTGGCTCGTTTTCCTTCAGCGCGCCCAGCCTGCGCTCCAGAATCGCATGTGCATCTTTCACGAGTGGCAGGACGTGCAAGCGAGGCTCGCGCCGCGCGCCCTTTGTGTCGCGCAGCGTGATTGTCTTGGCGGGAAGATCGACATCCACGGTAGATGCGCGTAGAAGCTGTACAGGTCGCTGCCCCCCTGTGAGAATGCAAAGCCTCAATGCGTCCTTCTTTGCGCTCGCCTCTAGAGCATTAATACGTTTGAGAAATAGCGCGAGCTCAGTATTACTGAGGACACGATTTCGCGCCCTGCTAAATTGCGCCAGAGCTCCGACGCTGGCCAGCGGATTGGTGGTGATGCCAAACGTCCGCATTGTCTGTGGCGCCGCAGGATCGGTCTTCGACTTGATGGCGAGACTGTAAGCGGCCCGAAGATAGGACCGAAGCTTTGCGGCCGTTCGGCCCTTGCCCGCTTCGGTCAGCTTACCGATAAGCGCCACAAAGTCGTCAATCGTGACCTCCGCGGCCTTCTTCGATCCCAGATCCGGCTCAGCTTCGAAGACGTGCGTTTCGAAAATCGACCTCGCATCCCGAGCAGAGGGTTTACCACACCGCTCAAGATGCGCGAGATAGGCATCCAGTAGCTGTTTGAGCGTAGAGCGCAATGCGGCATCTCGCTCGTGTCACCGGTCAGGCAAAACTCCCCAGCTTGGCAAAGTAAATCTCCTCACCCTTCTAGCCACGAGGAGGGTCGACGATGTTGGAGGATACAGCCGATAGCTTGACCATTGCTTCCGGGGTCCAAGGGACTTCGGAGGAGCGTATGGTCGGACAAGAACGCTGGGAGGAGATCCGGCGATTGCAGCGCGAGGATCACTGGAGCATCTCGCAGATCGCGCGTGAGCTGGATCTGGATCGCAAGACGGTGCGCCGATGTCTGCGCCAGAGCACTTGGCAACCGTACCGGCGCGAGGCGCCTGCGGAGACGTTGATGACGGCGCACGCGCAGTACCTGCGCGAGCGGGCGCCGGCGGTGCAGTACTCGGCACGGATCCTATACCAGGAACTGCGGCGGGAACGTGCCTACGCCGGCAGCTACGAGACGGTGAAGCGCTTTGTGGCACCGCTGCGGGAGCTGCAAGCCCAAGCCGAGCTCACCCAGACCCGCTTTGAGACGGCCCCTGGGCAGCAGAGCCAGATCGACTGGGGCGAGTCGCAGGTGAGCTTTCGCAGCGCTCGGCGCAAGGTGCACTTTTTCGTGCTCACGCTGGGGTTCTCGCGCCGCGCTTTCTACAGTGCCGCCGCCGATGAACGGCTGGCACAGCTCCTGGATGCCCACGAACGTGCCTTCGAGCACTTCGGCGGCCACACCCATGAGCACCTATACGACCGCCCCCGCACGATCTGCTATCCCAACCGCGAGGGCCGCGTGGTGTGGAACCCGACCTTCAAGGCCTTCGCCGACTACTGGGGCTTTGAGCCGCGACTGTGTCGAGCGTACCGAGCGCAGACCAAGGGCAAGGTCGAGTCGGGAGTGAAGTACGTCAAGCGCAACTTCCTGCCCGGCCGCACGTTCATCGACATCGAGGACTTGAGCGAGCAGCTCACCGAGTGGAACGCGACCATCGCCGATCAGCGCGTGCACGGCACCACCCACGAGCTGCCGATTGCACGCTTCGAGCGCGAGCGCACAGCGATGCTGCCCACACGGGGGCAACCTGGCTTTGCACTGGCCGCCCACCACAGCCGCATCGTCGCCAGTGACTACCTGGTGAGCTTCGGGGCCAACCGCTACTCCGTTCCCTTCCACCTCATCGGTCAGACCGTGCAGGTGCACAGAAGCGGCGAGCAGCTATCCTTTTTCCACCGCGGCAAGCTCGTGGCCAGTCATGCGCTTGCACCCGGTAAGTACCAGCTGCAGATCCAGCCCGAGCACGGACCTGGGGCGATCGCCCGTAATGCCAGGAAGCGCTATGCGCCGCCGAGCTCGGCGGCGCATAGCTCATTGCTCGAGCAGGTCGAGATCCGAGATCTCTCACTGTATGAGCAGCTCACCCAGGCGGTGCAGCCATGAACGCCGCACAACTGGAACGACTGCAGGAGCAGTGTGCACGGCTTCGCCTGGTGAAGAGCCGCGAGCGACTGGAGGCGCTGCTGCAGGAGGCCTCCACCCAGGAGCTCCCGTACGCCGACTTCCTGGACCGCCTGCTGACCGAGGAGGTGGCCTCCAAGACCCAGAAGAACGTCTCGATGCGCACCAACCTCGCACGCTTCCCGTTCGTGAAGGGCCTGGATGCCTTCGACTTCGGCTACCAACCCTCCCTCGACAAGAAGCAGATCCAGAGCCTTGCCACCTGTCACTTTATCGAGCACGGGGAGAACGTCGTCATCTTGGGTCCCCCCGGAGTGGGTAAGACGCACCTGGCGGTGGGGCTGGGACTGAAGGCCATCGAGTCCGGCTACCGCGTGCTCTTCAGTACCGCGGCTGCCATGATCGCAACGCTCACCCGGGCACTCTCGGAAAGTCGGCTCGAGGAGAAGATCAAGTTCTTCACTGTCCCGCGTCTGCTCATCGTCGATGAGATCGGCTACCTGCCGATCGATCGGATCGGGGCCAACCTGTTCTTCCAGCTCATCAGCCGTCGTTACGAGCGAGGACCCATGATCCTGACCAGTAACCAGAGCTTCGGAGCCTGGGGCGAGGTGTTCGGAGACCGCGTCATCGCTACCGCCATCCTGGATCGTGTATTGCACCACGCCATCACGCTCAACATCCGCGGCAACTCCTACCGGCTCAAGGAGAAGCTCAAAGCGGGACTCATCAGAGCCGAAGAACCATCACCTATCAGCTAAGCCCAAGGGTGGGGACTTTTCGATGACCACAGCTGGGGAGAATTGGGTGACCGTTGACAGCTCGCGCTTCGCGGTGTCCTCCGCGGCTTGGCGGGCAGCGTCCGCCGCGTTGCGCTCGCGCTGAAGGTGTTCGTGCAGATCGGTCACGCCCGACCGATACAGCTTGCTGAGTCTTGCAGCGCCTTCGCGGGCCAGCGCCAGAGTCAGGCCTCTGGCACCGGTTTCATCGTACCCGCCTAGGGCTATGGCCCTCTTCCTCCCGTTGTGTGAGTAGCGAAAGTAGAAGCTCACCGCCCGGGGGCCAATGCGCGCCCAAAGCGCGCCGCCTCCGCGCACGGCACCATCACTGATCCACTTATCAGCGCCCGGGTTTAGTGAGCGCAGCGTCCTGACAGTGAGCATGTGGTCCTAATCCACCTATCCGGCTGAGGCGCGGAGGAGCCGATGGCGTGGACACGCCAATCCGTTGGTGAGCCTCGAGCCGCAACTCGTTGCACTACCGTTGCACTATGGTATTCGCTTCGTATGGTCGAGGCTAGATGCGGAAAGACGTAAATCGCAGGGTTTCAGTGACTTACGTCAGTACCAAATTCCGCTGTGGATGGCGGCAGACACGGTTTTTTGGACTGTTAATCCGTTGGTCGTTGGTTCGAGTCCAACCCGGGGAGCCATGAAAACAATCACTTAGCTCTGATTCCTCATCCTGTTCGGAGCTATTCGTTCCCAGAAAATACTTCCAAGGCGAGCGAGCCCGGCCGGTTCGGGCATCCGGTAGGAGTTCCGCATGTACAAGCGCATTCTCGTCCCGATTGATGGCAGCGGCACAGCGCTGGACGCCGGTTGCGGTCAAGCGCCACATCTGTGCGGCGATTGAAGTCGTGGCAGTCCACGCCTCCGTGCGGTAGGTCTTGAAGTCGCGGGTACGCGCCCAATCACCGATGCCGCGACTGCAGCACGTGAGCTTTGGCGGGCCTGCGGCAATTGTCACGAGCACGGGGCTCATCGTTGGACTTCACACGGTCACGCCACAGAAGACGGCGATCATCGGCACCCTCCTCCTCGTGGCACTCGCCGATAATCTCACCGATTCCCTGGGAGTTCACATCTACCAGGAATCGGAGCGATTGGCCGAGCGCGAGGCGTTCCGGACGACGGTAGCGAACTTTGTAACCCGGCTCGTACTCGCGCTGAGCTTTGTAGGTCTCGTGCTGTTCGTGCCGAACGCCGCGTTGGTGTACGTAACGGTCGCCTGGGGATTCACGCTATTGGCGGGATTGAGCTACCTCCTGGCGAAGGCTCGCGCGGTAAGCCCACTATCCGAGATCTGTAAGCACTGTGCCGTGGCACTCGCGGTCGTCGCTTTGAGCAAGGCAATCGGAATCGGAATTCACCTGTGGGTCGGCCAGACCTAAAGTCACGATGCCGCCTTGGGCGACGGTGACTTTCCACTTCCGGTGCCACCGATTGCCGCCAGCCCCGCCGGATCTGGCTGCGCCGCGACATCGCCAAACACCCTGACCAGCGCGTCGGATGATGGTGCATCTACAATAGCGGTGAGCAGTTGCACGCTATGAGCCGCGACCTCGACGGTGGTGCGATCCATTTCGAGGTCCGCCCTCTGCAGGTCGGCGCTGTCCACTCGCAGCCACCAGGGGAACTGCGGTTGCGGCAACTGAAAAGTCACCGCGAGTGCTGAATTGTTGATCAACAGCAAGCTCGCTTCAGCGCGGGAATCTCCGTACCGCAGCGCGCGGCGCACGCACAGCAGCCGCCCGTCCGAGTCGTGCCAGTCTTGCGCCCGCATGGTATCGCCACTCTCATCGAACCACTCGACGTCGCGCACCTGCGGTATCGGCTCGAGCGTTCCATGCTGAAAATAACTGCTGCGAAGGCTCCGGTATTCTCGACGCAGCCTCAGCAGGCGTGCGACAAATGACTGGATCGCAAGTCCCACGCTGGATTGCGCCTGCCCCCAATCAAGCCAGGACAGCTCGCCGTCTTGACAGTAGGCGTTGTTGTTGCCGTGCTGGGTACGGCCGAACTCGTCGCCACCCAGCAGCATCGGCGTGCCGTGCGAGAGCAACAGAGCGGACAGCATGGCGCACTGGAGCTGTTCGCGTCGCCGCGCGATGGTCACATCGTCGGTCGGGCCCTCGACGCCGCAGTTGCAACTGTTGTTGGTATCGGTACCGTCGCGGTTGTCCTCGGCGTTCGCCTCATTGTGCTTGCGGTCGTAGCTGGCCCAATCGGCGAGCGTAAATCCGTCGTGCGCGGTGATGAAGTTCAACGACGCCCAGGGCTTGCGGCCATCATGGTCAAATATACTGGCGGATCCTTGTAACCGCTCCGCGAGCGCGCCGCGCATGCCCGGATCGCCTCGCCAGAATTTGCGTATGTCGTCACGGAACTTGTCGTTCCATTCGGCCATGCCGGCTGGGTGGTTGCCCAGCTGGTAACCGCCGGGACCCAGATCCCAGGGCTCGCAGATTAGCTTCACACGCAAGAGCGCTGGATCCTGCATCAAAGCATCGAAGAATCCAGCGCCACGATCAAAGCCGCCCGCTTCGCGTCCCAGGGTAGCGCTCAAGTCGAAGCGGAAGCCGTCGATGTGGAATTCCTGAACCCAGTAGCGCAGTGAATCGAGCGCCATCTGGATGACCCGGGGGTGCGAGAAATCTACAGTGTTACCGCATCCGGTATCGTTGATGCAGTGGCGCATCTGGCCCGGCACCAGGCGGTAGTACGCAGCGTTGTCCAAGCCACGCAGGCTCAGCGTCGGACCGAGCTCGCTGCCCTCGCAGGTATGGTTGTAGACCACATCCAGCAGCACCTCGATCCCCGCCGCATGCAGCGCCTTGATCGCGCTCTTGAGCTCGCCCGGGCTGCCGCTCCCAAGATAGCGCGGTTCGGGAGCGAAGTACGCCAGCGTGTTGTAACCCCAGTAGTTGACGAGTCCGCGCTCCACGAGCGCACGATCGTGCACCACGGCATGAATCGGCAGCAGCTGCAGTGCGGTCACGCCGAGCTGCTTGAGGTGGCTGACGGTCCGTTCATGTCCGAGCGCTGCAGCAGTACCGCGTTCACGCTCCGCAATGCCTTCGAGCCGCATCGTCAAGCCGCGCAGATGGGCTTCATAGATCACCGTGTCCGTCCACGGGGTGCGCGGGGCTTGATCCTCGCCCCAATCGAACTGCTCGGCCGTGACCACTGCCTTGGGCACGGCAAACGCGCTGTCGCGACGGTCGAAGGAAAGATCGGTTCGCGGCGAGGTGACACGATAACCGTACAGCGCATCGCTCCACCGCAGCGAACCGGACAGCGCTCGCGCATACGGATCGAGCAGCAGTTTGTTGGCATTGTAGCGATGGCCGCGCTGCGGTTCGTAGGGACCGTGGGCGCGGTAGCCGTACAACTGGCCCGCGAAGACGCCCGGCACCCAGCCGTGCCAGACTCCATCGGTGCATTCGGGAAGGTCGAGGCGCTGCAGCTCGCGACGCCCACTCGTATCAAACAGGCACAGCTCAAGTTGCGTGGCGTTACCCGCAAACACGGCGAAATTGGTGCCCTGTGCTTCGACGGTTGCGCCCAGCGGATAGGCGGCACCGGCGAGAACACGCTTGGGCGGATCGGCGGGCATTAGTCCTAGCCGCCGTGACGCAGCAATACGGTGGACAGGGGTGGCAGTGTCAGCTCGAGCGAGAACGGCAGCCCGTGGCAGGAGCTCGTGTCCGCCTGTACGGCACCACCGTTGCCGAGATTGGAGCCACCGTAAATCTCAGAATCGGTATTGAGAATCTCGCGCCACACTGCGGCGTGCGGTGCACCGATCCGGTAGTTCAGCCGCGGCACCGGCGTGAAATTGCAGACCACGATGATCGGCGCCGCGCTGCCCTCGCCGTACCGGCAATACGCATAGATGCTGTTGTCGGAATCGTCGGCGACGATCCAGCGAAAGCCCGCGGGGTCGCAGTCCAGCGCGTGCAGCGCAGGCTCCTCCCGATACAGCCCATTCAGATCAGCGAGAAGTCGCTGTACACCACGATGCAGAGGATGCTCGAGCGCCGCCCAATCGATCTGGCCGTCGTGATTCCATTCCCAGTCCTGGCCGATCTCTCCCCCCATGAACAACAACTTCTTGCCGGGTTGTGTCCACATGAAGCCGAAATACGCGCGCAGGTTTGCAAATCGCTGCCACGTATCCCCTGGCATCCGGCCGACCAGCGAGCCTTTGCCATGGGTGACTTCGTCGTGGGACAGCGGCAGCACGAAGCGCTCGGAAAACGCGTAGAGCAGCCCGAAGGTCATGTCGTGGTGATCGTAGCGGCGATGGACTGGATCCTTCGACATGTAGCGCAGCGTGTCGTGCATCCAGCCCATGTTCCATTTGTAGTCGAAACCCAGACCCCACTCCGAGGTCCGCCGCGTCACGCCCGGCCAGGCTGTGGACTCCTCAGCGATCATCAGCACGCCGGGGCAACGCTGCGCCACGGCATCGTTCAAGTGGCGCAGAAATTCGATTGCTTCGATGTTCTCCCTGCCACCGTAGCGATTGGGTATCCACTCGCCCTCGGGCCGAGCGTAGTCGCGGTACAGAAGCGATGCAACCGCATCGACGCGCAGACCGTCGATGTGATAGCGCTCGAACCAATGCAGTGCGCTGCTCGTTAGAAACGCCTGTACTTCGCGCCGGCCGAGGTTGTAGATGGCGGTCTTCCACTCCTTCTGGAAGCCCTCGCGCGGATCGGCATGCTCGTACAGCGCCGTGCCATCGAAATGAGCCATTCCGTGCACGTCGGTCGGAAAGTGCCCGGGGACCCAGTCGAGGATCACACCAAGGCCCGCGTTATGGCATCGATCAACGAAGCGCGCAAAGGCCGCCGGAGCTCCGAGCGTCGGATGCACTGCGTATTGACTGAGGACCTGGTAGCCCCAGGAGCCCCCGAACGGATGCCCCATCACCGGCAGCATCTCGATATGGGAGAAACCCAGCTCCCTCACATAGGGAACCAGTTGATCAGCGAGCTCATCCCAGCTCAGTCCACGCCAGCTCTGTTCCCGCAGGCGGCGCCAAGACGGTGCGTGGACCTCGTAAATTGCCAGCGGTCCGTGCAGCAACCGCCCATTGGTGGCTCGGGCCGCGCACCACGGTGCATCGCTCCATACGAATGGCGCCGGATCGGCAACCACGGAGGCCGTCCGCGGCGGTGTCTCCACCTGCAGTGCCACCGGATCCGCCTTGAGCGGCAGCAGTCCATGCGGGCCGAGAATTTCGTACTTGTAGAGGCTACCGATCGGCAGCCTGGGAACGAACAGCTCCCAGACACCCGCCTCGACGCGCTTGCGCATGGGGTGGCGACGCCCGTCCCATCCATTGAAATCGCCCACCACTGAAACGCGCTGCGCATTCGGCGCCCACACGGCAAAGCGCACGCCACGGACACCTTCGATGCACATCGGCTGCGCCCCAAGACAACGGCCGAGCTCGAGATGCTTGCCCTCCGCGAGCAGGTACATATCCAGCTCGCCCAGCAGCAGGCCGAACGAATACGGATCCTCCGTCTCCTGAACGATGTCGCCCGGCCAGTGAATGCGCAACCGGTAAGCGGTTCGCACTGGCATACGACCCGTGTACAGGCCCGGAATCTGCGGCTGCTCCAGCGCACACAGCAGCTCCCCGTTCGGCGCGACTGCCTCCACGGCCTCGGCTGACGGAAGGTAAGCGCGCACCGTAATACCGTCATCCGCCGTATGCGGTCCGAGCAGCGCGAACGGATCGCCGACTTGTCCCTGGGACAGCGCGTGCGCTGCCGTTGGATCGATGAGTAGTGCGCTATCCAGTCGCTGTCTCCAACACGCTCGGCAGCTTAGCGCAAGCTCCGACGAAGCCCCATCGGCCGGCCAAATCGGCATTTCTCATTGCGCGGCCATACCGCTGTGGCCATCAGTCAAGGGTAAAGCCGACGTGCAACGTGACCTGCCAGTGATCGATCTTTCCGTTCGCAATGGTCCCGCGAGTTTCGATCACCTTGAACCAACGCAGGTTGTGCAGGCTCTGTGCGGCCTTCACGACGCCGACGTGAATCGCATCATCCGCGCTCTTGCGCGATGTGCCGGTGATCTCGATGGTCTTGTAGACGTGCTCGCTCACGGGAGTGCTCCTGTAACTGTAATATTGTTCGTCGTCTGCAACGCGGCTCTGCAAGGATCGGTGCCACGAGCGAGGGAACGATCCTATGCTTCACTGGATGCGATGCGTATACGAGGATGCCCTTACGATTCCGCGCGCCCCAAGAGCCGGAAAGTGCCTATTGCCCGGGCCACACCGGAGGAACCAAGATCTTCGCGGGCAACGAGGATGGAGTAATGGTCATGTCGAAACGGGGTTCACGAGAGGTCAAGCGTGTCGAGTCGCGCAAATCGGCCGCCGCGGTCGAAACGATCCCATCAGCACCGCCTGCAACGCGGGGCAACTCGATCATGAGCAGCGCAATAAGACCCGTGACGGATAGCGAGCGGGCCTCGATGATCGCGGAGGCGGCGTACTATCTCGCCGAGCAGCGCGGATTCGAGGCCGGGCACGAGCTCGAGGACTGGCTGTTCGCGGAGGGGCAGATCGACGCCGCCCTTGCAAGCGGTGTTCTGCCCGTCGCGCGCGCGACGGCACCATGAGCTCGGCTCCCTGCCGCATCGCCTCGCGCGTCCTGCACTCGCGCCAAGGTTG
>Ga0335081_10020693_pt1 | contig 10641 bp, 7 predicted proteins | sample Lox_Sample_35_FD_206713 | JGI IMG/M metagenome (GOLD analysis project Ga0335081, IMG submission 206713) | Soil microbial communities from Loxahatchee National Wildlife Refuge, Florida, United States - Lox_Sample_3.5 | ecosystem: Environmental > Terrestrial > Soil > Wetlands | place: USA: Florida... | reverse complement strand
TCGATGACCTCTCGCCAATTCTCGTAGCCGCCGCCCATGCCGTGGACGAGCAACAACACCGGGCCGGCGCCAGCCGCCGCGTAGGTCATTGGGCGTCCATGTAGCAGCGCCGTTCGGAGCTCCATGCGTGTCACCGCGTGTCACATTGCCTTGTGGGAAAAATCCCGGGTTACGGATACGACGGTACGCGGCGCGGTCGCCTACGACTGCCGCAGGAAACCACCAGGCTGCTCCGTAGTGACCCGCGCTTTCGGCGGGCGTCGCTGCTGACAATCGTGCGCACCCACCCCCGGGTAGCCGCCATCCGAAGCTTCTACGGACTCGGATGCGAGCAGCGCACGGATCCCGCCGGTGAATTCGCGGCGTAGGTTCGGACGATGACCACGCTCGCCACCACCGATTCCCCTGCTCCGCCCGACCTTACTCCGACCAAGCTCTTCTCTGAGCTTTCCAGCGCCGACGTCGCGTACGCCGGCGGTAAGGGCGCGAACCTCGGCCAGCTGACGCGCGCCGGGCTACCGGTGCCGCCCGGATTCGTCGTCGGCGCTCCCGCATACGCGGCCTATCGACACCAGACCGGACTTGCGGAGCGACTCGATGCGGTGCTGGCGACCCTCGACGTCGAGGACACGACAGCCTTGCAGGAGGCGTCGGACGAGGCACGGCGCGCGGTAGCCGAGAGCGAGATGCCGCCCTGGCTGGCCGAAGCGATCGGCGCGGCGTACGAACAGCTCGCCGACGAGGAGGCCGATGTCCCGGTGGCGGTCCGTTCGTCGGCGACCGCCGAGGACACAGCCTCGGCCTCGTTCGCGGGAATGAACGAGACATTCCTGAACGTGCGGGGCAGGGAGGCCGTGATCGACGCGGTCAAGCGCTGCTGGCAGTCGCTGTTCGGAGCGCGCACGATCTACTACCGCGGCCAGCGTGGATTCAGCCAGAGCGACATGGACATCGCAGTCGTGGTCCAGCGCCAAATCCCGTCCACACGCGCGGGCGTGATGTTCACGATCGACCCGGCCACGGGCGAGCGGGACCACCTGGTGATCGAGGGCTCGTTCGGGCTCGGCGAGTCGGTGGTCTCGGGACAGGTGTCGCCTGATCGCTATGTGGTCGAGAAATCGAGAATGTCGATCCTCGTCCGCTCGGTCCGGCCAAAGGAGTTGACGATCGAGGTGGTGGCCGACGGCGGAACGATCACTCGCGTCCTGAGCGAGAAGGACAGCCGCCGCCCGGTGCTCGACGACGACGAGGTGCTGCGCCTCGCGGAGCTCGGCGTCGCGATCGAGCGCGAGTACGGCTCACCGCAGGACACCGAATGGGCGTTCGACCCCGATGGGCGTATCTGGATGCTTCAAAGCCGGCCGATCACCACGATCGGCGCCCCCGGAGAACCTGCCACGACGGACGTCCCATCCGAAGCCGAGGCAGGAGCCGTGCTTGTCCGGGGGCTGGGCGCGGCGCCGGGTCGTGCCGGTGGCGCGGCCCGGCTGCTGCACTCCCTGGCCGAGGCCGGGAAGCTCGGCGCCGGCGACATTCTCGTGACTCACATGACCTCGCCTGACTGGGTGCCGCTGATGCGCAAGGCGGCCGCGATCGTCACCGATTCCGGCGGCATGACCTGCCACGCGGCGATCGTCTCGCGCGAGCTCGGGATCCCGTGCGTCGTCGGCACCGGAGATGCCACCAAGCGGCTGCGCGACGGCGAACTCGTGACGGTCGACGCGACCCACGGCGTCATCATCGAGGGAGTCGCACAGGCCGCCGCCCCCGTCCCGGGGTCCGACGCCGCGTCGCCGAATGGCCGAGTCGCCGTCGCGCAACGAGTGGTCACCGGCACGAGGCTGCTCGTCAACCTGTCCGAGCCTTCGCAGGTCGATCGCGCGGCCGCGCTTGACGTTGACGGGGTCGGGTTGGTGCGGGCCGAGCTGATGCTGCTCGAAGCGCTCGACGGCACCCATCCGCGCAAGCTGCTCGCCGACGGCCGGGGCGAGGAGTTTGTGAGGAAGCTCTCGGACGCGCTGACAACATTCGCCGCCGGTTTCGCCCCGCGTCCTGTGACCTACCGGACCACCGATTTCCGCACCAACGAGTTCCGCGGTCTGACGGGCGGCGAGGAGTTCGAGCCCGAAGAGGCCAATCCGATGATCGGCTTCCGTGGGGCCCTGCGCTACACCGAGGAACCCGATGTGTTCCAGCTCGAGCTCGAGGCGATCGGGCGCGTGTGGGACGCCGGGCACACCAACTTCCATCTGATGCTCCCGTTTGTTCGCACGACACGCGAGCTAAAGCAGTGCCGCGATCTCGTGGCCGCTGCCGGCCTGCTCGACCGCCCCGGCTTCGAGCTGTGGGTGATGGCCGAGGTGCCGTCGGTGCTCTTCAACCTCGAGCAGTACGCCGGCCTCGGGATCGCCGGCATCTCGATCGGCTCGAACGACCTCACGCAGCTGCTACTCGGTGCCGACCGCGACGGCGAGCGGTTGTCGAACACGTTCGACGAGCGCGACCCGGCGGTCACCGAGTACCTGAGGCAGCTGATCCCGCGGGCGCGCGCGGCCGGGATGCAGACGTCTATCTGCGGCCAGGCGCCGTCGGTTCACCCTGAATACGCGGAGCTGCTGGTTCGCGCCGGGATCGACGCGATCTCGGTGTCCCCCGATGCCGTGGACCGCACGCGCCGCCTGATCGCGGCGGCCGAACAGCGTCTGCTGCTCGAGGCGGCGCGGGCGTAATCCCTCGAGACCAACTGGAGACGCGACATGGCGGATTCGCTGAGAACGATCGACGAGCTCGACGTGGAGGGCCGGCGGGTTCTGCTCCGCGCCGATTTCAACGTCCCGCTGCACCGGCGCACGCCCGGGGGGCCGATCGAGGTGGCGGATGACATGCGGATCCGCGCCGCGCTCGAGACGATCGCCGAGCTCCGAGGCCGCGGCGCACGCCTTGTGCTCGTCTCGCACCTGGGCCGGCCCAAGGGCCCGGACCCGGCGCTGTCGATGCGGCCGGTGGCCGACCGACTCGCCGAGCTGACCGGTGCGCCGGTGGTGCTCGCTCCGGCGGTCGTCGGGCCGCAGGTCCGCGAGCTCACCGAGCGGCTCGCCCCCGGCGAGATGCTGATGCTCGAGAACATCCGGTACGAGCCGGGGGAGACTCACAACGATCCGGAGCTCGTCGCGGCGCTCGCCGAGCTCGCCGATGTATACGTGAACGATGCGTTCGGCACGGCGCACCGCGCGCATGCGAGCACGGAGGGCATCGCCCACCGTCTGCCGAGCGCCGCGGGACGCCTGATGGAGCGTGAGGTGCGCGCGCTCGGGGAGATCGTCGAGCATCCCGAGCGACCGCTCGTTGCGATCCTGGGTGGCGCCAAGGTCAGCGACAAGATCGGCGTGGTCGAGCGGTTCCTCGAGCTGGCCGACGTCCTTTGCATCGGCGGCGCGATGGGCTTCCCATTCCTCGCCGCCCAGGGTTACAGCGTCGGCGCCTCGCTGTGCCCTGACGACGACGTCGATGCGGCGCGGCGTGCGCTCACGGCCGCCGCCCGGTCCGCTTGCCGGCTCGAGCTGCCGACCGACCTGTTGCTCGCCCCCGCCGGACTGGACGGGCCTCCGCAAACGCTCGACGGCGTCGATGTGCCCGACGGCTGGAGCGGGCTTGACATCGGGCAGCGAACCAGTGCCCGCTACGCCGCTGAGATCGCGACTGCCGGCACCGTGTTCTGGAACGGCCCGATGGGCCGCTTCGAGCTCGAGCCGTTCGCGGCCGGGACGCGCACGATCGCCGAGGCGGTCGCGTCGACGCCGGGCCGGACCGTGGTCGGCGGCGGCGAGACCGTCGAGGCGATGCGAACGTTCGGACTCGAGGATCGCGTGACCCATCTCTCGACCGGTGGTGGGGCGACGCTCGAGTTCCTCGAAGGTCGCGATCTACCGGGAGTCCACGCGCTCCTCAGAACGGCCCTGGCCGCTCGATGATGGCGCCCTCCGTGGCGGAGTTCGCCGACATCAGCTGCGCGTGCCTGATCGTGCTCGACGGCTGGGGAATCGCGGCGCCCGACCGGGGCAACGCGATCGGCCGGGCCCACAAACCGAACTTCGATCGGCTGTGGGCCAAGTATCCGCACACGGCGCTCGAGGCCAGCGGCCCGAGCGTCGGGCTGCCCGAGGGCCAGATGGGAAACTCCGAGGTCGGGCACCTGACGCTCGGCGCCGGGGCCGTCGTGCCGCAGACGCTGACGCTGATCGACAACGCCGTCGCCGACGGCGCGCTCGCAAGAAACGAGGTCCTGCGCGATGCGCTGACCGCGACCGAGCGGGTCCACCTGCTGGGCATGGTCTCGGACGGTGGCGTTCACTCCGGCTTCGGCCACCTCCGCGCACTGATTGAGCTCGCCGCCGAGCTTCACGTGGGAGAGCTCGTGCTCCACTGTTTCACGGACGGCCGAGACACGTCGCCCACCTCTGGGGCGGGGTACCTGGAGACGCTCGAAATCTGGTGCCGAGAAGCCGGCACAGGCCGCGTCGCGACCGTCGTCGGACGCTACTGGGCGATGGACCGCGACCGGCGCTGGGAGCGAACCCAGGACGCATACGACCTACTTGTACACGGACGCGCCGAGCACCATTCGCCCGACGCGCCGTCGGCTGCGCGCGCCGCCTACGCGCGCGGCGAGACCGACGAGTTCATCCGGCCGACCACGGTCGGCGAGGAGGGACGGATCCGCTCCGCCGACAGCGTGCTGTGCTTCAACTTCCGCCCCGACCGGATGCGCGAGATCGTCCGCGCGCTCGCCGAGCCCGGGTTCGGCGACGGCGCCGAGAAGCTGCCGGGCTGGCGCGGGCGTGGTGGCGCCGCGCCGGTGAAGCGGGTGACCACGATGACCGAGTACCAGAAGGGCTGGTCCTACCCGGTGGCGTTCGCGGCCGCGCACCCCGCAACCACTCTGGGCGCGGTGATCGAGGCGGCCGGCGAGCGGCAGCTGCACGTGGCCGAGACCGAGAAGTACGCGCACGTGACCTACTTCTTCAACGGTGGCCGCGAGCGACCGTATGACGGTGAGCGGCGCGAACTGGTGCCGTCGCAGCGAGACATCCCGACCTATGACCACAAGCCGCAGATGAGCGCGCGCGGGATCACCGACGCGTTTCTACGAGCGTTCGTCGAGGACCGCCCCCGGTTCTCGATCATCAACTTCGCCAATGCCGACATGGTCGGCCACACCGGTGTGATCTCCGCCGCGATCACGGGTGTGGAAACCATCGATGCGTGCCTGCCCCGTGTGGTTGGAGCGGTACACGACGCCGGTGGCGTATGCGTGATCACGGCCGACCACGGAAACGCCGAGCACATGCTCGACCCCGGCGACCGCCCCAACACCGCGCATTCGCTCAACCCCGTGCCGGTGATAGTCACCTCAAACGGGCTGAGGCTCAAAGCGACAGGCTCGCTGGCCGACGTCGCTCCGACGGTTCTGGCGCTGCTTGGAATCGAAACACCGAAGGAGATGACCGGCCGCTCGCTGCTCGAGCCCGCGCAGGAGCGGCCGCATCTCACGCCGGCGTGACGCCCGCGCCCGCGGTGATGTAGGCCGTGATCGCGGGGCTCAGGCCGAGATCGATCGAGACCGAGCCGCCCTCGAGGTGGACGCGCGTGGCGTCGTCGCTGAGCGTCGCCGTCCAGCCGTGGAGGTCGACATCACGGAGCGCCTGGCGGAGAACGAGCTCGGCACGCTCCTCAGGACCGGCATACATCGCCGGCCGATCGAGTTCGAGCTCGAGCTCGGCGAGCACGTCGTAGGGCGAATCGACACGGAGGCGCTGGAGATTGCGGTCGATCTCGACCGCAACCGGTGCCAGCATCAGGTCCTTCTGGTTCTTCGGATGAACGCTCATCGCAACGCTCCTTCGGGTGTTTGAGCCCATCTAAACGATCGAGCGGACTCCGGACATCCGGTCGTTTCCAGAGAGACGATCCGTGCTTTTCCGCACCGCCGGAATCGTCGTTGCTAGTGTTGGAAATCAACCATGTGGCTCGGGGCTCGCGAGCAGGATTTCTGACGACATTGCGCATCTCATGACGGCAGTGGGCGACCGCGAATCACCAAGTGCCCCCGATCCGCTCAATGCGGTACGGCTGGCGCGCGACGTTCTGTCCGAACTCGACCTCGAGGTCGTGCTCCGGCGTGTGCTCGAGGCCGCTCGCGAGCTGTCAGGAGCGCGATACGCGGCGCTCGGCGTCACGGACGATTCGCGGGCCGAGCTCGAACGGTTCATCACGCTCGGCGTCGACGAGAACGATCGTGAACGGATCGGCGACCTGCCGAGAGGGCGAGGGGTGCTTGGCGAGCTGATCGCGCATCCGGTGCCGCTCCGGCTGGCCGACGTGGGCGGCCACCCGCACTCTTACGGTTTTCCGCCTGGTCATCCGCCGATGAAGACGTTCCTCGGAGTTCCTCTGCTGATCGGCGGCGTGCCGTTCGGGAATCTGTACCTGACCGATAAGGACGGTGGCGAGGAGTTCACCGACGCGGATGAGCAGACGATCATGCTGCTGGCCGAGTTCGCGGGCGTGGCAATCGACCACGCGCGGCGTTACTCCCGCCTGGACGCTCAGCACAGCGAGCTGAAGCGGACCGTCGATGCGCTCGACGCGACGCTGCAGATCGCCCGGGCGCTGGGCGGCGAGACCGACCTCGATCTGATCCTGGGGCTCGTAGCCAAGCGCGGACGGGCCCTGGTGGCGGCACGGGCGCTCGTGATCGAGCACGAGCAGGCCGGAGAAATGGTCGTGGCCGCCGCCGCGGGCGAAGTGCCGGATGGTTTGGTGGGGCAGACGGTCGACCAGCAAGGGAGCCTGGCCAGCGCGGCGCTCCGGGTGCCGCGCACGCTGCGCGTCGAGGATCAGCCCAACCGCGCCCGGTTCGAGCGGCATGGCCTTGGCCGGCTCGGTCTCCGCGCTGAGGCGGGATTAGTGGTCCCGCTGGTCTTTCGTGGACGCGGCTACGGTGTGCTGATCGCTGTCGATCGGCTTGAGGACGGCCCGGCGTTCAGCGGCGACGACCAGCGCCTACTGGAGGCGTTCGCGGCCAGTGCGGCGACGGCGTTGGCGACCGCGGTCACGGTCGAGGGCGAGCGAAGGCGGCAACGCCTCGCGGCGGCAGAGCAGGAGCGCGCTCACTGGGCCCGCGAGCTCCACGATGAGACGCTGCAGAACCTCGCGGCTCTGCGTCTCGGGCTCGCCGCCCAACTCCAGAACGCCGAGCCGGAGACGGTAGTCGAGACCGTCCGCGACGCCGTGGCCCAACTCGAGCAGGAGATTCGCACGCTTCGGGCGCTGGTCACAGACCTGCGGCCTGCGGCCCTTGACGACCTCGGAGCTCAGGCGGCGATCGAGGATCTGACAGAGCGCGCGCGCAGCCGCGGCCTCGAGGTGGATCTGACCATCGACCTCGCCTTCGAGCAGGGCCGCAAGCCCGACCGGCACGTGAGCGAGGTCGAAACGACGATGTATCGCATCATCCAGGAGGCGCTCAACAACGCCACGAAGCACGGCGGCGCCCGCCATGCCCAGGTCGAGATCATCGAAGACGACGCCAGCGTGCACCTCGCGGTACGGGATGACGGCAGCGGGTTCGACCCGGTCGCCCACACCGATGGGTTCGGCCTGCTCGGCATGCGCGAGCGGGTCGAGTTGCTCCACGGCACGCTCGCAGTAGATTCGTCGCCGGGCCACGGCACGACGATCAAGGCCACATTCCCCGCCAGCTACCGCAGAGGCGTCGAGCGCCGGACGATCGAGCCCCGGACAGTCGGCGCAGAGTCGGTCACGCCACCGCGCGTCTGACCCTCGGGCTCGTGAACGGAAGGCCGTGGCCCGCGCGCCGAACGGCGTCGAGAAGCTCGCGATCGGCGGTGTCGGCCAACACGAACCCGATCGCCCCCGCTCGGAGCGCCTCGTTGGCGAACGACTCGTCCAGATGCATCGTGGTGACCACGATCTCCGTGCCGGGCGAGAGTCTCCGCAGCTCCTGTATCCGCTCGGCGCTGAAACCGTCCGGCATCCGCAGGTCCAGCACGAGCACGTCGGGGTGCTCGGCGGTCACCTCGTGCAACGCGCTCTCGAAGTCGTTTGCCTCGCCGACGACGTCGAGATCGTCCGCGCAATCCAGCAGCCACCGCAACCTCCGCCGCAGACCGCGATGATCGTTCGCGAGCACTACGGTCGTCCGCTCGGTCGCGGAAATGCTGTGATTCTCAACTGGGTGTAGGCGAGGCATGCTCAGACTGTATGCCCGGTGAACGACCCGGACCACCGTCCAAACCTGCCGTTCGCGGAGGGTGAAGTACCGACTCGATCCAGTAGTCGGCACATGTCGGCGAGACCGAACCGACACACGGGCGAACTACCGATGCCGATCATCCCCACCCCGGACACGATGACGTTCGGTGACATCGACGCCGCCATCGTTCCATGCCACACCTCCTTGCCACTAGAGCAACGGCTCGCGTCAACCACGGCTCCGCGCCGTCGGGTGCTCCCGAGGTCGATCCACAGGATCGCATCGACTCGCTGCTCACCCATCTCGGGACCAAGGCTCAAGGCCTGACCGCGCGGGAGGCTCAGCGACGACTGGACCAGTTCGGCCCCAACGAGATCACCCGCACGCAGAAGTCAAGCCGGCTGGCCGAGCTCGCGCGCCAGCTCGCGCACCCCCTAGCGCTTCTGTTGTGGACGGCGGCCGCGCTGTCGCTGGCCAGCGGAGACCGGGTCCTGGCGCTCGCGATCGTGGCCGTGATCCTGCTCAACGCGGCTCTGGCCTACGCGCAGGAGCTCCAGGCCGAGCGTGCCACCGAGGCGCTCAAGGAACTCCTGCCTCCCCAGGCGCGCGTTCGGAGAGACGACTTCGAAGCCGAGGTCCCCGCGGCGATGCTGGTTCCGGGCGACGTGGTGCTGTTGGCCGAGGGCGACCGGCTGTCCGCGGACGCCCGGCTGATCGAGGGCTCGCTCGAGGTCGACATGGCGGCCCTGACCGGCGAATCGCAGCCTGTGGTTCGAAGCGCAGCAGCGGTGCGACGCACGGCGACGCTCCTCGAGTCAGAGGATGTGGTTTTCGCCGGGACGCTGTGTACGGGCGGCGACGCCGAGGCGGTCGTATTCGCGACCGCGATGAGCACCCAGCTCGGACGGATCGCGGCGCTGTCGCAACGGGTCAAGCCGGAGATCAGCCCCCTCCAGCGCCAAGTGAACAGGGTCGCATGGTTGATCGCGGCGATCAACGTCGGAGCCGGCGTGATCTTCTTCTTTGCGGGGACCACGCTCGCCGGGCTGTCGCTGGCGGCCGCGGTGACGTTCGCGATCGGCGGCTACTTCCTCGTGCTGGTCACCGCTGGTTGGTCGCCAAACGACCCGACCGGTGTCGGCACACCGCTCCACCACGCCTACGTACAGGCCACGACGATGACCTGGGCCGGGATCGTGGCCTGCCAGATGGGCGCGGCGTTCGCCGTGCGGACGAGCCGTGCGTCGCTGCGCCAGGTCGGCGTGTTCTCGAACCCGCACCTGCTCCGCGGCGTGGCCTTCGCGCTGCTGTTCGCGGTCGCGATCATCTATGTGCCACCGCTCCAGTCGATCTTCCATACCGCCGCGCTCGAACCTCGTGAGCTGATCGTGCTCGCGTGCTTCCCCGTGATCGTGTGGGGGTCCGACGAGCTGTGGCGCTGGCGCGCGCGCAAACTGCCATCCGGCCCCGTGCATCATCCCGAGCCGGTCACGGCCGGCGCATCGTGATCACGCCGCACGTCGGGCTGTGCCGGAAGTCCCGGGACGCGGCCGTGCGCGAAGCCCTGGCGCGGCCGGACACGTACGCGCATCGGCCGGCGTCCGTCGAGATACGGGAGACGCACATCTCTTGGGTGTTCTTGGCCGGCGAGCTGGTGTACAAGCTGAAGAAGCCCCTCGTGCTCGACTTCCTCGACTACGGGACACCGTCACGTCGCCGGGAGATGTGCGCCGAGGAGGTGCGCCTGAACCGGCGTCTCGCCCCCGACATGTATCTCGGAGTGCGGGGAGTGGTGGTGGCGCGCGACCGAGCCGAGCTGACCGACGAGGGCGATCCCCGCGCGGTCGACTGGGTGGTCGAGATGCGCCGCTACGACGAAACCCAAACGCTCGCGGCGAGGCTCGAGCGCGGCGAGCTCCAACCACGCGACGTGATCGAAGTGGGGCGGGTGCTGGCGCGCTTTCACGCGGACGCGCCGCGCGCGACGCCGGACGGTGCGCCGGTGCTTGCTGCCGAGCGCCGCTTCGAGCGCAACCTCCACGAGCTTCTCGGCGACGTCGAACAGCGGGGCGAGATCGAGCGAGTGCTGGGCCTCGAGCGGTTCGCGCACGCGTTCGTGACGGCTCACGCCCGGACGTTCGCCGTGCGTGCGAATCGTGGCCAGGTTCGTGACGGACACGGCGACCTCCGCGCCGAGCACGTGCTCCTGGGCGATCGGGTCCGAATCGTCGACTGCGTCGAGTTCGATCCGGGGCTGCGTGAGCTGGACGTTGCCGACGACCTCGCGTTCCTCGTGTTCGACCTGACTGCCGGCGGCAGTGAGCGCTTCGCCGAGCTCCTGGTGCAGGCGTACCGGGATGCCGGCG
>Ga0335081_10020692_pt1 | contig 10641 bp, 9 predicted proteins | sample Lox_Sample_35_FD_206713 | JGI IMG/M metagenome (GOLD analysis project Ga0335081, IMG submission 206713) | Soil microbial communities from Loxahatchee National Wildlife Refuge, Florida, United States - Lox_Sample_3.5 | ecosystem: Environmental > Terrestrial > Soil > Wetlands | place: USA: Florida... | reverse complement strand
GGCCGCGTTGACAGTGCGGAACGGGCAGAATAAGATTCGCGCGCATGTCCTCTGCTCCACTCATCGGCCAGACCTTCGGGCACTATCGCATCCAGGAAAAACTCGGCGGCGGCGGCATGGGAGTGGTGTTCAAAGCCGAGGACACACGCCTGGGAAGAAGCGTAGCCCTGAAATTCCTGCCCACGGAGACCGCCCAGGACCCGGGCACCATCGAGCGCTTCCAGCGCGAGGCGCGGGCGGCCTCGGCGCTCAACCATCCCAACATCTGCACCATCTACGACATCGGCGAGCACCAGGGCCACCACTTCATCGCCATGGAACTGCTCGAGGGCCAGACGCTCAAGCACCGCATCGAGGGCCGCCCCCTGGAAACCGAGGTGATTCTCGACGTCGGGATGCAAATCGCCGACGCGCTCGACGCGGCGCACGGAAAAGGAATTGTGCACCGCGACATCAAGCCGGCGAACATCTTCCTGACCCAACGCGGCCAGGCCAAGGTGCTCGATTTCGGCCTGGCCAAACTTTCGGAGCGGCCCGCCGGGGAATCCGGGGGCGCCACGTTCTCCGCGGGGGCGGGCGGCGCCATCGACCAGTTGACGAGCCCCGGAACGGCGCTGGGTACGGTGGCCTATATGTCGCCGGAGCAGGCCCGAGGCGAGGAACTGGACGCGCGCACGGATATCTTTTCGCTCGGGGTGGTGCTCTACGAGATGGCCACCGGCCGGCAGCCGTTTGCGGGGAACACCTCGGCGCTCGTCTTCGAGGCCATCCTCAACCGGGCGCCGTTGCAGCCCGCGCGCGCCAACGCAAAGCTGCCGCCGGATCTCTCGCAAATCATCGAAACGGCCATGCAGAAACACCGCAAGGCGCGCTACCAGACGGCCGCCAAACTGCGTGAGGAGCTGAAGCGTTTGAAACACGAATCGGATTCCGGCGGACGGGCGGCGGCGGAAAAGGGCGCGGAAAAATCGCTGGCGGTCCTCTATTTCGAGAATCCCGGCGGGCAAAAAGAGGACGAATATTTCCGCGACGGGATCACCGAAGACATCATCACCGAGCTCTCGCGGATCAAGGAGCTGTGGGTGCTGACGCGCTCGGCCGTGCAGGCCTTTCGCGACAAGCCGGCCAGCGCGCCGGACGTGGGCCGCCAACTGGGCGCGGCCTATGTGCTGGAGGGCGGGTTGCGCCGCGCCGGCAACCGCCTGCGCATCACCGCGCGCCTGGTGGAAACGGCCACGGCTCGCTCCGTGTGGGCGGAGCGCTACGACCGGCAGATGGAAGACGTATTCGCCATCCAGGACGAAATCGCGCAGAGCATCGCCAAGGCGCTGAAGCTCATGCTGACCGAGCAGGAAAAGCGCGCCATCGAGAAGGCGCCCACCACGGACATTCAGGCCTACGACTACTACCTGCGCGGGCGTCAGTTTTTCTACCAGTTCCGGAGCAAGGGATTCGAGTTCGCGCGGCAGATGTTTGCGCGCGCGATTGTGATCGATCCGAAGTACGCGCGCGCCTACGCGGGCGTGGCGGACTCCTGTTCCTTCCTCTACATGTACTTCGAGCCCAGCGACGCGAATCTGCGGGAAGCGGACAGTGCCAGCCGCCGGGCGCTGGACCTGGACCCGGATCTGGCCGAAGCGCATGCCTCGCGCGGCCTGGCCGTGCTGCTCAGCAAGAAGTACGAGGAAGCGGAGAAGGAATTCCAGACGGCCATCAGCCTGAACCCCAAACTGTTCGAAGCCTATTACTTCTACGGACGCGAGTGCTTCGCGCTCGGCCGCCTCGAGGAGGCCTCGAAATGGTTTGAGGAATCCTCGCGGGTGAATCCCGAGGATTTCCAGACGCTGGTGCTGCTCGGCCAGACCTACACCGCGCTGGGGCGCAAGGTGGAGGCCGTGACGGTGCGGCAACGCGCGCTGAAGATCATCGAGAAACATCTCGAGTTTCATCCGGACGACGCCCGGGCGCTCTACATGGGCTCGAGCGCGCTCGCCGACCTCGGGCAGCGCGAGCGTGGCATGGAATGGGCGCAGATGGCACTGGCCATCGACCCCGAGGATCCCTCCATTCTGTACAACGTGGCCTGCTCCTTTGCCCTGCTGGGACAGGCGGAAAGGGCCATCGACTGCCTGGAGAAGTCCACGGCGCACAACGAATTCTTCAAGGGCTGGATGGAACACGACTCCGACCTGGATTCCCTGCGCACACATCCCCGCTTCCAGGCGCTGCTGAAGTCGGTCTAGGGTTTCGCCCGTGCGCGTTTTGGCGGCGGCTCTCCCGGTTTTTGCACGGCATAGTTCAGGTGCACCACGCCGTCCAAGAACTTCCTGGTGGAAAGCAACTTGAGCTGGATGAGCCGGTGCCGCGGAGCGATGAGCGGAATGCCTTCGCCGATGAACACCGGAATCACATGGATGCTGAACTCATCGATCTCGGCTTCGTCCAGGAACGAGGCTATGAGGCCGCCGCCGCCCATCATCCAGATGTGTTTGCCCGGCTGCGCGCGCATGCGCTTTGCAAAGTCGCCAACGGGCTCGCGCACGAACTCCACTCCCGGCGCGGGGCCCTCCGGCGGGTGGTGTGAGAATACGTAGTTTTTCACCTTGAAACCGAACTGCCCCACCCCGCCGGGCTGCTTCATGGCGATTTCGTAGGTCTTTCTCCCCCACAGAATAGTGTCAATGGAATTGAAGAACTTCTCCCCGCCGTATCCGCCCTTTGGCTCCGGACGGTCCAGCCACTCATAGCCTCCATCCGGCCGCGCGATGAATCCGTCGGCGCTCGTGGCGATGTAGACGATGATCTTCCGCTTGCCCCTGTTGGCCATGCCGCCTCCATCTACCCCAGGCTTTCAGCCCGTGCCTCTGCTTTCAATTCTCCGGCCGCTCGGTCACGGCCTTGCCGCTCCGCGCGGGCAGCGGGCTTTTCGCGCCGCCGCGGGATTCGCCGGAGAGCAGTGCGTCAATGCTGCCGTAGGCGTAGATCGTTGGCGCTTTGTCCTGCATCAGGCCGCCGGTATCGGCTGTGGGGCCGTAGTTGCTGTGCAGGCTGCGCGCGAGCATGCGCAGCATGGCCATCTGCTGGCCGCGGTGATGCGAGCTGTGCGTCAGGCGGCGCGTCATCACCCACGCGCGCGAGCGCTTCACGTCGAAAAATGTGGTCTCGCCTTCCCACCAGGCATCGTCTTTGGCTTCGAGTGCGGCCAGGCGCTTGCCGCTGTCTTCGGCGTAGCGCCGGATGAATTCGAGGCGCGTTTCCGGCGAGGGCAGCGGCGGCGCCGCGACGTCTATCCCCAGCATGTTCTTGAACCACAGGTTTTCGCTGACGCATTGATGCACCATCTGCTCGTGCACGCTGCGGCCGCGCGGGTCGGAAGTGTTGGGACGGACCGCGAGGTCTTCATCCCGGAATTCGCTCCACACGCTCAAGATCTTGATCCGCTCGGTGGCGTAGGTTTCAATCAGGAATTCGTAGCGCATGGGGCGCTCCTCGGCAGGCGATGGCGGAGTTTCGCATTGGCGGGAGGCAGGCGTCAATGCACGGACCAGCCGCGGCGCTGGAACCGCGTGCCACCATGCGATACCGTAGCAGGACCACGAAGATGCGATACCGAACGGCAATTCTAGGCGCCGCGCTGCTGGTGGCCATCTCCGCGCTCGCGGGGCAGGACGAGACGGACCCGGCATCCTCCTACATCGACTCGCAATTCCAGGAGGCGCTTGGAGAGTTGCCGCGGTTGGCCTGGTTTCTGCCCGACGGGACAGTAGCCGCCCAGTACCGCGCGCAGGACATTGTCCTCTATTCGCGCTGGGACCGCCCGCAGGCGGCGCACTGGAAGGCCTCGCTCACCCCCGAGCAAATCGCGGGGCTCCGCAAGAACCAGATTGTGGCCTGCGACGTGACGGACAAAGGCGAGCCGCCGGAGCTGTCCACTTACACGGCGCTGGCGCACCCCGCGGGACTGAACCCCCAGGTCCTTTCGACGCGGAACCGCTTTCCCGGCTTGGAGACGGGATTCCAGCAGGCGCCGCTCAAGGGGCGCGCCGCCGAAGACGTGTGGAAAGCCATGGAGGCGGCCAAGGAGCCGCGGCGCGGGGTCATCCTCCGCAGGCAGGGGGGAACGTTTGCGTACGCGCTCGCGGCAATTTACGGCGGCGCGCACCAGGAAGTGACGCGGCGCGCGCTCTTCCTCCTGACGCAGGACGGGAAGATCGTTGCGGCGCACGTGGAGAACATCCGCGGCGAATGGTGCGACGGCTGCGAAACGCCGAAATATGAGGACGGGATCGAGCGCGTGTACGACGTCGAGAATGTGTTTACCGCGCCGTCGTTCGCCTATCCCCTGCTGATGCTGGATTCGAGCACGATGGAGGGAAGGTCCATTACGCTGGTGACGTTCACGCCCTCGCGCGAATACAGCCGGCACCTGTTCTATGAGTACGTGAAGGACTGCTCGCAGTAGGCGCCCGAATCGCAGCTACAGCGAGCCGCGGCGCGATTTCTGGTCGCTGCCTCGCGGGCCGGCCGCAGGAGCGGGCATGGCCACCGGTCCCGCCTTGGCAGGCTCGGCCGGACGCGACTTGGCATCGGCCACGCTGGCAGCAGCCGTAGCGTTCACGGCGCGGCCGCCGGGAATCAGAGCCACCTGGGCAAACGCGCCGAGCGCGGGGCCGCCCGCGGGCACCAGCGCGCCGCCGGATTCGCGGAAGAAGCGCAGCCGCTGATTGCCGGGATCGGTGTTCACCGTCAGCACGTCGCCGAACTCGATCTGTCCCGTGGCCAGCAGATTGGCCAGCGGATAGACGAGATACTTTTCAATGGCGCGCTTCAGGTGGCGCGCGCCGTACTTGATGTCCGTGCCTTCGCCGAGCAGGAACTCGCGCGCATCCGTCTCGATGTGGAACACAAACTGGCTGCGCGCCGTCTCCAGCACCCTCTGCTGCACCATGTCCAGCTCGATATCCAGCACCTGCTCGAGCTGGTCGCGGCGCAGCGGGTGGAACACCACGGTCTTGTCGATGCGGTTGATGAATTCGGGCGAAAACTTTTTGCGCGCGGACTGCGTGGCCGTGTTCTGGATTTTCTGGTCCATGCGCTCGTCCTTGTCCACCGGCTGCACGAAGCCCATTTTCCCCGTCATCATCTCGCTGATTTCCGCGCCGCCCAGGTTCGAGGTCATGAAGATGATGCACTGCGAGAGGTCCACGCGGCGGTTGTCGCCGAGCGTGAGCGTGGCCTTGTCCAGGATGCCCAGCAGGAGCTGCCACAGCGCGTCGGAAGCCTTCTCGATTTCGTCAAACAGCACGAAACTGAGCTTCAGCTCTTCGGTGTGAAACTTCGCCAGCTCTTCCTGGGTGATCAGCGGATGGGTCTCGCGATGCCCCAGGTACCCCGGGGGCGAGCCGACCAGCTTGGCGATTTCATGCGAGTGCTGGAATTCGGCGCAGTCCACTTTGATGAACGCGCGCGGATCGCCGAACAGCGTCTGCGCGGCCACTTCCACGATGCGCGTCTTTCCGGAGCCGGTGGGTCCCAGGAACAGCAGGTTGGCCACCGGCCGTCCGCTGGGATTCAGTCCCGCGCGGAACACCTGGTAGGCGTCCACCACGGCGCCGAGCGCTTCCTGCTGCCCGACGATGCGGCCCTTGAGCGCCGCTTCGAAATTCATGGTTTCCGGGCTGCGGCGGCTGGGATCGAGTTCACATGTGGTATGCGGCATCTGCGCTTCTCCTGCTAATTGCCCGCGGCGGGACGGCGGGGAACGCCCGCGGCCGGCCGGCTGACAATCTGGGGCCTGCGATCAAACTGGTGGAGCTTGGATTCCAGGGCTGCGTTCACCGATCGCAGCAGCGTGATGAGCTCGCGGACCACGGCGGGCGGGTGGGCCATCTGCAGCAGCGTGGGCGAAAGTTCGCCGAGATCGGCCACCAGGGCGTGAAGCTGGTTCAGCAGCCGGTCCAGCCCTCCGGTTTCCGGCTGGTAGAGCTCCATGGCGTGCGCGGTGCGCTCCTGCAACTGCGGCCAGTTCAGGTCGAGGAAGGGATGCTGGCGGGAGACGTCGCGCATCACGTCGTCCGTTATCCTTGGCCGCGGGCCCAGGCAGGCCAGATGCAGTTGCCGGACCTTGCCGCGCTGCCGGACGTTGTGCACCAGGTAGTAGGCGTTGCCCTTGCGTCTTACGAATGCCACTTTCGTTCTCCCTGCGGCTTCCGGCTGCCTTGTTTCTCCCTCGTACTGGCTGCCGATGGCCGTAGTGTGCCGTCGTTCCACTACGCCGACAATGGCCCGAGAGTACCACCCGGAATCCAACCATCGGACAGTAGGTCCGCCTCGTACCGGTTCCAGTCCCCGCGGAGGGGGTGCAGAAGACCGCGATTCATGCGGGTTTCCTACAGGTGCGGTGCGGTATCCTTTGTTCCGGCTGTTCAGCGGAGGCGTACTGTGTCCTGGGCTCCGGTGTACCGGTGGGTGCGGCGGATACCGCGCGGGCGCGTAGTGACCTACGGCCAACTGGCCCGCGCGCTGCATCTGCCAGGCGGCGCGCGCACCGCCGGGCGCGCGATGGCGGCGTGTCCGAAGGGTGTGCCCTGGCAGCGCGTGCTCGGCGCCGGCGGCCGCATCCTGATCCGCGAGCCTTACGCCTCCTTCCAGCGCCAGCTTCTCGAGCGTGAGGGAGTCGACTTCCTCGGCAGCCGCGCCAATTTGGCACGTCACCAGTGGAAGCCCGCGTACGTCTCACCTCGAAAGCACAGGCCGCGCAAACCAAGTTAGATTTCGTCGCGGGACTGGGCGCGGGGGAGGCTCCGTGGACGGACCTAGGGACGGCAGCTCTGGATTGCCTGGCAGCTTCCGGTTGGACTCCTTCCTGCAAGACGTGCTGTTCGGCGCGCGCCTGCTGCGAAAAAGCCCCGGCTTCACCCTGGTGGCTGTGCTCACGCTGGCGCTGGGGATCGGCGCCAACACCGCCGTGTTCAGCGTGATCGAACGCGTGCTCTTGCGCCCGCTTCCCTACCCCCATCCGGAGCAACTGGTGAGTATCTCCACGTCCTATCCGCCCACCTTCTCGCGGCTCAGTTTGTCTCCCGGCGATTATCAGGATTGGAAACGCGAGGCGCGCAGCTTTTCCGCAATGGGCGCCTACACGGAAATCCCCCAGGGATTCAACCTCACCGGCCAGGGCCATCCGCAGCGCGTGGTCGGGGCCTATGCCACCGCCTCGCTCTTTCCCACCCTCGGCGTGGCGCCTCTGCTCGGGCGCACGTTCGTCGAAAACGAGGACAAACCCTCCGGCCCGCTTTCGGTCCTGCTGACCGAACATATCTGGCGCACGCGGTTTTCCTCCGATCCCGCCGTCGTAGGGCGCAGCATCGTCCTCGATGGCCGCGGCTTCACCGTCGTGGGGATTCTTCCCGACGATGCTCACATCCTCGCCGGTCCCGAAGTCTGGCTGCCTATGGGCCAGGCGCCGGACGACCTGAACGAACATATCCACCACGGCCTGCGCACCTTCGCGCGGCTCCGGCCCGAGGTCACGCTGGCTGCCGCCCGGGCGGAGGTGGAAAATCTGCATCGCCGGGAGACGCAGGCCTATCCCGACTCGCACCGCAACTGGACGATAGAAACCGAGCAGCTGCAAGACCCGGCCGCGCGGCAATTGCGCAGGTCGCTTTGGGTGTTGTTCGGCGCGGTGGGACTGGTGCTGCTGATCGCCACTTCGAACATCACGTTTCTCCTGCTGGCGCGCAATGCCGCGCGGGAAAAGGAAATCGCCCTGCGCACCGCCCTCGGCGCCGGCCCCGGCCGGCTGGTTCGTCAGCTCCTCACCGAAAGTGTTCTGCTCGCGGCGTGCGGCGGCGCCGCGGGGCTGTTCCTTGCCGTGGTTGGAACGCGCGTTCTCTCGGCGCTGGTTCCCCCGCGGCTCGCGGTGGTGCAGGAGGTTTCGCTCGACGGCTCCATCCTGGCGTTCACTGCCGCAGTGTGTCTCGCCGCGGGCGTGCTCTGCGGACTGCTGCCCGCTCTCCAGGCGCGCGCCGTGCGCCTGGCCGCGTTTCTAAATCCCGGAGGAAAGGGCGGCAGTGTGATGGGCCGGCACCGGATTCATCACGCCCTGGTGGTGGCGGAAATCGCCCTCGCGCTCGTTCCGCTGGCCGGCGCCGGACTGCTGCTGCGGAGCTTGCAGCACGTCTTGGCCGTGGATCCCGGTTTTCGCGCCGGCGGGCTGCTCACCATGGAGATCGCGCAGGCTGCACTGCCCTACGCGGAGACGCAGAAGATGACTCCCGAGCAGCAGGCCGATCTGGCCCGCAAGCAATCCATCGAATTCGAGCAGATTGCCGAACGCATCCGGGCGCTGCCGGGCGTCGTCGCCGCGGGCGGGGTGAGCACACTTCCGGTGCAATCGGAATTGCGGCAGGCGTCGCGCTTCCTGGTGGAAGGCCAGACGATTCCCCCGACGGGCATCCGCCCCGTGGCCCAGATTCGAACCGCGAGCCTGGGCTATTTCGCCGCGGCGGGTATTCCCCTGCTGCGCGGCCGCACGTTTACGGCGGACGACTGGCAGGTGCAGAACATCGTGATCAGCCAGTCGATGGCGCGGCGGTTCTGGGCCGGCGGCGAGCCGCTGGGCGCGCGGGTCAATTTCTGCTCGCTGGATCCGAAGCCCTGCTGGTTTTCCATCGTAGGGGTGGTGGGCGACGTGCGCCAGATGGGGCTGGAAACTCCCGCCACCTACGACGCCTATTTTGCCGGCGGCTGGACCGACAACCTGTTGATCCGCACCGCGGGCGATCCTCATCTGCTGGCCGCAGCAGCCGCTGAGATCATTCGCAAATCGGACCCGTTGCTTCCTGTGGCGCGCGTGCTCACCATGGAGGAAGTGCTCTCCGATTCGGTGGCTGCGCGGCGGTTTTCCGCCGTGCTCATCGGGATTTTCGCCGCACTGGCCCTTCTGCTCGCCGCCGTGGGCACCTACGGAGTGATGAACACCACCGTGCGCTATCGAACGGGTGAAATCGCCATCCGCATGGCCCTGGGCGCGCAACCGGCAGAGGTGCTGCGTTCCGTCGTCGGCCAGGGAGCACGGCTGGCGCTCGCGGGAGTGGCCGCGGGCACGGCGTGCGCCCTCCTGCTTTCCCCGCTCCTCTCCACGCTCCTCTACGGCGTGCGCCCGCGAGACCCGGCCACGCTCGGCGGCGTGGCCGCGCTGCTGGCCGCCGTGGCTCTGGCGGCCTGTTACATCCCAGCGCGCCGCGCCATGCGCGTGGACCCCATGACCGCGCTGCGCAACGAATAGCCGGCTTCGCGTCGGCTGATCTCGTTCAGGTTTGGCTGCCGCTCTTTACAACTATTACAGGGTTTAATTCCCAACTTCTTGGAAAGTCTTTCGAGCCCATCTCCTAATTCCACATACCCTCCCTCTCCGCCTGGACCGAGAGACCGATTTCTCTGAAGATCTCTCCAGCCGCGGATCTGAAAAATCCTCCCTGACGCCTCGCCAAAATCCCTCAATGGATAGGCGCTGCGTCCCAGATCATTCCGGTTTCGTTGCTATAGGCTCCATACGGGACCTGCTTGTTCGCGACGTCTTCCAGCATCAGGTCGTACGCCTTGCCGTCCTGACGCACATTGAGACGTAAGTTCCATCCTGGCAGCACCTCGGGCATGGACCCGAGGCGTATGCCATTTTGTCGCATACATTTATCAATGTACTCTGCGTGGTGGCTCAATAGAGTCTCCCACGCCGCGAAAGAGCCACGGGTCTGGAGCTCCACTGCTTCGGAAGTATTGATCGCGCGTACCAAGGCAATAGCGGTCGCGCGTCTCTCCTCGGCAGACTTTCCCGGCCCGGCGGGAGCAGATTGAGCGAATTGGTAAGTCCGTATGCCGAGCAACAAAATGAGCAGGACGGTGATTCGAATCGCACGATACTTCCTCATGGGGGTTCCTTTCCGGCCGGCGGCCAGCCGGGGATGTTATCTTGACTAGGTAAGTACACGCAGGCGGACCTCGACCTCCTGACTTTCGGTCGTCCCGCCCGACGGTACGGAACGCCTACTGCCTTCGCGGCAGGCTGAATCGCGCGGGCCCCGCCGCGTGTGATATAAATTTAGATTCATCGTGAGCGAAGCCATCGTACAAGTCCGCGACCTGAAAAAAAGTTACGGCGACGTGCAGGCGCTGCGCGGCGTGAGCTTCGAGATTGCCGAGGGCGAAGTGTTCGGCCTGCTGGGGCCGAATGGCGCGGGTAAAACCACCACCATCGAAATCCTCGAAGGCATGCGTCAGGCCGATGGCGGCACCGCCACTGTCTGCGGCCTGGACCCGCAAAAGGCCAGCCCGCAGTTCAAACGCACGGTCGGTGCCGTGCTGCAATCCACTTCCCTGCCCGACAAATTGCGCGTCGAGGAGGCCCTCTCGCTCTTCGCCGAACTCTACGGCACGCGCGCGGAACGCGGCGCCCTGCTCAAGCGCTTCGGCCTGGAAGAAAAACGCCAGGCGTTCTACGGAAAGCTCTCCGGCGGCCAGAAGCAGCGGCTGGCCATCGCGCTGGCGCTGGTGCACCGGCCGCGCGTGGTCTTTCTGGACGAGCCCACCGCCGGGCTGGACCCCCAGGTCCGCCGGGAGATTTACGACATTTTCGAG
>Ga0335081_10020691_pt1 | contig 10642 bp, 1 predicted proteins | sample Lox_Sample_35_FD_206713 | JGI IMG/M metagenome (GOLD analysis project Ga0335081, IMG submission 206713) | Soil microbial communities from Loxahatchee National Wildlife Refuge, Florida, United States - Lox_Sample_3.5 | ecosystem: Environmental > Terrestrial > Soil > Wetlands | place: USA: Florida... | reverse complement strand
GGGTCACCGAGATCGCCCGCAAAACGCTGCTCACCGTGGATTCCACTATCGCCGCGCAGATCACACCGACGGTCATCAAATACACCAGCAAGTTTCATTACGACGTCGTGCAGGGTAACGCTTCGCAGCTCACGCTCACGCTGCCGGTGACGCAGGCACTCACGCGCTTGGAAGGCAGCCAAATCCGCGACTGGCACACGGCGGCGGAAGGCGGTCACCAGACGCTGACCATTGAATTCATCAAGCCGATTGAAAACACCTATGACCTGACACTCTATTCCGAACAGGCCGTTGAAAGTGCGGTTGAAAATTCTTCTTTGACCCCGCCACAACCTCTGAATGTCGAACGCGAATCCGGCTCGCTGACGGTTTCCGCCGAGGACACGCTGGTGGAGGTCGCCTCGCTTGCCGGCCTGCGCCAGGTCAATGCCCCGGACAACGCCATCGCCGCCTACCGGTTCAATGCGCGGCCCTTCACACTGGCGCTCCGGCTCAAACCCATCGAACCGGTCCTCAACGTTACCGACCGGGTAACCGCCCGGCTGGAAGAAGCGCGACTGGTTATTTCCCACGGTCTCGCGCTCAACGTAGAAAAAGCCGGCATCTACACGCTCGAATTGACGCCGCAGTCCGGGTTTGCCGTGGCCGACGTGCGCGGTGAAGGCATCGAGGATTGGAAGGTGAGCGACGGCAAGCTGCGGGTGAGTTTTTCCGCGCGCGTGCTGGGGCCGCGCCGGCTCGACGTGCAATTGGAGCAGGCACTCAGGAATTTTCCGGAACAAATCAGCGTCCTGCCTTTGCGCGTAACCGGCGCTGTGAAGGAGACAGCGCAAATTGGCGCGGCTTCGTCCCCCGGAATCCGGCTGCGGACGGGCACGCTTTCCCGCCTGCGCGAAATTCCGGTGAACCGTCTGCCGGATCGCGCGGATGAAATCCTCGCTTACACCGCGGAGCAACCCGACTGGCAACTCTCCGTCGCCAGTGAGCGCCTCGCGGCCCGGATCGTCGCCGACGTCTTCAATCTGGTGACTGTCGGTGACGGCATCGTGGGCGGCAGCGCGACGATTCGTTACAGCCTGGTGAACCAGGGCGTGCAGGAATTCAAAGTCCGCGTCCCGGCGCAATTCAAAAACGTCGAATTCACCGGGCCGAACATCCGCCGCAAAGAATTGAATCGAGAAGCCGACACGAATGAAGTTGTCTGGACGATTGGACTACAGGACAAGGTTTGGAACGGTTACACACTGGTCGTCACCTACGATTATCCCTTTGACACCGCGAAGGGCGATGCAGCGCTGCCAGTCGGCGGCATTCATACGGTGGACGCGGAACGTGAGACCGGTTCCGTCGCCGTCACCACCGCCGCCAATCTGCAACTCAGCCCGAAGACGGTGAGCGATACGCTGCATCGCGTGGACGAGGCGGAGTTGTCTGCCGCCGACCGTTCCTTCATCACCCGCGCGGTCGTCCAGGCCTGGCAATACACCGGCAGCCAATACGACCTTGCGCTGGACGTAAAACGCTACGCTACGGAGCCAGTCTTGGAAGCCGTGGCCGACCGCACGCAAATCACATCGGTGCTTACCGAAGCCGGCGAGATGCTGACGGAGGCCGCGTTCATGGTGAAAAACAACGAGAAACAATTCCAGCGCTTCCAACTGCCGAAAGACGCGAGGTTATGGGGTTGTTACGTCAACGGCCAGCCAGCCAAGCCGGAGCGGGACAACGATTGGGTGCTGGTACCCCTGCCGCGTGACCTGGACCGCGACCAGGCTTTTGCCGTGGACATCATGTATGCGCAGACAAACGGCGCCCTGGCAGCGCACTGGTCGAAAACGCTCGAACTCAACGCACCGCGCACCGACGTGCCGAACACCTACGCGGAATGGCAGCTTTTCGTGCCACCATCGTTCCGGCTTTCCCATTTTGGCGGCAGCATGAACATCGCGCAGGGCACGACCTACGGCTTGCTCGACGCGTGGGAAAAATTCCTCGGCTTTTATGGCGAAGTGCTGCGCGAAGCGGGCGGGGCGATTCTGTTCATCGGATTCCTGGCATTTCTCGTCATCGCCCTTGTGATTTCCGCGGTCCGGCGCGGTTGGAATGGCGTTTTGACCTTGCTTGCGGTGGTGGCCATCCTGGCCGTGCTGAGTGCAATGCTATTGCCCAGCCTGGCGGCCGCCAAACGCAAGGCGCAGCGCATCAACTCGGTGAACAGCCTGCACCAGATCGGACTGGCTGCGCTTACGTTCGCCGGGGACAACGGCGACCGCCTGCCGCTGTCGCTCGACGACATGAAGAACGAACTGGGCACCGACAAAGTGACCTACGACACCGAGACCGGCCAGCGTTTCACCTACCTCGGTGGCGGCATGTCGTTGGACGCGATCAAACCGGATTCCGTGCTCGCCTACAGTCCGATTTTCAACGGCCACTGCGAAGTGCTCTACGCCGACGGCAGCGTGGAGCAAATGACTGCTGAACGATTTGCGCAACTGTCCCAACGCGGTCTGGTGCAACCGGCCACGCCGCAGGAAATCGCCGCGCAACAGCAACGACAGGCCATTGCACGCGGCCAATTTGTTGAACACCTCGCGGAAAAGCCGGCACCGGCGACCGCAGCGCCTGCAGTTCCAACGCCGCCGCACAAGCTTGAATCGTCGGCCTCCCTGCCTCCTGGAGGAGTCTATTCGGCGAGCGTCGTCGGCTACGCGAATGTGGCCGGCGCTGGCGGCGAGCCAATGACGGTGACAACACCCGGAGCGGGAGCTTTGGCCGGTCCAGCCGTTGAGGCCGCTCCTGCGCCCGCCGTTGCCGGCATTCGCTCACTGCGCATTGAATTGCCGCAAACCGGCCAGCCGTTCCTGTTCACGAAAGTGCTCAACATCCGCGACGAGCCGCTTTCCATCCGCGCCCGCCTCATGTCGTTGCACGCGTTTCAGACCATTCAGATGATGTGGCAGACGGTAGCCTTCGTGGTCGGCCTCATCGTTTGGTGGTGGCAATGGCGGCGTGTTGACCGCAACAGTTTCATCCTCACAGTCGCGCTGGCATTGATCGTCGGCTCGGTGTGCAGCCTGCTCGTCCAGTGGCGCGCGTTGCACGACGCGCTCATCGTCGGCTTCCCGGCGGTGACCCTGGCGATCATCGCCTGGCTCGTCTGGTGTTACTGGCCGCGCAGCCACAAGCCCGAATCATCCGAACCACCGCCCGTCAAACCGCCCACGGCAGATTCCACCCTGCCGCCGGTGATGGCTTCCATCGCCCTGCTGTGCGCGTTGAGCCTGACGAACGCCGCCGCCGCAAATTCCCCAATCGGCGATCGGCTATCGGCAATGGCGAATTCTTCGGTTAACTCGGCCAGTTATTCCGGCATCGTGAACGACCGCGTGGCGTTGCTCGACGCGACGCTGCAAATTTCCGCCGGGAAAGCCGGCGAGGTCATTCCGCTGTTCGGTGACGACGTGGCGGTGCAGCAGTTCACCGTCAAAAGCGGCAGCGCCGAGCTGGTCCGGGACGGCAACAATGTCGCCGCGCAACTCAACTGCCGTGGCAACGTGGTGCTGCAAATCAAAATGCTCGTAAAAATCGCCGGGGACGTGACCAAGCGACGGCTCGTGTTCGGCATTCCGCCGGCGCTGTCCAGCCGGGTCGCCCTCACGCTGGGCGAATCCGAGGCCGACGTGGATTTTCCGACGGCGGTTTCTTTCAAACGCATTCTGGACAAGGACAAAACGCGCGTTGAAGCCGTCGTCGGCTCCGGCGACCGCATTGAATTGCTCTGGACGCCGCGGGTGAAACGGGCCGCGGAAGTGGCGGCAACGATTTTTTGCCAGAACACCTCGCTGGTGACCGTCGGCGGCGGCGTGACGAGCGTGCGCGCCAAACTGGATTACCAGATCACGCAGGGCGAATTGCGCCAGGCCCGGGTACAATTGCCCGCCGGCCAACGCCTGCTCCGGGTTGAAGGAAAGGAGATCCGGACGTGGGAAATTAAACCAGGGAGCGCCGCCACCCTGCCGGCGAATTTCCCCGGCGACACATTGCCGCACGCCGGCGAGACGCTGGCGCTCCCAGGCGGGCAAATCCTTATCGTGGATTTGCTCAAGGGAGTTTCCTCGTCGTGGGAGTTGGCCATCGAAACGGAATCGGCTTTGGGCGCCCTGCCGGCCACGGAAGCGGTGGCCGTGCCGCACGCGCTCGACGTAAAGCGAGAAACCGGTCTGGTGGCGTTGCAGGGAACCGAGGAGTTGGGATTGTCGGTCGAGTCCGCGTCCGGTCTGGAGCGGGTGGACGCAGAGGAGTTGTCGCGGGCGTCCGCGGACCAAACCGGCTTGCCGCGCCAAAGCGAAGCGACGGCGGGCAAATTGTTCAGCGTATTCCGGTTTTCCAATCCGGAATTTGCCCTGCGCGTGCGGGCGGAAGTCGTCCAGCCGGAGATTGAGGCGGTGGTGCGAAACAACTTTCGGGTGAGCGCCGAACAGATCGCGCTTTCGGCCGCGATTGATTATACCATCAAACGAGCCGGCTTGTTCGCGTTGCGGGTCGCTTTGCCCGATGGTTATCGCGTCGAACGGGTCACCGGAAACGACATTTTGCAGCAGGTGGAACACAGTGATGGCGGCCCGCGCGTGCTGGAAGTAACGTTGAAGGATCGCACGAGCGGCGCTTACACGCTGGGCCTCGAGCTTACGCGAAGTTTCGAGGCGTTGCCCAAATCGCTGGCCATCGCCGGTGTGCACCCGCTCGACGCGGCGAAGCTGACCGGTTTTGTCGCGGTTTCCGCCGAGCCGGGTGTGGCCGTAAAAACAGAATCGTTCGACGGTCTGACGGAAATTCCGGCGGTTTCGTTGCCCGACTACGCCACCGCCGCGGGGTCGGGCAGTGTGCTGGCCTACAAATTCATTTCGTCGGAACCCAAATCCGCGCCGGAATGGAGTTTGAGCGTGGCGACCGAAACGGTTGCCGCCTGGGTGCGCGCCGAAGTCGTCAACACTTTCGCCTTCACCGAAACGCTCGTCAGCGGGCGCGCGCTGGTGCGTTATGACATCGCCAACGCGCCCGTGAAGCAACTGCGCGTGAAAGTCCCGGCGGCGTTCAAGAATGTCGAAATTTCCGGCCCGAACATTCGCAGCCGCGCGCAGGACGGAAACGTCTGGCGCGTGGACCTGCAAAGCCCGACGCGCGGTTTCTACGTCCTCACGGTCACATGGGACCAGCCGCGCCCGGCCAGGGCGGGCACCATGGAACTCACTGGTGTGTCCGCTGAGGGTGTGGAACGCGAGACCGGGCTGCTGGCCATCTCGGTTCCGCAAAGCGGGACGCCGTTGCAGGTGAGCGAGTTGAACGCCGTGGATCTGCAGCGCGTGGACACGGGCGACTTTCCCGACTGGGCGTTAGTGGAACGGGCGTCCCGCCCGTTTGAATCGAACGGGCAAGATGCCCGCGCCACTACCGCGCTCGCGTATCGTTACGCCCGGCCGGGTTACCGACTTGCGCTCGACGTGCGGCGGTTCGCTGAAGCGGAAGTCTTGCAGGCACTCGTGGACAATGCGCAATTCACCAGCGTGGTGGCCGACGATGGCCAAATGATGACGGAGATGTCGCTGTCTGTGCGAAACAACGGACGGCAGTTTTTGGAAGTCGAACTGCCTCCCGGCGCGACGAACTGGTCGGCCTTCGTCGCCGGCCAGCCGGTGCAACCGAGCCTGCGCAACGGCAAATTGCTGTTACCCATCCAGCAATCCGGCGCAGACGATGGGGCGATGTCAGTGGAATTGACCTATGTCGGCGCGAACACGTTCCCGCGCGGCCACGGGACGGTCGGCTTCGTTTCGCCGAAATTTGATGTGCCTCTGAAGAATGCGCGCTGGGAAATCTATCTGCCGCCGGATTACGATTATGAGGATTTTCAAGGCACGATGACGCGCGAAGCCGCCGCGCCGGAAAAATCCTCGTGGAATTTCTCCACACTCGACTATTGGCGCATGGAACAGGCCAACAAGCAACAGACGGAGGTCGAAGCCCGGCGGGACGTGAATGAAGCGGAACGCCAGTTGTCCAGCGGCAACGTGCGTGAGGCCAGTGCAATTTACTACCGGGCCAAAGCGAAGTCCACCAAGGGAATGTCGGGGGACGAAGGCGTGAAACAACTCGAAAAGGATTTGCAGGGCGCCCAGGCCAGCAATCTCATCAATGCCCAAAGTGATTTCACATTCCGCAACTCCGGAGAAATCGCCGCCGGCGAAAACGCACCGGCTCAAGCGCCGCAACTTCATCTGCTGTACGACAACGCCGCGGCGGAGCAACAGTCGGCGAAATTGGCGCAAGCGCAGGAAATCGTGGCCGCCCGGGTCCAGCCCTTGCACGTGAATCTGCCGGTGCGCGGCGTCCGTTATGCCTTCACCCAGGTTTTGCAGACGGAACCCGGCAAACCGATGACGATTCAAATGTTGGCCGCGAACACCAAGGCCGTCAGTTGGCCGAAGCGCGGGCTGACGGTGTTGGGCGCCTTTCTGGTGCTCTGGGTTTTCGTCGCCATCGTCTCTCACCTGACCCGCCAGCGCCAATCGGCGGTCGATTATTGAACATTCAATCCCGATGCTTGGGCATCGGTTTGTGCCGCTCTGGCAAGCAGGAGCGGCTTCTTCCTTCAGCCAGCACCTTGTGCACGGCTACAGATTGATTGACGCGAAGAAAAATAAATTTAACTTTGTCCTGTGTTTTCCGCATGAATTTGACCATCCGGTTCCTCTGGCTGCCCGGCGCGCCGGCCGGCGTTTTCCCGTGCCGGTCGCAGGACGTCGATGTTTTCAGCACTGAGACACGGAAGGCGGAGAGATGCGCGGAGTCAAATTTCCTTTGTGGTTCTCCGCGTTCTCTGGGTCTCAGCGTTTATGGATCCGGACATTTGCTTTCGGCGCCAGGCGCACCAGGTATCTCGCGGTTAACCTCAACGACTCGATTGGGTTCATGAAGCTCGGGCTTGGACTTTATCGCCACCAGCTCAACGCGGAACATTACCGCTTCGCCCGGCAATGCGGCTGCACCCATCTCGTTATTCATCTGGTGGACTACTTCCGCTCATCCCGCAGCAACCGTCCGGGCCCGTCCTCCGTAGCATCCCTCCTCCGTAGCAGCACTGCGGACGGTGGACTGCGGAGGGTGGATGACCAACCGGTGGGCGACGACTCGGGCTGGGGACTGGCGGGCGATCCGGAGAAGCTCTGGACTTACAAAGAGCTCGCCGCGATTAAAAGGGAAGTCAACGCCGCCGGCCTGGAATTCGAAGCCGTCGAAAATTTTGATCCGGCGCATTGGCACGACGTGTTGCTGGACGGCCCGAAAAAATTGCAGCAGCTCGAAAATCTCAAAACCATCATTCGCAACGCCGGCAAGGCGGGCATTCCGATTTTCGGCTACAACTTTTCCGTTGCCGGTGTCGCCGGCCGCGTCAAGGGCCGGTTCGCCCGCGGCGAAGCCGAGGCGGTGGGCATGGAAGGGCCGTTCGACAGACCGCTGCCCAACGGCATGGTGTGGAACATGATTTATGACCGGGACGCCGCGCCGGGAGTGGTGCCGACCGCAACGCCGGAACAACTCTGGCAGAGATTCAAAGAGTTTCTGGACGCGCTGATTCCGGTAGCCGAGGAAGCCGGCGTCACACTGGCGGCGCATCCCGATGATCCGCCTTTGCCCACTGTCCGCCAGCAGCCACGATTGGTCTATCAACCGCAGCTTTTCCAGAAGCTGATTGACCTCAGGCCCAGTCCGCGCAATGCGCTGGAATTCTGCGTTGGCACGCTGGCAGAAATGGTTCCGGAAGGGCAGGGCGACCTTTACGACGCGGTGGACACTTACAGCCGGCAGGGCAAACTGGCTTATGTGCATCTGCGAAACGTTCGCGGCAAAGTGCCATTCTATAAGGAATCGTTCATTGACGAAGGCGACGTGGACATCCTGCGTGTCCTGCGGATATTGAAGCGGAACAATTTCAACGGCGTCATCATTCCCGACCATGCGCCGCAAATGAGCTGCGCCGCGCCGTGGCACGCGAGCATGGCCTTCGCGTTGGGCTATCTTCGCGCCGCGCTCCAGACGGTCGGGAACGAGCGCACTTGAATTTCATCGCAAACCAGCGTGATAACTTTCCGGCGGGCCGAGGTAGCTCGGTTTGACGCCGCCGAGGTTCACCACCAGTTTTTCCAGCACCACGCCGGGATCCAGCATCCAGATTTTCAAAGTATGATAGCCCGGCGCCGCGATGGAAAGCGGCGTGTGACTGTGACGCGCGTTGTCCTCGACGGATTTTTCCCAGTCCCGGTTCCCGTTCTGGGCGTTGTAGTTGGCAGGAACCAGCGTGACGACCCGCGGCGGTTCATCGTCGAACGACACAGCATAGCGCAGTTCCCGTCCGGGAACGAAATTCAAGGTCGAACCAACGATGGCGTCCACATCAACTGTTCCGGCGTCGAACAGGTACATGCGGTATCCCAGGCACGGTGAATCTTTGCCTGGCACGGCTTCCGGCGCATCCACCGGGCCGGTTGCGCTCATGCCGGACAATGTCCGGCCGTAATCGTCAATTCGAATCCAGCGATTGGCGCCCGCGTCGGTTTCACGAGAGTAATGTTCGGCTTCGATGGAGACAAAACCTTCACCTTCCACAAAACCATGCAACGAATTGCGCGTTACTTCCGTTGGATTGAAGGCATTGACTTTAACCGTGACGCCGCCATCAGCACCGGCAAGTTTCACGGTTCCGCTGGCTGTGCCTTGCGGAGCTTTGCTCCAATCCACACTCACCCACAAGCGTTGGTCCTGGGCGATGGCGCCTGTGGTTTCGCTGAGCCGAATCCATGGATGGCTCGCGGTGGCGGTGAATTTGAAGGCTTTCTTTCCTGTGTTAAATACGTCAATGAAATGGCGTTGCCGGTTGAACGCGTCGAACTCCGGCAGGACCGCATCGCCCGGCGCGCCGGGCCAGGCGGCCTCCGAACCTTCGACGGCGATGCCCATGGCCGCGGCTTCCGGCGCTTCCAATTCCTTGAGTTTAATGGCGCGCAGGCTGTTTCCCGGCGGGTCACGCCAGTTCGTGTAACCGAGATGCGCCTGGTCCATGAAGTGGTTCCATTTGCCATGGGCAAACGTATGATTGAAGTAATTCATCAAATTCGTGTCTGCCTGGAACAAGGTGCGTGTCTCCGCAGCCCAATTGTTGGCGCTGGCCCGGCCCTGGCGGGCATATAACGCATTTTTGCCCGCGGCGAGATACAACTCATTCACCAGCGCGCTTGCTTTCGTGGGAAACCGCACCAGTTCATCGAACGCGTCCTGCTGGTCTGCCGGCAGCTTGCGGTAAATCTTTTCCGCCCGGGCGGTGATGGCGTTGAAATCCGCCACCACGTGTTCGGCTTCCTGGTAATTGACGAGGCTGTAAGTGTCGGGAGCGAGCAACTCGGGTTTGCGCCGGCCGTTGTATTGCGTGTAACGGGTAATGATGTCGGCGATGTCATCGGCGTATTTCGGTCCGAATTCCCGCGCGGCCCAGAGCCGCGTGAATTTGTCCAGATTGGTGTTGGTCCACCGGTCCGTGTTCCAGGCCAGGTTCAGGAAAAATTCGATGGGGAACTCGTAGCCCTTGAAGTGGCCGACGTTCACGATCCAGATGCGGTCGGCGCCATATTGCTTCGCCAACGACATCTGGTCCCAGATTTTTGGAATCGGATCGGTGTTGATCCACTGGTAACTGCGTGGGCCGCCGTGGTAATCGAAGTGATAATAAACTCCAGCGCCGCCGCTGCGCTGGCGTTCCGCTGCGGTTGGCAGGCGGCGAATATTGCCCCAATTGTCGTCGCACCATAGCAACGTCACGTCGTCCGGCACTCTCATCCCGGCATTGTAGAAATCCTGTACTTCCTTGTAGAGACACCAGACCTGCGGAATTTTCGTCAGGTCGGGATTTAATTCCTCGGCGAGAATATTCCGCTGCACGCCGACGATCTGCTCCGTCAAATCCTTGCCGATGGGCATGCCGCTGTCGTTCTCGGCGCGCAAACCGAGTGTGATGATGCTCTCGTAATTTCTGTTGCGACGGACCCCGTCGCGCCAGAACCTTTGGAGTATCGGCTGCTGGTTCGTATTGTTGTAATTCCAGTTACCGTACTGCCATTGATAGCGCCGGTCCCATTCTTTTTGCGCCCGCAACATTGGTTCCTGGTGCGACGTGCCCATGACGATGCCGTATTCGTCCGCCAGTTTGGGATTCAATGGATCGTCCTCGTTAAAGGCGTTGTTCCACATGGCCGGCCAGAGGTAATTGCCCTTCAACCGCAGAATCAGCTCGAACAACTTCGTGTAAAACTGATGGCCGTAATTGGCCACACCCGGCGGGACAGGGGGATTGGTGCCCGGCGGGACCGTGCCGAAGTTGTTGGTGATCCAATTGCTCAAATCCGGCGCCTCATCGTTCAGAAAAATGCCGCGGTATTTGACCGACGGCGGTCCCTGCACATATTTACCCGGTTTCACCAACAGCGCATTTTGATGCGCCGGAGTAACATCCGCCCACCAGTACCACGGCGACACCCCGATTTCCCCGGACAAATCGTACACGCCATAAATGGTTCCGCGTTTGTCGCTG
>Ga0335081_10020689_pt1 | contig 10642 bp, 11 predicted proteins | sample Lox_Sample_35_FD_206713 | JGI IMG/M metagenome (GOLD analysis project Ga0335081, IMG submission 206713) | Soil microbial communities from Loxahatchee National Wildlife Refuge, Florida, United States - Lox_Sample_3.5 | ecosystem: Environmental > Terrestrial > Soil > Wetlands | place: USA... | reverse complement strand
TTCGCCCAGACGAGAACCTTGAGCGGCAGATCGAGCGCCGCGAGCGGCTCGGCCTGCATCACGGGCGTGCCGGCCGCCGGACTGCCGAACACGACCACCTTGGTATCGCGCAGATCGAGTCCGGCCTTTGCAGCCTCACCGCTGTGATCGATCACGGCGAAGACCTTCACGCCTTTCGACTCCAGCAGCGCCGTCAGCCGCGACACCGTCTCCTCCACCGACCACGGGCTCTGTTTCGTGACCATCGCGGCTCCATTCGTCTGCGTGCTGCCTCGATGTGGTTTCGAGGTGGTGAACCGCCTGCGCCGCGAGCGTTGTCTACCACGAACGGTGGTAGGAAGGGCGCGTGGACGTGAGCCTCTGGCTGGTCGCGCTGACCGTGGGGACGACCGTCGTGTTCGACTTCACGAACGGCTTCCACGACACGGCGAACGCGACGGCGACGACGATCGCGACCCGTGCGCTGCCGCCGCGCGTCGCCGTCGGACTGGCCGCCGTCTACATCGCGACGAGGATCGCGTACTTCCTCACGCGCCGGTCGCGGGAGGAGGAGTCGGCTCAGGGATTCCGCTGGAGCCAGATGATAGTCGCAATTTGCGTTTCTTTTTCGTAGACTCTGCGCGCACGCGCAGGGGAATCGTTGGACGTGTGACTTCGAGTTTGGGAGAGGACCGAAGGTGACACCGAGAACTTCACTGACGTCGGCCGCCAAGTGGCTCGACGAGGCGATCCGCGAGGGGCGTCTGAAGCGGGCACAGATGCGCCGTCGGCGGCCCACGGGCAAGGCGACGGCCGAACGCCACCACGCCGCCGAGTTGACCCACAGCGCATAGAGACTCCTCGCCGGCTCGAGATCGAGACGCCGCACGGGACTGCGGCGGCCCACGTGTCGACGGTGGACGGCGCGCGCGGCGCGCTGGTCCTCGGCCACGGCGCCGGCGGCGGCATCGCCGCACGCGACCTCGCGGCCGCGGCGAGCGCCGCCCGCTCCGCCGGCTTCTCCGTCGCGCTCGTCGAGCAGCCCTACCGCGTCGCCGGCCGGCGCAGCCCGGCGCCCGCACATCAGCTCGACACCGCGTGGATCACCGTCGTCCGGGCGCTCGCCGGGAGCGAGCTGCGCGGCCTGCCCATCGTCACCGGCGGCCGCTCGTCCGGCGCGCGCGTCGCCTGCCGGACCGCGGCGGCCGTCGGAGCCGCGGGCGTCGTCTGCCTCGCGTTCCCGCTCGTCCCGCCCGCACGCGCCGGGAAGCCGCCGGCGCCGAGCCGGCTCCCCGAGCTCGACGCGGTGACGGTGCCGACGCTCGTCCTGCAAGGGGCGAGCGACCGCTTCGGGATGCCGCCCGGGGCGGCGAACCGGACCGTCGTCCAGCTGCGCGGCGACCACAGCCTGCGCACCGATCTCGTTGCACTCGCAGCGGCCGTCGCCGAGTGGCTGGCGCAGCTGCCACTAGCATCGAAGCCATGAGCTGGGACGAGCGCTTCTCCGAGCGCTACGAGGAATGGTCGGCGGCCATGACCGACGACGTGCCGTTCTACGTCCGGCTGGCGAAGGAGGCCGACGGGCCGGTGGTCGAGCTCGCGGTCGGGAACGGCCGCGTCGCGATCCCCGTTGCGGCGGCGACCGGACGGCGCGTCGTCGGAATCGACTCGTCGCCGTCGATGCTCGAGCAGGCTCGCCTGGCAGCCGGCCGCGCGGGCGTCGAGCTCGACCTGCGTCTCGGCGACATGCGCGACTTCGTGCTCGACGAGCCCGCTGCGCTCGTCTACTGCCCGTTCCGCGCGCTGCTCCACCTGCCGACCTGGAGCGACCGCAGGCGCACGTTCGAGCGGGTCGCCGCGTCGCTGCGGCCCGGCAGCCGCTTCGCGTGGAACGTCTTCGCGTTCGACCACGCGGTCGCCGCCCGGCTGGACGGGGCGCACAACGACGAACCGGTGCCGCACACCGTCCGGTACGCCGTCGGCGACAACCGCATCGACATCGTGCTCGACGGCGGCGGGACGAGCTCGCTCTGGTGGGCGACGCGCAACGAGTGGCTCGGGCTGATCGAGGTCGCCGGGCTGGAGCTCGAGTCGTTCGACGGCGACTTCGCCGGAACGCCGGTCGGCGACGAGAGCCGCGAGTACGTCGTCGTGACCCGCCGCCCGTGAGGACGCGGCTCGCGATCGCGCTGCTCGCGCTCGCAGCCGCGGGGTGCGGCAGCTCCTCGCACCGCGCGGCGACCACGGTCGCGCAGAGCCCGTCGGCGGCGCCGACGGTCTGGCTCTGCCGCCCCGGCCAGGCCGGCGACCCGTGCCTGAGCGCGCTGACGACGACAGTGGTCGGGCCGAGCGGCGCACGGCGGGTCGTCCCGGCGGCGCCGGCGAAGGCACCGCCCGTCGACTGCTTCTACGTCTACCCGACGGTCAGCGACCAGCCGACGGTCAACGCAAACCTCACAATCGGGCTGCAGGAGACCGCGGTTGCCGTCACGCAGGCGTCGCGCTTCTCGCAGGTGTGCCGGGTCTACGCTCCGGTCTACCGGCAGATCACGCTCGGCGCGCTCGACCACCCGAATCGGATCACGCTCGCCGACGCGCGCCTCGCCTACCGGAGCGTGCTGTCCGCGTTCCGCGACTACCTCGCGCACGACAACCATGGACGGGGCATCGTGTTCATCGGGCACTCGCAGGGCGCGACGATCCTGATCAGGCTGCTCCAGCAGGAAGTGGACGACGATGCCGCGCTCCGCCACCACCTCGTGTCGGCGCTCGTGATCGGCGGCAACGTCACGGTGCCGAAGGGCCGTACCGTCGGCGGCGACTTCCAGCACATCCCCGCCTGCACCTCGGCGACGGAGACGGGCTGCGTCGTCGCGTACTCGAGCTTCGCCGGCACGCCGCCCGCGAACAGCCAGTTCGCGCGGACGACCTCCGACGCGGGCGTCCCGCTGCTCGCACCGCGCCGCACGTCGGGCTCGCTCCAGATCCTGTGCGTCAACCCGGCGGCACCGTCCGGAGGCACCGGGCCGCTCGACCCCTACCTACCGTCGTTCGCGCTGCGCGTGCTCGCGCCGAACGCGCCGGCGCCCGCGACGCCTTGGGTCGCTTTCCCCGGCAGGTTCACAAGCCGCTGCACGACGTCCGGCAACGCGACGTGGCTCCAGGTGACCGGCCGAACGAGCACGGCCGGTTCGCTGATCGAGCGCGCCGAGCAGCCCGCGATCGGCCTGCACGTGCTCGACGTGAACCTCGCGCTCGGCAACCTCGTCGATCTGGTGCGCGCGCAGGCTGCGGCTTACGGTCGGCGCTAGTCGTCGAGGTCGAACTTCGCATGCACCGCGCGAACGGCCGCCTCGACGTCCTCCTCGCGGACGACGCACGAGATGCGGATCGGCGACGTGGAGATGATCGCGATGTTGATGCCTGCGTCGGCGAGCGCGTCGAACATGTCGGCGGCGACCCCGGGATCCGACTTCATCCCGGCACCGACGAGCGAGACCTTGGCGATCCGCCGGTCGGCGGAGATGCCGGCGGCGTCGAGCGCCGCGGCCGCCTCCTGCAGGACCGGTTCGGCGCGCTCGAGGTCGTCCTTCGGCAGCGTGAACGAGATATCGGTCCGTCCGGCCTCCGAGACGTTCTGGACGATCATGTCGACGTTGATGCCGGCCGCGGCGAGTGGGCGGAAGAGGGACGCGGCAATGCCCGGCCGGTCCGGGACGCCGGCGATCGTGACCTTCGCCTCCGACGTGTCGTGGGCGACCCCCGACACGATCGCGCGCTCGAGCATGTCCTCCTCCTTGACGATCCAGGTGCCGTCGCCGGTGTGAAAGGACGATCTCACATGGATCGGGACGCCCGCGTTCCGAGCGAGCTCGACCGAACGCAACATCAGCACGCGGGCTCCGCAGGCAGCGAGGTCGAGCATCTCCTCGTACGAGACCGACGCGAGCTTGGATGCACCGGGGACGATCCGCGGATCGGCCGTGTAGACGCCGTCGACGTCGGTGTAGATCTCGCAGACGTCGGCGTGGAGCGCGGCGGCGAGCGCCACCGCCGTCGCATCCGAGCCGCCGCGGCCGAGCGTCGTCACGTCGCGGCCCGGTGAGATTCCCTGGAAGCCGGCGACGATCGCGATCTTCTCCTCCCCGAGCGCTTCCCGGACGGGCTCCACACGCATCTCGACGATCCGCGCCTGGCCGTGCGCCCCGTCGGTGACGATCCCCGCCTGGTCGCCCGTGAACGACACCGCAGCCAGACCGAGCTCGTTGAGGGCGATCGACAGGAGAGCGATCGAGATCCGCTCGCCTGCGGACAGCAGGACGTCGAGCTCGCGCGGGTTCGGGGCGCCCGAGAGCTGCCGGGCGAGGTCGAGCAGATTGTCGGTGGTCGCGCCCATCGCCGACACGACCACGCATACATCGGCACCGGCCTCAGCGGTCGCCGCGATGCGGCGGGCGACGTTTGCAATCCGCTCGGGGTCTCCCACCGACGTCCCGCCGAACTTCTGGACGACGAGACCCACGTTCGACACTCTAACGTCCGCCTCTGGACCGTCTGCCGCCCCGGGCTGTGGGCGCGCTTGTCGATCGTGCCGCCGAGCGCGTCGCCGCGGCACAGGTCGTCGAAAGCCTTGACTTTGAATAGCAAAGTATTTTAACTTTGCATCGCAAAGCGAATGGAGGCTGCACCGTGCAAGGGACGAACGACATCGACCAGCCCGCGAAAGCCGACGACGGCGACGGACTCGATCCGCGCGAGGCGGCGCAGTTGCTCGCGCGGACCCAGCGCGAGGCGCAGCGTCAGTTCGATCTGAGCCCCGCGTGGCTCACCGTGGTCACGGGCGCCGTTGTCCTCGTTGCCTACGGCGCCCTGTGGCTCTCGACCCGTGGGCAGCATCCATACGAAGGCCCGAGCCTCGGCGTGGTCGGGCTGGTGTACGCCGGGGTGGCAGTCGCGATCGCCGCGTCGGTGAAGATCTACCGGCGCGCCACCTCCGGCGTGCGCGGGCCGTCGTTCAGCCAGCAGCGGGGTGAGGGGATCGCGATCCTGGTGTCGTTCGTCCTGGGCAGCCCCGTGCTGCAGGGCGCGATGAAGCACTACGGCGCGAGCGATGCGATCGTCTACGGGGTCATCCCGGCTGCGGCCCCGCTGATCGTCGTCGGCACGACGGTGCTGGGGATCGCTGCCGCGAAGTCAGACCGGCGGCAGTTCGGGGCAGCGCTCGCCGTCGTCGTCGCGGGCGTCGCGGCCGCGTTCGCAGGCCCCAGCGGCGCCTGGCTGGTAGCCGGGGTCGGCCTCTTCATCGGCATGGTCGGCTACGCCGCGGCGGACGTGCTGCGGCAGCGCCGAGCGCCAGTGCGGGCGTGACGGCCGAGCCGCTCGATCCGTTGATCCACGCCCCGGCACGGCTGCGCATCGTCGCGACCCTGTCGGCGCTTCCCGACGGAGACAGCCTGTCGTTCACCCGCCTCCAGGACATGCTCGGGCTGACGCCCGGCAACCTGATCACCCACCTGCGCAGGCTCGAGGACGCCGGCTACCTCAGGAGCGAGACGACCGGAAACGGCCGGGCATCCCGCACCTCGATCGCCCTCACACGCCAAGGCCGGGCAGCGCTCGAGACGTACACCCGTGCGCTCCGCGACCTGCTCGGCGGGCTGTAGATCGACGGGAGTCCTCCGCGCATCCTTTATCTTTTGAAGCGTCATGACGGAGATACGCATCCCACCCGTGCTCCGCCCCGAAGCCGCCGGCAACCGCTCGGTCGCCGTCGACGCGTCGACGGTCCGCGAGGCGCTCGACCGGCTCGTGGCGGAGTACCCGGCACTTTCGAGCCGGGTGCTGGACGGGGAGGGCGTGCCGACCTTCCTCAACGTCTTCGTCGACGGCGACGACGTCCGGCTGCTGGACGGCCTCGAGACGCCCGTCAACGCAGCCTCGACGATCCTCCTGCTTCCAGCCGTCGCCGGCGGCGCCGGCTAGGCGGTCCGAGATGACGCCCTTCGCGCTGCGCTGCCGCGTGTGCGAGGAGGTCACTGCGCCCGAGCCGCTCGACGCCTGCCGGCGCTGCGACGGCCCGACCGACGTGACGTACGACTGGGAGCGCGTCTCGCGGCTCGCGACGCGCGAGGCGATCGCCGGTGGGACGGCATCGCTCTGGCGCTATCACCCGCTCCTACCGGCCGGGGCGCGCATCGAGCACGGCGCCGGCTGGACGCCGCTCCGGCGGGCCGGCCGGCTCTCGGACGCGCTCGGCATCGACCTCCGGCTCAAGCTCGAGGATCGCAACCCGACGCGCTCGTACAAGGACCGGCTCGCCGCGATCGCGGTGTCGGCCGCGCTCGACCACGGCGTCACGACGCTCTGCTGCTCGTCGACGGGAAACCTCGGTGACGCAGTCGCCGCGGCGTCGGCCGCGGCCGGCCTCGAGGCGGTCGTGCTCGCGCCGGTCGGCGGCGAGTCGGCCGCGGTTGCAGCACGGCACCCGGGCGCGCACGTCTTCGCAGTCGACGGCACCTACGACGACTGCCGGCGCCTGGAGCTCGAGCTGGGGTCCCTGTTCCCGTGGGGATTCGTCAGCGGAAACCTGCACCCCTACGCGTCCGAGGGCGCGAAGACGATCTCCTTCGAGATCGCGGAGCAGCTGGGATGGCGGCTGCCCGACGCGGTCGTCTGCCCCGCGGCGAGCGGGACGCTCGTCTCGAAGCTCGCGCAGGGATTCACCGAGCTCGTCCGCGCAGGGTTGGCGGACGGCGTGCTGCCCCGCCACTTCGCCGCGCAGGCGGAAGGTGCGAGCCCGATCGCCGATGCGTTCGCCGACGATCGCCGGATCTCGCGCGTCGAGGCGGGCACGGCGTTCGCCTCGCTCGCCGTCGGCGACCCGTCGCACGGGGATCTTGCGATCGGGGCGGCCCGTGCCACGGGCGGGCGGATCGTCGCCGTAGCCGAGGCGGAGATCCGCGCGCAGACGGAGCTCCTGGCCGCAACGTGCGACGTGGTGCCCGACGCCTCCGGCGGCGCTGCGCTCGCCGCGCTGGTCGATGCCGTCCGCCGCGGCGACATCGAGCCGGGATCGCTCGTCGTGCTCGTCGTCACCGGCGCGAGGCCGGAGCCGTCGAAGGGCGACGAGTCGCGCGCGACGACGGTCAGGCCCGACGCGCGCGACGTGCTCGAGGCGCTCGGGCTGCGCTCCTGACCGCCGGGCGATGACCGACACCGCCGCACCGCTCCGCCGCGACGTCCGGCTGCTCGGGACGATCCTCGGCGACGTGCTCGTCGAGCAGGAAGGGCGCAGGCTGCTCGAGGTGGTGGAGCGCATCCGGCGTGCTGCGCGCGAGGCGCGACGCGAGGGCACCGTCGCGAGCGCCGACGTCGTCGAGGAGCTCGAGGCCGAGGAGCAGGCGCTCGTCCTGCGCGCGTTCGGCCTCTACTTCCAGCTCGCGAACCTTGCCGAGCAGCATCACCGGCTCCGGCGCCGGCGCGAGGACGCGCACGAGGGACGCGTCCCGCGGGAGTCGCTCGACGACGCCTTCCGGAGGCTCGCGCCGGTGCCGACCGAGGCGCTGCTGGATCGCACGCGCGGAACGTCGATCCGGCTCGTGCTCACGGCGCATCCGACGGAGGCGACGCGACGGACGGTGCTGCTGGCGCACATCCGGATCGCGGACCAACTCGTCCTTCTCGACGACCCACGCCTGTCCGCGGCCGAGCGCCGCGGGGTGCAGCGGCGGATCGCGGAGGAGATCACGCTGCTCTGGCAGACCGACGAGGTTCGCCACGACCGGCTTCGCGTCACTGACGAGATCCGGCACGGGCTCTGGTTCTTCGAGTACAGCCTCATGTCGGCCGCCACCGACCTCTTCGGCGAGTGGCAGGAGCGGCTGCCCGGCGCACCGCCGCCGATCGCGTTCGGCACCTGGATCGGCGGCGACCTCGACGGCAACCCGGCCACCGGCGAGGCATCGATCCGGGAGGCGCTCGAGCGCGCACGGGCGCTCGCCTTCGAGCGTTACCGGACGGAGGTGCGCGCGCTCGCAGTCGAGCTCGCGCCGGCCCGCTCGCTCGTTCACATCTCCGAGGAGCTCGAGGCGTCGCTGGCGCGCGACGAGGTCGAGCTGCCGGGCTACGCAGCGGAGATCGGCGCACGCAACGAGCTCGAGCCCTACCGCCGCAAGCTCTCCTTCATGTGGTGGCGCCTCGGCAACGGCGGCTACGGCCGGCCGAAGGAGCTGCTCGACGACCTGCGTGTGATCCGCGAGAGCCTCGCCGCCAACGGAGGCGCGCGGATCGCCGACGGCCGCGTCGGCCGGCTCGAGCGGATGGTCGAGCTGTTCGGCTTCCACGTCGCGTCGCTCGACGTCCGGCTGCATGCGCGCGACCTCGGCGACGAGCGCGCCCGGGAGGCGGTATCGGCCGCCGGAGATGCGCGGCAGCGGTACGGGGCGCGCGCGGTCGACACGCTGATCGTCTCCGGGACGTCGAGCGCGACGGACGTCCTGCGCGCGCTCGCGCTGACCGACGAGCCGCTGTCGGTCGTGCCGCTGTTCGAGACGATCGACGACCTCGAGCGCGCGCCGGCGATCCTCGACGACCTGCTCGCCGACGAGCGGTTCGCCGAGCGCGTCGCGGTGCACGGCGGGGAGGCGGAGGTGATGGTCGGCTACTCCGACTCGGGTAAGGACGGCGGGTATCTCGCGGCGCAGTGGGCGATCTACCGCGCCCAGGAACGGCTCGCCGAGGTCGCGCGCGAACGCGGCGTCGAGTTGACGATCTTCCACGGGCGCGGCGGCAGCGCCGGTCGCGGCGGTGGCCCGACGCACGCGGCGATCGCCTCACAGCCGCCGGGGCAGCCGCCCGGCCGGGTCAAGTTGACGGAGCAGGGCGAGACGATCTCGTTCAAGTACGGGCTCGAAGGGCTCGCGCGCCGCAATCTCGAGGCCGCGCTCGCCGGCACGTTGCTCGCGACGTTCCCGGAGGTGACGGCGAGCGTGCCGACGGACGCCGATCGCGGGATCCTCGACGCCCTGGCGGCCGAGTCGCGTCGTGCCTACCGGCGATTCGTGTGGGAGGACGACCGGTTCGTCGGGTTCTTCCGGTCGTTCACGCCGGTGTCGGAGCTCGCGCTGCTCGAGATCGCGTCGCGACCAGCGCGGCGACCGGACGATGCGGACTTTCTCGCGTCACTACGCGCGATCCCGTGGGTGTTCTCGTGGACGCAGAACCGGGTGCTGCTGCCGGCGTGGTTCGGGTGCGGGACGGCGTTCCAGTCGGCGGGCCCCGAGACGCTGCGCGATCTCTACGAGCGGCTGCCGTTCTTCCGCACGGTCGTCGACAACCTCGAGATGACGCTCGCCAAGTCGAGCCTACCGATCGCGCGGGGCTATCTCGCGCTCGTCGAGGATCCTTCGCCGTTCGAGGTGATCGCCGCCGAGCACGAGCGGGCGGTGGCAGGCGTCCTCGCCGCGACCGGCCTGGCGCGGCTGCTCGAGCGGCAGCCGATCCTGCGCCGCTCGGTCGACCTCCGCAATCCGTACGTCGACCCGATGAACGCCGTGCAGGTCGGCCTGCTACGCCGGTTCCGCGCGGGCGACGAGAGCGCACAGCTGCCGCTGCTGCGCTCGATCGCGGGCATCGCGGCCGCCCTCCGCAACACCGGTTGAGCAGCGCCCCGGGGCCAGGCACCGTGTGACCAAACTGCGACAAGTCGTCCACAGACGATGCGGCGCGAGCCCGCCCGTGCGATCGTGCGGTCGCACGGCGCCGCGGGAGCTGTCGGGAGGACACCGCGGTGGGTTTGATGCTCGACACCGCTCAGGCGGTGCGCTTGGCCGGCAGGTGGGATGCCTGCCGGAGGCCTCCTCGGCGTGGACCGCGTGCGCGGACCGAGGCCGAGCTACGAGATCCGCGCCAGATCGAACCTCGGTACATAGCTCGCTTCGAACGCGTCGATCGCCTCGCCGCGCTTGAGCGTGCGCGCGATGTCGTCCAGCCCCTCGACGAGCGTCTCTTGCGAGTGCGCGTCGAACGGGAACTCGATCCGCAGGCCGTTCGGATGCGAGATCACGAGCCGCTCCAGGTCGACGGTGAGCTCGTTCTGTCGGCCCACGGCCTCGCGCAGCCTGGCAACGTCCTCGGCGGGCAGAGCGATCGGCGCGAGCCCGCTGTTCACGGCGTTCGTCCGAAAGATGTCGCCGAACGACGGGGCGATCACAACGCGGAACCCGAAGTCCTCGAGCGCCCATGCGGCGTGCTCGCGCGACGACCCGCAGCCGAAGTTGCGGCCGGCAATCAGCACCGGGGCACCGTGACTCTCCTCGCGGTTCAGGACGAAATCGGGGTCGCGCATCCAGTCGAAGAAGAGGAACTCCCCATAGCCGGTGCGCTCGATCCGCTTCAGGAACTGCTTCGGGATGATCTGGTCGGTGTCGACGTCCGCGCGATCGAGCACGACGGCGCGGCCGGTGACCGTGCGCAGCACTCTCATGACAGCTCCCGCACGTCGGCGAAGCGGCCCTTGAGCGCGGCCGCGGCGGCCATCGCCGGGGAGAGCAGGTGCGTCCGTCCGCCCGCACCCTGCCGGCCCTCGAAGTTGCGGTTCGAGGTGGATGCGCAGCGCTCGCCGGGCCGGAGGATGTCCGGATTCATGCCGAGACACATCGAGCAG
>Ga0335081_10020688_pt1 | contig 10642 bp, 8 predicted proteins | sample Lox_Sample_35_FD_206713 | JGI IMG/M metagenome (GOLD analysis project Ga0335081, IMG submission 206713) | Soil microbial communities from Loxahatchee National Wildlife Refuge, Florida, United States - Lox_Sample_3.5 | ecosystem: Environmental > Terrestrial > Soil > Wetlands | place: USA: Florida... | reverse complement strand
TGCGACCGCCTACGGCCCCACTGCCACGCCGCATCTTTTTATTTTTGATTCTGATCGCAAACTTCGCTACGAAGGCCGTGTCGATAACAACATTCGCGAACCGCTGGTCACCGTGCGCGATGCCCGCAATGCCCTTGACGCCATGCTGGCAGGCAAACCTGCAGCCGTCGCTAAAACTCCTTCTATTGGATGCTCGATCAAATGGTCTTACAAAGAAGAAGGCCGCCGCGCTGAGCTCGCGGCCATCGAGCAGAAGCCCGTTAGCGTGAAGCCGGTTACCGCTGACGAACTTAAAGCCCTGCGCAAGAACGCGAGCGATAAATTAATTCTGGTGGATTTCTGGGCCACCTGGTGCGGTCCCTGCCGCGCCGAATTGCCCGCGTTCGAGACCATGTACCGCATGTACGGCCGTCGCGCCTTCGACCTGGTAACCGTGAGCATCAACTATCCCGACGAAGAAGCGGGAGTGCTGAAAGCTCTGACCGCCGAACACGCGACCAGCACCAACCGGATTCTCGCTTCGACCGATCTCTACGCGCAGCTCGCCGCCTTCGATCCTGACTGGAACGCGGCCGTTCCCTACACCGTGCTGATTCGTCCCGGCGGCGAAGTGGTTTACAAAGTCCAGGGCGGAACCGTCGATCAACTGAAGTTGAAACGCCTGATCATCTCGAACCTTACAGATGACGACTACCTCGGCCATCAGGCATATTGGAAAGCCGCGATGGACGCGCAAAAGTAGCTCGTGCAGGCGCGAGCGTTCCTTCGACTTTGCTCAGGACAGCTTCGCTCGTGCAGAATCTTGAACTATGCGCAATACCCGCCGTCCACCAGCAAACTCGCGCCGGTGATGAAGCTGGCCTCCGGGCCGGCAAGGTAAGCGACGAAGTTCGCAATCTCCGCCGGATCGGCGTAGCGCCCCAGCGCGACATTTTGAACCGTCGAGTTTGCCCATTCCCCTTTCGCCGGATTCAGGTCCGTATCCGTCGGCCCCGGCTGAACGTTGTTCACCGTGATCCCACGTCGCCCCAGGTCGCGGGCGACCGCGCGGGTAAACCCAATCACCCCCGCCTTGGTCATCGCGTAAATCGCGCCCCCCTGAAACGGAACGCGGTCGCTGTTGCAGCTTCCGATGGTAATGATGCGGCCGCCGTCGCGCATGCGCCGAGCCGCCTCCTGCGTCGCCACAAACATCCCTCTGAGACTGATCGCGACCATGCGGTCAAAATTCTCGATCGAAAACTGGTCAATGGTTGCGACGCTGATGATTCCTGCGTTATTCACCAGAATGTCGAGCCCGCCAAAACTTTCGACCGTTTTGGCTACGGCAGCTCTCGTTGCCGCCTCGTCGGCGGCGTCTGCCTTGATCGCCAGCGCCTTGCCCCCAGCGCTCTCGATAGCGCGAACCACTTCGTTCGCCCTTTCCGGAGACGTCGTGTAGGTCAGTGCGACCGCGGCACCGTCAGATGCAAGCCGTTTGGCAATTGCCGCGCCGATTCCGCGCGCTCCGCCTGTAACCAAGGCAACTTTCCCAGACAGTTTATTAGGCATGAGGTCTCCGTCGTGAGGACTTGAGTTTGGCCCATCGATTTTAATTGCCATCCCGAATTGGGACACGCAGACAATTGTTGGGTAGTGAGTCAGTTTGAATTTTGCCCCTTTCATGGCGTCATCCCGAGCGGAGCCGTTTTTCAGGTGAAGCGAGGAATCTCGCGTGGAGTGCTCAGGCAATGCACGCAAGATCCCTCGGCCCGCCGGTGGAAGCGCGGGCCGTCGGGATGACGCCGGGAAGGTTGGAATTCAAACTGACCCATTTCCCAATTCTTGTGACCCGTTTGACTTCCCCGCCGCCCCCCACGAGAATTAACCCAGATGGATCTCTACGAGGAAATCGTCAAACTCCGCCACGAAGGCCGGCGTGGTGCGGTGGCTACAATTGTGAACGTCCGCGGATCGGTGCCGTCCTTTGAGACTGCCAAAATGCTCATCCGCGACGACGGCTCAATCGTCGGCACAATCGGCGGTGGTTGCGTCGAAGCCGAAGTCTGGCAAGCCGCCCGCGAAGTGATGGAAAGCGAAAAGCCGCGCACGCTGAGTTTCAACTTAAATCAGAACCCCAAGTACGACACCGGCCTCATCTGCGGCGGCACGCTCGACATTTTCATCGAGCCGATCCTACCTTCAGCGTTACTTTATGTTTTCGGCGCAGGTCACGTTTCTGTAAGCCTTTATAATGTCGCTAAGACCGCCGGCTTCGATGTCATTGTGATCGACGACCGCGGGGCTTACGCCAACCGCGAGCGTTTTCCCGAAGCAAAAGAGATCATTGCCGAGGACTTCGACCAGGCCATGGCTCGAATCACGCCAAACGAATCGTCCTATCTGGTCATCGTCACCCGCGGCCATCGCGACGACATGCGCATTCTGCGCTGGGCCGTGCAAACCCGCGCCCGCTACATCGGCATGATCGGCTCCAAGCGAAAAACGATTTCTATTTTCCGCGAACTCACGCGTGAAGGCCTCCCGCCCGAACTTTTCGAGCGCGTGCACGCTCCGATCGGCCTCGATATCAGCGCCATCGCGCCAGAGGAAATTGCCATTGCCATTACCGCCGAGCTGATCGCCACACGCCGCCACGCCGAGCGCCAACTGCCGCACATGAGCTGGTTCCATTCGCACAAGGCTGCACCCGAGGGCTCAGACACTCTTGCCGGCCAACTCGACACGCTCGAGGACGAAGGCCGGTTGTAGATTACCGATTAAGGATTTCAGATTGAAGACTGCAGATCTGAAGTCCTCGATCTTAATTCTGCAATCTGAATTTCTTTCTGCTATCTTCCCTTCATGGCCCGCGCGCCCAGCCTCTGCGGAGTGATTCTCGCTGCCGGCGAATCTTCGCGCATGGGCACGGACAAAGCTCTGCTGCCCTGGCCTCCCGGGCAAACTGAGCACACATTTCTTTCCGCAGCGATTCGCCTGCTCAACGCCTTCAACGACCTGGTGATCGTGGTTGCGGGAAACAACGAAGAGAGTATCGCTCCCGCGGTCTACGCGACCAGCGCTTTGCTCGTCCGCAATCCCGCTCCCGAACGCGGCCAGCTAAGTTCGCTGCAAGTTGGTTTGGAAGAAGTTCTGAACCAGGGCCGTGACGCCGCAACCATTGCTCTGGTCGACCGGCCGCCCGTCGCCGCCGCCACGCTCAAGACCCTCATGGCCGCTTTCGAAAGCGCGCTCGCCCAGGAAAAATGGGCGGTCATACCCGAGTATCAGGGAAAACACGGACATCCCATTCTCGCCGATCGCGAAATGATCGAGGCCTTCCTCAAAGCTCCCGCGTCTTCCTCTGCCCGCGAAGTTGAGCACGCGAATGAAGAGCACATTCAATACGTAGCCGTGGACGACCCGAATGTGGCGGTGAATGTGAATACGCCCGAAGATTACGCCGCACTCGCGCCAAAGGCCGCACCTTAGTTCTCTGTGCACCCTGTGTCCTCTGTGGTTAAATTTTGTAGACCAGACCACAGAGGAATTTCCGATGGCCACTGAAGCATCCACGCCGGCGACCGAATTTGTGAATTCTGTTTTGAAACTCAAACCTTCGCTTGCTGTTTTTGACTGCGACGGCACCCTATGGTCCGGCGACGCCGGAGAGGGTTTTTTTAATTGGGAGCTCGAACAGAATCTGTTTTCCGATGAAATCGTCGATTGGGCGCGCCAGCGCTACGCCGCCTACCGCGAAGGCAAGGTCAGTGAAGATGAAATGTGCGGCGAAATGGTCACCATGCATCGCGGCCTGACCGAAGCTGAGGTCGAGCGTGCCGCCGGCCGGTATTTCGAGCAGCATTGTGTTCGCGACATCTTCCCCGAAATGCGGAAGCTGGTCGAATTACTGCAAAAGGCGGGCAGCGACGTCTGGGTTGTTTCTTCCACCAACGAATGGGTGATTCGCGCCGCCATGCGGCATTTCGGCATCGCTCCAGAAAAAATTCTCGCCGCCGCCGTGCACGTCGTCGATGGAATCATCACCGATCGCCTCATACGGGTGCCCTCGGGTGAAGGCAAACCTGCGGCAATCAAAAAAGAAATCGGCCGCGCTCCCGACGCCGCCTTCGGCAATTCCATCTGGGATGTCGATATGCTTATGATCTCCCACCACGCCTTCGCCATCAATCCGACCAAGCAGCTGGAAACCACCGCCAAGCTGCGGAAATGGCCCATCTACCAACCCGCATAAACTCGATGGAGCGACGGGCGTCCCCGCCCGTCTATTGCTTCCCGGACGTGGACCTCCGGGGCTAGGTGTTGAGAGAAGCTAGTCGAGCGACTTCACCGCCACCGGATCAAACAGCACAAAAGAGCAACCACTGTATTGATAACATCCCAGAATCCCGCGCCGTACCACGCGTGTGAGCGCTCCGCTAGGCGCAGGAAAACTAAAATTGATCGTCTTCAGTTGTTTCCCTTGAAGTTTCATCTTGTCCGACCCGCTGACGAACTTCGTATCTTCAACTTTGAAGGTCTTGCTTTGCCCGTCCGCCGCCAGCAGCACGAAGAACTCCGCGCTTTCGGTTCCAGGCAGGAATCGCGGCAAGTCGTATGTCCGCTCGCGAATGACGAGGTCCACGGCTCCCTCCGTGTTCTTGGACTTCGACGCCCCTGGGCTTAGATGGTCCAAATTTTCCTTCGCCGCCGCCACCTCGGTCGCAGATTCATCTGCCCTGATGCCTTCCTGCATCGGAATACGATAGACCGCGATGCGGCACATCTGGATCGCCTGCTCGGTCTTGTGCTCGCGCCTGTAAACATGACAGAGATGCCCGGCCACCACGCCATCCTGCGTCAGCTTCCACGAGGCCCGCAGATACTGTTCCGCCGCATCCAGCTTCGACATCCGCTCGTTAACCCAGCCCAGAGTGTCCCAGTACGCCGCCACTGTGAAGACCTTGCGCACGTCTTTCATCGTCAGGTCGGGCAGTGTGATCTTCTGCGAGTCGTCTTCTGCCGCATGCGCTGCTTTTTTCGCATAATCGAGGGCCACTGGAAGTTCCAAATCGGCATTGGCCATCTCATAGGCTGAGTTGTTGAGACTGCTAGGCGACGTGTCCAGCTCAGCGAGTTTACGGTATGCGGTTGCAGCCTTGTCGCGCTCACCAGCCAGAAGGTACGCGGAAGCCAGTTTGGCTTGCATGTTCCCTCGGTCATGCTCGTTCTTCGCGGCCATTGCAAACGCTGCCGCGGCTTCTGAGTATTTCTTCAAACCTAGCAAACAATTGCCCAAATTCGCTTGCCCGTCGAGATCTTCTGGTTGGGCTTTCACATAATCCCGCCAAACCGGGACGGCATCTTCGAACTGTCCAGCCGCCATCAGGCTGTACCCTAGAGCCTTAGTGATCGCGGGCTGCGGATCAATCGCCATGGCTTTGTGAAATGCGTCGATGCCCGCATCCTTTTGTTTCTGCATGAGGAGCACGCCTCCAAGGATGACCCATGCTCGCGTGAACTTTGGATCTGCCGCGACGGCGCGATACAGAGAAGAGACTGCACCCTGCAAATCATGATTAACGACCTTATCGCGAGCTTCTTTTTCCAATCGCAATGCTTCCTCATTCGGACTATCGGGCAAGCTTCGCAGGGCGATTCCCGTAGACTCGCTCGGAGATGTTTCGCCGGCCATGCTTATTCCCGGCCCCCCTGTTAGTGGGATGAATGTGCCGTAGTCGTCCTGCAACGTCTTCGTAAACTTTATGTACTTATCCCGTTCGTTGGCCGGCACTTCCTTCATGAGCGTCTTCAGGTGACGCTCGTTCGTGAGCTTGCCATCCTTGAAATCGTAGATCGAATCGTATTGCGCGAAATCCTCCTTTAAGTGGATGGCGGCGGGCAGCTCCGGCCGGTAGCCGCCGGGTAGCTCCAGGTGGCTCTGGAATTGGATGTCCACCGAGGTCCCCAGCCACAGCGGGCCTGGTGGCAGCAGTTCTTCGTCGCCCGGTGATGGCAGACTGATGCTCGGCGACGGTGACAGCACACGGCGGTTCGGCCAGTCGCCAAAGTCTTTCCGTGTGTACTTGTAAGAATAGTGAAATGGCTCGTCGGTCTTTTCCGGCGAACTCGCGGTCACCTCGCTGACCTCCCCGGCAAAACCGGAGCCCTGCGAAATCTGCTGCCCCAGTTCCTTCCATTGCGGCATCGGCACGTTGCGGAAGGCGCTGCGCAGTAGAAACTCGAAATCTCCCCGCGCCGAAAACTCCGCGTGTCCTTCCAGCACGTCCGCGTCGTTCAATTTCGCGTCCATGCTGAATGTCTGCGTGGAGGGATACGGGAGATCGGCGGGCGTGCTCACCAGCGCCGGTTTATCTTTCCAGACCACCAGCGCATGCTTGTCGCGCAGAGGAGAGATCAAATATTGGTAGGGGCCGACTTCGGTCGTTGCATCCAGCCAAACCAGACTGTTTCCTCGTGGCACAACCGTGATGACGTGGTTAAACTGCCCGGGCGATGGCACGTCAGCGTCGACCTCGTTGGTCGAGCTGATCAGCGCCGGGTAAGCTGGAATCCCCGCCGCACTCAGCAATGACGCCAGCAGCGTATGTTTATCCTTACAGTCGCCATATTGGTTCTCCAGCACATCCGTGGCGCTGTGCGGCTGGTAACGCCCGATTCCAAAGGCGACCCCGATGTAACGGAATTGCGTGCTCACATAACCATAGAGTGCGCGTAACTTTGCTTCGGCGTCGGGCGCGCCTTTGGTCAGCTCCGCCGCCTTGGCCGCTATTTCGGGCGTGGGCTTCACACGCTCTTCCTGCAAGCCGCCGTACCAGCGCCCCACTTCCTCCCAGGTGGTGAAGCTGCTCATCATCACGTCTGGCTGGGGAAGGCGTCCCCGCGCTACCTGCCACAGGCGTTCTGTCCCCTCCCGCTTCTCATTCTTTTCATCTTTATGCTGAAGGTTTGAATGGTGCCAGGTGTAGATGCGATATCCATTGGCGTCGCTCGTCACCGGAGCTACGGCCGGACTCTTGATTTTTATCGCGCGATCGTGCGGCACGCTTACTTCAAATTCCTCGTCCAACACGATCACATCGTCGGTAAAGCGGTAGGCCGTCCAAAACTGTCCAGGGGCCAGAGGCTTGGTAACGTGTTCCACCACGCGGTATTCCAGCGTGTCGCCCGCGCTCAAGCCTTTGACCGCGATGTGCTTCTCGTGAAGGTCGCTGTAAAAAGGCGCTTGCCGCGTAATCTCCGCAGGCATGTCCTGCACGTTTTCCGCAGGCGTTTCCACCACCGATCCATCCGGCTTGCGCACGCGCACGTATCCAATCTCGAAGGAACTGGTTGCGCTGGGATAGGAAAGCGTCAGCACGCCATAGCGTTGCAGTCCCGCTTCGGACTGCAACTTGACCCTACCCGTCTGCTCGACGGAGTAAGTTCCATCGTTTTCGAATTTCTCCTTGCAGGAATACTGCTCGATGACGGCTGCTTCTTGAGAATAATCTGCCTTGGGAGGAACCGCTTTTACTGTCGCAGGCGTTTGCGCCGCCGGAGCGGCGGCCAGAGAGAGCAACAGAAAGGACAAAATACACAACCGCCCCATAACTCGTGGGCTACATTATGCAGCTTGCCGGCAAAAAGGCAAGTGCCACCATAAACCCACGTGGCCAAGCGTCCTCACTCGCGCGAAATTTTTCGATGGAGCGATGGGCACGCCCGTCCATTCCCTCTTCGGACGTGGGCGTGCCGCGTTACCTAGTTCGGGATAATGCCCACGTGGGGGCGGGTGTCCTCACCCGCCCATCCGCCTGGACCCCTCTTTTGAGGATATAATGACCCCCCTTGTGGTTCACCCTGACCGTTCGGAGTTTTAGTGCTGCTCGCCCTCGATACCCGCGACATCGGACGCGTCACCGTCGTGCGCTGCAGCGGACGCATCGTCGCCGGCAGCGAAAGCGAATCTTTGAACAAGCACGTCGCCTGGCTGCTGCGCGATCGCCACTCCATTATCTTGAACCTGGGCGAAGTCAACTTCGTTGACAGCAGCGGCCTCGGCGCCATGGTCCGCAGCCTGACCGGCACGCGCCAGGCGCGCGGCGACCTGAAACTCTGCAACGTGCCCGAGCCTGTACGCAAGGTTCTGGAGCTCTCGCGCCTCACCCAATTGTTCGACACGCACGAGTCCGAAGAAAATGCCGTCGCCGCTTTTTATCGAAGGGCGTCGCAGGCCGAGGCCCCGGCCCGCTCGGGCCATAGCGTTCTCTGCCTCGACTCCAATCCCGATGTTCTGGCTTATTTGGGTGAATTGTTGCGCCGGCACGGCCACGATGTCCACACCAGCAGCCGGATCGGCGACGCTCTGCTTCTGATGCGCGTTTCGCGTTTCGATCTTGTCCTGCTCGGCCCCGGCATGACCGCGTCCCCGCATCAAGGCTTTCAGGAAGCTTGCGCCAGGCTTCCGGTCGTTGAACTGGGTCATGACTTCTCCACCCGCGACGCTGGAGACGCCGCCGCCGGATTGCTGGAAAACATCCACTCCCGCCTCAATTCCAAAACCGTGTAGCAATCTGTGTAGAGCCGAGCGTTCCTGAGCTGCGCTCAGGACAGGCCTCGCTCGTTCGAACCTGTGTGCTATAACTCCCCCATGCCCACTCACCAGGGATCCATTCGCCTGTTTCGCGCCGCGGGCGTGGTCGTGTTTCTGCATTGGTCCTGGTTCCTGGTGGCCGTATTCGAGATCAACACCCGCAACCGGCGTTATGCTTCGCCCGGATTTAACATCCTGGAGTATCTCGCGCTGTTTCTTATCGTGTTGCTGCACGAGTTCGGCCACGCGCTGGCCTGCCGTCAGGTGGGTGGCACGGCAAACGAGATTGTTTTGTGGCCGCTTGGCGGGGTAGCTTACGTGAACCCGCCGCCTCGCCCCGGTGCCACTCTTTGGAGCATCGCCGCCGGTCCGCTGGTCAACGTTGCACTATTTCCGATTTTGTCGGTGATGGTGCTGCTCGGCCGGGATTGGCCGCCGTCCATGCACGATCCTTACGTGCTTGTCAGCTCAGTCTGGTGGATCAATCTCGTTCTTCTGCTCTTCAACATCCTGCCCATCTATCCTCTCGATGGCGGCCAGATACTTCGTTCCCTGCTCTGGTTCGTGCTGGGGCGCGCCCGCAGCCTGATGGTTGCAACCGTCTTCGGATTCATCGGCATTGGCGGCTTCATCATTCTGGCGTTATACATTCGCTCGGCATGGTTCGGCATCCTCGCCGTTTTCATGCTGATGAACTGCTGGGGCGGATTACGCCACGCCCAGGCTTTGTCGCGCATCGCGCGGCTGCCGCGCCGCGACGGATTTGCCTGTCCAAAGTGTGGCACGGTTCCGCCCGTCGGAGAACTTTGGAAATGCAGCCGCTGCGGCCAGCCCTTCGATACCTTTGCTACCGGCGCTGTCTGCCCGTATTGCTCAGCTCAGTTCCCGATTACGGCGTGCATGGAGTGCGGAGCGCCCAGTCCGATCAGCGAATGGAGTGCCGCCGCGCAAAACCGTGTGGGGACGGGCGTCTCGCCCGTCCGATCTGAATCGACGTAGGCGCGAGCGGAACGCTCGCGCCCACATCATGGCATCATTTACTATTCGTCTGAGTAAGAAAATTTCGAGGAGTTCCATCCCATCCATGCGATCTTGGCTCATTGTTCTGGTTCTTTGCGTCGCTTCGAGCGCCGCATTCTCCCAAACGACAATTCCCCCATCTACCGTTCCGGCCGCTATCTACACTGATCCGCCGGCCGACCCGTTCCATCCGGCGATTTCGACCGTTCTGCACATCCCCAGCCACGGTGTATCCATCAACGGACTGATCTATCAACCCGCCGGACCCGGCCCGCACCCCACGCTCATCATTTGCCACGGTTTGCCGGGAAACGAAAAAAATCTCGATCTCGCCCAAGCCGTCCGCCGCGCCGGCTGGAATGCGGTGACCTTCAACTATCGCGGCTCGTGGGGCAGCCCCGGCAGTTTCGGCTTTGCGCATAGCCTGGAAGACGCCGATGCCGTCCTCGCCTATCTGCGCGATCCTGCCAACGCAACCGCTCTTGGAATCGATCCGCAGCGAATTGCCATCGCCGGCCACAGCATGGGAGGCTGGGTGGCCGCGCTCACCGCGGGCCATGATCACAAGCTAATAATCGGCGTAATCATGATTTCAGGCGCCGACATGGGATTCACGGGCGAGCAGCCGCGCGACGCCGTGGTTTCGGAAATGGCGCACAATATGGACAGCCTCTCTGGGGTGACCGCCGAGGGCATGGCTGACGAACTGCGCACCAACGCCAAGGCGTTTCGCTGGGATACGGTTGTGCCTGCGCTCACGCAAACGCCGCTTCTGGTTCTGACTTCAAATGATGGACTGGCTTCGATGGACGATAATTTCGCGCACGCCATTCGGGCCCAGGGCGGGAAAAATGTAACCGCAACGCACTTCGCCACCGACCATAGCTGGAACGACCTTCGCATCGCGCTCGAAAGCACGATCATCACCTGGCTGGGCAGATTGCACTGATTGGGCCGTGTGGGGACGGGCGTCCTCGCCCGTCCGGAGCATGATGTGGGCGCGAGCGTTCCTTCGACTTCGCTCAGGACAGGGCCCCGCTGGTGCGA
>Ga0335081_10020687_pt1 | contig 10643 bp, 13 predicted proteins | sample Lox_Sample_35_FD_206713 | JGI IMG/M metagenome (GOLD analysis project Ga0335081, IMG submission 206713) | Soil microbial communities from Loxahatchee National Wildlife Refuge, Florida, United States - Lox_Sample_3.5 | ecosystem: Environmental > Terrestrial > Soil > Wetlands | place: USA... | reverse complement strand
CTGTCGGGGCCGATTCACGGCGGCGCGTGCGATCTGGTCGAGCAGATGTTCGCGGATCTCGATCACGGAATGCGCATCGATGAATGCCTGGAGGCGTTCGCCCGCGAGCATCGCCTCCCGCCCGGCTTCGGCCACGCGATTTATCCCGAGGGCGATCCGCGCGCGGTGCTGCTCAAACAGACCGCCGCCACCATCGCGCGGCGCAAGGGCCGCAAGCTCTACGAAATGGCACTGAAGATCGAGCAGGCGGTTTTCAGGCGCGAGCGGCTGCGACCTAATCTCGATTTCTATCAGACGGTATGTTCACGGATGCTGGGGTTTCCGGCCGGATCGCCTGCCGCGATTTTCGCCATAGCGCGCGCCGCCGGATGGATCGCACACGCGCTCGAACAGTATGCGAACAATCGCCTGATTCGCCCGCGGATGCGCTATCGCGGCGTGCCGCTACGCCACTGGGAATAGGCGACCGCTGCTTTTGAGATGATGCCGGCCGACCGACGTTAGCTCCACCAGGATCACGCCCTCGGGATCGCATCGGCGCGCGATGAATCCGTTATCCACCGCATCTTCCCATACCGTGAAGCGCGGACATGAGGTCCGCCACACTTCCATCACCTCGGAGTAGGGGCGCGGCTTGACCGCGAGCCATTCGAGGAAATCGAGGATGAGCGACGCGAGCGTAACGCTGATCGCGGTGTCCATTTGAGTTGACCATACGCGCGCGGGCCGAACGAGAACAGGCCGCGCGTGGCGTTAACGCTTTTTTTGCGGGCGCGCTATTCTCGACGCGATGGAAACCCTCGAATTCCTGTCGGCAGTTTTGATCGTTTCCGAGGATCCGGCGCGGCTGGCAGACTTCTATCGCAACGTGGTCGGGATCGATTTGAAGGACGAATCGCACGGCGCGAGCCTGCCGCACTATGGGTGCAACCTCGGCGACATGCATTTCGCGATTCATCCCGTTGCGACGTTTCCGGACCGGCGCCATGGCGTCGGCGCGGTCAAGCTCGCGTTTAATGTGTTTGATATCAAGGCGCTTGTAGAGCGGTTGACGCAACAAGGCATCAAGTTGTTATACCCGCCGCACAACACCGGGTTTTTTTGGAGCACCGCGATCAACGATCCCGACGGAAACTTCATCGAGTTCACGGAAATGTGCGATGACTGGTTCAAGCTGCTCGAGCAGCGGCACGCGGGCGGCCTCGATGTGGTCGCGCGCTGGAAGGCCGTCAAAGGAGGCGCATCACAATGAAGGCGATCGCGAAAACCAAGCCGGAGTTCGGCGCCGAAATCATCGACGTGGCGGTCAAGAAGCCGGGCGCGGGCGAGCTGCTGGTAAAGGTCGCGGCGTGTGGCATCTGCGGATCGGACCTGCACATCTATGAATGGGAGCTGGGCGCCGATCGAATGGTCGCGCGCCTGCCGGCCGTCATCGGCCATGAGCCTGCGGGCGAGGTGGTCGAGGTCGGACCCGAGGTGACTACATTCAAGGCCGGCGACCATGTCGCGCTCGATCCATTCGGGCATTGCGGCAAATGCTCGACCTGCCGCTCGGGACGTTTCAACCTGTGCACCTCGCCGACGCATCTGGGCGGCGCGTTCGCGGAGTACGTCATCGCGCCGGTAGGAAATTCCTACCTGGTGCCGGCGTCGATGGACTTCGAAACCGCCGCACTGCTGGAACCGTTCGGCACCGGACTGCATGCGGTCGAGCAATCGTCATTGAAGGCGGGCGATAGTTGCGTGGTCGAAGGTCCCGGGCCGATCGGGCTCAGCGTCGCGATGTCGGCGCGCGCGCAGGGCGTACAATCGATCGTCGTTACAGGCCTCGAAGCCGACGCCCAGCGCCTCGCGCTCGCCCGCGAATTGGGATTCAAAACCGTGGTTGCAGACAAGGGTGACTGGATAGCGCAGGTGCGCGCGCTGTTACCGCCAGACGGTGCCGATGTGGTTTTCGACGCATGCGGCATGATCGATCAGCCGCGCGAGCTGATGCGCCGCGGCGGCGAGTTGGTGCTAATTGGATGGCCCGCGCGCGACCTCACTTCGACCGAACTGCGCGCGTTTTTCTTTCACGGCATCAAGACCATCAACTCGCGCGTGCGAACGCCCGAGACGTGGCGTCGCGCGATTTCGCTGGTCGCGTCGGGAGCGGTTGACCTCCGCCCGATGGTGACGCATCGATATGATATCGCGCACGGGCTGGAGGCATTCGAATTGTTGCGCGCGCGCAAAGGTGTGAAGGCGCTGATTATTCCCAACCAGACGGCATACTGACCCGAAGCATAGCAAGAGGACACGCATATGAAAGACGGATTCAAAATTGTCGACGTCGATGCGCATCTGATGGAACCCGACTGGGTGTTCGAAAAGTTTATCGACGAGAAGTACAAATCGCAGGCGCCTAAGATGGGAATTGCGGCGGAGTCCGGGCGGCGCACTTTTCTGGTCGAGGGCGAGCCATTCACCCGCGAGAAGGGCAAATATCCGATGGCGGCACCGGGATTTCTCAAAGCGGTGCGCGAGGCGATGAAGCGCTTCGAGCGCGCGAGCAAGCAGGGCTTCAATCCCGAGAGTCGCTTGCAGGACATGGACGAGCAGGGCGTCGATGTGCAGGTGGTTTATCCTACGGCGGCGGGGCAGATGCTCGGGCGCGAGTTCCGCGATACCAAGCTGCTCGCAGCGTGCTGTCGAGCCTACAACGATTGGGCGCTCGATTACTGCTCGAAGGACACCAAGCGGCTGCGGCCCTCAGCGATCCTGCCGATGCAGGACGTCGATGAGGCGATCAAGGAAGCGAATCGTGCGGCCAAGCAGGGCGCGGTGAGCTTCTACATCCGGCCCAATCCGGTCGCGGGGCGCACCATCTTCAGCGAATCGTATCTGCCGCTGTTTGCGGAAATTGAAAAGCTCGGCAAACCGATCTCCACCCATGAATCCGCCTCCGCCTCGGTGCCGTCATTCGGCGATCGGATGGATACCCACGTCAGCGGACACATCCTGTCGCATCCGTTCGAGGCGATGGCGGCGATGGCAGGCCTCATCTGGTACGGCATCTTCGAAAAATATCCGAAGCTGCACGTCGTGCATGTCGAAGCCGACGGCGGATGGGTTCCTTACTGGCTGCAACGGATGGAACAGCATTGGAACTTCAGCGGCAACTCCGAGCATGAATATCTCACGAAGCGCCCGACCGAATACTTCAAATCCAACATATGGGTCGCGTTTCGTGGCGATGAGCCTACGATGAAATCGGCGGTCGAGTTGGTGGGCGACAACAACTTCCTGTGGGACACCGACTATCCGCATCCTGATGGCACCTTCCCATGGGGAATCGAGTCGATGTTGAAGCAGCCGATCACAACGGAGGCCAAGCGCAAGATTCTGTATGATAACGCGGTGCGCGCGTTTAGTTTGAATTAGCGGGGGCGCCGACCCATATAGCCTCAGCCGGTGCGCGCGGATATAACTCGGCGCGATGGCTGATTTAGCGGAAGACCGCAGGCACGAGCGGCATGTCGAAGCCGAGCGGCGTGAATTCTTACGCGCTGAGCGACGCCTGCTGAATACCGCAGACGTGATGGCGACTTTGATGGTCATTGCCACCGCGTTGACCGCGTTCGCGACCTGGCGGACCTACCGCATCTCGGATCTCGTGCTACAGGTTTCTGAGCGCCCGTTCCTGGGTGTGCAGCAAGTCACCTTCGAGCGGACTGATTCGACGGCGCCGGTGATCGTGGTCGATTTTCGGAATTTTGGTCACGTCCCGGCCGAGAATGCGACAGTTCACGTCACCGCGGTCCTCGACGGCAAAGAGATTCCTGTGCGCGACGGCGAAATGACCGATAGTAATCAGGGGGTGGTTTCGCCGGGCGTCCCCCATTTCTTCTATGTGTTTCTGCATCCAGATGAGTATCAGAAGTCTGTGGGTGGAGACGGGCGCTTATTCGTTAATGTCTCGATCGTTTACACCGGGCCGGTGCTCGGACGTAACTTCTGCCTGAACAAGAAAGTCTTCTACGATTTTCACGTCGGCGGCTTTCGCCCCGACGGCGGGTCGCTGGAGTGCACTCCTAAGTGACCTGGCCTCTCTGGATTGCGGCTGCTGAAAAGTTTTGCCAACGTTTTTCATCATGCGATGCGCGATTTGCAAGCAGCCGGTCGATCTGTCAGCGGCGAATCGATTCCGGCCATTCTGCTCAGAGCGATGCCAAATGGTCGATCTTGGCACCTGGGCCAGCGAGAGCTATCGCGTAGCGGGCAAATCCGTCGAAGAGACAGAGCATCCCGACGACGCCCTGAGCCGCGAGGCGCTCAAGAATAAGAGGCATCTCAATTGACGCTGGGAGGATCGTCCGCGCGTTTGCATCCAAGTTCCCTTACGGGTGACGAGGTTCAACTCGGCGCCGACGTGGAAGTCGGTCCGTTCTGTTTGCTTCAGGGGAAGATTCGCATCGGCGCGGGCACGCGGCTCATTAGCCACGTGGTGATTTTCGGCGAGACGGAAATAGGCGAGGCCAACGTAATTCACCCGAATGTCGTTATCGGTGATGAGCCGCAGGACATCGCCTATACGGGCGCGCCGCGCAAGGTGCGGATCGGCGATCGAAATATTTTTCGCGAAGGCACCACGATCCATCGTGGCAGCGAGCGCGGAGAGATCACCATCATCGGTGACGACAACTTCTTCATGCAGAATTCGCATGCCGCGCACGATTGCCGCGTCGGAAACTCCACCATCATTGCGGGAGGCGCGCTGCTCGCCGGATGGGTCGAGGTCGGCGATCGCGTGCTGGTCTCCGGCAATTGCGTAGTGCATCAGTACACTCGCATCGGTCGGCTCGCGATGATGCGCGGACTATCGCGCACCAGCCGCGATATCCCGCCGTTTTGCATCATGGACGGGACGCATACCCTGCGCGGCATCAATGCGATCGGGCTTAGGCGTGTGGGATTCAAGGCGCAGCAGATTCGCGCGCTGCGCGAGGCCTTCATCGCGCTATTCGGGAAGCGTCAGAACCTGAAGCTGGCGCTCGATCGTGTCACATCGGAAAAACTAACGCCTGAGGTGCAGGAGATCGTCGATTTCATCCGCGCCTCGAAACGCGGGGTGGCATTCGGCCCGCGCGCAGGACAGATCGACGATTCCGAAGAATAGAATCAGTTGTTATGGCGGAACCGTCCTGACAAAATTGGGCCGATCGGGCGAGGGAATCATTTAGCTATGCGAATCAGGTCCCGTTTTTTCGTCGGGGCAGGCTTGATAGCCGTTGCCGTCGGCTACCTTATATATGCGGCGATTCAGAACACCTCCGAATATTACATGACTGTCAACGAGGTCGCGGCGCGCGAGGCCACGCTGCACGGACAGGCGCTGCGCGTCGCCGGCCGCGTCAACCCCGATGCGATCAGCTGGGATCCCGTCACGCTTACCCTCAAGTTCGGGATTCATCAGATTCCCGACGCCGATGCGGACGGCGCGGTGAAGCCGGTTGCGATTTCCGATGCGCCGTCGTTCAACGTCATATGTGTCGGGCAGCCAAAGCCCGACATGTTCGCGGCGAACAAGGACGTGATCGTCGAGGGCCATCTGACCGGTGCGGGCACTATCGAGGCCACGCAGGTGATGACCAGTTGCCCCTCCAAATACAAACCCAAGCAGGTGAAGTGAGCGCGCGATGCCGAATCTGGGACAACTCACGCTCGCGATCGCGCTGATCCTCGCGCTCTACTCGATCGCCGCGAACATCATCGGCGCGCGACGCGGCGCCACCGACCTCATCGTGAGCGCACGCCACGCGATTTGGGCGATGACCGCGATGGTGCTGATCGCCGCGTGCTCGCTATGGGTCGGGCTGCTGACCAGCGATTTTTCATTGGAGTATGTCGCCTCTTATTCGAGCACTACTCTGCCGACCGTATACAAAATCACCTCGCTATGGGGCGGGCAGCAGGGCTCGCTGCTACTGTGGACGCTGCTGCTGTCGACCTTCGCCTCGATCGTCGCGTTCCAGAATCGCCGCCGCAATCCCGAGATCGCGCCGTACGCCCTCGCGGTTATGGCAATCGTCGCGGTGTTCTTCCTCGGCATGCTGAACTTCGTGACGCGCCCGTTCGATCTGCTCGCGGTGCGTCCGCTCGAAGGCTCCGATCTAAATCCGCTGCTGCAGAACTACTGGATGGCGATCCATCCGCCCTCTTTGTATACCGGCTACGTGAGCACCACGGTGCCGTTCGCGTTCGGGTCGGCGGCGCTGATTACCGGCCGCCTCGACGAGACCTGGATTCGTACCACGCGGCGCTGGGCGATCTTCTCGTGGTTCTTCCTTACCCTCGGCAACCTGTTCGGCGCGCGCTGGGCATATGAGGTGCTGGGATGGGGCGGGTACTGGGCGTGGGATCCGGTCGAGAACGCGGCCTTCATGCCGTGGCTCGTGATGACGGCGTATCTGCATTCGGTGATGATCCAGGAACGCAAGGACATGCTGAAGGTGTGGAACCTTGCGCTGATCGGGCTGGCGTTCTTCCTCACCCTGTTCGGCACCTTCATCACGCGCAGCGGCGTTATCTCCTCGGTGCATTCGTTCACGCAATCGGGACTCGGGCCGTACTTCCTGACCTTCCTGATTCTGGTCGCGCTGGTATATATCGCGGCGCTGCTGTATCGCGTGCCCGATCTGCGCAGCCCTGCGGAATTCGAATCGTATCTCTCGCGCGAGGCGGCGTTTCTCTTCAACAACCTGATCCTGGTCGGAATCGCGTTCGCGGTTTTCTGGGGCACCATTTTTCCGGTGCTCTCCGAGGCCGTGCGCGGTGTGAAAATCACTGTCGGGCCGCCATTTTTCAATCGCGTCAACGGACCGCTCGCGCTCGGATTGGTCTTTCTGATGGGCGTCGGCCCGCTCATTGCCTGGCGGCGGATGTCGCTGAAGAACCTCGCCAATCACTTCGCCGCGCCCGCCGTCGTCGGCGTCACCACCGGCCTCGTGTTGTTCGGGGTCGAGATCACGCAATGGTATGTGCTCACGGCGGTGTCGCTGGTCGCATTCGTCGCCGCGACCATCGCGGTTGAGTTCGCTCGCGGCGTCACCGCGCGACGTCACATGGTGCACGAGACCACACCGCGCGCGCTGGTCAATCTGGTTTCGAAGAACAATCGCCGCTACGGCGGCTACATCATCCACATTGGCGTGATTCTCGCGTTCGTCGGCATCGTGGGCTCGTCGTTTTTCCGCATCGAGGTGAAAAAGAGCGTCAAGCCGGGCGAGAGCTTCGCGGTCGGACCCTACCTGCTCAGATTCGAGACGCTGACTCCGCTCAACACGCCGCATCTCGAGAGCGCGAGCGCCGAGGTCGATGTCACCCGCGACGGCCGGCACGTCGCCTCGATGGCGCCTGCGAAGCTGTTCTACAAAAAGCCGCAGCAGCCCGCCACGCGCGTCGCGATCCGGTCGACGCCACTCTACGATTTGTATGTGGTCCTAGCGGGCATCGACGCACAGAGCGGGATGGCGACCTTCCAGGTGTTCCTCACCCCGCTGGTGTTCTGGCTGTGGTTCGGCGGTTTGATCATGGTCATCGGCACCGTGGTTACGATGTGGCCCAACGTGCGCGAGCGCGCCGCGATTGCGGAGGTCTTAAACCGCGGTAAGAACGAAATCGCCGCGGAGCCCGCGCCCGGAGGCGAATGACGCCTTGCGCTGCGCATCCACATTCGCTGCCGCGATCTCGCTGCTACTGTTTGTTACATCGCCGTCGTTCGCGCGCACCACAGTCGACGATACGGCCCAGGGGCTGACCTGCCAGTGCGGATGCGGCCTGACGGTCGCCAATTGCAACATGCCGACCTGCGGTTTTTCGGTTCCGATGCGCGAGGAAATCGCCGCGATGATCGATAAGGGCATGGATCGCCCCGCGATCATTTCCTTCTATCGCCACAAGTACGGCGAGAAAGTTCTCTCCGCGCCCACTACCGAAGGCTTCAACCTGCTGGCGTGGGTGATGCCGTTCTTCGCGATCGCAGTGGGTGGCGGACTGATCGTGATGGTACTAGGCAGGTGGCGCAGCGAAACCACGCCGCAAGCACCGGTCGACACGCGCCCATCCAGCATCGATCCGAAATTGCGCGAGCAACTCGACGCTGAGGTGAGGAAGGAACTCTAGTGGCGTTCTACGTCGCAGCGTTTCTGATCGTCATGGGTGTCGCGCTCTTCGTTGCCGCGCCGTTGTCCGGTGGCTTGGGCATCGGCAGCAAAGCGAAACGCGAGGAACTCGAGCTGGCGCACTGGGAGCATGAGCACGCGCTTGCGGTGCAGGGGTTGCGCGAGCTGGAATTCGATCGCGAAATGGGCAAGCTCTCCGATGCCGATTACGAGTCGTTGCGAATGTCGCTCCAGACCCGGGCGCTGAATGCGATGAGCGCGATCGAGAAATTCCGCGAGCAGGAGCGCGCCGCCAATCTCGCCGCGGTTACCGTACGCCCGAAACTGCGCGAGGCCGCCGCGATCGCCGATGAGATCGCCGCGATGTCCAAACCCAAACCCGCGATTCCGATCGCGCCCGGCATGTCCAACGTCGCGCCGATCAGCTCATCGCGTCCCGCGCCGGCGGAAATCGCGGGCGCGCGCCGGATCCGCTTCTGCCCGCAATGCGGCACCCGCACCACGCCGGCCGGCAGCTTCTGTGGCGAATGCGGCACCGCGCTGCGCGGCGAACGCGTCATCCCACGAGCCTCCTGATGGCGAAGCCGGCGGTCGAGACGCGGGCGCTCACCAAGACGTTCGGCGTTACTCCCGTCCTGCGCAACGTCGCGATGCTTATCGATGCGGGCGCGTGCGCCATGGTTATCGGCGGCAACGGTTCGGGCAAGTCCACCCTGCTGCGCATCCTGGCGGGTCTCTCCCAGCCGACCTCGGGCGATGCGATCGTGTTCGGCGAAAACTCGCGCAGCCTGGCCGCCGCACGCCGCCGCATCGGGATGCTCACTCATCAGAGCTGGCTCTATCCAAATCTGACCGCGCGCGAGAACCTCGAATTTTACGGCGAGTTGTATGGCCTCACGCATCGCGAAGAGCTGGCAACGAAATGGATCGATGCGGTGGGACTTGCGGCCTCATCGAATGATCGCGTGCGCGAGTTCTCGCGCGGGATGGAGCAGCGCTTGTCGATCGCGCGCGCGATGATGATGGGACCCGACCTGCTGCTCCTCGATGAGCCATTCGCCGCGCTCGATCCCGCCGGCGTTGCGATCGTGGGCGATCTCATTCGCGCGGCGATCGCACGCGGATGCACGGCGCTGATCACCGCGCATTCGCCGCTGGAGTTGGGCGTCGATATCGCCCGCTACGAAATCAGCAATGGCCGCGTGATCCCGATGCGCGATGAGCTACGCCCGCGCTCCCGGATGGGGGCGTGATGGCGGCGTTCGCAGCCATACTCCGCAAGGACCTGCGGGTCGAGATTCGCAGCGGCCAGAGCACCATCGCGCTGTTCGCGCTTTCGCTACTGATCATGGTGGTGCTGGTGTTCGCGCTGAATCCTCAACCGATGGACCGCGCGCGCGACGGCGCCGCTGCGTTATGGGTCGCGATGGTCTTCGCGGGCATGCTGGGCGCGACCCGCTCGATGATCGCCGAGAACGACAACGGATGCCTCCGCGCCCTGACCCTCAGCCCGATCGATCCGGCGGCGCTGTATGGCGCGAAGCTCGCCGCCGCCTTTGCGTTCATGGCCATCGTCGAGGTTGCGGCCGTCGCGCTCATCACATTGTTCTTCAATCTCGAGTTCGGCGCGGATCTCGCGCGGCTTGCGCCCTCGCTGATGCTCGGGACGCTCGGCTTTGCCGCGCTGGCGACGCTGCTGGCTGCGATTTCAAGCCGTACACGCGCCGGGGACCTGATCCTGCCGATTCTCGCGATTCCGCTCTTCATTCCCGCGATCATCGCAGGCGTGAAGTCGAGCGAGTCCGCGCTGTCCGGCTTTCCGCTCGCCGCGTCTTCCCAATGGCTGGGGATTCTGATCGCCTTCGACGTGCTCTTCATCACCCTCGGCGCATTGCTGTTTGAGCACGTGATCCGCGAGGATTGACTAACGGCGGTTCACCACCTGAACGCAATTGCCTTTTTTCCAGCGGATGACTCTAAACGTCAGGGAAGTATATCATAAAGGGCTCGTTGGAGGGGTGGGTAAAGCCCGCCGAATACTGGATGATTCACCGATTGCTAATTGAGAATTTCCGATGTTTCGAACATCTCGAACTGAACAACCTTACGCCTATCAACGTGGTCGTCGGTGAGAATTCCTCCGGGAAAACAGCTCTTCTGGAGGGTTTATTCTTCGCTTGTGCCGCCACTCCAGAAAGCTTGATCCGATTTAGGGTCTTTCGTGGTTATTCGGAGGGCCAACTTCAGCTCTCAACCGATCGCAAGGGGTACGAATCCATTTGGAGAGAAGTGTTTTACAATTTTGACTACAGCCGAACAATAGCGGCAAAAACCGTGGGTTCTATTGGATGTAACCGAGAAACGACCGTCTCATATAGCCAAGAGGGCAATGTACCCCTAACAGCCAATCCCGATTCGTACAGCCAAGTGCCGCTGGTCTTTTCGGGGAAGGACGCTAGCGGTAAGGCCTTTTCTTATCGC
>Ga0335081_10020686_pt1 | contig 10643 bp, 11 predicted proteins | sample Lox_Sample_35_FD_206713 | JGI IMG/M metagenome (GOLD analysis project Ga0335081, IMG submission 206713) | Soil microbial communities from Loxahatchee National Wildlife Refuge, Florida, United States - Lox_Sample_3.5 | ecosystem: Environmental > Terrestrial > Soil > Wetlands | place: USA... | reverse complement strand
TCGCGAAAGGCGGATGGTGCAGGAAAAGCAGGGCCGGCCGGTTGGATGTAGCCAGCGTTGAATCAAGCCAGGCGAGCGTCTCGGCGTCGAGCGTGCCGTAATTGCGCCCCGGCGTCATCGAATCGACGAGCAGGACATCGAGCGCGCCGACTGCGCGGCTGAGATTGAGCGCGCCGCTTGACGGCGCATAAGGCTGGGGCAGCGCCGCACGCATCAGGGCGCGATCGTCGTGATTGCCGGGGATGGCGGCGAACGGAATCTGCAGCGGCGCCAGCAAGCGTTTGAGGTGCCCGTATTCGTCCGCCGTCGGCGTGTCGGCGAGGTCGCCGGAGATCACCACCAGATCGGGCCGCGGCGCGAAGCGGTTGATCTCGGCGATGCAGCGCGAAAGCGCCGCGGCGGTGTCGACCTTGTTGTAGGCCAGCGCCCCCGGCTTCTTGATATGCAGGTCGGAGATCTGCGCGATCAGGGTCGGGCGCGGCATTACGGCGTCTCGTTCGGCAAAATGCGGATCGCCGCCGGATCGACGGCAAGCCCGATGCGGTCGCCCGTTTTGACGGGAAGCGAATTGGGTGCGTCGATCATCAGCGACCTGTCGGCAGCGCCGGCGACGGTCAGCCGCTGGCGGTCGCCGATGAAGTTCACCGCCTCGATGCGGCCGGAAAGCGCGGCCGCCTCCGGCGCCACCACCAGAATCGTCTCCGGCCGGATCATGGCGAGCACGACGCCCGTCGCCGCGCCGTTGGCCAGCGGCAGCCGGCCGCCGGGCAGGATCAGCGCGCCGTCGCGATGCTCGCCATTCACGATGTTGGCGGCACCGATGAACTCGGCGACGAAACGGGTGGCTGGGGTGAAATAGATGTCGCGCGGCGTGCCGATCTGCGCGATGGCGCCCTTGCGCATGACCACGATGCGGTCGCCGAGCGCCATGGCCTCGGCCTGGTCGTGGGTCACGTAGACGGTGGTGATGCCGAGCATGCGCAGCAGCCGGTCGAGTTCGCCGCGCAGCCGTTCGCGCAAGGCGGCGTCGAGCGCGGTCAGCGGCTCGTCCAGCAGCAGGACGCGCGGCCGCGCCGCCACCGCGCGGGCGAGCGCCACGCGCTGGCGCTGGCCGCCGGAGAGCTGATCGATGCGGCGGTTTTCCAGGCCCTCGATGCCGGTGAGCGTCACCAGCTCGGCGACGCGCGCCTCGCGCTCGGCGCGGGCGACGCCGCGGATCTTGAGGCCGTAGCCGATATTGTCGGCCACGCTCATGTTGGGGAACAGCGCGTAGGACTGGAACACCATGCCGACATTGCGCCGCTCGATCGGAATGACGGTGACGTCGGCCTCGTTGAACAGCACGCGTCCGCCGGCGTCGGGCTGCTCGAGCCCGGCGATGATGCGCAGCAGTGTGGTCTTGCCGCAGCCGGAAGGGCCGAGGAAGACGATGGTCTCGCCGCTGGCGACGTCGAGCGTGATCGGCTCGAGCGCGCGCGCCCCGTTGGCAAAGGTCTTGCCGCAGGCCGCCAGCCGCACCGCGACGCCGTGGCTTTCGTTCATCGCCGTCCTCTTCCCATCACGCCGCGGTCGGCGAGGAGCTGCATGGCGATCAGCAGCGGGATGATCATGATGAAGAACACCAGCGTGTAGGCGGAGGCGACTTCGAGCCGCATCGAGGCATAGCTGTCGGCCAGACCGACCGGCAAGGTTTTGGTCAGCGGCGTGTGCAGCATCCAGGTCAGGTTGAATTCGCCGAGCGAGAGCGTGACCACCATCAGCGAGCCGGCGAGGATGCCGGGCCTGGCGTTGGGCACGATGACGTCGCGGAAGCGCCGCCAGGGCGAGGCGCCGAGCGAGGAGGCGCCCTCGTCCAGCGTCTTGATGTCGATGGCGGCGAACACCGCCATCACCGAGCGCACCATGAAGGGCAGCGTGAAGATCACGTGGCCGGCGAGGATGAAGGTCCAGGAGCGGCGGAACTCGCCGAAGCCGCCATAGGTCAGCAAGAGCGCCAGCGCGATGGCGAGGCCGGGCACTGCCAGCGGCAGCGTGATGATCTCCTCGACCAGCCGCGACAGCCGGCCGCCGCGCACGTGCAGCGCATAAGCGGCGGGGATGCCGACGACGAGGGTGACGGCGAGCGCGGACAGCGCGATCAGGAAGGAGCGGCCGATGGTGTCGGCATAGAGCTCCCACACCTGCATCACCCAATCGAGCGTCACGCCGGAGCGAATGCCGCGGAAATAATTGGCGGTGACGCCGGCCATCATCGACAGCACCGCCGGCACGATGAGAAAGGCGGCGACCAGCAACGTGAACGTCAATTGGCCGGCGAAGATAAGGCGCGCCGATGCGGTGCGTTTGGCGGACATGCGCTTAACCCGCCGCCGCCACGGTGCCGCCGGAGAAGGTGCGGGCAAAAGCCAGCACCGCCCAGGCGACGAGGCCGAGCCCGACCGACAAAGCCGCAGCCATGGCGATGTTCGCCGACAATGTGAACTCGGTGTAGATCAGCATCGGCAGTACGTCGATGTTGGTGGCGAGGGTGAACGCGGTGCCGAAAGCGCCCATCGCGGTGGCGAAGGCGATGGCGCCGGAGGCGACGAAGGCGGGGCCGAGCGCCGGCAGGATCACGTCGCGATGCACCGCCCAAGGCGAGGCGCCGAGCGCGCGCGCCGCTTCCTCCAGGCTCGGATCGAGCTTCTCCACCGCCGCCATGATGGTGAGGATCACGCGCGGGATGGAGAAATAGAGATAACCGAGGAACAGGCCTTGGATCGAATAGGCGAACACCCATTTCTCGCCGGTGAGGAACGACGTGATATCGCCGATCAGGCCCTGGCGGCCGGCGAGCAGGATGATCATGAAGCCGACCACCACGCCGGGAAAGGCGAGCGGGAAGGTGAGCAGCGCGATCAGCACGCTGCGGCCGAAGAAGCGTTGGCGCTGCAGGAACAGGCCGGCGATGGTGGCGATCACCAGGGTCGCGATGGTCGTCGCCGCTGCCAGCACGACGGTGTTGATCAATGTCGCGCGGTAGCGCGGCTCGAGCAGGATGGCGGCGTAGGCGGAAAGCCCGAGCTCGCCGCTGCCGCCGACGACCATCAGGCGAGCCATTGGCAGCAGAAAAAATGCGATCACCACGACCGCGAGCGGCAGCAGACAGAAGCGGAGAAAAGACGAAAGCGTCATGACGCGCTCTTTTCCCCTCCCCCCACGAGCATAGCGAGTGGCGGGGAGGGGTCAGGGGGTGGGGGGCAGGATGCGCCGGTGCGTCGCGAACGCTATCAGTTTTATAAAACGCTCCCCACCCCGGTTTGCATCGCTGATAGCGATGCCAACCGACCCTCCCCACCGCTTCGCGGGGGAGGGTAAGACTCAGCGCACCTCAGCGAGGTAGCGGTCGGTGAAGGCTTTCTGCATTGCCTCCATCTTGGCCCAGTCCACGCTCTTGGCGCGGGCATAGTCACTGTCCGGCAGGAACTTGGCCTTCACCGCCGCCGGCAATTCGATCGGCCGCGCTGGGCGCAGGTAAGCGTTGGTCCAGATCGCCTGGCCTTTGTCGGAGAGCAGATAGTCGAGCACCTTCTTCGCCTTCTCCTTGTCGGGCGCGCCCTTCACCAGGCTGACCACGTAGGGAAAGACGACCGAGCCTTCGCAGGGGATCACGAAGACGAAGTTGCCTTTCTCGTTGTACTTCGCGCGATAAGCGTTGAAGTCGTAGTCGAACAGGATCGGGATCTCGCCGGACACCACGCGCGCATAGGAGGTCTGCTTCGGCACGATGGCGCCGTTGTCGTGCAGGCCTTTGAAGTACTTGATCGCCGGCGTCCAATCCTGATCGCTGCCGCCGAGCGCCTGATTGACGGCGACGGCGCCGACATAGCCGACCGCGGCCGACGGCGGATCGAGATACCCGACCATGCCTTTGTAGTCGGGCTTGAGCAGGTCCTTCCAGCAGGCCGGCACCGGCTTGCCGCCGAGCGCATCCTTGTTGACGAACAGGCCGAGCGTGCCGGAGTGGATGGTGGTCCAATAGCCGTCGTTATCCTTCAGGCCGGCCGGCACCTCGTCCCAGCCTTTCGGCTTGTAGGGCTCGATGACGTCGAGGCCTTTGGCCTTCATGCCGAAGTTGACGCCGTAATAGACGACGTCGGCGAGCGGGTTGGCCTTCTCGGCCAAAAGCTGCGACAGCGCCTGGCCGGAATTCTTGTTGTCGAAGGGAATGTCGTAGCCGAGGTCGGCCTTGATTGCCTTGAGCATGGAGGCGAAGTCGGCCCATTGCGGCGGGCAATTGTAGCAGATGACGTCGGCGGCCTGCGCCGGCGTGCGCAGCGCGAAGGCCGTCAGCGCAAGAGCGAGAAAGCCGATCAGCTTTTTCATGGTTATCTCCCTGGATGCGGCAATGGCGGGGACTTTGACGTGCCCTCTGTTGCAGCCGCATGACAAAACCCATCCTCCGCCCCCGGCATCCACGATGCAAGACGTCGGCAGAGCGATAGGGGGAAACAGCAAGGGCTCGCCCACGGGCGAGCCCTGCTCAGTCCGATCGAGGCGGCACTAGGGGATGAAGTTCACGCCGGAGTACGTCTTGTTGTCGAGCTCGCGGAATCCGACGTCATAGTAGGGATTCGTGGCGTCGCCGTTTTGGACGAGGACACCGAGACAGGTGCACTTCTCGAATTTCGGGTTGGTCACCTCAGCGACATAGGGACCGGCCCAGATCGCGCCGTCCTCCGCTTCCGCATAATAATAGTACCACCGGTTCGTAGTCGGGTTGGCGCGCGTCTCCGTCTCGCCGGGATCGAGATTGATCCAGCCGAGCACGTCCCAGATGCCGCCGCATTCGTCCTGGCAACTGAAATCGCGGCGCATATAGGCGACGTAGAGCTTCTTGCCGTACGAATTGGTGAAGTTTACCGATGATTGGCCGGTTCCCATGGTCAGCCTCCCTTGGCCGACTTGGCGAGCCGGGCGGCAAGCGACTCCTTGGGAACGTGTTTTTCGTCGCTGGCCTTGAAGCGATGATTGCCGGCCTCCGTTTCCCGCTCGGCGACCGCTTTTTCGAAGCCGGGTTTGTGCTGCGTGATGTTCTTGCGGAACGTGAAGTGGGTATTTCCGTCGTCGCTGCCTTTCGTTCTTTGTGCCATTGCTTCTCTCCTCTGCGAGCGAGCAACCGACCACAACGAACTTCGCGCCGAATTCTGAGCGAACCAGCGGGGAGGTCGGCTGCTCCCGCAGTGGTTGTATCATGGTATTTTTACGACTATGTGGCAAGGGCGCGACAAGGCCGCGCCGGCCGGCGCCTCGACGCAATGCGGCGAGGCGGTCGGTGCAGCCGTCAGGTCGGGAAGCAGCCGCGCGAGTTTGCCGGAGGGCTCAGTCCCATTCCGCGCTGACGCCGGCGAGCGAACGCATGCGTTCCTCGTCCTTGGCGAATTCGGCGGCCGAGCCGGAATAGACCACCTTGCCGTCGTCGAGCACATAGGCGCGGTCGGCGATGGCGACGGCGGCGTGCACGTTCTGCTCGACCAGCAGCACGGAAATGCCTTCCTGCCGCGCCGAGGAGACCACGCGGAAGACTTCCTGCACGATCAGCGGGGCGAGCCCCTGGCTTGGCTCGTCGAGCAGCATGATCTTCGGGTTGAGCAGCAGCGCACGCGCGATGGCGAGCATCTCCTGCTCGCCACCGGAGAGCTGGCGTCCCTTATTGGTCTTGCGCTGGGCGAGCCGCGGAAACAGCTCGTAGATGCGCGCGATCGACCAAGGCCCGGGCCGGTCGAGCGGCACCTTTAGGTTTTCCTCGACGGTAAGGTTGGGGAAGATGCGGCGGCCTTCCGGCACGTATCCGGCGCCGAGCGCGGCGATGCGGTAGGGCGGCCAGTCGGTGGTGGCGTGGCCGAAGATGCGCACCACGCCCTCGCGCGCCGGCGTCAGGCCCATCAGGCTGCGCAGCGTCGTGGTCTTGCCGGCGCCGTTGCGGCCGAGCAAAGTGACGATCTCGCCCTCGCGCACCTCCAGGCCTACGCCGTGCAGGATGTGGCTCTTGCCGTAGTAAGTGTGGAGGTTCTCCGCCTCCAGCGCGACGCCGCTCATGCCGCTGCCTTCCCTAGATATGCCGCCTGCACCGCCTCGTTGGCCGCGATCTCCTGCGGCGTGCCCTCGGCGAGCATCTTGCCCTCGGCCAGCACCATGATGCGGTCGGCGAGATGGAAGACGACGCGCATGTCGTGCTCGATCAGCACGATCGACAGCTTGTGATCCTTGTGCAGCTTCCGGATCAGTTGCGTGACCTGGTAGGTCTCCTGGTCGCCCATGCCGGCGGTCGGCTCGTCGAGCAGCAGCAGACGCGGCCGCAGCGCCAGCGCCATCATGATCTCGACCGCGCGCTGGTCGCCATGGCTCAACTCGCTCACCAGCCGCTCGGCCTTGTCGGCCAGCCCGCCCATGTCCAGCAGTTCGGTGACGCGCGCGCGCATCTCGCCGTCGGCGTCGCGCGATATCCACGGACTGGTGCGGTAGCCGGCGTTCACCTCGACCGGGATGCGCAGATTCTCGTGCACCGTCAGTTCGGGAAAGACCTCGGTGATCTGGAAGGTGCGGGCGATGCCGCGCCACACGCGCCGCGCCGGCAACAGCTTGGATATGTCCTCGCCGTCGAAAATGATGCTGCCGGAAGTCTGCGTGAGGAAGCCGCTGATCAGGTTGAAGAAGGTGGTCTTGCCGGCGCCGTTCGGCCCGATCACCGCGCGCAATTCGCCCGGCTCGACGGTCATCGACACGTCCTTGACGGCGACCAAGCTGCCGAAATGCTTGGAGACGCTTTCAACGTGCAGCAAGGTCATGACGCACTCTTTCGCTTGATGAGCCCGAGCACGCCGCGCGGGAAGAACAGCACGATCAGCACGAAGAAAAGCCCCACGAACGACATCCAGTTCTCGGTGTGGCTCGAAATGTAGTCCTGCAGCACCAGGAAGATGGCGGCGCCGATGAGCGGGCCCCAGAACGAGCGCATGCCGCCAAGCACCGCCATGATGACGAAATTGCCCGACTGATCCCAGCGGATCGCGCGCGGATCGATGAAGTCGCTCAGCAGCGCGTAGAGGCAACCGGCGACGCTGACGAAGCAGCAGGAGATCACCCACGACATCCAGATATGACGGTCTACGGGGATGCCGAGGAAGCGGGCGCGGCGCTCGTTCTCGCGGATCGCCAGCAGCGTGCGGCCAAACGGCGACCGCAGCAGGAACGCCATCAAGCCGACGCAGATCGCGAAGACCGCGAGCACGAAGTAATAGAACGCCTTGTTGTCGTTGAGGATGTCGAGGGTGGCGACGCCGAAATTTATCGGCTGGCGCTGCCATGCGCTCAGGCCGTCGTCGCCGCCGGTGACCGAACTCCATTGAAAGGAGATGTAGTAGAACACCTGACCGAAGGCGATGGTGCACATCGCGAAGTAGACGCCGCGCAGCCGCGCGATCAGCGGCCCGATCGCCGCCGCCGCCAACGTGGCGGCGACGATGCCGACCAACATCGCGAGGGGAGTGCTGGGATAGAGGAACTTGATGACCATCGCCGTGCCGTAGCCGCCGAGGCCAAAATAGGCGGCGTGGCCGAACGAGAGCACGCCGGTGTAGCCGAGCAGGAAATTGAGCGCCATCGCGGCCAGCGCGTAGATCAGGACGCGGCTGCCCAGTTCCACATAGCCGCCGACGCTCACCAGCCAGAACGGGGCGGTTAGCAGAAGCAGCCAAACAACGACGTTTGCCGCTTGCTTGTTGATGTCGAACCCGTTCATCAGAATCTGCCTTCTTCGCCGAGAAGTCCGCGCGGCCGCACGATGAGCACGGCGGCCATGATCACGTAAATCACCGCTTCGCTCGCGGAGGGAAAGAACACGGTCGTGATGCCGGAAGCGACGCCGATCAATATGCCGCCAAGCAAGGTGCCGGGCAGACTACCGAGGCCGCCGACGATGATCGAGATGAAGCTCGGCATGATCAGGGAATCGCCGATGGTCGGCTGCAAGCCCAGCATGCCCGAGGCGAGCACGCCGGCGAGGCCGGCAAGATAGATGCCCAGCCCGAAATTGAGGTTGCGCAGCATCCGCACGTTGACGCCGAGAACAGAGACGGTCTCAAGGTCGAGCGTGCCGGCGCGGATGCGCAGTCCGAGCCGCGTGCGGTTCAGGATCAGGAAAAGGCCGATCACCGCCGCCGCCACCAGCACCATCATGAACACGCGGTAGCCGGTGAGGAAGAAGAGGCTCGAGCTCAGCGGCGCCGAGAGCATGGCCGGAATCTGGTAGGGCAGGCTTTGCGCCCCCCAGATAAAGCGCGTGCCGTCCTCGATCATGAAAGCGAGGCCGAAGGTCAGCAGCAGACTGTAGAGCGGATCACGCCCGTAGAGACGGCGAATGAGCACCCGCTCAACGGCGATGCCGATCAAGGCGACAAGGAGCGGCGCTGCCACCAACGCGCCCCAGAACCCGAGATAGGGGATGAGCGTGTAGGCGAGATAGCCGCCGATGGCCAGGAAACCGCCGTGCGCAAAATTGATCACGCCGGAAAGATTGAGGATGAGCGAGAGGCCGAGCGCCATGAGCGCGTAGAACGCGCCGATGATCAGACCATTGACTATGTTGAAGATCAGTAAGGTCGACATTTGCCGTCAAGTCCCCCGAAACCCGGCCCGCCTATTTCCTACAGCAACATGGCCCGTCCGTTTGCGGGCGGGCCACGGTTGCAAGAGTAGACCAACGATATTCTGAAGCCTAGCGTCAAAAAGTCCGGGCACCGCGGAATAAACGGCGCCCGGCCTTTTTCGATCGGATCAGCTCGGCCAGACCAACTTGCAACCGGTTTCCTGCACCGACAGCGCGGCGTCGGTGCCCTTGACCAGTTGGGTGACGGCGAACAGGTCTTCCTTGTCGCCGCCCGCGGGCGCCTTCTGCGAATGGCCGACGAACAGGGTCGGCATCAGCTGATTGTCGCCCTCGCGATAGAACGGGTTGTTCGGCATCAGCGCGACTTCGGGCGGCAGGACCAAGCCTTGCATCGCCTTGGCGAGTTTGATCGCCTCGATCGACTTCGCCTTCTCGGCGGCGAGCTTGTACGTCCAAATCGCGGCGTAGCCGAACCAGGTACGCGCGGTCGGAACGTGCCCGCCGCTCTTCTTGCGGATGTCGGCGACGAATTGCTCGACATGCGGCACGCCCGGCTGCTTCCAGTACCACTCGAAGCACCAGTCGCCGATGAGCGCCTCCGGCGGCAGGCCGAGGAGCACTTCGAGCTCCTGCTGCGCGCCGGCGATGTGGGTCTTCTTGTCGAGGCCGAACTGCACCGCCTGCTTGAGGCAGTTGACCATGTCGTCGCCCGCGAGCAGCAATACGATGGCGTCGGGGTTGGTCGACTGCGCCTTGATCAGGTTGGCGGAGAAGTCGGTGGTGCCGAGCGGCGTGAAGTCGTTGCCGAGCTCGGTGCCGCCAGCCGCCTTCAGGCTGGCTTCGAAGCCCGCCTGCAGACCGTGGCCGAAGGCGTAGTCGGTGGTGATGAAGTACCACTTCTTGCCGTAGGTCTTGAGCAGCAGGCTGGAGACCGAGTTGGTTTCCATGCGCGTCGTGTTGCAGACGCGGAACACGTTCCAGTGGCACTGCGTCCCGGTGACCGAGTCGATATGCCCGCCGGGCACGATGTGGAACACCTTCTTCTCGAAGCTGACATTGGCCATCGCCTGCGCCAGCGCCGAGTTGATGTTGCCGACGAGGAAGTCCACCTTGTCGCGCTCGATGAGCTTGTTGGCTTTCTGCACGGCGGTGGCGGCGTCGCCGCTGGTCGAGTCCTCGACCAGCAGATCGACTTTGCGGCCGAGAATGCCGCCCTTGGCATTGATCTGTTCGACCGCCAGTTGGCAGCCGATCAACTCGTTCTTGCCGACCGCGGCGAACGTGCCGGTCAGCGGGTTGTCGAGGCCGATCTTGATGTTGTCGGCCGCCCACGACGTTACCACGAACGGCGAGGCAACCTGCGCCACGCCGGCCAGCGCCGCGGTCTTCAAGACCGCGCGGCGATTGATCCCATTTCTGACGTTATCGGTGCTCATTTCATCTCCTCCCATGGATTTTCTGATTGGCGCGCTGCTGTTTGATTTCAGGCGTTGCGCGGTTGAAGGCTTGGCGTCAATGCGCGCACCCTACTATCGGTCATAAAACACGCGCAACAAACATGCGCAACACGGATGCGAGAATGCTTTGGTCGAAGGCTCGCACACGCGCATGCGCGCAGGAATTTAAACTTTAGTCTAAGACCTATAGCTAACCCTCGTTCGGGTCGAATATTCCCCGCAGCGCCCACCGGTTCGCCCTCTGGGAGGCGACGAGCCAAAAGATGGGCCGGGCGGTTTCTTGCTTTATACCGTTGCCGCGCAGGGGCAATCGGCGCGCGGTTTGCGGCAGGCCGCCGACGCGCCGGGTTCGGCTTTGAAATGACACATTCACGGCGCGCAACGCGTGCGCTCGGAAGGACCCGCGAGGAGAATTTCATTGGCTAAAGGCGGACCAAAGGACGGCCGGGGCAAGCGCAAGAAGGAAAAGGCCGCCGCAAAGCCGGAATCCGAGCGGGTCATGGAATTGATCACGGCTTCCGACGCCCCGCCGGCCGCCC
>Ga0335081_10020685_pt1 | contig 10643 bp, 9 predicted proteins | sample Lox_Sample_35_FD_206713 | JGI IMG/M metagenome (GOLD analysis project Ga0335081, IMG submission 206713) | Soil microbial communities from Loxahatchee National Wildlife Refuge, Florida, United States - Lox_Sample_3.5 | ecosystem: Environmental > Terrestrial > Soil > Wetlands | place: USA: Florida... | reverse complement strand
AGCCCCTATGAAAAACTCTACGACGGTAGAACGAAAATCTGAGCGTGAGCTAGTCGTCACGCGAACCTTCAACGGCCCTGCGCACATCGTGTTCGAGGCCTGGACTAAGCCTGAGTTGCTCAAGCAGTGGTGGGCGCCGAAGTCGTTTGGAATGTCTTTCATTTCGTGCGAGGCCGATGTTCGTACGGGGGGCACGTACCGTTTCGTGTTCAGCCACCCTGCCTCTGAACAGCCTATGGCATTCTTCGGTAGGTATATCGAAGTGACGCCCCATTCGCGCATCGTCTGGACGAATGAGGAAAGCGCCGATGGCGCCGTTACCACGGTGACCTTCGAGGAAATGGGCGACAAGACGCTACTGGTCCTGCACGAACTCTATCCCTCAAAGCAAGCCCTCGACGAGGCCATCGCCTCCGGCAGCACGGGCACAAGCGGGGCAGGCGAGCAGTTCGAGGAGTTGGACACACTCCTCGTCACCTTGGTGAGATCATGAGAAAGCCTCCCTTGAAGACTGATGCTCAAGGCCAAAGTGGCATGAAGCTGCTGGTGGCCATGACCGGCAAGGCAAGCGCCGCGAAGGCCGCAGAAGGCGACAAGCCCGTGTTCGCCTATATCGCAAGCTTGCCGCAGCCGCAGCGCAGTATCGCCGAGCGTATCGATGCTCTGGCTGCCAATACCTTGCCAAGTCTCCAGCGCGCAGTGAAGTGGGGGATGGCGTACTACGGTGTGGGCGGAGGCTGGTGCTTCTCGTCCGGCGCTTTCGTCGGTCACGTGAAACTGATGTTCATACGCGGCACGGAGATCAAGCCTGAACCGCCTGTGACGCCGATTGGGATGGGCAAGTCCACGCGAGGCGTAGAACTGGCGTCCGTGGACGATCTCGACGAGCACCAGGTAGCCTCATGGATAAAGCAGGCAGCCGCGAACCCTTTTGTCGGGGGGAAGAAACGATAACGAAAAACGGAAGACATCAAGCGGGGGCGGTTTGGCCGACGTCGAACGAATGGCCCCCGCCCCCGCGGACGACAATGCCCGCCGTGCCACTTTGCCGTCTAACGCCAATGCGCGGATTTGCCGCGAAGCGGTCCCAAGCGTACAGTCGGCAAGTACACGCGGCCTGATGACGTTCAGTTTAGAATGCGTCAGGCGAAGGACACGGCGATGGGTGGGGCCCGCCGAAGGGTTTGGTAGACGACGCAGTAACGCTCGGTAAGGCGGCAAAGAGTTTCGACCTGGTCGGCGGGGGCATCAGTATCAAGTTCGAATTTGAGGCGAATATCGCGAAAGCCGACGGGAGCTTCTTTTGAGACACCGAGGGTGCCACGGAAATCGAGGTCGCCTTCGGCCCGGACGAGGCCGCCGCGGAGTTCGACGCCGATGGAAGTCGCGACGGCTGCCATAGTGACGCCGGCGCAGGCGGCAAGAGCTTCGAGGAGCATGTCGCCGGAACAGGCGAAGGTGCCGGGGCCGCCGGTGCCGGGATGCAGGCCGGCTTCCACGAGCGCCTTACCGGTATGGACGCTGCAGGTGATGCCCTCGCCGATGCGGCCTTCGGCTTTGAGGGTGATGATGCCTGCGGCGGGGTCGGAGCGATAGCGGTCTTTGAGCGGTGCCTGAGCTGCCCTGAGTGCGTCCCTGTTCATTGTTCTGATTATGGGTGGGGCGAACGCGGCTTGCAAGTTGAACGGCACTGACGAGTAAGGCGGAACTGTTGTCGGGCGACACGCCCAGACCGAAGGCGCCCGGCGCAACCTGGATGTTCAAGGGCCGGTTGCGAAGCGTGGCCAGGTCGATTGCGTACCAGCGTGGCAGTCCATCCGGCTGGGAGTCCGGAGTGCCGAGGTACAGGGCTTCGCGGCCATCGGGAAACACTTGCACCATAGGATCGACAAGTTCCCGTACGCCCCCTCCCACCAAAGCCGGGAGTGATTGCAGCTTTCCGGAATCGGGCCACAGCCGGAACAGGCGATAGCGCGCCGACTGGTCGAGCATGGTCACGATCAGACTGCCGTCCGGCAGCGCGCGCGGGGACTGCGCGCCGTCCAGCAGCAGGCGGGGCTCGCCGCCGAGTAGGGAAATCGCAAATACGCCTCTGGGCCGGCCCCACACGCGGTCGAAGTAGATGCGGCTTCCGTCCGCCGCCCAACTCGCTTGGGCCTGCATACCGGCATCGCGGTCGTGCGTCAGCACGGTCCAGCTTCCCGAGTCCGGTTTCATTACTGCCAGTTGCGTCTGATCGTCCACCATGGCCGAGAACGCCAGCAACCATCTCTCCCCGCCCCGTCGACGTCGGCAATTAGTATACGCCGGCGCGGGAGAAGGTTTGGCGCAATCACGTCAGTTCCCTCTTTGCAGCCCTGCCCCGCGTCGTCTGGAATTCGTATCGCAGCAGCTTGACCGCCGCCTGCGCCCCTTGCGTGCGAACCACCTCGCCAACCACAAATAAGCGCATGGGAATCCGATCCCCCCGCGATGCCGGCCACTCGATCGACAGATGGATCTCCCTGCCATTCGGCAGCCGCATTTCCGGCCGCAGCAGCACACCGGTGCTGCTTACGTTCACCGTTGTGCCTCTTCCCGATGCCAGCACTTTCCGCCGGCGAATCAGACTGTAGCTGAGCGCCAGCTCAACCTCGAAGCGAACCGCCGCCCGCCGCTCACGGGGCGGGGATATCAGCAATAACGAAGTTTTAAACTCCGCGGAATTCAGCATTTTGGCGCTTGTTGCTTCCCCCACGAATCAAGATATTGGGGAATAGTATACACGATAGCTACAACGAGTCACTGACAAAATGTTGACAAAAATCCCGGCTTAAATGAGGTTCTGTGCGCGCCAAACCATCGATAGTACTGTCAATGGCAATTGCTGGGTGAAGTCCCAGTACCATACGCACCCTTCTGTTACTGGTAAATCGGCGCCGAACGGCGCAGAATCTTTCAACAGGAGGGAGCCATGAGCACCTGGTCCGAACCCGAGCAGTATATTCAGGAAAGACTTCCCAAGACATTGCGCTACTGCAAGACCTGCCGCAAGGAGACGCCGCATGAAATCCGCGGAGGTGTCGGTTTGACGGCGGCCATTTGCATAGAATGCCTGCGCCGCGCTCTCTCTTATGAGCTCGATCGGGATTGATGTCTATGCCGGATGCACAATATATTTCGTCTTCGCAGCTTCTTCTGCAATACCTGCTCGCGCTGGAGATGTTGACCGGCGACGGCAGCGGTGACGGCCGCACCCCGGAACGTCCTGTCTCCGCCGCCGCCGGCGATTAGGTGGCCGGTCGGTTGTCCGAACGGCTATTCATATCTCAGCGCGATGATGGGATCGACCCGCATCGCCCGGCGCGCCGGAATGTAGGACGCGGTCAGCGCAACCAGGACTAACAGGCAACCAACGGCGAGAAATGTAAAGGGGTCGTACGCACTCACACCGAAAAGCAGCCTGGCCATGAGCCGGGTCAGTGCGAAAGAAGCGGCGATACCCACCGCAACTCCAAGCAGGGCCATCGCCACTCCACGGCCCAGAATTAATCGCAGGACGTCATTCCGCTGCGCGCCCAGAGCCATGCGAATCCCGATCTCATGGATGCGCTGTCCGGCCAGATAGGAAATCACGCCATAGATTCCGACGCACGAGAGAACCAGCGCCAGCGCGGCGAAGATGCCGAGCAAGATCATCGAAAAGCGCCGCGCCGCCAGCGAATCGGAAATGATCTTGTCCATGGTCTGCGTCTCATACACCACAATCTCGTTGTTGATCTTCGTAAGCGCCCGCCGAATGGCGCCCATCTCCACGTCCGGTGATCCGTGCGTCCGTACCACGAACACGCCGCCCCGGGCCAGGAGCGGCAAAAACTGGTCGGGTGTCTGCGAAATCGGGAAATAAAACTGCGCGCGGACAGGCGAGTGCGCATCTTCGGCCAGGCCCCATTGCTTAACGTGTCCGACGATTCCCACAATTTCGGCCGCCTTGTTGAGAATTGCGAGGTTCACGCGCTGGCCAATAGGGTTTTGCCCCGCGAAGTATAGGTTGACGAATTCTTCGTCGACCACGATGACGAACGGGGAATGCTCATTGTCCGCGGGTGTCAGGAATCGCCCGCGCTCCAGCGGAATTCCCATCGCCTTCAGATAATCCGGCTCAATAACGTAAAATAGCGCGGTTTTCATCTCCGACTCAGTCGCGGGCTTGGGCCGGCCCTCAATCCAAAACGGCAGCTCGGAATCACCCGACATGGGCATCGCGCCCCCGTTGAGCGAGGCTGCCTCCACCCCGGGAACGCCGGCCACCGTATCCTGGTACCGGCGCATCGTGGCGCGAATCGAATCGGGCGTTGCACCCAGAGTCGCGGGATAAGAGACGGCGAAAGTCAGCACGTTGCGCGAATTGAAGCCCGGATTGACGCTCCAGAGGTTGGCAAGACTGCGGATCATTAGCCCCGCACCCACCAGCAACACCAGTGCCATCGCCATTTCGGCGGCAACGAAGAGTCCTTGCAGCCGGTGCCGCGCGCCGCTCTGCCCGCGTCCACCTTCTTTCAGGGTTGCGTGCAGATCCGCGCGGGAGGTTCTCAGCGCCGGCGCAAGTCCGAAGAAGATTCCCGCCAGCACGGACGCGGCCAGAGTAAACAGCAAAACACGGGACTCGATCTCGACCGACTGCGCGCGGGGCAAGGCCTCCGGCATCAGCCCGATTCCCGCCTTCGTTCCCCATGCGGCCAGCAGCAGGCCCAAACCACCCCCGGCACAGGCAAGCACCAGGCTCTCGGTCAGAAGCTGCCGAATCACTCGTCCCCGGCCCGCGCCCAGCGCGGCCCGAATCGCGAATTCGCGAGTGCGCCCGGTCGAGCGCGCCAAAAGCAAATTAGCTACATTCACGCAGGCAATCAGGAGAACAAAACCCACCGCCGCCAACAGCACCAGGAGAAAGGGCCGGATATTGCCCACCACGTCCTGTTTGAGCGGAAGAAGCGCGATTCCTTTATCCTTGTTAGCATTCGGATACGCCTCGGCAAGACGCTGCGCTACAGTGTCCATGTCTGCCTGGGCCTGCTGGAGCGTCACTCCTGGCTTCAGCCGTCCCACCGCGTCCATGCCCATGCTCGCGCGCCGGTCGCGAAAGGTCGGATCGTTCCACTGGCCGATGGGTACATAAACGTCGCTGTTATGAAAATTGCCGCTTTGATAGCGAAAATCGGCGGGAATCACGCCAACCACTGTGTAGCCCACTCCGTTGAGCATGAGGGTTTTCCCGATCGCGTCCGGCGAAGAGGCGAATTTCCGTCTCCAGAATCCGCCGCTGATGAGCGCCACCGGCTGGGCTCCCACCCCGTCCTCCTCGGGACGAAACAGGCGCCCCGCAATGGGGTTCACGCCAAGCACCGGGAAGAATTCCGCCGACACCATTTCCGCGGGCACGCGCTCCGCCTCGCCCATGCCCGTCAGGTTGTAATCCTCTTCCCGAAAGGCGGCCAGAGACGAGAACGAGCGCTGGTTGCGCACCCAGTCGAGAAAATTGGGATAGGAGATGGAAGACTGCGAAAACTCTTTGCTCTTTGCATAGATCGCAACCAGGCGATCCGGCTGCCGGTACGGCAGCGGATTGAGCAGCACGCCATTCACCACCGAAAAGAGCGCCGTAGTCGCACCGATTCCGAGCGCCAGCGTGAAAATTGCAATCGCCGCAAAGCCCGGCGATTTGGCCACCATGCGGATTCCGTAACGAACGTCTTGCAGCAAGGTTTCCATCTTGTCGCCAAGCGCCTCCGGAGACAGATACGCCGTCAATATCGGTAATGTTCCTTAAACCATTCTCCGCCGGCGCTGGTGTATCATAAATCCCATGCGTTTACTCTTACCGATGCTGTTGCTTCTCCCCTTGTGCGCCCAGCCGCCCCAGGAGGGTGCCAAGAAAGGTCCGCCGCCCGCCCCCAAGAATCTCAAGATTCTCAAGCCTGAAGATATCCGCCCCATGATGCGCTCCTTCACGGTCGCGCTGGGCCAGCGGTGCGACTTCTGCCACGTGCAGGGTGACTTCGCCAGCGACGAGAAGCCCAATAAATTGATGGCGCGCCACATGATCGAAATGACCCAGCACATCAACGCGCAGTTCCCCGACGGCAAAGAGCACGTCACCTGCTACACGTGCCATCGTGGCGTAGAAATGCCTTTGACCGCTCCAGCCGCCACACCCACCCCCGGCAACTGACCGGCGTGGTAGGGCATGCTTTAGCTTGCCCGTAGCTTGCCCGTAGTTTGCCATCGCCTCGCCCGAATCTGTTACGATTTCAAAATCGTATGAAATTTCTGCGTCTTTCTCTTCTCTGCCTGCTTCCCCTGCTTCTCTCGGCCCAGCCCGCCGACCTTCTGAAGGAACTGCGGTTCCGCCAGATCGGGCCTTTCCGCGGCGGCCGCGTGGTAGCCGTGGCCGGCGTCCCTTCCGAACCCAACGTCTATTACTTCGGCGCCAGCGGCGGCGGCATCTGGAAAACCACTGACAGCGGCGCCTCCTGGGTGCCCGTTTCCGACGGCCAGTTGCAAACCGCTTCGGTGGGCGCCCTCGCGGTGGCCGAGTCCGACCCCAATACCGTCTACGCCGGCATGGGTGAAGCCTGCATCCGCGGCAATGTGATGAATGGCGACGGCGTCTACAAATCGGTCGATGCCGGCAAAACCTGGCGCAACGTCGGCCTGCGCGACACCTACCACATCGGCGCCGTTCTCGTGCACCCGCGCAATCCCGATATCGTCTACGTGGCTGCCCTCGGCCATCTCTGGGGACCAAATCAGGAGCGCGGCGTCTACCGCTCCACCGATGGCGGCCAAACCTGGACGCAAGTGCTCACCCGCGGCACCACCGCCGGCGCCATCGATCTCGCCATGGACCCGTCCAATCCGCGCGTGCTCTATGCCGCGTTTTGGGAAGCGAGCCGCAAACCCTGGCGCCTCGATTCCGGCGGCCCGAATAGCGGCATCTGGAAATCCACCGATGGCGGCGACCACTGGACCGACATCTCCAAAGCCCCCGGTCTGCCGCGCGGCGTCATGGGCCGTATCGGCATCACCGTTTCGCCGGCCAATCCCGAGCGCCTGTGGGCCATCGTCGAAGCCGCCGACGGCGGCGTGTTCCGCTCCGATAACGGCGGCCGTAACTGGACGCGCCAAAACGAGCAAAACATCCTCCGCCAGCGCGCCTGGTATTACTCCCACATCTTCGCCGACACCAGGAACCCCGACACCGTCTATGCGCTCAACACCGGCTTCTACCGCTCCATCGACGGCGGCCGCACCTTCGCCGCCATCCGCACGCCCCATGGCGACAATCACGGCCTCTGGATCGCGCCCGACAACCCGCTGCGCATGATCGAAAGCAACGACGGCGGCGCCGCGGTCACCAGCGATGGCGGCCACACCTGGTCAAGCGAAGACAACCAGCCCACCGCCCAGTTCTACCGGGTGGCGCTCGACGACGATTTCCCCTACCACGCCTACGGCGCGCAGCAGGACAACACCACCGTCCGCATCGCCACCCGCACCCTCGGCTTCGGCATTACCGCAAACGATTGGTACGATGTGGGCGGCGGCGAAAGCGGCTGGATTGCGCCCGATCCCCGCAACTCCGAAATCGTCTATGCCGGTTCCTACGGCAACCTCATTACCCGCCAGGACCACCGCACCGGCCAGATGCGCAATATCAACGCATGGCCCGACAATCCCATGGGCTACGGCGCCGACGTTCTGAAATACCGCTTCCAGTGGACCTTCCCCATCGCCTTTTCGCCGCACGACCCCAAGACGCTCTACATCGGCTCCAACGTGATGATGAAGACTACCAACGAAGGCCAGAAGTGGGAGCAGATCAGCCCCGACCTCACCCGCAACGACAAATCCAAGCAGGCATCCTCCGGCGGACCCATTACGCAGGACAACACCTCGGTGGAGTATTACGACACCATCTTCACCTTCATGGAATCGCCCGTCACCAAAAACCTGATTTGGGCCGGCACCGACGACGGCCTGGTGCAGCTTACCCGCGACGGCGGCGCGCACTGGGAAAACGTCACCCCCAAGGAAGTGCCCGAATGGAGCCAGGTCAATTCCATCGAAGCATCGCCCTTCGACGCCGGTACGGCCTACGTCGCCGTCACCGCATACAAGCTTGACGACTTCCGCCCCTACCTGTTCAAGACCACCGATTACGGCAAAACCTGGAAGAAGATCGTCAGCGGCATGACGGACCGCGACTCCACCCGCGTGGTGCGCGAAGATCCCACCCATCGCGGACTGCTGGTGGCCGGAACCGAATTCGGCCTGTACATTTCCTTCGACGGCGGCGACAACTGGAAATCGTTCCAGTTGAACCTGCCCGTGACGCAGGTCGCCGATCTCGCCTTCCAGAAGCGCGAAGATGAGCTGGTGGTGGCCACCCATGGCCGTGCTTTCTGGGTCTTGGATGACTTGCCGTTGCTCTACCAGTTGAACGATGCCGTGAAAACCGAAGACGCGCACCTGTTCAAACCAAAAGACGCTTACCGCGTAGGCGGCGGTCGCGGTTTCGGCGGCGGCCGTGGCGGATTTGCCGCCGTGGGCGAGAACCCGCCCGCCGGCGCCGCCGTCTATTACTGGCTCAAGGACCGCCCGCAAGGCGAAATGAAACTCGAATTCCTCGATAGCGCCGGCAAGGTGGTGAATCAGTTTTCCAGCCGCCAGCCGGAGCGGCCCGCCGCGCCGCCGCCCGGAATGGAAGAAGAGGAGAATCCGTTCCGCGCCGCGCCGCCAGCCCGCCTCGCCGTCCAGCCCGGCATGAACCGCTACATCTGGAATTTGCGCTATCCCGATGCCACCACCTTCCCCGGCCTCATCATGTGGGCCGGCAGCGTCACCGGCCCCCGTGTCTCCCCCGGCACGTATACCGCTCGCCTCACCGCCGACGGCAAAACGCAATCCCAGACCTTCACCGTAAAGAAAGATCCGCGCCTTACCGCTACGCCCGAAGATTACGCCCGCCAGTTGAGCCTCGCCTTGCAGCTTCGCGACAAGCTTTCCGAAACCAACCAGGGCGTCATTCAGATTCGCGAGCTGCGCGCGCAACTCGAACCATATACGAAACGCTCCGAAAAGTCCGTGTCCGATGCCGCTAAGACCCTCATCCAGAAGCTTACTGCCGTGGAAGAGGACTTATACCAGACCAAGAACCGCGCCAGCGAAGACCCGCTCAACTTTCCCATCAAGCTGAACAACAAGCTGGCCTATGTGATGGGGGTGGTGGAGAGCTCCGACGACCAGCCCACCTCGCAAAGTTACACGCTCTATGAGGAGCTGGCTACTCAGGCCAACGCCAAATTGAAAGAGCTGAGCGCGCTCATGACCACCGATCTCGCCGCTTTCAACAAGCTGATTCGCGACCGCAATGTCCCGGCCGTGGAGCCCCCGAAAGCGAGGTAACGCCGGCAGTCTTGCTGCCGGCGGCAAGACCGCCGGCGCTACCGGCCCGTGTACATCATCTTGACCAGCTCCGCATTGGTCATCGGCTGCCATCCGTGCCCCTTCATCGGCCGCCCGTATTCGAACGTGGCGCCGGCGTCGGTCGGCTTGAGCAGATCCTCAAGCATATATACCGCCAGGTTCAGATAGTAGTTATCCATATCGCCGACATACAGGTGTAACTTACCCTTGAGCTGTGGTCCGATCTTCCCCCAGTTGCTCTTCAGGTAGTAAGTCAGATCGTACCCATGGTCGCGCATGTACTCGGCCACGCTGCGGTCGATCTTCCCGGTCCGTTTGTCCCACAGCGGTTTCGGATAGCCATCTTCGCCCACCGGCCCATAAACAGCTTCCCACGCCTCGAACTGCTGCGCCGAGCGGCCATGGCTGCCGAGCACGTCTTCCAGTTGGCTCATCTGCCGCATTGTGACCCGCACCTGTCCTTCGGCTGTCCGCATCATCGGCCGCTGCGGGATGTTGTACTCGAAGCCCGGCTCCTCGAAAGCATTGGGGTCTTCGTAGATATTGACCAACTGGTAACGGCGGAAATCGATGGGATCGGGATACATGGTCCACGCGCCGCCGAAGAAATCCGGATGATAGACCTCTAAGGCAAGCGATTCCCATCCGCCCGTGGAACCTCCCGTGAGCATGCGCGCATAAGGCGCTCGGATCAGCCGGAAATGCTCCTCCAGGTAAGGAATCAACTCCTGTAGCAGCGCATCCCCGTAGGGCCCGTTGTTGGCCGAATTCACCGCATACGAATCGTCGAAATACGGCGTCGGATGCTGGAACGTCACCGCCACCATACGCGGAAAATTATCCGAACTCCAGGCGCGCGAAAAATCCGCTCCGCCGCGTCCGCCCGCCCCTTCCGCGCCGAAACCGAACGGCGGCCTCAGCCCGAAATGTCCCTGAATGTAAATCGCCGGATACCGCTCGCCCGGATGTTCGTCGTAGCCCTTGGGCAGCAGCACCGTGGCGCCAATAAAAAAAGGATGCCCCCAGAACTTTGTCAACAACTGGCTCTGAATCTTGATGTGTTTCACGAACGCCGTATCGGGCGGCATTTCGACCGGAGGAATCACCCTGCTCAGTTCCAGCTTCACGTCGTAAGCCGCCGCCGCACCCAGGTGCACTTTGCGCACTTCGCTGTAGAG
>Ga0335081_10020684_pt1 | contig 10643 bp, 10 predicted proteins | sample Lox_Sample_35_FD_206713 | JGI IMG/M metagenome (GOLD analysis project Ga0335081, IMG submission 206713) | Soil microbial communities from Loxahatchee National Wildlife Refuge, Florida, United States - Lox_Sample_3.5 | ecosystem: Environmental > Terrestrial > Soil > Wetlands | place: USA... | reverse complement strand
GCCGCCGGACCGGGCCGACGCTCTGGCCGCTGACCTGGAGGCCGCCGACCTGCAGGTCAGGCCGGGCCCGTTCCGGCGGCACACGATGGCCTGCACCGGCATCGAATTCTGCAAGCTGGCGATCGTGGAGACCAAGGCGCGGGCCAGCGACCTGATCAGCGAGCTGGAGCGGCGGCTGCCGGACTTCTCGCAGCCGGTCACCATCAACGTCAACGGCTGCCCCAACTCGTGTGCGCGCATCCAGACCGCCGACATCGGCCTGAAGGGCTCGCTGGTCACCGGGCCGGACGGCCGGCAGGTGGAGGGCTTCCAGATCCACCTGGGCGGCAGCCTGGCCGGCGGTGACGGGTCCTCGTCCGGGTTCGGCCGGAAGGTCCGCGGCCTGAAGACGACCTCCGATCAGCTTCCTGACTATGTGGAACGTGTTCTCAGCCGCTTCGCAGCGGCCAGGGAGCCCGGTGAGACGTTCGCCGAGTGGACTGGGCGCGCGAGTGAGGAGGACCTGTCATGACCAGCCCCACCGGACGGGCCGTCCCGTTCTACTGCCCGTACTGCGGGGAGGAAGACCTCGAACCCCAGTCAGCATCGGACGGGGACTGGCACTGCCGTAGCTGCACCCGCAGTTTCCACCTGCGTTTCGCCGGAATAGGAGCGGCCCTGTGACTTCCATGGCGACAATTACCGGTGGGCCCACCACCGGCCAGACCGTTGACCAGGAGGAAACGCACCATATGGAGCAGCTTGTCGCGCGCGCCGCGGAGGAACTGAACGACGCGTCCGCCGACGACATCCTCCGCTGGGCGACCCGGACGTTCGGCCGGCGCATCTGCGTCACCTCCTCGATGACCGACGCGGTGATCATTCACATGGCCTCGGCCATCGCCCCCGGCATCGATGTCGTGTTCCTCGACACCGGCTACCACTTCGCCGAGACGATCGGCACCCGGGACGCGGTCGCCGCCGTCTACCCGGTCACCCTGGTCAACGTCACGCCGTCACGCACGGTCGCGGAGCAGGACGCCGAACTCGGCCCGCGGCTCTACGGGCGCAACCCGGACCTGTGCTGCTACCTGCGTAAGGTCGAGCCGCTGGAGCGTGCCCTGGGGCGTTACGACGCGTGGATCACCGGCCTGCGGCGGGACGAGACCGTCGAGCGCCGCGAAGCCCGGGTGGTCGAGTGGGACGGCCGCCGCGAGATGGTCAAGGTCAACCCCATCGCCGGGTGGGGCCAGAAGCAGCTGGACGACTACATCGCCGACAACGGCATCCTCGTCAACCCGCTCGTCTACGACGGCTACCCCTCGATCGGCTGCGCGACCTGCACGCGCCCGGTCGCCCCGGGCGAGAACCCGCGCAGCGGCCGGTGGGCCGGGACCGGGAAGACCGAGTGCGGCATTCACCTCTGAGCATCGCCGCGCTCACCGGCGCTCCGCCCGAAGGCGCCCCGTCCGGTGCTGCCGCGTACCTGCCGGCGCTGGTGGCGGTGGCGCACGGCAGCACGGATCCCCGCGCGGCGGCTACCGTCGGCGCGCTGCTGAGCCTGGTGCGTGCGCAGGCCGTGCAGGCCGGCCTGCACGGCCTGGACGTGCGCGCCGCCTTCCTGGGGCATGCGGCGCCCACGATCGGCCAGGCGCTCGGCGCCGTGCGGGGCGAGGCCGTCGTGCTGCCGCTGCTGCTGACCGCGGCCCACCACAGCAAGACCGACATCCCGCGGGCGCTGCACGAGGCACGCGCCGCCCGCCCCCGGCTGGCCGTCAGCTACGGCGCGCCGCTGGGGCCGCACCCGCTGCTCCTGCGCGCGCTGGACCGCCGGCTGGCCGAGGTGGCGGGCCCCGCCGGGATCGCGGGGGCGCGCCCGGAAGAGACCGCCGTGGTGCTGGCCGCGGCCGGTTCCAGCGACCCCGCCGCGAACGCCGTGATCAGCGACCTGGCCGCGGCCTGGCAGGCCGAGCGGGGCTGGCGCGCGGTACAGCCCGCGTACGCGTCCGCGGCCTCCCCGGCTCCGGCGGAGGCGGTGGCCGCGGCCCGGGACGCCGGCGCCCGCCTGGTCCTGGTCGCCACGTACCTGCTGTCACCCGGGGTGTTCGCCGATCAGGTGCGCCGCGACTGCCTGGCCGCGGGCGCGGCGGCGGTCACCCCGGTACTCGGGGCCGCGCCCGAGGTCGCCGGCGTGGTGCTCGGCCGCTACGCCGAATCGCTCGCGGACGGGGCCGCCGCCGCGGGGTAAGCCAGTATCCGGCGGGTGAGCTATCCCGCTCGGCGGGGTGAGCAGATACTGCCGCGCGCGGCCAGGCCGGTCCCCTGCGGCGCGCGGCGGACGGGTGCCAGCCGTCACGGCCTCAGTCATGGCACTTATGAGCCGCAGTGAAGTCTATGATGTGACTCGTGCCACAAGCGATGGCCCGGATAACGATGTCTACATCGTTTGCGGCGCGGGTGATGCCGCGGGGCACGGCCGCGGCGCCCAACCATGGATCGTCACGAAGCTGAGTCCACCGGTAGCCTTACGCGGTAGTGACAACACGGGGCCCGCGGCCGGATGGGCCGGGGAGCGACGCAAAGGAGGCGGATGCACTTCTGGCCCGGTGCGCCGTACCCCCTGGGAGCGACCTGGGACGGGTGGGGCACGAACTTCGCCTTGTTCTCCGAGGTCGCGGACGCCGTCGAATTGTGCCTTTTCGCTGGTGACGGGACCGAAGCGGACACCCCGCACACCGAAACCAGGATCCAGCTGACCGAGGCCGACGGGTTCGTCTGGCACGCTTACATGCCCGGCGTCGGGCCGGGGCAGCGTTACGGCTATCGCGTTTACGGTCCGTACAACCCAGGTGACGGACTGCGCTGCGACCCGTCCAAGCTGCTGCTGGATCCGTACGCCAAGGCCGTGCAGGGCCGCCTGAAGTGGGACGAGTCGCTGTTTTCCTACCGGTTCAATGATCCCCGGCTCCGCAACATTGCCGACAGCGCGCCCAGCATGCCCAAGAACGTGGTCATCAACCCGTTTTTCGACTGGGCCAACGACCGGCCGCCGCGCACCCCGTACCACGAGACGCTGATCTACGAGGCGCACGTCCGCGGGCTCACGCTGCGGCACCCGGACATCCCGGCCGCACAGCGGGGCACCTACGCGGGCCTGGCACATCCCGCGATCATCGAGCACCTGCAGCGGCTCGGCATCACCGCGGTCGAGCTGATGCCGGTGCACCAGTTCCTGCCGGAACAGGCGCTGGTCTCGCGCAAGCTGACCAACTACTGGGGCTACAACACCATCGGCTTCCTGGCCCCGCACAACCGCTACTCCTCGGCCGGGCAGCTCGGCGAGCAGGTCGGCGAGTTCAAGACGATGGTCAAGACGCTGCACGACGCGGGGATCGAGGTCATCCTCGATGTGGTCTACAACCACACCGCGGAGGGTAACCACATGGGCCCCACGCTGTGCTTCCGCGGCATCGACAACGGCTCCTACTACCGGCTGAACGACGGGGACAGGGCGCGGTATGTGGACTACACCGGCTGCGGCAACAGCCTGAACGTCCGGCACCCGCACTCACTCCAGCTGATCATGGACTCGCTGCGGTACTGGATCCTGGACATGCACGTCGACGGGTTCCGGTTCGACCTCGCCTCCGCGCTGGCCCGCGAGCTGCACGACGTCGACCGGCTGTCCACGTTCTTCGATCTGGTGCAGCAGGATCCGGTGGTCTCGCAGGTCAAGCTCATCGCCGAGCCGTGGGACGTGGGCGAGGGCGGGTACCAGGTCGGCAACTTCCCGCCGTTGTGGACCGAATGGAACGGGAAGTACCGGGACACGGTCCGTGACGTATGGCGCGGCCAGCCCGGGACCATGCCGGAGTTCGCGTCCCGGCTGAGCGGCTCCAGCGACCTGTACGAGGCCAACGGGCGCCGCCCGGTCGCCTCGATCAACTTCGTCACCTGCCATGACGGCTTCACCCTGAACGACCTGGTCTCCTACAACAGCAAGCACAACGAGGCCAACGGCGAGGGGAACCGGGACGGCACCGACGACAACCGGTCCTGGAACTGCGGCACCGAGGGCCCGGCCGACGACCCGGAGATCAACGAGCTGCGGGCCCGGCAGCAGCGGAACTTCCTGACCACGCTGTTCCTGTCCCAGGGCGTCCCGATGCTGCTGGCCGGGGACGAGATGAGCCGCACCCAGGGCGGCAACAACAACGCGTACTGCCAGGACAACGAGATCTCGTGGGTGGACTGGCCGCTGGCGGCCGCCGATCGCGACCTGGTCGACTTCACCCGCACGCTGTCGGTGCTGCGCCGCGAGCACCCGGTGTTCCGGCGCCGCCGGTTCTTCCGCGGGCGCGCCATCGGGCCGGGCCAGTCCGAGGGGATGGGGGACATCGTGTGGCTGACCCCGGCCGGGCGCGAGGTCACCGACCACGACTGGCGCTCCGGTGTCCGCTCGATGGCCGTGTTCCTGAACGGCCAGGCGATCAGCGAACCGGACCCGCGCGGCGAGCGGATCACCGACGACCGCTTCCTGCTGCTGTTCAACGCCGACCCGGACGCGGTGTCGTTCATGCTGCCCGGCGTGCGGTTCGGGCGCGAGTGGGAAATCCTGATCGACACCTTTGGCCCGAAGGTCCCGGTCCTGCACGGTGACCTGCCGATGCTGGCGGCACGGTCGCACGCCAAGGTGACCGGCCGCTCGGTGGTGGTGCTCCGCTGCAGGACGGCCGGCAGATCCTGACGTTGCGCGAGCTGTTCCCGCCGCCCGGTGACCCCGGCCCGTCCGCGGGCCGGGGCGCCACGCTGAGCACCGGCCGGCTCGCCGAGCTGTACGCCTACCCGGACGCCCGGGCGGCCGGGGCTAACGGGGCCCGGCCCTGGGTACGGGCGAACATGGTGGCCAGCGCGGACGGGGCGGCCTCGGTCGACGGCCGGTCCGGCGGGCTGTCCGGCGACGCCGACCGCCGCGTCTTCGGCCTGCTGCGCAGCCTCGCGGACGTGATCCTCGTCGGGGCGGGCACGGCCCGGGCCGAGCATTACCGCCCGGCCCAGCGCGCGGCGACCGAGGCGAGCCTGCGGGCCGGCCGGCCCGCCACGCCGCCGATCGCGGTGATCTCCGGGCGGCTCGCCCTCGATCCGGAGATGGAGCTGCTCGCCGCGGCGCCGCCGGACGCCCGGACGATCGTCATCACCACCGAGCAGGCTCCCGAAGCGCAGCGGGCCGCGGTGGCCCGGCACGCCGACGTGATCGTCGCCGGGACCGACGGCGTGGACCTGAAGAGCGCGCTGGCCAGCCTGGCCACCCGGGGCCACCAGCGGATCCTTACCGAAGGCGGCCCGCACCTGCTGGGCGACCTGGCGGCCGGCGGACTGCTGGACGAGCTGTGCCTGACCGCCAGCCCGCTGCTGGCCGGGCCGGGACCGGGCCGGATCGTGGCCGGCGCGGGGCCGGTGCCGGGAGGCATCCCGGTCACGCTGGAGCACGTCCTGGAGGACGGCGGATACCTGCTGTGCCGCTACCGCTGCCACCCGGGACGCCCGGCCTGACCGGCGCCGGGGCCGATCAGCGGCCGGTCTCGCTGACCGCCCGGGGCAGCAGGCCCCGCTCGAACCCCGCCGCCACGGCGGCCGCGCGGTCGTTGACGTTGCAGGCCGCGGGGGGTGCCGGTGGTGGTGACCGTGGCGGGCACACCGCTCACCGCCGACCAGCGGTCCGTCACCTCGGCCAGCGCCTCCGGCAGCTTGGTGTTGTTTTCCAGCGCGGCCGGGCGAAGCGCCCGCACCGACCGCCGGGCCTCGGCCAGGCTGTCGCGGGCCAGCCGGGTGGCGTTGCCAACCCGCCGTTCCCAGTCCGCGGGGTGGCCGTCCGCGGCGGCCCGGGCCGCCCGGCGGCGGGCCTGCTGGGCGGCCTCCAGCTGGGTGATGATGCCGGTCAGGCCCTGCGCGAGCGTGTCGTGGATCTCCCGGGCCATCCGCTGCCGCTCCCCCAGCACGCCCGCCTCACGAGCCTGGGTCAGCAGCTGGGCGTGCAGGCCCGTGTTCTCCGCCATCATCTCCTCCAGGCGGCGGTTCGCCTGGGCCAGGTCCACGATCATCTGCTTGCGGGCCTCGTTCTGTTCCTCGGACTTGGCTTCCGGCCCTTCGATCAGGCTGGCGGGTACCTCCGGGCGCAGCGCGCCGGGCGCTTCCGGCGCGGCCGGCACCTTCATGCCGCCGCCGGTCGTCCCCATGAACATGCCGGGCCTCCTCCGGGGTTTCCCCTGTCCATCCTGTCACCTGCCGCGGCGGGTCATTCCCAGCGGAAGAACCGGATCGCCAGCGCCCCGCCGCCGATCACCCAGGCCGCCAGCACGCCGAAGTACAGCCCGGAGGCCCAGTGCCCGGCGACCGCGTCCTGGATGGCCTGGACACCCGCGCCGCCCGGGGTAGCGTTGCTGATGCCGCGCAGCCAGCCCGGCATCTCCGGGCGCGGCAGCCACAGCCCGGCGAAGAAGATCAGCACGAAGAACAGCACGCCGCCGATGGCGGCGGCCGCCTTGCTGGTGAACGAGACGGCGGAGACCAGCAGGCCCACGGTGCTGGCCGCCGCCGCCAGCAGCAGGAACGCGATGATGAAGGCCAGCGGCTGGCCGATCGAGGCGCTGAACGCGCCGACGCCCAGGATGGCGATCAGGGCCGTCGTCACGACCTGCGCACCGAGGATGATCGCGAGCTGCGCGCCGAGCAGTGCCAGCGGCGTCACCGGGGTGGTGAACATCCGGCGCAGGATGCCGCGCTCCCGGTAGCTGACGAGCGTCGCCGGCAGGAACTGCACCCCGCTCATGATGAGCGCGAACGCGATGATGATGGGCAGGTAGGTCTGCTGCACGCTGGCGTAGCCGAAGGCCTTGACCGGCTTGCCGGTCCCGGGGATCAGGCCGATCACGATCCAGCCGGCCACCGGGAACGCGACACCCCACAGCAGCGCGGCCGGCGTGCGGAGCAGCAGCTTGAACTCGGTCAGCGTGAGCTGGCGCACCGCCGGCCCGCGCACCGGGAGGAGGGAGGAAACCGACATGGCGTGCTATCCCCTTCGTGCGTCGTCCGGGCGGCCGCCGGCCGCCGGCCGGTCGCGGCCGGTGAGCGCGACGAACGCGTCGTCCAGATTGGCCTGGTCCACCCGCAGGTGCTCGGCGATGATGCCCTTGTGGACCAGCACGGCGATGACCGCCTGCAGCGCCTCGCTGTTCCCGGTGACCGTGAACTGGGCGCCATCACGGCGGACCTCCGACACCTCGGGCAGCCTGGCCAGCAGGGCCTCATCCAGCGGCGCGGACGCGCGGAACCGGATGTACTGCTCGCCGCCGGCCCGGCTGGCCAGCCCGGACGGCGTGTCGGTGGCGATCACCCGGCCGTCGTCGATCACCGCGACCCGGTCGCACAGCCTTTCCGCCTCTTCCATGAAGTGCGTGACCAGCAGGATCGTCACGCCGGTGCCCCTGATCTCCGAGATCAGCCCCCAGACTTCGCGGCGCGCGGCGGGGTCCAGGCCGGTGGTGAGCTCGTCCAGCACGGCGACCTTGGGCGTGCCGATGAGCGCCAGCGCCACCGACAGCCGCTGCTTCTGCCCCCCGGACAGCTTGCTGAACGGGGTGTCCCGCCGGTCGCCGAGCCCGAGCCGGGCGATGAGCTCGCCGGCGTCGGCGGGATGCCGGTAAAACGAGGCGTACAGGCCGAGCGCCTCGCGGACCCGCAGCTTGTCCGGAAGCTGGCCGTCCTGGAGCTGGACCCCGACCAGCTCGCGCAGCTCATCGTGGTCCCGCTGCGGGTCCAGGCCGAGCACGCTGATCTGGCCGCGATCGGGTTTGCGCAGCCCCACGACGGATTCCACGGTGGTGGTCTTCCCGGCGCCGTTCGGCCCCAGGATGCCGAAGATCTCGCCGGCCTCCACCGTGAACGACACGTCGTCGACCGCGACCTTCGGCCCGTACTCCTTGTGCAGGCGGCTCACTTCGATGACTGCCATGCGTTAATCATCGCCTGACGCCGGGGCCCCAGGTATCGCCCGCGGGGCCACTTTCCGGTGCACACGGGGCGGAACGCGGAGTCAGCCGAACGGTGGATACGCCCGGCGATAGCCTGACACGTGACCGCCGATCACCTTCGACCAGGGAGCCGACGTTGGCGCTGCACAAGCAAGTCGATGTGTCCCAGCAGGAGCGGGAAGTCGACATCAATCCGGTATACGTGCAGGAAAAGGGCCTCCAGACCCCCCGCTACCGGATGCCGGATCACGGCCTGCTGCCACACACCGCGGCGCAGGTCGTGCGGGACGAGCTGATCCTGGATGGCAACGCGCGGCTGAACCTCGCGACCTTCGTCACCACCTGGATGGAGCCGGAGGCCGAGAAGCTGATGGCCGACAGCTTCGACAAGAACATGATCGACAAGGACGAATACCCGCAGACCGCGGAGATCGAGCGGCGCTGCGTCAACATCCTGGCCCACCTGTGGCACTCACCCGCCGGCCGGGATGCGGGCGGCTGCTCGACGACCGGCTCCAGCGAGGGGGCCATGCTCGGCGGGATGGCGCTGCTGTGGCGCTGGCGCGAGGCGCGGCGGGCGGCCGGCCAGGACGCGACCAGGCCCAACCTGGTAATGGGCACGAACGTGCAGGTGTGCTGGGAGAAGTTCTGCCGCTACTGGGAGGTCGAGCCGCGCATGGTGCCGATGGAGCGGGGGCGGCTGCACCTGACCGCGGACGGGGCGGTGGCGCAGTGCGACGAGAACACGATCGGCGTCGTGGCCATCCTGGGCTCCACCATGGACGGCAGCTACGAGCCGGTCAAGGAGATCAGCGACGCGCTGGACCGGCTGCAGCGGGATAAGGGCCACGACATCCCGGTCCACGTGGACGGCGCGTCGGGCGGTTTCGTGGCCCCGTTCCTGCACTCGTACCTGGAGTGGGACTTCCGGGTGCCGCGGGTCGCCTCGATCAACGCCTCCGGGCACAAGTATGGCCTGGTCTACCCGGGCGTGGGCTGGGTGGTGTGGCGGGAGCCGTCCGCGCTGCCCGAGGAGCTCATCTTCAACGTGAACTACCTGGGCGGGCAGATGCCGACGTTCGCGCTGAACTTCTCCCGGCCCGGCTCCAACGTCATCGCGCAGTATTACAACTTCCTGCGGCTCGGCTTCCGGGGTTACCACGACGTGCAGCAGGCCTGCCAGGACGTCGCGGTCTACCTGGCCACCAAGATCAGCCGGATGGGCCCGTTCGAGCTGCTGTCGGACGGCAAGGAACTGCCGGTGTTCGCGTTCAAGCTCAAGGACAGCGTCACCGGGTACTCGGTGTTCGACATTTCCGAGCGGCTGCGCAGCCGGGGCTGGCTGGTGCCGGCGTACACGTTCCCGCCGAACTTGCAGCAGACGGCGGTCATGCGCATCGTGGTCAAGAACGGTTTCAGCATGGACCTGGCGGGCTGCCTGCTCACCGACCTGCACACACAGGTCAAGATCCTGGAAGCCAACCCCCGCCCGCCGGTCCCGCTGGAAGGCGAGAAGCACCGCGAGTCCTTCCGCCACTGACGGCGGCGGCCGCCGGGTCAGTCCCCGGCGGGTTCCGCCACCGGTATTGCGGTGGTTTCCGGGCTTCCCCGCGCATCGGGCGGCATGCGACGATATGGGTAGGTCCCGCACATGAGGGGGTCGTCTTCCTGTGCGTACCGTCACCGTCCTGCACGCCGATCGCACCAGCTGTCACCACGACGGCGGCCCGTGCGGCTCCCGCCCGCAGCGCCCGTGACCCCGCCCGAACCCGGGTGGCGCCCTGCCGACCAGTCGGATGCGTTCGGCGACTGGTTCATCACCACATCGGCCCCGCCCCGCCGGGGCCGGCCCCGCGCCATGCGGTCCCGCCGCGACCGGTTCGGGTGGCTGCTGTCGCCGTGGCTGCTGGCCCCGATCGCGGCGGTGGCGGTGGCGACGACGGGGGTGGCGCTGTCGCTGCTGTGGATGCGGCAGACCGCACCCTTGGGGACGGTGCAGATCCGCCCGGGCGCAGCCGTCACCACCGCGCCTGCCACGGGCGGGCTGCCCCGCGGCCCGGGCCGGCCACTGCGTGTCGTCCCGCCGCTGCCGCCCGCCACAACGCCGGCGCAGGCTCCGGTGCATGGTACGGCCGGCCAGTCCCAGGCGGCCGGTACCGGTGATACCCCTGCCCCCGCCGGCACTGCCCTGGCGGAACCCGGGCCCGTTACGCCGGTCAGCCCGGCTGGTTCACCCCGGCCGTCACCATCGTCAACGGCCCCGGCTGCCGTTCCGCCCGCCAGTACCGCGCCGGGATCTACCGAGCCCGCCACGAACACGCTGCCGCCGCCGCCGGGAACCACCCAGCCGCCGCCGGGCACCACACAGCCGCCGCCGCCGGGCACCACCCAGCCGCCGCCGGGCACCACACAGCCGCCGCCGGGCACCACCCAGCCGCCGCCGGGCACCACCCAGCCGCCGCCGCCCGGCGCCACCCAGCCGCCGCCGCCCGGCGCCACCCAGCCGTCGCCGCCCGGCGCCACCCCGCTCTCGCCGTCCGTGAGCCCGCCCTCCACCAGACCGCCGCACTGAGCGGCCGCCGCCATGGCAAGGCAGCCAGGAACGGGCATTCCGCCCAGCCGGCCGGCAGACGG
>Ga0335081_10020683_pt1 | contig 10643 bp, 6 predicted proteins | sample Lox_Sample_35_FD_206713 | JGI IMG/M metagenome (GOLD analysis project Ga0335081, IMG submission 206713) | Soil microbial communities from Loxahatchee National Wildlife Refuge, Florida, United States - Lox_Sample_3.5 | ecosystem: Environmental > Terrestrial > Soil > Wetlands | place: USA: Florida... | reverse complement strand
TGGGCAAGAGCCTCTTTTTCGTTGGCGACGACGATGTAGTCGACGTCGACGGCCTCGCGCATCAGCGTGCCGGTTTTAGCGTCTTCGATGCGGCCTTCGCGGAAGTAGGACCCAACGCGGCTGCGGAGATTCTTGGCCTTGCCGACGTAAATGACATCTCCTTCGGCGTTCTTGTACAGATACACGCCGGCGGAGACGGGCAGGGTACGGATTTTCTGAACGAGATCCATTGAGCCTTAACTCCATTTTACGTATTTGCACGGTTTCCAGAGTCAGCGGAGGCGTCGACCGGATTCAGGAGTGTGTGCACAGTCATTACCGTCGATGAAGGCGACTTTGGCGCTAATCGGCGGAACAAGAGGGAAGCCATTCCGATACTTTTGTCCGCCCCTTGGCAATTGAATCGCCGATGTGCCGCAATGTGAGTCCAACCGTATAAAATTTCCATTCCTATGTCGGGTTTTGCTCTGAGGAAGTAGTGCACTTTCCCTGCACAAGTCCGCAACCGATCTATAATGTGAGAGTTAGAGAGAACCAGGGAATTTCAGGATTGGCATCCCCTTTGCTCAAGTACAATGCGGGCCAGGAAACCGAACGTGAACCCCAGTAATCAAATCTACGATATCGAAACAAGGAGCCCCCTCCACATGAACCGCGCTTCGTTAACCGCTTTACTGGCAGTGGCTTTGGCGTCGACCATCGGTTGCGCCAGCAAGACCTATGTGCGCAACGAGACTACGCCGCTCATTAACAAAACCAATGAACTGGACGATCTAACCGCCAAGAACAGCAATTCCATCAAGGACGTGGATGCGCGCGCCCAGGCCGGCATCCAGCAGGTACAGGCCAAGGCCGCCGAAGTTGACCAGAAGGCCGTGGCGGCCGGCAAGTCCGCCGATCAGGCGCAGACCCTGGCGAACAACGCCGTGCAGCGGGTGGACTCGCTGACCAACACAGTGGCCAATCTGGACAACTATCGTCCGGTGGCCGAGACCTCGGTACATTTCGGCTTCAACAAGGACAATCTGACCAAGAACGCCAAGGAAGCCCTGGATCAACTCGCCAACGACATCAAGAACGCCAAGGGCTACATCATCACCGTCGAAGGTGGAACGGACTCGGTGGGTCCGGCAGATTACAACTACGATTTGAGCCAGCGCCGCGCCGACGCCGTGATCCAGTATCTGGCTTCGGAGCACAACGTTCCGGCGCACAAGATTTATCTGATCGGGCTGGGCAAGGACAAGCCGGTCGACTCGAACAAGACTTCGGAAGGCCGTGCCAAGAACCGGCGCGTGGACGTGCGCCTGATGACCAACATCGCGGGCGATCAAACTACGCCCTCGCAGACTCCGACCACAAGCCCGACGGCGAGCACGACGACTCCGCCGTCCATGTAAAGTTCCCTCCTCCCCGGAGGACTTCGCCAACCAGGCCGTCCCACTACGGTGGACGGCCTGTTTTTTTTCGCTTGAGTGGGTCGCCGCACAGCACAAGCGTCTTTGCTGCTTTCCTTTTCTGGCGGGTCGCGTCCAACATCGTTACAGCCTTTCCGTGTCTTGTATCCAATTTCCTTTCCAACGCGCTTGCGGCGAGTCGTCTTTTCTGGTCGTTTCACACCGCGCGCCCGGCGGCGAACTTGGTACAATCTCACGTTTCTCAGCCCAGGATTATTACTTGCTGTTCAAAGAGTTTTGCCGGAGGAGCCCTGATGTCTTTCATTCGGATGTGGATTGCTCTCGTGCTGCTTTCGTGTGCTTGCCTCGCCAGCGCCCAGGAAATGCAGGAAGGGCGATTGATGCGTTTTCCCGACGTCTACAAGGACAAGATCGCCTTCGTTTATGGCGGGGATCTGTGGCTGACCTCGATTAATGGCGGCGAGGCCAGGAGGATTACGGCCCATCCCGGGCGCGAGCTGTTCCCGAAATTCTCGCCCGATGGGAAGTGGATTGCGTTCACGGGACAGTATGACGGGAACTTCAATGTCTACGTAATGCCTGCCGAGGGCGGACAGCCAAAACAGCTGACGTTCTATCAGGGGGGCACGCCGCTCAGCGAGCGGATGGGCATCAACAATGAAGTGGTCACATGGTTTCCCGACAGCAAGCGGATCGCGTTTCTTTCGAGGCGGGACGCCTCAAACGGCTGGACGAAGCGGTTGTTCAGCGTCAGCGTGGAAGGCGGCTTGCCGCAGCCTCTGCCTATGCCGGAGGGCGGGCTCACGTCATTTTCCCCGGACGCGACCAAGGTGGCCTACAACCGCATCTTCCGCAACTTCCGCACCTGGAAGCGCTACACCGGCGGCATGGCCCAGGACATTTCGATCTACGATCTGAAGAACAACACCCTCGAGCAGGTGCCGCACACCGAGCACACCGATACCTTTCCGATGTGGCACGGGAGCACGATTTATTTCACCTCCGATCGCGGTCCGGATCAGAGGCTCAATCTGTACAGCTACGACCTGGGCAGCAAGCAGGTGGAGCAACTCACCAAGTTCACCGACTACGACGTGATGTGGCCCAGCCTGGGACCGGATTCGATCATCTTTGAAAACGGTGGCTATTTATACGTGTTCGACATTGCCGGCAAGCAAGCGAAGAAACTGACCATCCTTCTGCCGGGCGAGCGCGACCAGACGATGAAACACTGGGCCAGCGTGACCAAGTGGGTGACCGATTTCGACCTGTCGCCAGAAGGGAAGCGGGCGGTGTTTGCCGCGCGGGGCGACGTGTTCACCGTGCCAGCCAAGGAAGGCAGCGTTCGCAACCTGACCCGAACGCCGGGTATCCGGGAGAAAGGTGTAGCGTGGTCGCCCGACGGCAGATGGATCGCGTACGTTTCCGACCGGACCGGCGAGGATGAGATTTGCATCTCGCCGCAGGATGGCGCGGGTAAGGAACAGCAGATCACGAGCGGATACAAGGGGTTCAAATTTTCCCCGGCGTGGTCACCCGACAGCAAACGGCTGGCTTGGTCGGACAAGGACCTGCGCCTCTGGTACACCGACATCAGCGAGAAGAAGCCCGTGCAGGTGGACCAGGGCAAATACTTTGAGATCCAGAATTATTCCTGGTCGCCCGACAGCAAGTGGCTGGCCTACGACAAGGCTGCCGAGAACGGCAACGGCGTGACCTACTTGTACTCGACGGTGGACAAGAAGATCACACCGGTCACGACCGACTTCAACAACAGCGTAGCGCCGATCTTCGACCCGGAAGGACGATATCTGTATTTTCTTTCGGATCGCGACTTCAACGAAGTGCTGGGGAATATCGATACCGAATTCGCCAACCCCAAGACCACACGGGTTTATATCGTGACGCTGCGATCGGATGAGGCGTCGCCTTTTCCTCCATTGAGCGACGAGACCACGATCAAGACCGAGGCTCCGGCGGCATCCGCCAGCGAGGCCGAAAAGAAGAAAGACGAGACCAAGGACAAGAAGAAGGAAAAGGAAACGGACGCGGACAAGGACAAGGATAAAGATAAGGACAAAGAAAAGAAGACGCCCTTCCGCATCGACCTGGCCGGTATTCAGCGGCGGGTAGTCGCGCTGCCGACGGGACCGGGGATCATCCGTTCCTTTGCCGCGTCGAAAGACTATATCTACTACTCGACGGTTCCGATCCAGGGCTTGTCGGGGCCGCTGCCCGGAGAAGAACCGGCGGTGCAGGCCTATGACCTGAAGGAGCGGAAGCAGAAGACCGTCATCGAAGGCGTGCAACGGTTCACGATTTCGTTCGACGGGACCAAGCTACTCTATGAGAGCGATGGGGGACACAACGGACATAGCTACGGAATCATGGACGCCAAGCCCGGGGACAGCCCGAAAAAGGTGGGAGAAGGCGCGCTGAAGATGGAGGGCGTGCGCGCGGAGATCGATCCACCGCAGGAGTGGAAGGAGATCTTCAACGAAGTCTGGCGCCAGGAGCGCGATTACTTCTTTCAAGCTGCCATGAACGGGGTCGACTGGGAAAAGATCCGCGAGAAATATGCCCAGCTTGTTCCGTACGCTGCCAGCCGGTACGACCTGACTCTGATCATGGGGGAGATGATCGGCGAGCTCTCCAATTCGCACACGTATGTGGGTGGTGGTGACTCTCCCGACCTGCACCCGGTGAATGTGGGGCTGCTCGCTGCCGACTTCGACGCGGACGCCGCGAGCGGGATGTACCGGATCAAAAAGATCTATCCGGGAGAAAACTGGGACGCCAAGCTCCGCTCGCCCCTTACCGAGCCCGGAGTCAACGTCAAAGAGGGAGATTACCTGGTGGCCGTCAACGGGCGGCCGCTGCGCGTGCCTCAGAATCCCTATGAATTGTTCGTAAACACCGCCGACGAAAACGTGACCCTCTCGATCAACTCCAAGCCTTCGGAGGAAGGAGCTCGAACCGTTCAGGTCAAACCGATTGCCGACGAGTATCAGCTAAGAGAGCTGAACTGGGTTGAGACCAACCGCAAGAAAGTGGCGGAAGCGACCAATGGGCGCGTTGGATATGTCTATCTGCCCGATATGGGCGACGCGGGGCTCAATGAGTTCGTGAAGCAGTACTTCCCACAGATTCGAAAAGAGGGAATCATTTTTGACGTCCGCTACAACGGCGGAGGCTTCGTCGACCAGCTGATCTTCGAGCGGCTGCGGCGCGTGCTGGCCGGAATGGAATCGGCCCGCAACTGGGAGCCGAATACGGTGCCCGGCAATGTCTTCTACGGCGCCATGGTCTGCGTGACCAATCACTACGCAGCGTCAGACGGGGACTTCTTCAGCTACTACTTCAAACAGTACAAGCTGGGGCCGCTCATTGGAGAACGAACCTGGGGCGGCGTGCGCGGCATTCGCGGCCAGATTCCCCTGATTGACGGCGGCTATATCACCCGGCCCGAGTTTTCCCTCTACGGACTGGACAGCAAATGGCTGATCGAGAACCGCGGAGTGGCGCCGGATGTGGAAGTCGATAACCGTCCTGATCTGGTAATCAATGGGCAGGATCCGCAACTGGAGAAAGCGATCGAACTGGTGCTGAAGGAAATGCAGGCGAATCCCAAGAAGCTGCCGGCGCGGCCGCCCGATCTTCCCGCGTATCCACCGAATCCGGGACTCTAGGCGAGTTGGCGGTTGCGCAGCGGCTTCCAGAGGGCGAGCGAAGGCCCTCGCGTTCGCTCTTGAAGATTGGAGACGGCGAGCGCGGCCTTACCTACTTGGCGGCAGAAGCGCTTTGTGCCTTGCCCTTGCCTTCGAGATGCTTTCGGATGCGATGCAGCTCCATAAACGTGAGAGCCGTAGTGACGCTGAGCAGACTGCCGACCATTACGACCAGAATGGTGTCCATTCTTCCTCGTCTCCCTGGCGATGTTGCCTCTGTTGTAAAGAGGCTTCAATCTTCGGCGTACCGAGAATGCCGATCCCCCCGGTCCGCTGCATTATAGCGGCAGGAGGCGAATTTGGGTGGCAGTTGTGGTTCGGGACAAGGCGGGGCGTTTCGACGACGAGGTATAATAAAAGCCTGTGCCCAAGTACTCCATCGTAGTACCGCTACACAACGAGCAGGAGAACGTCACCGATCTCTACGACCGCCTGAAGGTGGTGATGGAGGCCAACGGCGAGAGCTTCGAGATCGTTCTTGTGGACGACGGTTCTGACGATGGCACCTTCAACCTGCTGCGGGAGATCGCGGCGGTGGACAGCCGTGTCACGGTGGTGAAGCTCCGGCGGAACTTCGGGCAGACTGCAGGGCTGGCGGCGGGCTTCGACCACGCTCGCGGCGAGTACATTATCGCCATGGACGGCGACCTGCAGCACGATCCCGCGGATATCCCCATCTTCCTGGAGAAGATTGCGGCCGGGTATGACATTGTCAGCGGCTGGCGCAAACAGCGGATCGACAACTTCTGGCTGCGGCGGATTCCGTCGCGCTGCGCCAACTGGCTGATGGCCAAGCTGAGCGGCGTGGACATCCACGATTTTGGGACGACCTTCAAAGCCTACCGGCGCGAGATTCTGGAGCAGGTGCCTCTTTATGGCGAGCTGCACCGGTTCATCCCCGCGCTGGCGTCGTGGCATGGCGCGTCGATCATCGAAGTGCCGATCCGCAATGTGAACCGTGAACGCGGCGCCTCGCACTACGGTATTACGCGCACCTTCCGCGTATTTTTCGACCTCATTACCATTCGCTTCCTGCTGCGCTACCTTTCGCGGCCGTTGCACTTCTTCGGAACGTTGGGGATGCTCAGCATCCTTGGCGGAACAGGAGTGGCGGGCTTTCTCATCGCCGAGAAACTGCTGCACCAGGCAGACGTGATGACCAAACACGGCCCGCTCATGCTGTTTGGTGCTGTGCTCCTGCTCGGAGGCATGAACCTGCTGGCAGTGGGGCTGCTGGGCGAGATGCAGGTACGCCATTATCACGAGCCCGCGCGGCGCGCTCCCTATTCCGTGGCGCGGATCCTCCGTTCGCAAAGTGAAGAGTCGACGATCTCGGAGTAGCAGGCCGTCTGCTCCACGCTCGGAAACAATCAGATTTCCTCCGTCACTCCATTGTGTGACTTGCGTTCCTGACAGTTCCTCCCCTTCGCGAAACAATTAGCTGTCGGCCAAGTCTGCCGGGGAGGGGTATAATGCCTGTCCTTGCCACCATGGAAAAAGCCACACAATACGAGCTCCGCCTTGCCGAGCGCATGTCGCGCCTGGGCACCGAAACCGCGTTTGAAGTTTTGAACAAAGCCCGCGCGCTGGAGCGCCAGGGGAAGCAGGTGGTCCACCTGGAGATTGGCGAGCCTGACTTCGACACTCCCGCGAACGTCATCGAAGCCGCGACCGGCGCACTGCACAAGGGCTGGACGCATTACGGACCTTCGGCGGGTCTTCCGGAACTGCGGCAGACCATTGCCGAGTACGTGAGCCGCACCCGCGGAGTGAGTGTGGCGAGCGATGAAGTGGTGGTTGTTCCTGGTGGAAAACCCATTATTTTCTTCACGATCCTCGCTCTTATTGAAGCTGGAGATGAGGTTATCTATCCCAATCCTGGCTTCCCGATTTATGAGTCGATGATCAATTACGTCGGCGGACATGCCATTCCCATCCGCCTGCGCGAGGATCGCGACTTCAGCCTGGACGTGAGCGAACTGAAGGCGCTGATCACCGATCGCACGAAGCTGATCATCATCAATTCTCCGCAGAATCCCACTGGCGGAGTGATGGACCGCAGCGACATTCAGGATGTCGCCAAGGTGATCGGGGACCGCAACATTCTCGTGCTATCCGACGAAATTTATAGCCGGCTGATTTTTGAGGGCGAGCATTATTCGATCATGTCGGAGCCGGGATTCAAGGAGCGCACCATTCTGCTCGACGGCTTCTCCAAAACCTACGCGATGACGGGTTGGCGCATGGGCTACGGCGTGATGCGCCCCGACCTTGCCGCGCATATTACGCGCCTGATGACGAACTCCAGCTCCTGCACCGCTAGTTTCACCCAGATCGCAGGCATCGAGGCGCTACGGGGCGACCAGTCTTCCGTCGACCACATGCGTGACGAATTCAAGCGGCGCCGGGATATTTTTGTGGCGGGCCTGAACAAGATCAAAGGATTCTCCTGCCGCATGCCCAAGGGCGCGTTCTACGTCTTCCCGAACATCACGAAGACGGGCTGGAAGTCGAAAAAGCTGGCCGATGCGCTTTTGGAGCAGGCTGGCGTGGCGTGCCTTTCGGGCACGGCGTTTGGCGATTTCGGCGAAGGTTACCTGCGCTTCAGCGTGGCCAACTCGCAAGAGAACCTGGAGAAGGCGCTCCGCTGGATGCAGCAGTGGACGCAGAAGAACGTCTAGCCTTGGCACCTGCAGTTAGAAGAATTTAGGCACCACCGGCGCCGCCCCCGCTTTGTGCGCACCTCACTTAAGGCTGTGACCCTCCTCACTGAAGCAACGTGCATTCCCGCCTAGCGTGAAGACATCTACGGGCGGGCTGTGCCGTGTCCAGCAGCCCCGCGGGAGGGGACGAATCCCATGGCCATCAAGAATTCCAACACCGGCGAAATCGTGCGGAAATGCTCCATCGAAGAATTGAAGGAGGCGGCCAACCTAATGCGTGGCTATGACCTGGTGGCGCTGTGCGCGGCGGGTTCGGGCCATGCCGGCGGGACGCTGTCGATCATGGACATCACGGCCGCACTTTATCTGCGCGTGGCCGATCACGATCCCCACGATCCTTCGTGGCGGGACCGCGACCGCGTGATCTGGTCGACCGGACACAAAGCTCCTAGCCTGTATCTCGGGCTGGCGTTCGCGGGATTCTGCGAAATTGACGATGTGGTTTTGTTGCGCAAACTGTCGTCGCCGTTTCAGGGGCATCCGCACTGGCTGAAGCTGCCGGGGGTAGAAGTATCGACCGGCTCGCTGGGGCAGGGCCTGAGCATTGCCGTGGGCATCGCGCTGGCGGGCAAGCTGAACGGCCAGAATTACCGTACCTTCTGCATCATGGGCGATGGCGAGCAGCAGGAAGGGCAGGTGTGGGAAGCAGCGATGGAGGCCAGCCATCATGGCCTCGACAACCTGGTGGCCATCATCGACAAGAACCGGCTGCAGATTGACGGCCCGGTCTCTGAGGTCATGAACGTGGAACCGCTGGAAGAAAAATATCGCAGCTTCGGCTGGGAGGTTCTCTACATCGACGGGCACGACATGACCCAGGTGGTAGCGGCACTGGAAAAGGCGAAGGGGGGATTGGGCAAACCCGTGGCCATCATCGCGGAGACGGTAAAAGGAAAAGGTGTGAGTTTCATCGAGAACGTCGCTGGCTGGCACGGGCGCGCGCCTAACTACGAAGAAATGATGAGAGGGCTGGGCGAGCTTGGCCTGACTGAGAAAATTCCGGTCCAACAGCTTCTGGACAAGGCGAAAGAATATCAGGCGCAGGTGGAGCGCAAGCTCGACGCGAAGATGCCGAAGTTCGGCCACGAGTACTGGTGGAATGCCGACCATAAGATGAAGGCGAAGATGGAGCCGACGCGAAAGGGCTTTGGACAGGCGCTGGCGGAAGACGGCAGGGACGAGCGGGTCGTCTGTCTCGGCCTGGATATTTCGGGTTCTATCACCATCAGCGATTTCTACACGCGCTATCCTGAGCGCAAGCGCCGCTGGATCAGCATGGGCATCGCGGAGCAGTCGGCGACCTCAGCTGCTGCGGGCCTGGCCAAAGAAGGCAAGCTGCCGGTGCTCGGCACGTATGCCACATTCGCCGCAGCCCGCAATCTGGACCAGATTCGCACCTCGATCTGCTATGGAAATTTCAACGTGCTGATCGCCGGGGCGCACGGCGGCGTTTCGGTCGGACCGGATGGGGCGACGCACCAGGCTCTGGAAGATCTGTTTGCTGTGTGTGGCTTGCCTAATATGTCGGTGGTCGTGCCTTGCGATTCGATCGAGACTCAGAAGGCCACCGATTATTTGCTGCTGCGCCATGTTGGGCCGAAGTACATACGCTTTGCGCGCGAGGCGACGCCGGTGGTGAGCGATCGCACCACACCGTTCATATTCGGCAAGGCCAACGTGCTGCGCTTCCGGCACAAGACCGATAGTTTTCAGGAGGCCTTCGAAACCACGCTCGCCTGCGAGTATCGGAACGAAGAAGAAGATCTGACCATCATTGCCTGCGGGCCCATGGTGCCGGAGGCTATGCGGGCGGCGTGGATCCTGAAGGCGGAGTTCGGCTACGAAACGCGCGTCATCAACATGCACACCTTGAAGCCGCTCGATGAGGCTGCGATTCTGCACGCGGCGCGAGATACGGGCGTTGTGATCACCGCCGAAGAGCACCAGATCGGCGCTCTTGCGTGGCGGGTGAGCGGAGTGATTACCGCATCGCCATCGCTATATGGCGTGCCCGTGATCACTGGCGCAATTGGCGTGAAAGACAGGTTTGGCGATTCCGGTGCGCCGTGGGAGTTGATCAAGGAATTTGAAGTCAGCGCCGAGCATATAGCGAAAGAGGCGGCCGACCTGATGGAGGTCAAGAGAGCGCTGCAGGCCGAGAAAGAAGCGGCGCTCTACGCGCCGTTAATTTAAGTGGGACGGTCATCTCGAGCGAGGCCGATTCGTTCGCTAGCGAACGAGCCGGCGGATTCGAGGGATCTTTTGTCTCCCAGCGGCCAACGTTAGACCACCTTGTTCCGTTATCACCCCTTCTCAAGCTATTCACGTATTTCTTTGCCAGTCGAATAGCAATATGCGGAACAAAAGGTCCCATTCGAGTCGCTTTCGCTCCCTCAGGGCAGGCTTTTCGACTGCGCGGCAGATGCGCAAGCGCATCTGACCGTTCCGCTCAAGATGACAGTTTTTGAGCACTCACCCAATTACATCAGGACATCACCTGCCGCTTCCATCCGCCGTGAAGTGTCACCATGGAGTAATATTGTTCTCCGCGCCTGGCGTGTGGGAGGGCGCGCGTAGAAATCTGCCAGAAATCCAGCCTGCGAGGGAGCGCCCGTCGGGCGCTTTCGACCGAGCCAGAGAGGGTACGCTCGATTGATGACCAGGAAATTCCGTGTCTTTGCGACCTGCGACATTGGCGACGCGATCGAGGTACTGCGCGAGCGCGGGTATCACGTCGATGTTTATCCCAAGCCCGAGGCGCCACCCAAGAGCCT
>Ga0335081_10020682_pt1 | contig 10643 bp, 8 predicted proteins | sample Lox_Sample_35_FD_206713 | JGI IMG/M metagenome (GOLD analysis project Ga0335081, IMG submission 206713) | Soil microbial communities from Loxahatchee National Wildlife Refuge, Florida, United States - Lox_Sample_3.5 | ecosystem: Environmental > Terrestrial > Soil > Wetlands | place: USA: Florida... | reverse complement strand
TGCCCTCTCGCCGGCGCCCGGTCCCCCGGCCCCAGTGATTCCATTCAGGAAAATGTCCGTCATCTGTTGCGTCATGGCGGCGGAGTCGGGGTCCACCTTGGGGTTATACCAGGTATAGATCCAGTTCATCATCCCGAAAAGCGAGAGCACCGCGAGGCGCGTGTTCAGCCCCGCGAGGTGGCGCGCCTGCTTCAGTGCCTCCACCTGCTGGTAGCAGAGCTGGTAATAGACCTTCTTGATGGCTTTCACTTCACGACGAAGATCGTCTTGCAGCGATTCCTCCTCATGAGTCAGCACCTTCATTTCGTTGGGGTGTTCTATAAAAAACTGCAGGTGAAGACGAACGAAAGTGCGCAGGCGCTCCACCGGGTCCACCACGAGGTTCAAAGCCGCTCGAGCGGAGGCGAGAAGCTCTTCGAACGCGTGCCGCTGGATCAGGTAAAGCAGGTGCTTCTTGCTCGGACAATAATGGTAGAGCCCCGCCAGGCTCACGCCCGTAGCGCGGGCGATATCGCGCATGGAAGCTTGATGGTATCCCAGGGAGCGGAAAACAGCCGCCGCCTGACGCAGGATCTCCTCCAGCTTCCGGTCAAAGTGTGGCGACTTGCGATTCATTCTCAGCGGCCCGACCCCAATCGAACGTTCGTTCGACTCTTATTGTAGGAAATCGCCGGGAAATGTTCAAGCGAGATCTGGTGCTCTCGTGGTCTTCCCTGGCACGTGATTCTGAGCATCTACAGCGGCCTCGGCCGCTGTAGATGCTCAGAATGACACGCGGATGAAATACTGAAACACCAGCCCGGTCCCCGGTGTCTATCAGGGTAGAGAACAAAGGGACCGGTCTAAGTGGCTCGATAAGAACGAATGCCGAGCCACCCGAAGCCTGCAAAGGCTCACGGGGGCGCAGAACCCGTGCGGTAGTTTGGCCGCAGGAGGTGTGGTATGTTCAGCACATTGCTCGATTCTTCGCCTTTGCGGGAGCCGGTCTTGACGAGGCTCCACTGGGGGTTGTCGTTCCTGGCAGGATTCGTCTGCTTCGGAGTTACCCAGTCGATCCTGCATGCCACGCTGCTGCAGACCAGACTGGTTGTGATTGCCGCCGCCGGCGCCGGACTGTCGTGCGCGCTTCAAACGCTGATGCTCTGCTGGGTGTTTGCCGACGCGACGCGGTACAGGTTGCGCGCGTGGCCTTGGCTCTCTCTGACACTCTTTCTCAGCTTGCCCGGTTTTCTGATCTACCTGGTCTATTCAGCGCGAAAAACCGGCGACTGGAAACGCGCCGCCATCCCCATGGCGTATGTTTTCCAGGTCGGATTGCTTGGCCTGCTAGTCATGCTGCCATTGATCTACACGGAGGCTCTCCCCAAGTCTCGACGGATTGGCGAAACCCTCAACCCACCAACGCCCCCCGCGCGTTACCATCCGCCAGCGCGACCAGTCGGCGCGAGGCCGGTCCACCAGTCGGCTCTGCGCGGCCTTTTTGTGACGCCACTCGTGATCCCTCGTTCGATCCCACATGTCGTCGATATGCCGGAGGGGCCGGAAGACTTCGCGACTGTAGGCCCTGGCGTTCCGGGCGGCACGGGCGGACCAAGCGGAGTACCCTATGCTCTCTCCGAAATCGGCAGTCCCCCGCCACCCCTGCCGCTTCCGCCCGGAAGGAAGCCGGCGACCATCGTGCACATTGGCGGCGTGGTCGAGGCTGCGAAGCTGATCTATGGCCCGAAGCCCGAGTACCCGCCGCTTGCCCGCATGGCTCGCGTACAGGGTACGGTGAAGCTGGAAGCCCTCATCAGCACCGACGGAACCATCCAAGGACTGAAACTGATCGGCGGGCATCCGCTGCTGACCAAAGCGGCTATGGACGCGGTCGCTCGCTGGCGTTATCAGCCGACTCTCCTGAACGGCGACGCCGTCGTGGTGCAGACGGAAGTTGATGTGGTCTTCAGGTTAGCCGACTGATTAAATCAGAAATCAGAAGTCACAACAAAAATATCCTTATTCTGCCTTCTGTCTTCGAAGGGGCGATGGACATAACCCCACCGGTAAAGATTTCGGGAGTTATCCCCACAATCGGTATTGACGACGTAGTAAGAAAGGAGGTACAGTAGGAGAGGATTGCGGAGAGTCCGCCTGGAGGGACTGATGAGAAACCGACCATTCAGAACTTGTGAAGAATTAAACACAGAGACACAGAGGCACGGAGAAGCGAACGAGAATCTCCTGAAAATGTGGTTTGTTTCGCGACGTGTCCCATTTTTCCCTGTGCCTCCGTGTCTCTGTGTTGGAAGGTCCCTCGCACTTATTTCACACCTTCTCAGCCTGTCCATTGTATGCGGGCTCGCCGCGACGCTCGCCGCAGCTCAGGAAGGAAAGCAACTTCCGGTGTCCAGGCCCACGCAATCCGAGTGTTCGGGATTCATCGCCGCGGCCCCCTTGCCGAAGGACATTTACGTGCTCGAAGGAGCCGACGACGACTTCCACGAACGGATTCGCGAGTTCAGCACCGGCGACTTTATTTATCTTCGCGGCAACGTGGGTGGAATCGCGGAAGGAACCGAGTTCCGGCTGGTGCGCCCGGAGAAGGTGGCTGCTCTCCCCTTCTTTCTGCATTTGACCGGTATCGATGAGAACATCATCCCTCCGATATCGTGGGCGCCCGGTCAACGCCGGCAGATTCGCAAGAGCGGCCATCCCTACGACGATGCCGGTCGCGCCCGCGTCATCAGGAAGACTCCGGAGGCGGCGGTGGCCCAGATCACCTTTTCGTGCGGACCGATCTTGCGCGGGGACCTCGCTGTGCTCTACCAGCCTCGTCCCATCCCTGAGTATGCCGCCGGCGTCCCTTTTGACCGCTTCGCTGCCCCTAGCCAGAAACTTCAGGGAACAATCATCGGCAGCCCGCGCAATGACTCCGACCTGGCGCAAGGCGACCTTGCCTACATCAACCTGGGGTCGGGCGACGGAGTACACGCCGGCCAAGTCTACCGGATCGTCCATGCCGACCGCGAACGGCCCCTTTTCCTCTACCAAAGCCTCCTTCATTTCCCTGCCACGCCCCAGGAATCGGTCGGCGAAATGGTGATCCTCTTTGTCGAACAAAAATCAGCGGTGGCTGTAGTGGTGGCGAGCACTCGGGAAATCGCCATCGGAGACGGGGTCCAACTCGAATAGTCGCGGAGCCAGCCCCAATTGACGATTGACGATTGGAAACAGGTCTCACCTATCAGCAATCAGCGGTCGGCTCTCATCACGAAAGGCCGGTTCTTGCTGATAGCTGAGGGCTGATAGCTGACTGCTTTTCCAATCGTCAATCCTTCAGTCGTCAATCCTTCTAGCGCTCCGCCCCGGCGGCCTCGATTTGATGCGCCACCGAGCCCAGCAGGTAAATGGGAAACGAGAAGTGCACCGCATCGCCGTCATCGTCCACGTCGACCACCATCTCTCCGCCGCGTTTGGCAATGTTCACGTATTCGCTCCGGCTTCTCACCTCGACGAACGTACCGTCGGGCGACTTTCGTAACTCGTCCGCCGCCACCTTCACCACCGGCATCCAGGGTTGAGCCTGGGCGGCCTGCTCCTGCCAGACGTGACGAGGAACAAGCCGTAACCCCACCGGAACCAGGATCGCCGGGACCGCCAGCCGCAAGCGGGTCCCGCCCGGCTGCTTCTCCTGGATCGAAATCCAGATGACGCCGGTCGCGGCCACCACCAGCACCCCGAGCGTGGCCAGCGACGCGACAACCAGCAGGGTAGTCTTCCAGAAAAGCGCGAGCTGCGCCCGCGATCGCGCCCGGACGCGCGCCGCCTCCGGCGTCGCCATGGCCGGGAGCGCTCCGCTGCGAGGTGCCGCCCCGGCAAAGATCGCCACATTCCGAATGCTCTCGGCGTTGGTCGCCATAGTACCCTCCCGGCCCTACTCCGACGTGTTTTGCGAGTCCACCCAGATATGGACGGTCTCCTCGCCGTCATTCACCGACACCAATTCCGTGTCACCTTGCGCCCGCAAGGCGCGGACAGCAGCGGCGAGGTCGAGCTCGTTCTTCCCGCCGGAGAGCAGGGCCTCCACTACCGACAGGGGCACCTTGACGTCCACCGTCTCGGCCTTATCCCCCTTCTTGGACCAGCGGTCCTCATCACGCACCTTGATCAACATGTAGGCGCCTTGCTTTGCCACCCGCACGTGCTCGTGCTTGCTCTCCACGGTCACAAACTCGCTGTCCTCGGTGCTCCGGATCGCGTCCATCAAAGCGTGCAAATCGACGCCGTTCATCTCGCCTTCGATCTTCACCTTGCCGTTGTGCAGGCAATCCGCCTGGATGGCGGGCAGTACTTTTTCCGCGAACGAAAGCGGCACGTTCACCCGCACCCTTTCTTCATCGCCGCTCTTCGAATCCACCTTGATGTGAATCCATTGGTCGGCGCCCGCAGCCTGCGCCACCGCGGCCCCGAACAACGCTACCGACAGCGCCGCCAGCATCACCCGAGTCGTCTTCATAATCTTCATAATGACCGCCTCTGTTTCCTCCACCAATCATAAGAACGAAAGGCCGGGGGCAAATGTTCCACGAAAGACAGGGAATAGGGAATAGGGAACACACCGGCCCGCGGCCGGTCTTCTCCCTACTCCCCTACTCCCTATTCCTTCCTTGTCGATCTGATAGTATCTTCGAACCCTGACCTCGCACCTTGCAGAGTTGGAGCGCGCCGGACCCAAGCTGCTCCCAAGGAGTCGCTATGACGACCAAAGAACTTGCCGATTTGCTGGGAGGAAAACTCCAGGGCGACGGAGCCCGCGAGATTCGCGGAGTCTCAGGCCTCGAAAGCGCGGGGCCGGACGACTTGACGTTTGCCGACGGCGACCGCGCGCTGGAGCAGGCAGCGGCATCGCCGGCGGGCTGCATTCTGGTGCCGGAGGCAGCAACGTTGGCCCGGGTGGTCGCGACCATCGCGGTGAAGCATCCCAAGCTCGCTTTCGTCCGCTCCGTCGAAGCGTTGTTTCCGGCTCTGAAACCTGAGCCTTGCATCCATCCGTCCGCCGTCGTCGCCACGGACGCAGTGTTGGCGGCCGACGTGAGCGCGGGGCCGAATGTGGTCATCGAGCGGGGCGCGAAGATCGGGTCCAGGACTCGGCTGGACGCAGGCGTAGTTATTGGCGAAGGAACGGAGGTCGGCAGCGACTGTCGCTTCTACCCGCGGGTGGTCGTCTACCCAGGCGCGCAGATCGGCAATCGGGTCATTCTCCACGCGGGAGTGGTGATCGGCTCCGACGGTTTCGGCTACGTTCTGGCCGAGGGCCACTACCACAAGTTCCCTCAGCTCGGGCGGGTCATTCTTGAGGACGACGTGGAGATCGGCAGCAACTCCACCGTGGACCGCGGCTCGTTGGGAACTACCGTGATCGGCCAGGGAACCAAGATCGACAACCTTTGCCAGGTGGCCCACAACGTCACCATTGGGCGCCATTGCGTCATCGCGGCGCAGACGGGCATCGCGGGCAGCGTAGAGATCGGAAACTATGTCGTCTTGGCGGGCCAAGTGGGCATCGCGGACCACATTCGCATCGAAGATAACGTACAGATTGGCGGGCACTCCGCACTTTTCCCCGGCAAGATCGTGCGCCAGGGAAGCGTTCTGTGGGGTTCGCCGGCGCGTCCTATCGGCGATTACAAGAAGCAGCAAGCTTGCCTGGCGCAACTGCCGAAGCTCATCGAAAGGGTGAAAGAACTGGCCCGGCGGGTTGATAAGGGTTAAGCCGCAGAGAATGATGAATGCTGAATGATGAACGATGAACAAAGGAGGGCCGTCTTTGCTCCTAATTCATCATTTCTTCTCTTCACTGACCGCCAGCCGCTCAGGACAAAGGACGCTGCACAAATGACATTCGAATTCCAGGTGATAAAGGGTATAGATCACATGCCGAATACACAATCATTTCGCAAGATTTCAAGCCGGGATTTGATGTTTAGAGCGGCCTGCGTGCTGGCAGGCGCGATGCTGGCGGCGGGCGCCACCGCCGGCCAACAGACGCCCCCGGTGATGAAAATCGATCTCGAACAGGCGGTACAACTGGCGCTCAATCACAATCACGCCTTGAAGGCGGAGCGCACCCAGATCGAGCAGAGCCAGGCGCAGGAGATCACTGCCGCCATCCGGCCGAACCCGCTGTTTACCTACGACGATCTCTTCGTGCCTCTCTCGCCCGGCGATTACAGCAGCGCGACGTTCAACTCCATCACCGAATTCGACGCGGGCTTGGGCTTCACCTGGGAGCGCGGCCACAAGCGTGACGCGCGCATCCGGGCGGCCCGCGATCAGACCACGATGACGCGCTCGCAGGTGGCCGACAACGAGCGTGCACTGGTGTTCAACGTGGGGCAGCAGTTTGTGAACGTTTTGCTGGCGAAGTCTACCCTCGAGTTCGCTCGGCAGGACCTCGCCAGCTTCCAGCAGACGGTAGGCATCAGCGAGGACCGCTACAAGGCGGGCGACATCAGCGAGGCCGATCTGCTCAAGATCAAGCTTCAGATGCTCCAGTTCCAGACGGATGTTTCCTCGGCGCAGGTGGCGCTGGTGCAGGCCTTGGCCAGCTTGCGGCAACTGATGGGCTACGATGCGGTGCCGGCGAATTACGACGTGGCAGGCGATCTCGAATACGCTCCGGTGCACGGCAACAAAGAGGACCTGCAAGCCCTGGCCCTGAGGCAGCGTCCCGACCTGATGGCGGCGGTGGAGGGCGTCACGGCCTCAAAGAGCCAGAACGACCTGGCGCGGGCCAACGGCAAGCGGGACCTCACTACCACGTTCCTGTACACGCATGTTTCCGCCATCAACAGCGCCAGCTTCACCATGAATATCGAGGTCCCGATCTGGGACCGCAACCAGGGCGAGATCGCGCGCACACGTTACGCCATCACCCAGGCGGAAGAAAGCAAGACGGAGGCGCAAGAAACCGTCATGACCGACGTCACCAACGCCTGGGAGGGCCTCAGCACCAACGGACAGGTGGTAGACCTTTACCAGTCCGGCTACCTGAAACAGGCGCAAGACTCGCGCGATATCAGCGAGTTTGCTTACAAGCACGGGGCCGCCAGCCTGCTCGACTTTCTCGATGCCGAGCGCAGCTACCGCGCCACCCAACTCGCTTATCGCCAGGCGCTCGCCAATTACATGCTTTCGCTGGAGCAGGTGCGTGAAGCGGTGGGGACTAGGAAGCTGCCGTGACAAGAACAGTGGAGAGTGGCAAGGGGCGCGCCGGCAGGCACGGCACGGTCTGGGCGCCGTAGGCTGGGATCCCAACTTCGATCTTTCGACTAGACAACTAGTCCTTGCCCGGCGGCTCGGCCCGCACGGCGTAAGAATCAAAAGGCGCGCTTGTACTGCACCGGAGGTGCCATTTCGGCCCCAAGGGCATTCGCGGCGTGCAGCGGGAAATACGGATCCCGGAGAAATTGGCGTGCCAGCAGGACCAGGTCGGCGCGTCCTTCTCGAATGATGCGATCAGCCTGTTGCGGCTCCGTGATCATTCCTACCGCGCCAGTCAGGATCCCCGTCTCGCGGCGGATGCGCTCGGCGAACGGCACTTGGTAACCGGGTCGCAGCTCAATTTTCGCGTGTGGTGACAAGCCGCCTGACGAGCAGTCGACCAAATCGACGCCGAGTGGCTGGAGCAGGCGCACCAGCTTCACGGAGTCGTCGATCGTCCAACCACCCTCCACCCAATCGCTGGCCGAGATGCGAATGAACAGCGGGAGCGAATCGGGCCACACGCCGCGAATTGCTGCAGCCACTTCCAGCACGAGGCGGACCCGATTCTCAAACGCACCACCGTATGCGTCGCGCCGATCATTGGCCAGCGGCGAGAGGAATTCGTTAATCAGATACCCGTGCGCGGCGTGAATCTCGATCACCTGGAAGCCCGCCGCCAGCGCGCGACCCGCTGCCTCGGCAAAAGCCCCCACGATGCTTGTAATCTCGGCCTGGCTCAGTTCCAACGGCGGCGTGTCGGTGTCGCGAAAGGGGATGGGGCTCGGTGCGACAGGGCGCCACCCGCCTTCGCTCTCCGGGAGGAATGCCCCGCCCTCTTCCCATGGCACATGCGTGCTCGCCTTGCGTCCGGCGTGAGCCAGTTGAATTCCGGCAACCGCTCCCTGCCGGCGAAGGAAAGCGGCAATCCGACCCAGCGGCGCAATATGGTCGTCTTTCCAGATTCCCAGGTCGCGCGGAGAGATGCGGCCGCGCGCTTCCACCGCGGAGGCCTCCACCATCACCAGCGCCGCGCCGCCTACGGCGCGACTCCCCAAATGCACCAAATGCCAATCGTTGGCGAAGCCGTCGTCAGTGGAGTACTGGCACATCGGCGACACGGCGATGCGATGGCGGAAAACAACATCGCGAATTCGCAACGGCGAGAACAGGTGCATTGGCGTGGATGAAGGAGCAGCTACGTCTATGACGGCTTCGGATGCTTCCATAGTCATACGATGCGTCTCCGTGTCCCGAAGGTTCTGGCACCTGACCGTCGCAAACGGCCGGAAACCACACTCTCCGGTCTCGAACGCGACTCGGCGAAAACGCTTTTGCCCTTCCGCGACACGGAGGGACGGTGGTATACTCCCGGTGTACTGCGGCACGAGTCGGTATGGTTCAAGTTACTGCCCATGAGCAAGAGCGTCCTGGTGGTTGACGATAACGCTTCCTGGCGCGACCTCTGCCTGGAGATCGTGAAAGCGTTGCGACTGGAAACGCACCTGGCGGACTCTGGGCGAGGCGCCCTGGACATCCTCGAACATCACGCAGTGGATATCGTGCTCGCCGACGTGCGGGGTCCCGGCCTGAGCGGTATCGAGCTGCTGAGAACCATCAAGCAGAAGTATCCGGAGACCGACGTGGTGATGATGGCGGACTCCGGCGCCATCCCGGAGGCGCTGGAAGCGATCCGGGCGGGCGCCTACGACTACATTTCCAATATCAGCAAACCCTTCAAAGCCGACGACCTCAAACACCTGTTCCAGCGCCTGCTGGAGAAGCGTGACTTGGCGGCTGAGAACCGCTTCCTGCGCGACCAACTCGCCTCCCGCCACGGTTTCGGGAGCATTGTGGGCACGTCGGATGCCATGCAGAAGATCTACCGGCTCATCTTCAAGGTGGCGCGCCGGCGTCAACCGGTGCTGATCCTGGGAGAGAGCGGGACAGGAAAGGAACTGGTGGCGCGCGCCATCCACGAGTTCAGTCCCTGGCAGGGGGAGCCCTTTGTCCCCGTCGACTGCGGCGCGCTGCCTCCCACGCTGATCGAAAGCGAACTGTTCGGCCACGTCAAAGGAGCCTTTACCGGGGCGCACCAAAACCGCATCGGCCTGCTGGCTTCGGCCGGGCGAGGAACGGTGTTTCTGGACGAGATCGGCGAGGTCCCCCTCGAGGTCCAGGTGAAGCTGCTGCGCGCGCTGCAGGAGCGCGAAGTCAAAGCCATCGGCAGCAACACCTCCATCGGCTTGGAGGCTCGCATCCTCGCCGCCACCAATCGCGACCTGGAGGCCGACGTCAAAAAGGGCGCCTTCCGCCAGGACCTTTTCTACCGCCTCAACGTGGTCTCGGTGCGAGTGCCGCCGCTGCGCGAGCGCAAGAGCGACATCCCCGCCCTGGTGCGCTACTTCATCGAGCGGCATGGCGAGGACGGCGGCATCACCGGCATCTCCTATGAGGCGCTCACCTGCCTGACGCATTACGACTGGCCGGGGAACGTGCGCGAGCTGGAGAACTGCATCCAGCACGCCATCGCGCTGGGATCGGGATCGCTGATCCAGGTGCGGGACATCCCCACGCGCATCGCCAGGCCCGCCGATCAAATGGAGGCCGCGCCGAGCGAAACGGCCAAGCGGCCTCGCGAAGTAACACCGCTGCAAAAGCTGGAGCGCCAAGCCATCGTCAACGCGTTGGCGGAGACGGGCGGCGACCGAATTCGCGCTGCCAAGCTGCTGGGCATTGGTAAGACCACCATCTACCGCAAGCTGAAGCAATACGGCATCGAGCCGTCGTTGGCGGTGAAGCAAACCTTGGATAAGACCGTCGAAAGTCGACCGTCGAAGACGGAAATCCTGGGTCCGGCGTAACCCGGAAGCGCAGGTGTTCCGTCCCCTCTGAGCAGTGGCTGGTGCCGAGCGGGGAGTAGCTATACCAAGCGTCAGGGACCAGCGAGCAAGGCCGCTCGTCTCGCTGTCAGCTGAAAGCTGATGGCTGAAAGCTGTTCGACACACCCATCCCCTCGACGTGTCACGCGCCGTGATTTTTGCCCTTTGATTTTTGCCTTTTGCCCTTTGATTTTCTTGGTCTTTGCGTCTAAAGGCTCCTTGACCTCATCTTCAAGGCTGGCTAGTCGCCGGCGCTTAGATGAGTTTTCGCTTTATTTTTCGACGCCGCCCCATTGTTTTCAGTCAATTCCCCCGCTTTGTTCCGATAAATCGGCCGGTGATTCGGCGCTCGACCCCGACCGCACCTTGGTAGCCTCGCGGGTCGCCTTCTGACGATGAGTACTCGCAGTGGTTTTACCGTGCTGTGTACTACTCCCGGCCTTCTCACTCGACTCCGACGAACATTCGGATAGCGCCTCGACCGCCTCGAAGGCCGCCGATTGACTATCAGTACTA
>Ga0335081_10020678_pt1 | contig 10644 bp, 9 predicted proteins | sample Lox_Sample_35_FD_206713 | JGI IMG/M metagenome (GOLD analysis project Ga0335081, IMG submission 206713) | Soil microbial communities from Loxahatchee National Wildlife Refuge, Florida, United States - Lox_Sample_3.5 | ecosystem: Environmental > Terrestrial > Soil > Wetlands | place: USA: Florida... | reverse complement strand
CTTATAAGTTCCGGGGCTGAGCGAGAGGCTGTGGTTCAAGCTGGCACCGTTAACGGAGTATGCCAGATTGTTCCCGTTATAAATTCCCATCGCAGACACGCCGGAGGAGCAGGTTGTGGTGCCAGTCGCTACGTAGTTCACCGGAGAGCCCACCGCGCCGTTGTTGGCGGGAGACGTAACGTGAACGCCGCTGCCGGCGTTGACTGTGATTGTGACGGTGGTCGTGGATGCGCCGCCGCAGTTATCCCATTCTTCGATCACTGCGTTATATGTTCCCGGATTGAGGTTCACGGTGGTGTTCAAACGATTGCCGGAGACGCTGTAGACCAACCAGTTAGCCGAAGGGTAAATGCCCATCGCGGCGACTCCTTTTGAGCAAGAAGTGCTGCCCGAAGCCACAAAGTTCACGCTTGTGCTGACAGTCGCGCCGTTGGAGGGGCTGCTCACTGTTACGCCGGCGAATGCGGACGCCGTGAAAAAAAAGACGAGGATAGCCGTTGAGCGTTGAAACTGCTTCTTCATTTTTGAAATTTCTCCGGTTGTTTTGGTTGCAGGCCTGCGAGGCCTTGGACTTGCAATGGGGATCCGCCGAATCGGGGCAGAAACCCAATGGGTCGAGCCGGGCCGCTGGGACACCCGCATCGAGGTTCGGGCGCGAGCGGAGCTTGCTGAGCGGAGTGCTCACTCTATACAGGCTTCACCGGAGAGTCAAAGAGAAAATGCTGTACTGAAGATTTCTTGTAATGCCGGAAGGACTAAGACCGCGCTGGGCGGGAAGATCGGCTTCTATTGGATCAGTGCTTTGAGTGCTGCTTAACCGCGGGCATCGCAAAGTTTCTGCCGGCAGTGCAGAGAAGATTCCCAGATGAGATTGCTTATGTCTCAATGATGCTTGAAATATTGAACAGCCTTCTCATGCGCCATTGCCGCCTGGCGCGTGCGAAACGTTCCCAGATTTCGCCTGCGTCCCGTTTTCGGATTTTTCTTGCGTGAATACAGACGATAGCTGCCGCTTTTCAGCTTGCGAATCATGATTGGCTCCTGGCTAGCGTCTCCCCGCGCTTCGCGTGCGGCTGGCCTTGATCGCTGCATTTCGCCAGGATACGGAACTGCGTTTGCGAGCGGCACCACGCGCCTGTTGCGAGAGAGCACGAGGCGAGGCAGCGCTGCTGCCTTTCTTCTTCAGCACGCCACGCGTTGCGCGCGAACGCTTCGCGGAGGGTTTGCGGCGAGAGTGGCTCTGTCCTTTGCGGTAATCGCGTTCCGCCTTCTCCGTTGTGCTGGCCGATTGGCCCTTGGGAGGTGGAAGGTTCACGCCCGCCCGACGCGCCTTCGAGAGTCCAATGGCAATCGCCTGCTGCGGAGATGCAGCTCCGTGTTTCCCTTCGCGGATATGGTGCATCTCTTCGCGGACGAATTCGCCGGCTTGCGTGCTAGGCGATTTTCCTTCGCGGGCATCTTCGTGGGCGAGTTCCAACGTCTCCTTTTCCGGCATACAGAGTCTCCCAGATAAAAGAGTAGTTCCGATGTGCGCCTGAAGGGATCGAACGATGTCTGTAGAAGAGTACGCTGCTCGCTGTACTTGTAAAGGTCACGTGGTCGACTCGGGTGTCCCGGCTGATTTTAGTTGGCCAGCAGGTTCACTTCATCGAGCCACACCGCGTAGGGCTGCTGCTTGTAGTTGCCATCCATCTGGAATGCGACGTCGATCTCTTCCTGCGTCCAGTTCGGCTGCGCAGTGTAGTAGGTATCGATGTTATAGGTCTGGTCTGCCACGGTGAGGTCGATATAGTGCACCTGGTTTCCGACCCGCTCAAGATGCCAGATCAGGTGAATCCAGGTTTGCGACGGAAAGTGATCGCAGGCCACATCCGTCAGCCGCCATTTCCCTCCGAGGGGATCCCAGATATTCCACTTGTGAGATTGATCGAAGTCGCACTGCGATCCCCAGGTCCAGCGAGTGCCGCCAAATGCCTGATTGACGTCGAATTCCAGGGACTGCGGGGCATCGCCCTCGTCGACATAAAACCACAGATCGTAGGTGAAATGGGAAACGCTGCTGCCGCCGCCGATCGGTGTCCAGTAGAGTTCATTCGAATAGGGATGGGGACCCGCCAACGTAAATTTGGCAGCGGAGCCATCCAAAGAAGGAGTTTCCTGGTGAAGGGTCAGTGTAGATTTCGCCGTTCCCCGGCCGGCGGCGCAGGTGTTGCCGGAACCGATCACCGCGGAGCACGAGATCCAGCTGGGCATGTTTTGGAGGTTCAGGATTCCAGGCTGCTGACCGTTCACATTCAGCTGCATGGAAGATGTGGCGATGTAACCCGCCGTATCCTCCGCAACCACTTCTACCGTGTGCGCGCCGTTGGGCATCCAGATATATTGATTCACCGTGGTGTTCGGCGTGTAGAGCACGGCCAGTCCATCGACGTAAACCCGAACCGTGTATATAGGGTCGGGTGGAGTTGCAACCGCAGAAATCGGTACCGGAGAACTCACCGTGGCACCGTTTCCAGGACTCGTGATCGACAACGGAAATCCGCACAGCGCGGCCGGCGGCGGCTCCGACGCCGGAGGAACGATGGTGAGGTTCGCAGGAGGCGTGGGCGTGACGGGACAATCGGCCACATTTCGGGGCAGGCCGGAGCATCCCCAATACGCCGCGATCACGCAGCCGAGCGCAATCAGAGGGATAATGAGAATCGTTCGTTTCTGATTGGCAATTGTTACTACGCCTCGCATTTCAACCCTCTCCGATGCAATCCGCTGTATTTCTGACCCCGCATCCGAGAGCGGTCGGGAACGCAGTCACAACTTACCAAATTTACGTCGAGGAGATGTCCTTCCCTTCTCCTCATCCGCGCGAACTTTAGTACGCGGTCAAGTTCACTTGATCGAGCCAGACGTTATAGGGCACGCCGTTTCCGTTCAAATCCATCTGAAACGCGTTATCTATTTCCTCCAGAGTCCAACCTTGTTGGTTGGGATAGTACGTGTCAATGTTGTAAGTCTGATCCCCTACGGTCAAGCTGATGTAATGCACCTGGTTTCCCACGCGCTCGACATTCCAGACCAGATGGATCCATGTGTTCGCGGGAAAAGGCTTGCAGGGAACGGTGGTCGGTTTCCAGCCGGTAACATCGTTCCAGATGTCCCAGAAGCCGGAACCGTCGAAGCTGCACTCCGAACCCCAGACCCAGCGCTGGCCGCCGAAGGTCTGATTGACATCGAATTCGAGAGCTTGCGGAGCGTTGGGATTGTCGACATAGAAATAGAGATCGTAAACAAAATGGCTGACGTTGTCGCCGCCGGCCACCGGATTGAAATAGAGCATATTGCAATAGTGCGGACAATCGTTGGAAGAGACCGGCGCCATGCTGAATTTCGCAGAACTGCCGTCCATCGCGGGGGACGAGACGTTCTGCGTCATCGTCGAGTTCGGCGTGCCGCCACCCGCCGCGCAGATCTGTCCATCGCGGCCGGAGCCGGTTGGAAATAGCGCACCGCAGGATTGCCACCCCGGTAGGTTCTGAATGCTGCTGATGACTGTCTGACCGTTGGTCGATGTGGCCTGCCCCGATACCGTGATCTGCAGCGGCGTGGCGGAAATGTATCCTTGGCGGTCTTCCGCCATTACTGTGAGTGTATGCGCGCCCGATGAAAGAAATATTTGCGTGTTAATCGAGCTATCGAACGTGTAGTACACCGCCAATTGATCAACATAGACCCGCATGAAAAAGATAGGGTTCTTAGGAGTTGCATTGGCGACCACATTCACGGGGGAAGTGACCGTAGTATTTGTCAGCGGGCTGGCGACGCTGAGTGGAAAATCATTGGAACCGGCCTTCCATGGCGCTGTGTTCTCGTCTTCCGCCGGCGGCGCAGGAAATTGGCTTTTTGGCGTCCATGTGATGGACTCCGGCGGAATCGACGGATAATTCGGCTGCGGCGGCGCCGACGGCGGCGGGCTCGTATTTTTGCTTTTGTCGGTGCTGGTTCCACAAGCCGTGGACAATACAAAGACGGCAGCAACAAAAGTTACGGGGAGGACTAAAAACACACGTTTCAAAGCGTTGCGGCGGATGGTAAGTACACTCATAGTCGTTCAAACCTCAACGTCGAAAGGCCAGCGGCTACAAGCGGAGGGGAAGCCCGGGCTGTCGCAATGAAATCGATCAGCTTAAGGCTGACGATCTAATTTAGAAAGACCTTTGTCGATCAAACAATACGGGTACCACCTTATCCGGTGTGGGGTATTCCCTGAATTGCAGCATTTGTAAGAACTTACATGCGGCATAGGAAATGTAAAAAGTTTGTTTCCTAGTCCCCGTAACCCAATTGCTCGACGTGCATGAGCATGTCCCCGGTGTCGGAATACACGCGGAATGCATCGGCCTGTTCGAGTTTCTTCCTGACCATAGCCGCCGGATAACAGAGCCACTCCCAACGCATGGCTCCTCGGGAGGAAGCGAGGCGAGGAGCATAGCTCTCGATTCGCCTGCCGGAACATGGGCGGCAGGTTTGCGACCGGTTGTCCACGGGAGGAGTTATTGGCGATTGGAGGGAGCCCGACATTTTTCGTGTGGCGCCGGTCGCGCAACACAACTCGTATTCCGACGTTTACCAGTTTGTACAGAAGTTCCTGGCGGCGCTCCAGGAGTCCGGAACTAGAGTGTTTGCAAGCCTATTTTGATTACCTCAGTAACACTCTTTGCCAAACGATCAAACATACAATCCGTGGTGTGGGGAGGACTCCGCTCCAGAGCGGCCGGTGCTGGGCATTTGCCATTGGTGCACTCGTGTGCGTACACGTTGTGCTCTCGCTTGTGGTGCCGCGCAGCTTTGTGCTGACTGCGTTCGGCGATATTCTTCAAAACATCATTCTGCTCGCCGCGACGATTGCATTTCTTTCCAACGTCCGCAGTGGTTCGTCGAAATCAAGATTGTTCTGGGGCCTGATGGGCCTGGGGATGGCGATGTGGCTGGCCGCCCAGGCCATGTGGACCTATTTCGAGGTGTACCTGCGGCAGGAAGGGCCGAATCCCTTTGTTGGCGATGTGGTGCTCTTTTTGCACATCGTGCCCATGATGGCGGCGGTGGTGATTCAACCGCATGTGCAGCAGGATGATCGCGCGATTCGTGTGAGCATGCTCGACTTCGCGTTGCTGCTGACCTGGTGGCTGTTCCTGTATCTATTTGTGGTCATTCCCTGGCAATACGTTCACCTATCGGTCGAGGTGTACGGCCGCAGTTTCGATCTGTTGTACGTTTGCGAAAAGATGGTGCTCGCGGGCGGTCTGCTGCTGGTTTGGTGGCGCACCCGCAGTCGATGGCGGAGCATTTACTTCGAGTTGTTTGCCGCGACAGTGCTCTACTGTGTGGCCTCTCTGATCGCCAGCGAAGCCATCGATTTGCATTTGTATTACACGGGTAGCCTGTTCGATGTGCCTCTGGACGCTTCCATGATGTGGTTTGTGAGAATAGGGCTCATGGCCGGGACCGTCGAGCAGGAGCATAGTTCCTCCGACGTATTTGACCGTGGCGTCGGAATCTGGAAGGCACGACTGGCCATGGCTGCAGTGTTCATTACGCCGCTGATGATAGCGTGGGCACAATTCGGCGGGAATGCGCCCCGGCGCGTGCGCACCTACCGGCTGCTTCTGACCGTCCTGGTGATGCTGGTCATGGGCGCGCTGGTCTTCCTCAGACAGCATTGGCTGGATCGGGAATTGCTGAACCTGCTGCGTCTGTCGCGGTCCAATCTTGACGAAATGTCACGGCTGAAGGACGACCTGGAAAATAAAGAGCAATCTCTGCGCTGGCACAGTCTGGAACTTCAGCGTAAGAACATGGAACTGCAGGAAATTTCGTTCACCGATTCCCTTACCGGCGTCTGGAACCGGCGTTATATGGAGGAGATTTTGAGCGCGGAAGCCGGGCAGGTGCTGCGGAATTATCAGCGCGCGCGCGGCAGTGGCATCCGCAAGATGGATCATCGCGACCTGGTCTTCATCATGGTCGATGTCGATTTCTTCAAAGAGGTGAACGACGTGCACGGCCACCCGGCCGGCGATCGCCTGCTGCAACTGGTCGCGCAGCGCCTGGCAACGGTGGTGCGCAAGTCAGATGTTCTGGTGCGCTGGGGCGGAGAAGAGTTCCTGATCATGAACCGTTCCACGGATCCGTCGGGTACTTCCGCGTTCTGCGCCCGAATTTTGGAAGTGATGGCGGCGGAAGCATTCGACCTTGGCCATGGAATCACAGTGCGCAAGACTTGCTCCGTCGGCTGGGCAGCTTTTCCATGGTGCCGCCGCACGTATGAGGCAATTTGCGCGGAAGAATCGATCGCGCTGGCGGATGCGGCGCTGTATCGGGCCAAGGCTTTCGGTAGAAATCAAGGCATCGGCATCATGCCCACGGAGGCCGCCGGCAAAGATCCCGACGCGATCTCAATGTTGACCGTTCGCGAAGGGAACGCACCCTTCGCGCAGCTGATCAAGACCGCGTGTCCGAGAACCGAAGCTGCTCTTCGGCTGGGCGCGGCCGCAGCCAGCGAAAAACGCTAGATCTCACCCTGATCTACATTCGCGAATTCCCGACCCTTGACCGCATTCTGCCGGTTGAATAGAGTGAAAGCCGGTTCATATGCCATCCGAGGCAAAATCCCTAATGACTGTGAAAACTCATTCGCGCAAGGCTGGCCTTCGCCAAAAGGCACAATTGATGTCCGCATCGGAAATCGAACGCACGCTGGTGCGGCTGGCTTACGAAATCGTGGAAAAGAATGGCGGCGTGCAGGATTTAGGGCTGGTGGGGATCCGTCGCCGCGGCGTACCACTGGCCGAGCGGCTGGGCAAGATCATTACGCGCATCGAGAGTGCGAAAGTCCCCGTTGGCACTCTGGACATTACCTTTTATCGCGATGATCTCTCGACGCTAGGCCCCAAGCCGGTCGTGCAGGAAAAAGAGATTGGATTCGAGATCGAAGACAAAAACATTGTTCTGGTCGATGACGTTCTCTTCACTGGACGCACCACGCGGGCTGCGCTCGATGCGCTTTTCTCGCATGGACGCCCGAGGCGCGTGCAACTCTGTGTCCTGATCGATCGCGGACACCGCGAGATTCCCGTCGAAGCGACATTCGTGGGAAGACACGTGCAGACCACGATGAGTGAGGTCATCGAAGTAAAGCTGACCGAAATCGATGAGGCGGAGAAAGTATTGCTGATGGAGAAGTAGAGGGGTCTCAAGAAAGCAAGGACGGTGGGGTTGTCCCACCGTCCTTGTGTTTTTGCGGCGGAATATCTAACCAACTCGGGCGCAGACCGCTTTCGTTTGCGTGTAGTTGTTCAGCACTTCGTGGCCCATCTCGCGTCCCCATCCGGACTGCTTGTAGCCTCCGAAAGGCAGCGCCGCGTCGAAGATGTTGTAGCAGTTGATCCAGACGGTTCCGGCGCGAAGTTGTGCAGCTATCCGGTGTGCCTTGCCGATGTCGCGCGTCCACACGGCAGCCGCCAAGCCGTAGGTGCTGTCATTGGCGCGCGGCAGAATTTCTTCAGGATCGGTGAACGGCATCGCCGTGACCACGGGCCCGAAGATTTCTTCCTGCACGACCTTCATGTTTTCGTTCGTGTCCACCAGCACCGTCGGTTCGACGAAGTACCCCCGCTCACCAGTCTTGTGTCCGCCAGCAACGGCCTTCGCGCCCTCTGAGAATCCGGACTCCAGGTATCCACAGACGCGGTTGAACTGCTCTTCGGAGACAAGCGGACCCATTTGCGTCTCGGGCTCGAGGCCGGAGCCGACTTTAATTTTCTTCGCCTGCTCGGCGACGCCCTCGATCACGCGATCGTAAATCGATTTTTCGACATACAACCGCGAGCCGGCGCAGCAGCACTGGCCATGGTTGAAGAAGATTGCGCTGGCGGAGCCGGGAATGGCAACGTCGAGATCAGCGTCTTTGAAGACGACGTTGGGCGATTTCCCGCCCAGTTCGAGTGAAACTTTCTTCAAGTTGCCGGTGGCAGCATGAACGATCAGCTTGCCGACTTCGGTCGATCCAGTGAATGCGACTTTGTCGACATCGGGATGAGCAGCGAGCGCGGCCCCGGCCGTTTCGCCATATCCGGGGACGATATTGACCACGCCCTCGGGATATCCGGCCTCCATGATCAACTCGCCCAGACGCAGCGCGGAGAGCGGCGTTTGTTCGGCCGGCTTGAGCACGACCGTGCAGCCCGTCGCGAGCGCCGGTCCCAGTTTCCAGGCCGCCATCAGCAGCGGGAAGTTCCAGGGAATGATTTGGCCAACGACGCCGACAGGTTCGCGCAACGTATACGCAAGATACTGCGCGCCCGGGGTGTACGGAACAGAGAGCGGGATTGTGTTGCCTTCGAGCTTGGTGGCCCATCCCGCCATGTAGCGGAAGAGATCGACGGCCAGTGGGACGTCGGCAGCTTTGGCAATGGCCAGCGGCTTGCCGTTGTCAAGACTTTCCAGATATCCGAATTCTTCGGTGTGTTGTTCGAGCAAGTCGGAAAGCTTCCACATCAGGCGGCTGCGTTCGGCGGCCGTGATCTTGCGCCAGGGCCCGTTCTCGAAGGCATTGCGGGCGGCTTTCACCGCGACGTCAATATCGGCGCGGTCGCCTTCCGCGACCCGAGCTAGAACCTCGCCCGTCGCCGGATTGTAAGTGGGGAATGTCTTGCCGGAGATGGCGTCAACCCATTTTCCGTTGATCAACATCTTGCGCGGGGTTTCGATGAACTTGGCAACTTGCGGATGGATTTGCGGCGTAACTGCGATGCCCATAGGTCCTCCTTGGTCAACTTGGACTTGAGAGAGAATAAAGCCGGGCGAAAACGAAGATTGGCGCTATCGTAGTCCTGCTGCGAAGGAAAAAGCAATGGCGAGCGCGAGGGAACGGAGGTGCAACAAGTTTGTACCTTGCGGACAGCCTCCGCTGTCAGTGGCGTCATCCTGAGCGGAGCTGCCGTTAAGGCGGAGCGAAGGATCTCCCTATAAAACGAAATCAGTGTAGCGGGAGATCCCTTGTCCCGCTGGTAGGTACGCGGGCCTTCGGGATGACACCCGCCGAAATACTCACTCGCCGTAAGGGACCCAGATATTCTTCACTTGAGTGGCGTGCTCGAGGAACCATCTTCCTTGGGCGATTTTCGGATCGAACCAGTCGATGGCGCGCCCCTCGTTGGTCCAGACCTGCTTCAGGTTTCCTACCGACATGGCTTTGGCAGCGGCCACGGTCGCATTATCTCCGTAGCTCCAGATTGCGTCCACGTCGTCGTGCTCGGCGAGGGTCTTCAACAATTGCGAAACGTACCCGGTGACAATGTTGATCGCGCCCCCCACAAGATCGCTGGTGTCGAAAAGCTGATACAGATCGCCGGTGATCAGCGGATATCTTTCCGAAGGAACCGCAACGACCGTGTTCCCCACCGCGAGTAGCGGAAGGACCAGTGACAGGAAACCCAGCAAAGGCGCTTCCGAGGGGCAGACCACGCCCACGGTTCCGATCGGTTCGTTCATCGCGATCGCAATATTGCGGAACGGTGGATTGTGCACCGCGCCGTCAAACTTATCCGCCCACGCGGCGTAAGAAAAGATGCGCTGGATGCCGAGTTCGACTTCCATTGCAGCTTGGCTCTCGCCGACCGCGGCAGCGAGACGCTGAGCAACTTCCTGTTTCCGTTGGGAAAGATTCTCGGCGCAGTAATAGAGAACCTGCGCGCGGTTGTGCGCCGAGGCCCTGGCCCAGCTCTCGGCTTTGTGCGCAGCCTCGACGGCGTTGCGAATATCCTTGCGATTGCCAAGAGGAGCTTCGCCGAGCAAGATTCCATCAGCCGAGCGAACTTCCATGCTGTAGCCAGAGTCGGGCCGCGCCTGCTTCCCACCGATGTAGAGCTTTACCGTGCGGTCGATCGTGGGAGCAGCGGGCTCGGGAAACTCATCCAAACGGGGTGCCCCACTTTTCGCTGCCGTTGCGAGAAGTGGGCTGGTCGACGGCTGAAGTTTCGGCGCATGCTTGAACCACTTCGGCTCAATGTACTCGCGCAAGCCTTCGCGGCCGCCTTCGCGTCCGTAGCCGCTCTCACGATATCCGCCAAATCCGCAGGCGGCGTCGAACAGATTCGTACAGTTCACCCAGACAACGCCGGCCTTCAACTGAGCCGCGACGTGAAGCGCGACGTTGATGTTCTCGCTCCACACACACGAGGCCAAGCCGTAGACCGTGTTGTTTGCCAGTTCAACCGCTTCTCGTGGAGTGCGGAACGTCATGGCGGCTAGGACGGGTCCGAAAATTTCCTGCTGCGCCACAATCGAAGTCGGACGCACATTACTCAGCAACGTTGGCGGGTAGTAGAAACCGCGAGCCGGAAGTGCGGTCTGCGGCTGCCAGCAGGTTGCGCCTTCCGCAACACCTTGCTCGACCATGCGCTGAATGCGGTCCAGTTGCACGCGGGCAACAATGGCGCCGATGTCGATGGCTTTGTCGAGTGGAGGCCCGATGCGCAAAGTGCTCATGCGATCACGGATCTTTGAAATCAGAACTTCCGCGATGCTTTCTTGCATCAGCAGCCGCGATCCGGCACAGCAGACCTGGCCCTGATTGAACCAGATTCCATC
>Ga0335081_10020677_pt1 | contig 10644 bp, 9 predicted proteins | sample Lox_Sample_35_FD_206713 | JGI IMG/M metagenome (GOLD analysis project Ga0335081, IMG submission 206713) | Soil microbial communities from Loxahatchee National Wildlife Refuge, Florida, United States - Lox_Sample_3.5 | ecosystem: Environmental > Terrestrial > Soil > Wetlands | place: USA: Florida... | reverse complement strand
CTGTGGGTCGACCTGGAAAAGATGAAAGTGGAGTACGAGCGGCTGATTCACGCGGAGCTGCATTTGATCAGGCAACGAACAACCGCTCCGGGCCCAAAGGGCACCCCGTCGCGGCTCCTCGACGAGCCGTCGGAGCCGCGACCGTCAGGCAGCGGTGCTTTAGCTTTCGACTACGGCCGGTTTGCGGAGCGCTTCCGCGGGTCGGAAGATTACGTCAAAGCCGGCCAGCAGATCTATCTTCCGTATTTTGCCGGGCGGCGGAACGTGCTCGATATCGGCTGCGGGCGCGGCGAATTTCTGGAGATGATGCGGCAGGCGAATGTGGCGGCGCGCGGCATCGATCTGAGCGAGGAATCGGTGGCACTTTGCCGGCAAAAAAAGCTGGAGGCGGAAACGGCCGACCTGTTCGAGTACCTGGCCGCGCAGCCGGAAGGTTCGTTCGACGGCATCTTCTGCGCACAGGTGGTGGAGCATCTGGAACCAGCCCGTCTGCCGGAAGCCATCCGCCTGGCCGCCAGCCGGCTGGAGCGGAACGGAGTGCTGGCCATCGAAACGCCAAATCCTGAATGCCTGGCTATCTTCGCCACGCATTTCTATCTGGACCCCACCCACACGCGCCCGGTGCCGCACCCGCTGCTGGCGTTCTACATGGAAGAGTTCGGCCTGGGCGGCATTGAAGTGCGGCGTCTTTCGCCGGCGGTGGAAACGATGCCGGCACTGGCGGAGTTGCCGGAAAGCTTCCGCGAGGCGTTCTTCGGGGGCTTGGATTACGCCATCATCGGAAAAAAGCTATAAGCCTAAAAATGTTCTCTTCCGCTTTCCTGCAGAGTTACGCTCAGCGCCATTTCGTGCTTGTTGCGGACTACCGTCAGGGGGACGGCGCCGCCGGAACGGCCGGTGCGCAGGGCGGCGGAGAGATCTCGGTTGGTGGCGATGTGGGTGTCGCCCAACTTGACGATGACATCGCCAGCTTTGACGCCGGCTTTTTCGGCCGGTGAATTGCGCATCACGGAACGAACCAGGAGGCCGTCCTTCACACCAAAGAACTCGGCAAGCTGGGAGTCGGAGCCGAGCGTTTCGCAATCGGTTCCCAATGCCGTGCTCTGGAAGGTGGTGACCATGCGCGGGATGTCGATGGAGGGCATGGGCGGCATGGGAGGCATGTTGTCGCCGAAAGGCCAACTGTTGCTGTCGAAGTTGGGGATCATGCCTTCTTCCACGGTGGCGGTCACGGTGAGCGGAGCGCCATTGCGCCAGAGCGCGATCTTGGCCTGATGTCCGGGCGGCGTTTCCCGCACCAGCCGCTGCAATTCCTCTTTTCCCTGTACGGGCTGGCCGTTGTATTCGAGAATGACGTCGCCGACTTGGATGCCGGCTTTGGCGGCGGGGGTGCCTTCGCTCACCATGGTGACTTCGGCGCCGTGCGGTTCTTTCAACTTCAGAGCCTTGGCGCGGTCGGAATCGATATCCACCACGCCGACACCGAGACGCGGACCGCGGGTTACGAACACGCCCATGGAACCGCGCGCCCTGGGGGGGGCGGGCGGCTGGGGTGGGGGGGTAGGTTGTGCCATGGCTGCGATGCCGGCTCCCGCCAGCAGCGTCATGGTCAATAGATAATTCTTTCCCATGGATAGAGCCTCAATCACTGCTTCTTAATAAAGATCGTGCCGCGCGTATCGGAGATTTGCAGCACCGGGCCGCCTCCGTTGATGGCGCCCTGGGCGACGATGCGGTCGGCAACGCGCCGGGCCGAAAGCACGGGATAATCGGAAACGATGCGCCGCAGCGTGTCCGCCATGGCATTTTCGGCGCGGATGGTGACACCCACGTTAGACGGAATGACCACCGTGATGTCACCGCTGCCGGTGGCCAGGAAGGAATCGGCGAGCCGTCCGCCGGCCAGGTCGGCGAGGATGCTGCCCATGGAGGTGGAAACGCGCATCGGCCCGGCGATGTGGCTGAGCCGGATGCCACCCGAGCCGTTTTCACAATGGGCGCCGGCCGCCGCGCCCACCTGCACCGGCCCCGCCATGTTGCGCGCGGTGACGGTGCCGTCCGCCTTGTCCACCACGATTTCGCCGCCGCCCGACGTGGCCGTCACCGGACCGGCCGCCGCGCGGACATGAATGCTGCCACCGACGGTTTCGATGCGGGAATCGCCGCCAACCTGGTCGGCCAGAATGTCGCCGCCGTAGGTGTAGAGCACGGCCGGTCCACGCACGGTCTTGACGGTGATGCGGCCGGCGCCGGAGGTGCAGCGCAGCGGGCCATCCACTTCGCCCACACGCACCGGGCCGCCGCCGGTTATCAACGTGCACTGGCCGCGAATGCGATCGACGGCGATTTCGCCGGCGCGCGTATCAACGTCCAGCGTGCCATCGATGCCGCTGGCTTCCACCGCGCCGTCGGAGGTGGCGATGGTGGCGCCCGCCAGGCGCGGAGCTTTCACCGTGACTGCGGCCAGCGCCGGCCCGCCGGGCGCCGTCAGCACCACCCATTCGCCCTGGGTGGAGATGTGCATGGGAAGGCGATCAAGCAGGCGTTGCGCTTCGACCTCGGAGCGGGCGGCGACGCTGACGCGAATGGAATAAGTAAAGCTGCGGCCGCCGGCGTCAAGCGTGACCGGGCCATGGCCGTTGATGCGCAGCCGGGCGGCTCTGGGAAGAGTGCCAGTGTAGATGCGAACCCAGCCGTCGGCTTCGCGATGAAGGGGCTGCTGCTGCGCGGCGCCGGAAAGGGGAAGCAGCAGGACGGCGGCCATCAGCAGGCCGGCCGGCGGCAAGACCGCCGGCGCTACCTTAAAATGTGCCGGCGGACGCATTCATTTCCTTTAGCGCTTTTTCGCATTGCAGGCGCACGTAATTGTTGTCTTCCCGCTGCATCAGGTTTTGTAACACACCGATCATGGAATCGTCACGGTGGGAGATCAGCAGATCCACGGCCTGCATGCGAACGGCGGGATTGTCGTCGGCCAGAAGCACCTGGGCGAGCGTTTTGCGGACTGCCGGATCGCTCGCCAGCGGCTTCAATCCTTCCATGGCTTTCAGGCGCACGCCGGGGTTGGGATCGTTGGCCAGACGGTTGAGCAGGGCCTCGCGCACGTCGCTCGAAGCCGCCCGGGCCTTCAGCAAATCGACCGCTTCGACGCGCACGTCGGGATTTTCCTCGCGCAGGCTGGCTACCAGGAGCCTGCGAATATTCTGGTCGTCCATGGCGCCGGAAACCACGCGGCGCGCGGTTTCATCGTAGGCAATCTGCACGCGGCCGGAATTGTCGGTGAGAACGGAACGAACGGTGGCAAAAGTCTGATCGGGGGATAAGGAGGCGGTGGAAAGGGAGGAGGTTCGCCAGGCGGGGACGCGCGCGGCCAGGAAGCCGAGGGCCACCAGAGCCGTGGCCGCCAGCGGCTGGCGGAAGCGGTGCCAGTTCGCCAGGGTGTCCACCATCGCTTCCAGGAAAAGCATCCACGGGCCCTTGGCCGGACGGGCGGGAGCCGGGGCGCCCCCTTGAATGGCGAGCATGAGGCCGGCGCGGCACTCCTCCACCAGGGAGGCCGGCGGGTCCAGTTGCCTGCGGTCGAGAGCCGCGGCCAGAGCGCGCTGGCGCTCCGTCTCGCGCGCGCAGGCGGCGCACTCGAAAACATGCGCTTCCATGCGGTCCTCTTCGTCCGCGGTCAGCTCTCCATAGTAGTAGAGCGGAATCAGTGTCCGCACGGCATCGCAACTCATAGAAAATCTCCCAGCACCGAACGCATCTTCTGCGTGGCGCGAAACAGGCAATTTTTGGCAGCCTCCTCGGTGGTGCCCAAAACCTCGCCGATATTCCGCAGCCGCAAACCCTGGTAGTGGCGCAATTCGAAAACCAGCCGCTCGCGCGGCGTCAAATCCTGCAGGGCGTTCTCAATCTTATCCTTCAACTGCCGGTTCCACAGGGCGCGCTCGGGGTCGGCCACGGCGGCTTCCTCCTCAAACGCTTCCATGCGGTCTATCGGCCCATCGGAGGTCTCAATCACGGCGGGCTCTTCCTTGCGCACCTTGCGCTTCCTCAGTTGATCCAGGCAAATGTTGGTCACGATACGGTAGAGCCAGGTATGAAAACTGCAATCGAAGCGGAAGCTATCGAGGTTCCGATATACGCGCAAAAACGCCTCCTGATAGACGTCGCGGGCGTCTTCGGGCGAGCGCAACAAATTCATAGCGAGCCGGAGCACACTCTGATCGTAGGCGCGCACAAGCTGTTCGAAGGCGTCCTGATCGCCTCGCTGCGCGGCCCGAATCAATCCATCGACGTGGGGTGTCACACGGGCGCCAACCGCACCGGCTGCGTCCTGGCTCATAAATTCAAATTGGCTCTAACCGCTTCGCTCCCAATCCGTTTGCCTGAGAGATTGGACGCGGGTGTGGCAAAAATGTCACGGCGGGCCGGGATACCCCTCCGGGAGGCCCCGCGGCGCGCCGCTCCATAGGCGAAGAAAAGAGGAACAAATGGGTTCGTTCGGTGAGAATAGGAAAACATTGATAGCACGCTAATTAACCGGTAAAAATGGGTTCCGTTATCATATTCTTTTGCAGCCGAGGTCGGGCTGGCTCCTCTACCGTTATCCCATATGATGTATAGCGAAAAAGGGGACGAATTCCACATGCAACCGAGCTTCTGCCCAAGGATCGCCATTTGCATGGCCCTGGCGCCGCTGCTGACCGTTCCACTGCACGCCGCCTCCGAGCCCGCCAGGCTCGAACTGGCGGCGGACGACGACTGGAGGTTCCTACCCAGTGACCCGAGCGGCGCGGAGACGCGTTCGTTTCCAGACGCATCCTGGCGCACCGTAAATCTTCCGCACGACTGGAGCATCGAAGGCCGGCCCGACAAGGACAACCCCACCGGCTCGGGCGGAGGATACTTTCCCGCGGGGACCGGCTGGTATCGCAAGACGTTCCGCGTGCCTTCGGAGTGGAAAGGCAAGCGGGTGAGCGTGGAGTTCGACGGAGTATACCGGAACGCGGCCGTCTACCTGAATGGGCGCAAGCTGGGAAACCAGCCCTACGGATACACAAGTTTCCGTCTCGATCTCACGCCGGACCTGGACTTCGCGACCCCTAACGTGCTGGCGGTGCGGGTGGACAACTCCACGCAACCGAACAGCCGTTGGTACAGCGGGTCAGGGATCTATCGGCATGTGCGAGTGGTGGTGACCGATCAAATCCATGTGGCTCATTGGGGCGTGTTCGTCACCACGCCGGAAGCTTCCAGCCGGGCGGCCAAGGTTTCCGTGCGCACGCGCGTGGCAAACGAGTCGGCCGCCGAGGCCGGGTTGACGGTACAGACCACGCTCACGGACCGGGCGGGCAAGACGGTTGGGAGCGCCCAGTCGGCGATTACCGTTGCGGCTGCGAGCGAGGTGGAAGCCCGTCAGGAGATCGCAGTCTCGAATCCCGCTTTATGGTCGCCGGACTCACCGGCTCTTTACCGTGCCGTGACGCAGGTGCGGAGAGCCGGCAAGGTGGTGGACGAGGTGGTGACGCCGTTTGGGATCCGTTCGCTCAAGTGGTCGCCGGAACAGGGACTACTGCTCAACGGAAAGGCAATCAAACTGACCGGGGGGAGCGTTCATCACGACAACGGGCCGCTGGGGGCGGCGGCGTTCGACCGGGCGGAGGAGCGCAGAGTGGAACTGCTGAAAGCGGCTGGACACAACGCCGTGCGAACGGCGCACAACCCGCCGTCGCCGGCGTTTCTGGACGCTTGCGACCGGCTCGGCCTGCTGGTTCTCGACGAGCCGTTCGACACCTGGAAAGCGAGCAAGGTCAAATTCGACTACGGGCGCGATTTCGACGAATGGTGGCAGCGGGACATCTCCGCGATGGTGCTGCGGGATCGCAACCACCCGTCGATCGTTCTCTGGGGCATCGGCAACGAGATACCCGAGGCGTTCGTTGACCGAGGCGGCGCCATGGCGAAGAAACTGGCGGCCCAGGTGCGTTCCCTCGATAGCAGCCGCCCCCTCACCGAGGCGTTTCCGGGCACCACCTCGGGTCCGAACCAGGAAGCGGTGTTCGCCACTCTGGACATCGTGGGCTACAACTACAATCTGGCCAAGAATCATGCCAACGACCATCGCCGCGCGCCGTCGCGAATCATGATCACGACGGAGTCCTACGCGGCGGACGCGTTCGAGCAGTGGCAGTTGGCGAAGGACAATCCGTTCATCATCGGCGAGTTCGTGTGGACCGCGATCGACTACCTCGGCGAATCGGGCATCGGCTCCTGGGGATACGGCACTCCGGAGCAGGCGGCGCAAACGGGAAACATCTCGAGCGCCATGCAAGGCTTTGTCGACCAATACTTCATCGCCATGGCAAATGGAGTGGACCCGAGGGCAGCCATGGCCCAGGGAGCGGCGGACCCGGCAACCCTGTCCGTGATGGCGTTTCTGTTTCCCGCCTATCCCTGGCACGCTTCGAATTGCGGCGATCTGGACCTGACGGGCCGCCGGAAACCGCAATCGTACTATCGCGACATTTTGTGGAACGGCGGCGATCGTGTCTATGCAACGGTCCGGCTGCCGGAACCGGAGGGCAAGAAGATTATCGCCGTGGGGTGGGCTGTCGATCCGACGCTCCCGAGTTGGACCTGGCCGGGACAGGAAGGCAAGGAGATGCAGGTGGAAGTGTACTCCGCCGCGGAGAAGGTCCGGCTGTTCCTGAACGGCACGCCGATCGGCGAAAAGCCAACCGGCCGCGAACAACAGTACAAGGCGACGTTTACGGTCCCATACGCGCCCGGCACGTTGAAGGCGGTGGCCGTCAGAGGCGATCGATCGGTAGCCGAGAGCGTTCTTACCACTGCGGGCGCGCCCGTACGAGTGCGATTAACCGCGGACCGCGGATCTCTTCGGGCAGACGGACAGGACCTCTCGTTTGTCACCGTGGAGACGCTGGATGCGGAGGGGCGATTCCAGCCGAATGCGGACCAGGACGTTCAGTTCTCCATCAGCGGGCCTGGCACGATCGCGGCAGTGGGGAACGGGGATGGCAAAGACGGCGACCCGTATCAAGGCGACCGGCGCAAGCTGTTCCAGGGACGCGCGCTTGCGGTGGTGCGCGCGTCGAAGCAGAGCGGATCGATCCAGCTGACCGCCGCGATACCCGGGCTGGGCTCGGGAGTTGTGACGATTCAGGCGAAACAGGCGGCTCCGCGCCTGGAGCTGCGGTGAAGCATCCGGCTTAGGATCTTTAGGCATCGACAGCTCGCGGACAATCGGCGGTCCGGCGTGCAGCGTCTGGCTACCCTTGAGCGCGCGCGCCGGCGGATCAGCGCCACCGGATAAGGGACGTAGTCGGCTAAGCCGGCAATTGTTCCGATTGCCGGCCGCAAGACATTTGTGGTTACCGATTCGCTCAGTTGGCCGGAAGCATTGCCCTTCTCCGAGTCGCGCGATGCGGCCGGAGCCGCGAGATCAGCGTCCACAACCCGACCTGGGGGAGTAATCGGGCACGCGGCCAAATCAGCGGATCGGGCGACGTCCTTGTGCACCCTCGCGCCTGCCGTGGGCGATGTTTTGTCAGCAACGAGCCGGCGCCGCTACCTATGTAGTGGCCAAGCTGCTGGCACCGTCACGGGAAAATTGCCGCGCTCATTTCATGACCCTCACGATCTCCGAGAGAAGGGCATCGAGTTGTGATCCGCAGTAGACCTGTTGCGGTGTTGGAAGCGTTTCACTCTTACGTATGGGCATGTGCAGATGCCCGTCACTGATTTTCCTGGCAGCACCTTCCAGGTGTTGCATGGTGTCCTTGAAAGAGCGCCCGTTACCGCTGTAATTGTCCAGCTATAGAGGTGCCTAAGGAGAACTTCCCCAAGTCTGGATAAATCGAGGTCGAGCAATTCTTCGGCAGTGGGGAGGAACGACGTCAGATCACGGACCGCCATAAGCGAATGATAACGCCCTTGCGACCGGCCAACGTCCCGAGCGAATCGTCGCCCACTCGGAGAAAGGTACAGAGATTAGGAACGATTAGTTCACTTGTGTCTCGCAATTCGAATCGCCCGACGCACGACAGTATCGCTTCAAATCGCCTGAGACCTACGCCTCGCGCCGGCCGACCGTCGGCGAGCACCAATGCGCACTGGCCCATGAGACCACATACGCCAGGTTCAACGGCAGCGTCCACCATATCTGGACGGGTGATCGCCACAGCCGTTTGGCCACACTGGGGAGAGAATAGAATCTCCTATTCGCATATCGAAATCCGGCCAGGAGATCGTGTACGCTCATTTGATCCGGCTGAAATACAACGTCCGTGCGTCCGTTGTACTTCCGCCAGTCCCTGGTCAATATGCGCCCTTGGGCATCCAGCTTTTCAAAGAGCGGCGTGCCGGGATATGGCGTCAGGATATTGAATGTCGCGTTCTGAATACCCGTGTCTTCTAAGAAATCAAGAGTGTCTTTGAAGATCGCCGAAGTGTCGTTGTCAAAACCAAAAACAATTCCCGCTTGAACGGCGATCCCATGGGCATGGACGCGTTTGACGAGGCGGGCATAATCTTCCACTCGGTTGAACCCTTTACCTACCTCCTTCATACTCAATTGGGAGACCGACTCCAGGCCCAAGAACAACTGCTTGCACCCACTCCCGGCTGCCGCGTCCAGAAATTCGTCATCCTGGGCCGCATGGATCGTAGCCTGGCTGCTCCACCACTTGCGATAAGGCGCGATCGCACGAAACAACTCTTTTGCGTATTCCTTATCCGCAGCGATGTTGTCATCCCAAAATATGATTCGCTTTCCCTGGAAAGAGCCGTATTCCGCCGCAACTTCGGCAATGGGCCGCTTGCGCAACCCGTGCCGGTACATCACGACAATAGAGCAGAAATCGCACCGGTTCGGGCATCCCCTGGTAGCAAACAGGACCCCGCTCGTGAAATCCTTCCGATGGTATAGGTCTTTGCGTGCCCAAGGGAGGCCATCCAGAGACGTGGGGCCTGCCTGCCGGTACACGCGGCGATAGGTCCCCGTTACGAAACCGTTCAAGAACTCCTCCCAAAGGCCTTCGGCTTCTCCCACAAAGATCACGTCAGCATGTTGAGCGGCCTCCTCCGGTAGCAACGTCACATGCGGGCCGCCAAATACAACACACGCTCCCCGCGACCTGAATCGGGCCGCAAGACCATAGGCGTGAAAAGCACTAGGGGTGTGAAAAGTAATGCCAACGACATCAGGTTGATCCGTCCAGTCGATGTCTTCAGCCTCCTGATCGATGTGAGATACCTGCCAATCGGGAGGAACCCTGGCGGCCAGATACGGCATGGTAATCTGCTGGAGATTAAGGAACCGTGACCTTCGCGCTCTGCGAATCCCATCCGAAGATGCAGTAATCAGGAGGAGTTTCGGCATGGCATCCGAAATTCTCCAGCGAGATGTAGCCCGGTCGAGGCTACTGGGCAAAGATACGGAGCGGAACCACCACCGTCACATCGTCTGCCCGGGCCCGCCACCTGGCTCTCTGAGCGTGCTGCCGGGCTGATTCGTAGAACGCCACTAAAGTTGCGCAACAAGTCCTCACCAGTATGCGTAACATATCTCATATTCCAAAGCCGTATCGCATTCCGGCGGACCTTCGCCGGACACCCGCGGGGCGGATCGCCGGCCTTTCGAAGGTTGAGACGGCATGGGATTCGATAAATCCCCACACGTCCGCCAGCATCTGTTGCCCGATGCCGTGCAGCGCTATGGTTCCTTCGCGCTCGCCGGACCCTGCACGCTGCGCAACAAATGCAGCATCTGTTCTGACGCCGGTCCGGTGACGCGGGCAATCGCAGCGATGAGCCGCGTAGACTCGATCTTCCACACCGCCTCGATCGTCCTGTGGACATCGCTCATGTTCACCTGACTCCATCTTAATCGTCGTCAGGCGAACACGTTAACGATGCACATGCGCCGGCCGTCTGACCAGTGCGGCAGCGCCAGTTTGCTGCTGCCGTACCGCTCAGTTCTGTGCGGCCGCCAGACTATTCCGTTGCTCTCTTCGGGTCCGGCACGAAGAAAATCTCTCGCACCTCGATCGCTGAACGGCACGCTTTTGCGCCCTTGCGCGCCCACGCCACCGCCTCGTCCATATTGACGGTTTCCAGTATCCAAATACCGCCCACGTGCTCCTTGGCCTCCAGGTACGGCCCATCGGTGAGCAGCAGTCCGCCATTGGGCTGCGCCCGCAGTGTGCGGGCCGGACCCAGGCCGCAGGCGAACTTCCTGACACCAGCAGCGATCATTTCGCGATTGAGTGCGTGAATCTCCTCCACCATCTCTTCGCCCACGGTGGAGGGGTCGAAGTTGTCGGGGAGGTAACCGGAAACCAGATATTGCGGCATGTCGTCTCCTAAAATGGTCTTCAGCCGGGCTAATTGCCCCGCCTTCACTATAACGACGAACGGCGAGTCCGGAATTCTACGAATTGTCCAGAAAAGTTTAGTTCTTATGTTTGAGTGGTGGAGTTGCATTCCTCGCCGCCTGAGGCCGCTGTCGCGTTTTACTCACCCGCCACAGTTGGCCTGTTCCTGGCCTCCATGCCGCTACTAGATCATCGTTCTGTTATTACCTATACAATGATGACTTCGTCCATTTTGTACTTCCAACGAAACACC
>Ga0335081_10020676_pt1 | contig 10644 bp, 8 predicted proteins | sample Lox_Sample_35_FD_206713 | JGI IMG/M metagenome (GOLD analysis project Ga0335081, IMG submission 206713) | Soil microbial communities from Loxahatchee National Wildlife Refuge, Florida, United States - Lox_Sample_3.5 | ecosystem: Environmental > Terrestrial > Soil > Wetlands | place: USA: Florida... | reverse complement strand
CGGGAGGTGCATCGCCCGCGAGCTCGCAGCGAGCGGCGTGCCCGTCCTCACCGGGGTGGGCGTGCGCGCGGTCCACACCGCCGAGCGAGCGGTGGAGCTCTCCGACGGGCGCCGTCTCCCGGCCGAGCTGGTGCTGTTCTCGGTCGGGGTGCGCCCCGAGCTGGAGCTGGCCCGCAAGGCCGGCCTGGCCATCGGGCCCACCGGCGGGCTCCTCGTCGACGACCGCCTGCGCACCTCGGATCCCGACATCTACGCGGCCGGGGACATGGTGGAGGTCGTCCACCGCGTGTCCGGTCGCAAGGTGCGGGTCCCCCTCGCCGGTCCGGCCAACCGGCAGGGGCGCATCGCCGCCTCGAACGCGCTCGGCCTCGACCTGCGCTACCGCGGAGCGCTCGGGACGATGGTGGTGAAGGTCTTCGGCGCGACGGCGGCCATGACCGGCCTCTCCGAGAAGGCGGCGGGCGAGGCCGGCCTCGAGTTCGGGGCGGTGGTGGTCCACCGGGACGACCACGCGAGCTACTTCCCGGGGGCGCAGGAGCTCAGCCTGAAGCTCGTCTACCGCCGGCCGGACGGGAAGCTCCTCGGCGCACAGGCCTTCGGCCGGGCCGGCGTGGAGAAGCGCATCGACGTCCTCGCCACCGCCCTGCAGGCCGGCCTTTCGCTGGAGGATCTGGCGGAGCTCGACCTCGCCTACGCGCCGCCCTATTCCTCGGCCAACGACCCGATCAACCTGGCCGCTTTCGCCGGCCTGAACGACCTCTCGGGCTTCAGCCCCCTCGTCACCGCGAGCGCCCTCAAGCGCGAGCTCGCCGGCGCCGACCGGCCGATCATCCTCGACGTGCGCCTGCCCGCGGTTTTCGAGCAGTCGCACCTGCGGGGGGCGCTGAACATCCCGGTGGATGCCCTGCGACAGCGGTACGGGGAGCTCCCGCGCGACCGGCGCATCGTGGTCCATTGCCGGGTCGGGTGGAATGCGCACATCGCCTCGCGCATGCTGCAGGGCCTCGGGTTCAGCCGCGTGGCGTACCTGACCGGCGGCTTCTTGAGCCTGCTCGCCGAGGGCGGATTCGACCTCGCCTCGTCCTAGAAGGCGCGAGGGCGGCCCCCGAAGGCCGTTCGAAGGCCCCGGTGAAGGTCCGGCCGGCGACGGGGCCGCGGGCGCTGGTCGGGCGGGACCGGCGCTCCGCGCGAGGTTCCGCGCCCGGACGAGGCGACCTACTATGGCCTAGACGCCGACGCCTCCGGCGACATCGGCGAGGCGGCCGGCCTCGGCGACGCGATCCGCGGGTGGGAACCCGCCCTTCGGCCCTGGCAGACAGCGATGCGACCTATCGCGATGGTGGCCTTCGGAGGGAACGCCATCCTCAGCGCCGGGGACGACGGCTCGTTTCACACCCGGAGAAGGCCAAGGGGACCTGCCGGGAGATGCTGGCCATCCTGCACCGGGGCTTCGAGCTCGTGCTGGTGCACGGGAACGGGCCGCAGGTGGGCAACCTCCTCCTGCAGTTCGAGAAGGCGCGCGACACCATCCCGGTGCCGCCGCTCGACGTGGCGGTGGCGACCTCGCAAGGCCTGCTCGGGCACATGCTCGAGATCGCGATGAGGATGGTGCTGGAGGAGGACAAGATGGAGCGCGAGGTGGCCACCGTGCTCACCCAGGTGGTGGTCGATCCGGCCGACCCGGCCTACAAGTGCCCGACCAAGCCCATCGGCCCCTTCTACTCGCGCGAGGCGGCCGAGCGGTTCAGGCGCGAGGAGGGTGGTCGATCGTGGAGGACGCTGGCCGCGGCCACCGGCGGGTGGTCTGCTCCCCGAAGCCCCTCAAGGTGTTGCCGCTCCACACCATCAAGCACCTCCTGCAGAGACGGTGGTCATCGCCTGCGGGGGCGGGGGCCTCCCGGTCAACTACGGGACGCGGGCGGTGGTGGGGATCGAGGGGGTGATCGACAAGGACGCCACCGCCGCGCTGCTCGCCTACAACCTGGGTGCCGAGCTGTTCATCATCCTCACCGGGGTGGACAAGGTGTGCCTGGACTTCGGCAAGCCCACCGAGCGCCCCATCGACGTCCTGAGCGCCGGCGAGGCCCGCCGCTACCTCCCCGAGGGGCAGTTCCCACCGGGGAGCATGGGGCCCAAGATCGAGGGGGCGGTGGAGTACGTCGAGAAGGGCGGCAAGGAGGCCCACATCGCGCACGAGCGCCACGTGGTGAAGGCCATGCGCGACGGCCTGTGCACCCGCATCGTCCCTTGAGCCCGAGCGAGTCCGTCGCCGCGAGGCGCCCGGCGCCCGCAGGCGCCTCAGGACTCCACGAAGCGGCGCAGGGCCTCGCGCACCGCCTGCTCGACGCGGGGGGGGACCTGCTCGCCCGACCGGCTGCAGAGGGACAGGCTCGCCCGGAGCGAGTCGCAGCGGGCGCGGCAGGCGGCGCAGCCCTCGAGGTGCTTCTCGAGCGACGCGCACACCTCGCCGCTGATCTCGCCCTCGAGGTGCCTCGAGAAGAGGTCCACCACGTCCGGGCAGGAGCCGTCGGGTCGCGCCCCCGCCGGCTCCGGCACCCCCAGCCAGGGCGCGATCTCTTGGCGGACGGACACCCGCGCGCGGTGGAGGCGGCTCTTCACGGCCTCGACGCTGAGGCCCAGGATCTCCCCCACCTCGGCAGCCGGCAGGCCCTCGACGTCGCGCAGGACGAGCACCTCGCGGTAGGCGGGCTCGAGGGAGGCGATGGCGCGCTTCAGGGCCAGGCGCAGCTGCTCCCCGGCGGCGGCCTCCTCCGGCCCGCGCCGCGTGTCCGGCACCTGCCGCGCGGCCGCGGCGTGGGCGTCGAGCGACTCGACCTCGGACGGGGCGAACTTGCTCGTGCGGTGCCTCTTCACGCAGAAGCTGCGGGCGATGGTGTAGAGCCAGGTCGAGAGCGAGGAGGCGCCCCGGAACTCGCGGATGCTGCGGGCCGCGGCGATGAGGGTCTCCTGCAGGACGTCCTTCGCGTCCTCCTCCTCGCCGCACATCTTCATCCCGAAGCGGAACACGCTGCGCTGGTGGCGGGTGAGGAGCTCCTCGAGCGCATCCCGGTCGCCCGAGCGGGCCGCACTCAAGAGTTCCTCGTCGCTCGCGGGCATGGGCGATACCTACCGCGGAGGCGAGCTTCCCACAACCCGGACGCCCGGCGGCCGCGGAGCGCCCGGGCCAAAGCCCGCGCGGCCGGGCGCTCAGCGCGCGGCGGACCGCACGCCGGCCGCCCTCAGGATCTCCTCGAGCGGGCAGAAGCGGGTGATCCCGCTCTGCAGGAGGTTCGCGCCCACGAAGGCGGTGAAGGCGAGGAACCAGCGCGAGACGAAGAGAGGGCTCCCCTCGACGCCGAAGGCGAGGGAGACGAGCACGAAGAGGCCAGCGAAGATCCGGACGTACCGTTCCGTGGTCATGGCGCGTGAGAGCCCGGCCCGGGGAGGGAGGTTCAGGGCCGAGGCGCGCCTCGCTGTCGGCCCCGATGCGCCGCCCCGCCCGAGGCCCCGCGGCTTCAGGGGGGGAGGGTGGCGAAGAAGCCGGCCAGGGCCGCGTTGAAGGCGGCGGGCGCCTCCAGGTTCGGCAGGTGCCCGGCTCCGGGGACCCGGATGAGCCGAGCTCCCCTCACGGTCCGTTGAATGCGCTGGAGCTCGCCGAAGGGCGTCACCTGGTCCTCCTCGCCGAACACCGCCAGCGTCGGGCACTCCAGGCGTGCGAGGGTGGGCACCGAGTCCACTCGCAGCGCCATCCCGCGCTGGGCCGCCGCCACCGCGGCCGGCGAGCTCTCCGCGATGATGCCCCGCACGCGGGCCTCCACCGCCGGGAGAGGGTGGGGGCGGAGGAGCTTGGGCGCGAAGTCGTCGGCCACCCAGCCGAGGCCCTTCTCGAGGGCGTTCCGCGCGAACGCTTCGCGGCCGGCCTTCTGCTCGAGCGTGTCGGCCGGCGCCTTGGTGTCGCACAGGGCGAGGCCGCGGAAGAGGCGGGGCGCCCGGCGGTACAGCTCGAAGGCCACGTAGCCCCCCATGGAGAGGCCGGCCACCGCCGCGCGCGCGACCCCGAGCTGCCCGAGGAGTCCGAGCACGTCCTCTGCCACGAGGTCCATGGTGGTCGCGTCCTTGAGCCCGAGGGACCCTCCGAAGCCCCGGTAGTCGGGCGCGAGGACCCGGAACCTGGGGGCCAAGGCCTTGAGCTGGGGCTCCCACATCCCGGAGTGCAGCGGGAAGGCGTGCAGGAGGAGCACGGCCTCGTTCCCCGAGCCCGACTCGCGGTAGTGGAGGGTGGTGTCGGTGACGTGGCGCGTAGGCATGGTCGCAAACGATGCGGAGGAACCGCGCCCCGTTCTGCGCCCCGGTTGGGTGCTCGGAATAGCCGAGCCAAATCCGGGGTAAGGGAAGGGCTGCCGGCGGAGGGCGCCCGCGGTTAGAAGAAGCTGTGCCGCCGCCGCGAGCCCGCGCGTCGGGTGCCCCGGGCGGAGCGGCCCGAGAGCAGGGCGTGACGGGCGCCGGAGGTTCATGGAAATGTCAGCGGGGACGCTCATCGCCGCCTCGGCCGGCGGGGTCGTGGAGGGCTCTGCGACCGCCCGCCCGGCCCCGGACGGCCGGCCGGGGGGTATCCACTACTTCGCGAGGTTCGGGGTGACCGAGGCGCTCATCGCCGAGGCCCTCGCCGCCGCGCTCTCGCGGGGAGGCGACAGCGCCGACGTGTACTTCCAGCACCGCGTCACGAACGACCTGGCGCTCGAGGACGGCGCGGTGAACCGCGCCTACGCGGCGGTCGAGCTCGGGGTGGGGGTGCGGGTGGTGAAGGGCGACCAGACCGGTTACGGCTACACCGAGGACCTCTCCCCGTCGGCCCTGCGGGCCTGCGCCCAGACCGCGGCCGCCATCGCCGACGGCCCCTCGCGCGCCGCGCCCGAGCGCTTCCACCTGGCCGTCCGGCTGCCCCAGCGCTACCCGCTCACCCTGCGCTGGGACGAGATCGGGTCCGAGCGGAAGCTGCCCCTGCTCGACGGGCTCAACGCGCGGGCCTTCGCGGCCGACCCCAGGGTGCGCAAGGTGAACGTCCACCTGCGCGACGAGGCGGGGGCGGTCCTCATCGCCGACAGCGAGGGCCGCTTGGTCGAGGACGAGCAGCCCATGACGCTGCTCGCCCTCTCCTGCGTCGCCGAGGCCGGCGGGCGGCGCGAGCAGGGCGGCTACAACGTGGCGGGCCGGGCCGGCTTCGAGTTCTACGGCCCCGAGCGGCTCGATCGGGTGGTGCGCGAGGCGGTGGCGCGGACCACGGTGCTCTTCGAGGCGGTCGCCCCCCCGGCCGGCGAGATGCCGGTGGTGCTGGCCGCCGGCTCCTCGGGCATCCTCCTCCACGAGGCCATCGGCCACGGCATGGAGGCGGACTTCAACCGCAAGGGCGTCTCCATCTACGCCGACAAGGTGGGCAAGCCCGTGGCCCGGCCGTTCGTGAACATCGTCGACGACGCCACCAACGTCGGCGCGCGCGGCGCCATCAACGTCGACGACGAGGGCAACGAGGCCGGCTGCACGCACCTCGTCGAGAACGGCGTCCTCGCCACCTACCTCCACGACGCCATCAGCGCCCGCCACTACCGGGTGACCCCCACCGGCAACGGGCGGCGGCAGGGCTACGCCTTCCCGCCCATGCCCCGCATGCGCTCCACCTACATGCTGCCCGGGCCGCACCGGCGGGAGGAGATCATCCGCAGCGTCAAGAAGGGCATCTACTGCCAGAACTTCACCAACGGTCAGGTCAACATCGGCGCCGGCGACTTCACCTTCTACGTGAAGAACGGCTACCTCATCGAGGACGGCCGGCTCACCCGGCCCATCAAGGACGTGAACATCATCGGCAACGGTCCGCGGGTCCTGGAGAAGGTGGACATGGTCTCGGACGACCTCGAGATCGACGAGGGCGGATGGACCTGCGGCAAGGACGGGCAGAACGTGCCGGTCTCGCAGGGCCTGCCCACCGTCCGCGTCTCCTCCATCACCGTGGGCGGGCGCGGGGCGTGAGGAGAGCGTGACCATGGACCCGGCCGAGACCATGCTGGAGACGGCCCGGGCGGCGGTGCGCCTGGCCGAGCGCAAGGGAGCCCGCGAGGCGGCGGCCGGGGCCTACCGCGTGCGCAACGTCGAGGTGCAGTGGCGCGACGGCCGGCTGGAGCGGGTGAGCGAGGCCACCACGCGCGGGCTCGGCCTCGAGCTGTACGTGGACGGCCGCTATGCCTCGGTCTCCACCTCCGATCTGCGCCCCGAGGCGGTGGACCGCTTCGTCGAGGGCACCGTGAGGCTCACCCGCACCCTGGCGGTCGACCCCTACCGCGCCCTCCCCGACCCCGCGCTCTACGCCCCCCAGGCCCGGGTGGACCTCGACCTCGAGGACCGGCACTACCAGGAGAACACCCCGGAGGCCCGGCGCGCCGTGGCCGAGGGGCTCGAGAGCGCGGCGCGGGCCGCGCCCGGGGCCGAGGCCATCCTGTCGGTCACCACCAGTGTGGGCGATACGTTCGCCGAGACCTTCCGCGTCCACTCGAACGGCTTCGAGGGGTCGCGGCGGGTCACCGACTTCTGGGTCAGCGCCCAGGTCTCGGTGCAGGACCCCGACGGGCGCAGGCCCGAGGACTGGGCGGCGGCGGCGGCGCGCCACCGCTCCGAGCTCCCCGCGCTGTCCGATGTGGGTGGCGAGGCGGCTCGGCGGGCGCTCTCGCGCGTCGGCTCGCGCAAGGGCGACTCGGCGCTGCTCACCATGGCGGTCGAGAACCGCGCCGCCGGGCGCCTCCTCGGCTCCCTCCTCGCCGCCCTGGGCGCCTCGGCGCTGCAGCAGAAGCGCAGCTTCCTCGAGGGCCAGCTGGGGCGCAAGGTGGCGAGCCGCCTCCTGGACCTCAAGGACGATCCCCTCCTTCCCCGCGGCCTCGGCTCGCGCCTCTACGACGGCGAGGGGCTGGCGGCGAGGCCCTTCAAGGTCTTCGAGGAGGGGACCCTGGCGAGCTACTACGTCGACACCTACTACGGCAAGAAGCTCGGGATGGCGCCCACCACCCGCGGGCCCTCCAACCTCACCCTGAAGCTCGGCGCGAAGGACCGCGCCGGGCTGCTCGCCGACCTCGGGGAGGGCATCCTCGTCACCGGCTTCCTGGGCGGGAACTCCAACTCCACCACCGGCGACTTCTCGCTCGGGGTGCAGGGGTTCCGGGTGCGGGAGGGCCGCCTCGGCGAGCCCATCGGCGAGATGAACGTCTCCGGTCGCCACCAGGAGCTGTGGCCGCGCCTGAGCGCGGTGGGAAACGACCCCTACCGCTACTCGGCCCTGCGCGCGCCCACCCTGGTGTTCGAGCGGGTGCAGTTCGCCGGCCTCTGAGCTGAGCGGCGCGCCCTCTAGCTGGGGCTCTCGTCCTCGGCGGTGCGCTCGCTGGGTGGCGCGGGGGCCGAGAAGAAGTGCAGGGTGAGGACCCCCGGCGGACGCGGACCGCCCGCGCCCTGCGCCCTGGTGCCGGCCTCGCAGGCGGCGAGGGCGGCGACGAACCAGTCGCTCGCCGCCGGGCTGGCGTTCACCGCCTCGCAGGCGGCGACGATGACCTCGAGGAGCAGGGCCCATTCCCGGGCGAGCTCGTCGGGCGCGCCCTTGCCGGGCCAGCGCAGCACGCCCGAGAGGCCGCTCCAGACCGCCTCCGGCGCGGCGCCCTCGCCGGCCAGCCGGCCGGCGCGGTCGAGGAACTCGCCCACCAGGCCGTCGATGAGGCCGGGGAACACCTCCGGCCGGGCGCTCGCCCTGGCCATGCGCCAGATGCGGGTGAGCTCGTCGCGCTGCTGGCGGAGGAAGAGGCCGACCTTCTCCGGATCGAGCCGGCTCACGGCCTGCCTCCCTCGCCCGCGCGCCTCACCGTTCGTCCCCGAGGAGCCAGCCGAGGGCGAGGGCGGCCTCCCGCTCGAGCCCGGCCAGGTCCTCCGTGCACAGGTGCGTCGCCCCCGGGAGGACCGTGACCCGGCGCGGAGCGGCCGCGTCGGCGAACAGCGCGCGGACGCCGGCCGGCGACCCGAACTCGTCGTGCTCGGCCTGGACCACCGCCACCTTGCGCGGGCACCCCGCCGCCCGCGCCGCCGCGCCCTCGCGCAGCGCGAGCGGCAGGCCGGCGCACAGGATGCCCTGGACCAGGGGATCGGCGCACCCGGCCTCGAGGGCCATCCAGGCGCCGAAGGAGAAGCCGCAGGCGTAGAGGGGGAGGCCGGGGTGGCGCTCCGCGAGGAACTCGAGCGCGGTCCGGGCGTCCAGGACCTCGCCGCGTCCCTGGTCGTGCGCCCCGGCGCTCCTCCCGACCCCGCGGAAGTTGAAGCGCAAGGAGGCCCCCCCTCGCGCCCGCACCGCCCGCGCCAGCCGGTAGGTGGCGTGGTTGTGCATGGTCCCGCCGTGGAGCGGGTGCGGGTGGCAGACCACCGCTGCGAAGCGCGGGTCGGAGGGCGGCTCGTAGAGCGCCTCCAGCCTCCCCGCCGGTCCTGACAGGTCCACCTGCATGGAGTTCTCGCCTCGACGGCCCTCGGGCGCAAGGACCGTGGGCCCAAGCCTAGAGGCCCCGGCCGGTCCGCGCCATTCGGCGGCGGGGGTTGCGGGCGGGTCGACCCCGGGGAGGGACGGGGGGGTAGGGGCTTCCCGAGCCCCGGGGGACCGCGGCGCACCGCCCCGCCGCATGGCGGAAAGCGCCTCCCCGAGCGCCGAGCGAATGCGGATCTGGCGGGCGCTCATGGCCACCTCGATCGCCGAGAGGGCCACGTAGGCGAAGGCCACGAGCAGGTGGGCGTCGACCGGGGGGAGGCCGAGGCGGGAGAGGTCGACCGGGCCCCGGTAGAAGAACTGGACGAGGAAGAGCACCACCATCAAGTTGGCGTTCCAGCGGGTGAAGCGGAACTTGAGGAGGCAGGTCACCCCGTAGAGCGTGGTGGCGAAGGAGAGGAAGATCTCGATCCGGTGGACGGGGTCCATGGGGACCGGGCGCAGCGCGCCCGCCGAGAGCGCGTAGACGATGGGTATCATCGCCACGAGCGCCGTGAACTGGTTGACGGTCGAGCTCACCATGTTGAGGAGCGCCATGGGGGCGAGCCGGACCGAGCGCGCCCAGTAGATGGCGCTCACCTTCTCGGGAAACTCGGTCAGGAAGGGCGCCACCCACTGCACGAAGGCGAACTGCGAGACGCCCACCGAGACCGCCACCACCTCCATGGCCCGGAGGAAGGGGCTCGCCACCGCCCACATGACCACGCCGCCCAGGCCGAAGAGGGCCCAGAGGGCGAGGCGCCGCAGGTAGGGTGGCGGGAGCTCGGCGAGCAGCCTGGCGGGGGCGAGGAGCTCGTCCTTCCCCTCCTCCTCCTCGGCCGGCATGCGGCGCAGGAGCCACAGGTAGAGGGCGAAGCCGCCGCCCAGCACCCCGGCGTCGAGCAGGGTGAGCTTCCCCCGCGCCATCACCACCAGGTACCAGCTCGAGGCGAGCAAGAGGGCCACCACCTCGACCGCGTGCTCGGCGCGCAGCTCGAGGGCCTCGAGGGGCCGCCCGTACCTGTGGCGGTGCGAGAGGTCGGTGACGAGGAAGATGAGGGGCCAGCCGAAGCCGGTGAGCAGGCGGTTCGACCCGGAGGCGTTGGCGAAGACCAGGTCCAGGCGCCCGTTGCGGCCCGCCTGCCAGGCGATGACCGCCTCCACCATGAACTCGGGGACCACCTGGAGGAGGGCGATCACGGCCACCGCCAGCCCCTGCGAGATGGAGAACTGCGCGGCCTCGGCCCCCCAGGAGATGAGCAGGGCCGCCGCCACCACCGCCCCGAAGCAGGCCGCCGCCGCCACCCCCGGCCCGAGCGCGAGCTGCCGCACCGCCAACGCCGAGAGGGCGGCCACGAGCGCCAGGCCGAGGAGGAGGGCGGCCCCTCCCCGCGCGTTCCGGGGGTGCACGGTGCCGGAGTAACACGGCGGACGGGGCCTTACCACCGTCCGCCGCCATGGTAGGTTCTCGGTCGATGGCGGACGGGAGCCACCCCTTCACGCTCGCCGCCCTGGCGCTGGCGCTCCTCGTGGTGCGGGCGCTGGTCGGGGCCCTGGAGGCGGCCCTGGTGGCGGTGGGGGAGCCCCGGGCGCAGGCGCTCGGGGCCGAGGCCGGCGCCACCGCGCGGGGCCGGGCCCTGGCGGCCCTCTCCGGAGCTCGCGAGCGGACCGCCGGGCTGGTGCGGGTCGTCGACACGGTGGCCGCCCTCGGGGCCGGGGTGCTGGCCGCCGCGGTGGGGTTCGAGCTCGCCCCGGCGGCGCCGCTCTTGCCGGCCGCCCTGGCGCTCCTCGCCGCGGTCCTCGTCTCGCTCGTCCTCGGCGCGGCGGGCCGGGCGCTCGGGGCCCGCCACGGCGAGCCGGTGGCGCTCGCCCTGGCGCTCGCCGCCCGCGCGCTCGCCGCGCTCCTGAACCCGCTCGCCCGCGCGGTGGCCTTCCTCGCCAAGCCGCTCGCCGGCGGCCCTGGCCTGTTCGCCCTCCCCCCGCCCCCCCTGGAGGAGATGGAGCGGGCGCTCGCCGAGTACGCCCGCTCGGCCGGCACGCCCTCCGACCAGGCGACGAGCGAGCTCATCCAGGCGGTCTTCGAGTTCCGCGACAAGGTGGCCCGC
>Ga0335081_10020675_pt1 | contig 10644 bp, 11 predicted proteins | sample Lox_Sample_35_FD_206713 | JGI IMG/M metagenome (GOLD analysis project Ga0335081, IMG submission 206713) | Soil microbial communities from Loxahatchee National Wildlife Refuge, Florida, United States - Lox_Sample_3.5 | ecosystem: Environmental > Terrestrial > Soil > Wetlands | place: USA... | reverse complement strand
ATCTTTATCTGGCCCTGGCCGTCGGCGTGGTTCATATCCTGCTCGGCATCGGACTGGGGATCTTCACGGCCGTCAAACACGGGAATCGTCGGGAGATCTGGGTGAAATTCAGCAGCCTTGGGCTGATGGTGGGCTTTCTTCTGACGGCGACCGGGATCGTCGGGTTTCTTCCCAAGTCCGCCGTGACGGCGGGGCTGATATTGGCCTTGGCCAGCGTTGCGTTGATGATCATCCGCGGAGGTGCGGCGGCTGCGATGGAAATCCACAATCTGGTGAATATCCTGTCCTACCTCCGGTTGATGGGCATCGGCGTGGCTTCGGTGGCGCTGGCCTTTGCCGCCAACAAATTGGGGGGGCTGGTCGGAAACGTTGTGCTGGGAATCCTGATCGCAAGCATCCTCCACGCTCTGAATCTGATCTTCGGAATCATCTCGCCCACGATCCAGTCGCTGCGCTTGCATTACGTCGAATTTTTTGAGAACTTTTTCCAAGGCGGAGGTCTTGAGTACAAGCCCTTTAAAAAACTACACCATGAAAGGAGCGCGTGATTATGGAGATCGGACTCATTGCGATCGGGGCGGGGTTGGCGATCGGCTTGACGGCCCTCGCGACCGGTATGGCCCAGGCCCGAATCGGGGCGGCGGCGGTCGGGGCCATTCTCGAAAAACCGGAATCGTTTGGAACAGCGATCATCCTCCTGGTGATTCCGGAAACGCTCGTGATCTTCGGCTTTACCATCGCGATCCTGATTCTTTTCACCTTGAAGTGAGACGGCATGGGTTACGAAGAACTGATCGGGGATCTCCGGCGGGGAACCGAACTCAAGAAAGAGGGGGCGTTGACGGCGGCCCGGGAACAGGCCCGGCAAATCATCGAGGACGCGATGCGCCAATGCGATCGATTGGAACGGGAGTTTCAGGACTCGATCGCCCGGGATCTGGATCAGGAACGAACCCGGCTGTTGAATCGCGCGCGGCGGGAGGCCCGCCTTGAATGGGCCCGGGTCCGGTCGGATCTGATGCGGGAAGTTTTCGGCCGATTGGAAGAGAAACTCAAGGCCGTGGCATCCGAAAAAAGATATCCGATGGTATTGGAGAGACTGTTAAGTGAAACCCGGCCGGAATGGCCGGAAGGGGAGATCGTCATCCGGGCCGATTCCAAAACCCTCCCGTTGCTCAAGTCGTTGGTCGGAAACGGAGCTTTCCGTTTTGAGCCGATGGCGGGGACGGGAGAAGATCCGTACGGAGGGTTTGAGTTGTCCGACGGAGAGTACCGGGTCGTGATCCGGAACACATTGCGGTCCAGACTTCTCAAAGCCCGATCGGACTTGTTGGTTGAGGCGAATCGGGTCTTGTTTGAGAACGATCCGAGGGGTTGAAAGCCGATCATGTCCGATTTTAACTGCCTGGCCGCGCGTCTGGGTGCGATGCGATCCCGGTTGTTGACGCGAAGAGCCTATGAGGAATTGATCGTCCTTCCGGATTTCCCGGCGATCCTGGCCGCCCTGCTGAACGGCCCCTATGGGCCGGCCATCGAGGCGGCAGGGGAAGCGGAGGCGGATCCGGTCAAGATCGAGGAAGGGCTCCGACGGGATTTCAGCGCGACTCTCACCAAACTCCTTCGGATGTCCGGCGATGAACCCCGGGTCTGGGTGGAGATGCTGTTGGCGTATTGGGACCTCTATAACCTCAAGACGATTCTCAGGGGAAAACAGATCCTCCTGCCGCCGGAAGAGATCGTCCGTTCCCTGATCCCCACGGCCACCTACGATGAGCCCGCGCTCAGGGAGCTGGCCAAGCAGCCGTCGCTCCGGGCCGTCGTCGATCTCCTCCTGACCTGGCGGAGCCCGCATGCCGCGCCGTTGACGGAGGCCCTGCGGGATTACCATGAGGCGCGGGATCTCTATCTCTTGGAACTCGCGCTGGACCGATTCTATTTCCGGCAGCCCGGCCGGATCGACGCCGACGGATGGATCCTTGAATCGGAGCGTTCGACCCATCAAAAGTCCCTCCGTGCGTTCCTGGGCCACCTCGCGGACAAGACCAATCTCATGACGGCCTTGAAAATGGCCGATGAACGAGCCGTTTTTCTCGAAAGGGGAAGGTTTTTCCTCCCCGGCGGAACGAGTTTCCCGTACGGGGATTTCGTGAAAGTGCTCGAAGCCGGCGGTCTGGCCGAAGCCCTTCTGCGGGTCCGGGCGACGCGCTTCGGGCCGGTGTTGGCCGGGTTGGGCGAACCCCCCCCTGGGCTCGGAACGCTCGCGTGGGTCGAAAAACAACTGGAGCGCGCGACGCTTCGAACGGCGCACCGCATCCATCGGACGGATCCCCTGGGCGTCGGAGTCGTCATGGCTTTCCTTTGGGATAAAATCCACGAACTCATGAACCTCCGGATGATTGTCCGGGGCCGCCTGGTGAATCTTCCGGAGCCCACGCTTCTCGGCCTGCTGACGATGGAGGTTTGATGGACCGCATTGTGGCCGTTCTCGACCGGGACACCGCGTTGGGTTTTCGTCTGAGCGGGGTCGAGGTGAGAAAGGCCGATACCATGGAGGAGTTGCAAGAGCGGCTCGAAGAACTGTTGAGGGAAAAGAACGCACGGCTTGTGATCCTCGATGAGGAGATGGTTCGTCGGCTCCCGGAGAAATTGGAGCGGCGGCTCGAGCACAGCACCGAGCCGTTGTTTCTGCCGATTCCGACGGTCAAGATCTGGCGGGAAGCGGTGCCGCCGGAGGAGTACGCGGCCCGGCTGATCCGCAGGGCCATCGGCTACCAGATCCGGATCCGGAAATAGAGGCGGCATGGAGAGGGGCCTGCATGGATAAGAAGCGGGAGCGGCCGGCTTCAAACCGGGAACCGCTCAGAGGGGTCATCAGCCAAGTCTCGGGCCCCACGGTGGTGGCGGCGGGTATGATCGGGACCCGGATGTACAATCGCGTGATCGTGGGCGAAACCGGCCTTCTGGGCGAAGTGATCCGGTTGGAGGGCGATCGCGCCACGATCCAGGTGTACGAGGACACGACCGGGCTTTCGCTCGGGGAGGCGGTGATCGATGCGGGGGAACCGCTGCTGGCGGAGCTCGGCCCGGGCCTGCTCGGATCGATCTTCGACGGTGTGCAACGGCCGCTGGACGTGATCCGACAAGAGGAAGGGAACTTTATCGGCCGCGGCGTCGTCGTTCCCGCTCTCCCTCGCGCCAAACAGTGGCCGTTTGTCCCGACCGTGAAATCCGGCGAGTCCGTTTCCGGCGGGGACGTGATCGGCACCATTGCCGAGACGCCGCGAATCGAGCACCGCGTGTTGGTTCCGCCCGCCGTTTCCGGGAAGGTGACCGAGATCCATGAAGGCTCGTTCCGGGTGACGGACACGATCGCCGCGCTCGATAACGGAACGCCGCTGACGTTGATGCAGAACTGGCCCGTGCGCACCCCGCGTCCGTTCCGTGAACGTCTCTCTCCCACGCTGCCGTTCATCACCGGCCAGCGGATCTTCGATCTTCTGTTTCCCGTGGCGGCCGGCGGCACGGCGATCGTGCCGGGCGGCTTTGGAACCGGCAAGACGGTGGTCGAGCAGACCCTGGCCAAGCACGCGCAGGCCGACATCATTATATACGTGGGCTGCGGTGAGCGGGGCAATGAGATGACCGAAGTCCTGGCCGATTTCCCGGAGCTGACGGACCCGGTCTCGGGCCGCCCGCTGATGGAGCGGACCGTTTTGGTGATCAACACCTCCAACATGCCGGTGGCGGCCCGCGAGGCCTCGATCTACACCGGGATCACGATCGCCGAGTATTATCGCGACATGGGATATCGCGTCGCCCTCATGGCCGATTCCACTTCTCGATGGGCCGAGGCGCTGCGGGAGATTTCTTCGAGGCTGGAGGAGATGCCGGGGGAAGAGGGATACCCCACGTATCTGGCCACGCGGCTGGCCAATTTCTACGAGCGCGGGGGACGCGCGGCCTGTCTGGGATCGGGCGAGCGTCAGGGATCCATTACCGTGGTTTCGGCGATCTCCCCGCCCGGGGGCGATTTCTCCGAACCGGTGACGCAGTGTTCGATGCGCGTGGCCGGGACATTATGGGCCCTGGACTCCGACCTGGCCCACCGGCGGCATTTCCCGGCCATCGACTGGAAACGCAGCTACTCGCTTTACATGGATTCGTTGGAGGACTATTACCGGCGGTCGGTCGCGCCCGACTGGTCCGGCCTCCGTAAACGGATGATGGCGCTGTTGCAACAGGAAGAGGAACTCCAGGAGATCGTTCAACTGGTCGGCATCGACGCCCTGCAGGAGCCGCAACGGATCACGCTGGAACTCGGCCGCGTGCTTCGGGAGGATTTTCTCCGACAGCACGCGTTCTCGGAGACGGACGCTTCCTGTCCGATGGAAAAGCAGTACTGGATGCTCAAGGTGATCTTCGACTTTGAGCTTCTCTGTCAGGACCTCCAGAAAAAAGGCCGGCCGGTGGAGGAGATCTTCGGTCTTCCGATCCGGGAAGAGCTCGGACGGATGAAAGAGATCCCGGCGACCGGGTTCGTCGATCGGGCGAAGGAATTAATGGCTCGAATGGACCAGGAACGCAAGCGGGAAACCGGCTGATGGATTATCTGACCCGGGAATACGGCACCCTTCATTCCGTCAGCGGCCCGCTGCTGTTTGTGGAGAAGGTCCGCCGGGTCTCCGTCGGCGAGATGGTCGCGATCCTTTTGCCCGACGGCCGGGAACGCCGGGGTCAGGTGATCGAGATTTCGGACCGGCATGCCGTGATCCAGGTGCTGGAGGCCACCGCCGGCATCAGCACCACCGGCACGCGGCTCCGGTTCTCCGAGAACGTCGCCCGGATGGGACTTTCGCCGGACATTCTGGGCCGTCGTTTCAACGGGGTGGGCGAGCCGATCGACGGCCTGCCGGAGATTATTCCGGAGCGGTGGGTCGGAATCATCGGCAGTCCGATCAATCCCGTCGCGCGCGACAAGCCCGGGCATTTCATCCAGACCGGGCTCTCCACCGTCGACGGGCTGAACACGTTGGTGCGCGGGCAGAAACTGCCGATTTTCTCGGGATCCGGTCTGCCGGCGAAAGAAATCGCGGCCCAGATCCTCCGGCAGGCCAAGGTGATCGGCGAGGAGGCCGAGTTCGCCATCGTTTTCGCCGCGATGGGCATTACTTTCCGCGAAGCCTCGTTCTTCCTGGAGGAGTTTGAAAAGAGCGGGGTGTCGGAGCACACCGTCGTGTTTTTAAACCTGGCCGACGATCCCACGATCGAGAGGCTCCTGACGCCGCGATTCGCCCTGACCGCGGCCGAGTATCTCGCCTTCACCCGCAACCGTCATGTCCTGGTCATCCTCACGGACATCACCAATTACTGCGAGGCGCTCCGCGAGATCGCCACGGCGCGCGAGGAGATTCCGGGTCGCCGGGGGTATCCCGGGTATATGTATACGGATTTGGCCATGATCTACGAGCGGGCCGGACGGATCAAAGGACTTCCCGGCTCGGTGACGCAGCTGCCCATTTTGACGATGCCCGACGACGACATCACCCACCCGATTCCCGATCTCACGGGCTACATCACCGAAGGCCAGATCGTCCTGTCGCGGGATCTTCACCGAAAGGGGATTTATCCGCCGATCGACGTTCTGCCGAGCCTGTCGCGCCTGATGAATCTGGGGATCGGCGAGGGGAAAACCCGGGCGGACCACCGCGGCGTGGCGGACCAGCTGTACGCCTTCTACGCCCAGGGACGGGATCTCCGCCGTCTGGCCGCCATCGTCGGCGAAGAGGGCTTGACCGAATCGGACAAGCGGCTGCTTCAATTCGCCGAGCGGTTCGAGCGGGAATTCGTGAGCCAGGGCGGGGAGGAGCGCCGCCTGGAGCAGACCCTGGACCTGGGGTGGTCGCTTTTGGGCCTTCTTCCCAAGGAACGGCTCACGCGGATCAAGCCCGAGTTTGTCCAGCGCTTTTATAAAGGGTGACGGTTTCCGGTCATCCCGAAGCGGGGGTGTGAATGCAGAAAACCAGTCCGACGCGAATGAACCTCCTGATCCTGAAAGCCCGGGTGGGATCGACCCGGAAGGGGCTGGATCTTCTGCGCAGCAAGCGTGAGGCGCTGGTCCGCGAATTTTTCTCGGCGATGGACACCGTGGTCGCCTCGCGGGATCTTCTTCGGCGGATGATGGAGGGGGCCATGAACTCCCTGGCCGTGGCCCTCGGGCTGGACGGCCGGGCCGTCGTTGAATCGGCCGCCTTCGCGGCCCGGCGGGACATCCCGTTTGAGCTGGTCGAACGGAATGTTTGGGGCGTTACGTTTCCGGAAATCCAGTGCCGGAGCGTCGTCCGCTCCGCCGACGCGCGAGGGTACGCCGTGCCGAGCGTTTCCGGTTACACGAACACGGCGGCGCGCGATTTTGAAAAGGTGCTGGACCAGATTCTCAAGATCATTTCGGTCGAGATGCGACTGAAGAAGATCGGCGAAGAGATCAAGAAAACAACGCGCCGGATCAACGCCCTCACCGAGATCGTCCTGCCGGAATTGCGTTACCAGATCCGGACGATCCGCTTTGCCCTGGAGGAGCGGGAGCGGGAGGAGACTTTCCGGATGAAGCGGTTCAAGGAAAAACCATTGGTATACTAATTATAGTATTGACATTTTGTAAATGAGTGATATAGTTTTATTTTAGAGGTCGACCGGATTCTAAGTCGATGGAGGTTCTAGACTCGTTCAGCGTTACCATCAACAAGGAGGTTTCAATGCAACGGATCCTTCTCGGTTTGTTCGCCGGTCTTGCCTTCTTACTTACGATACCGCTTACGCCCAAACAGGCCCTCGCGATCCCGGCCTTTGCCCGGAAATACAATCTCCCCTGCAGCGTCTGCCATGTGCCGTCCTTTCCAAAATTGAGCGACTTCGGGAACCTGTTCCGTGACCGCGGTTATCAGCTTCTAGGCGAACAGGATCTGCCGACCTCGGAAGGCTTGACGAACGGGTACTGGCCGGTTGCGTTCCGGACCACGGTGGGTTATCAGTATTCCAGCCTCCACAAGACGGGCGACGGGACTCCGGGTGATCCGACGGCGAACATTTCCAGCGGGGGGTTCGGGTTCACCGGCCTGGATGTCCTGAGTTTCGGCACCCTGGCCCGGGATATCAGTTTCGGCGTCGTTTTTACTCCGGGCCTGGGAAGCGCCGGATTCGGCTCCGGGAGCAGCCTGGACGACAGCGATCTGGAATCGGCCTTCCTGAAGGTGGACAATCTCTTCCACAGTGATTATCTCTTGAACATGAGGGTGGGGAAGTACGAGCTGGACCTCCCGTTCAGCGAGAAACGCAGCCCGACGCTCAACACCCCGTTTGTGATGTACCATTATGTGGCCGGAACGCCCTATACGACGTTGTTGGCCAATCCCGGGCTTCTCCCGACCCAGGGCTATGCCGATCCCAACGATTTCGGCATCGGCGATAATCATCCGGGGTTGGAGCTGGCGGGAATCAAGGCCACTCCCGGCGACGGTTTTTTCCGGTATTCGTTAAACGCGCTTTCCAACAGCGATGTCAACGCCGATGCCACCGGCGGAGGTCATCGGCTCAATTTCTACGGGCACGTCACTCAATCCTTCGGCGGCTACGGGATTGTCTCCGGTCAACGGGTCGGGGTCTTCGGAGCGTACGGCAAGGCGCCCACGGCGCCGAATTCCGTCTGCGCGGCGTCGCCCTCCGGGCCGAGCGGTTGCGGGGCGATCGCGTCGGACGGCCAGGCGTTTTCCCGCATCGGAGGGGATGTCAGCGTGACCGCGTTAAATCAGCTGAATATCTTCGGGGCCTACATGCATGCGAACGACAACAAAGAGCTGTTTTCCTCGCAGGGAATCGCGGGGGCCCAGAACGCGGTCTGGAACGGAGGCTTCGCGGAACTGGATTACAATCCCGTTCAGATTCCCGCGTGGCTGTTCATCTACCGGTATGATATTGTCCGCAACAGCCGTCAGGGCGACCCCGCGTTTGCCAAGAGCTTTAACGACGTGAATTCACACACCGTCATGGCGCGGTACAACTTCAACATCTCGACGCGGGTCGACACCACCTTGCATGCCGAATACAACTATTTTCAGACGAAGAAGACGGACGCCGCGGGCGGCAATCAGGTCGGACAGACCGCGCTGCTCGCGTTTGACTTTGCCTTTTAGGGAAGGAACGACTTAGAAGGAAAGGACCCCGGCCCCGTAAGATCGTTTTACGGGGCTGGGTGTTTTAACGGGATTTCGGCCCCTTGCCTCGACCGGTTAAGAGCCAATCCACCGTGACCTTCCCGTGATTGGCGATGCGAACCAGAAGTTCCGGGTTGGGAATCCGGCCGTGTTCGTACCGGCTTACGTAATTTTGTTTGCGCACCCCGATGATCTTGGCGAAGTCGGTTTGATTCATTTTCCCGCGGATCGCGCGGATCCGCTGCCCCACGTGCGTCTTCGATACGCGCTTCATGTCATATCCCCCTTGCCGGTTGGAGTTTCGTAATTCCTTAACAGGATGAGATCAAAAATAGAAAGTTCAATATGGAGTATACCGCCGTATAGTCGTCAAAGTCAAGGTTGTTTATCCGCGCGAAGGGCTTCAATCACGCGCTCCATGTCGGGAGGAAGGGGGGCGGAGTACTCGACGTACTCCCGTCTTTGCGGATGAACAAATCCCAACCGTTCGGCATGGAGCATCTGACGGGCCGCGGTGGCCGCGGCCGGAATCGCCGACCGTCCCCCATAGACCCGGTCGCCCAGAACCGGGTGGCCGAGGGACGCGAAATGCACGCGGATCTGGTGGGTGCGCCCCGTCTGGGGACGGACTTCGACCCGCGTGGCGGTCTTGAAGCGTTCGAGGACGCGATACGCCGTCCGGGCCTCGCGGGGCCTGGAGGTCCGATGGGAAATCTTTTTCCGTTCCCATCGATCCCGACCGATGGCCAGGTCGATCATCCCTCCGTTCTTCGGCAGACGGCCCGCCACGACGGCCTGATACGTCCGTTCAATGGAATGGTCTTTAAACTGCCGGGAAAGCGACCGGTGGGCGGCGTCGGTCTTGGCCACGACGATGACGCCGGAGGTGTCTTTGTCAAGCCGATGGACCAGGCCCGGCCGTTGCCGGCCGCCGATCCCGGAAAGGTTTTTACAATGGGCCAAAAGGGCGTGGACGAGGGTCCCGGTGTAATGTCCCGGCGCGGGATGCATTACCAGGCCCGCCGGTTTGTTCAGCACCAGAAGACCGGCGTCTTCGTAAAGCACGTCCAGCGGGATCGGCTCGGCCGTTATTTCCAGGGGGACCGGGGTCGGCACGCGGCAGGTCACGCGGTCTCCCGGACGGACCTTATAATTGGGCTTGACCTCCCGGTCGTTCACGCGAATTTCGCCGTCCCGGACGAGTCGCTGAAGATAGGTGCGGGAGGCGTGCACCTGCTGCCGGATCAGATAATGGTCCAGCCGCTCGGAGGCGAACTTGGGGGCGACGATGATATCCCGAGAAACGATGCGGTCTGTTATAGGGGCTGGGTATCTACCTTCTTTAGACATGAACGGAGGGAGGGTGCTTCGACGATTTGGCCCGCTGTTCCTCCCGGATGAAGTACCAGATCAGGAGGGTGACGCCGACGCTGATGCAGGAATCGGCCACGTTGAAAGCCGGCCAGTGATACGAGCCGACATAAAAATCCAGGAAGTCGACCACCTCGCCGAATCGGATCCGATCGATCAGGTTCCCTAGGGCGCCGCCCATGACCATGGCGACGGACAGTCGGCCCAGCCGGGCCTCTTTCGGGATCTTCGCGAAGAACGTCAATAGAAAAAGAACGGCCGCGACCGAGATCGTCACAAAGAAAGCCATCCGGAGCGCGTTGCCGTGATCGGCGAAAAGTCCGAAGGCCGCCCCGGCGTTGCGGATGTAGGTGAGGCTGAAAAGCCGATCGACGACCGGAATGGACTCGTGCAGTCGCATGGTTCGCTGGATCAGGGCCTTCGTGGTCTGATCCAGGATGAAAATCGTCCCGACCACGCCGGCCAGGAAGAGATACCGCCGCGGATCTTCCTTGACGGTCTTGAAGGCGGCCTTGAGCGCCATTTCAGCCAACCGCCTCCGCGCAGCGGGCGCAGAGCTGGGGTTGCCGGGGATTTTTACCGACGGTGTCGCGGTAGAACCAGCAGCGCGCGCATTTGGGATCGTCGGATCGCGCGACGGTTACGGCAAAAGACGGGAGGAGGCCGCTGACGAACGCCGCGTCGTTCGGGTTCCGGCTTTCGAAAGGTCTCACCTCCGCTTTCGACACGATGAAAACCGCGGCCAGTTGGGGTTCGTATTTCAATAAAAAGTCGTACAGGTCTCCCGACGCCCACAGCCGAACCCGAGCATCCTGGGACGCTCCGATCGCCTTCTCGTTTCGTTTGGCCTCCAGCGACTTGGCCACTTCTTCGCGGACGGCAAGGAGCTTTTCCCACCGGGCTTCCAGCGTTGCATCGACGGCGGCCTCTCTCACCGTGGGAAACGAGCCCAGGTGAACGCTGTCCTCGTCCCGAAGCCCGACCGCCGCGGCGGTCCCGCGGGGAATGTGATTCCAGATCTCTTCCGCCGTGAAGGAGAGGACCGGGGCCATGAGCCGGGTCAATA
>Ga0335081_10020674_pt1 | contig 10644 bp, 5 predicted proteins | sample Lox_Sample_35_FD_206713 | JGI IMG/M metagenome (GOLD analysis project Ga0335081, IMG submission 206713) | Soil microbial communities from Loxahatchee National Wildlife Refuge, Florida, United States - Lox_Sample_3.5 | ecosystem: Environmental > Terrestrial > Soil > Wetlands | place: USA: Florida... | reverse complement strand
GCACCGCCTCGTAGAAGACGCGATGGTGCTCGCGGTGGGCGTCGTAGCCTTGCGGAGGCGCGAATTTCTCAGGTTCGATTTTATCGGCCAGCTTCGCCTGAGGCGGATACTTCTGGCGGTAATGGCGCAGGAATTCTTCCTGCACAGCCTTGGAAAATGTGTCGATAGTGTAGCCGGGCTCGCGTTCCGGCGGAGCTTTTTCCAGCAGCAGGGAACTCATGCTGGTAGTGATCACCCCGCCGGTCCCCATGAAACGGAAACCGAATCGCTCTTCCGGCACACCGCTCTTCAGATTGACCCGCAATGAAAGTGTGAACGCGGGGTGCGACGGTTGTTCGGCATAGTCGAGCATGGCGAGCATGACGTCCGGGACATCGCGGCCATCGTTCCAGTAGCGCAGCCCTCCGGTTGCCAGGATCCGTTCCGGGCCGGCCGATCCGGTTACCAGGTGCAGGCCGCTCAGCAGGTGAACGAACAAATCGCCGGCCACGCCGGTGCCGTAATCCCGATAATTGCGCCATCGGAAAAGCCGGATGGCCTCAAACGGCCGTTTGGGAGCTCTGCCCAAAAAGCGGTCCCAATCTATGGTGGCAGGCGAGGCATCCGGCGGGATGGAATACAGCCAGGCGCCCAAGGCGGTGTTCCGGTCCAGCCAGGCTTCCACCATGGTCAGCCGCCCGATTGCGCCCGACTGCACAAGGTCCCGGGCCTTCTGGTAGACCAGCGATGTGACGTACTGGCTGCCCACCTGGAAGATGCGGCCGGTGCGTTGCTGGGCCGCGATTACTTCCTTTCCGTCGGCGACCGATTGCACCATCGGCTTCTCGCAGTAGACGTCTTTACCCGCATCCATGGCGGCGACGGAGAGAGCGGAATGCCAGTGATCCGGCGTGGCGATGATGACCGCATCGATGTCCTTGCGGCCGAGCACTTCGCGATAGTCCCTGGTGGTGAAAACGGCATCGCCATGCACTTCGCGGGCGCGCGTCAGCCGGCCGTCGTAAACATCGCAGACGGCCGCGAGTTCCACGCCGGGGACGGTCAAGGCGTACCGGGTGTCGCCCATGCCCATGCCGCCGAATCCAATGGTTGCGATGCGGATACGATTGTTGGGCGAAACGTTTTGGTCAGCGCCGGCGAGCCCGGCGGCGGCCAGAAGCGCCGGGCCGGTCTGGAGAAAGTGCCTTCGGGTGGGCATATTCCGTCATTCTATCGCCGCTCCGACCGGAAAACGCGCGGAGATTGTTTGAGCGTGAATCGACTTCAGAAGCCACGCCATGTTGCGGCCCAGGACTTTCATTGTCCGGATGCCTTCTTCGTCGGCTTCCACTTCGCCCGGCTCCCGTCCGATACCGATATTCCAGTAGGAAGAGCCGGGAATAATCATCTCCGTGATCAGGAAGAAGTGGTTGAGGGTGTCGAAGGCATGAATGGCGCCGGCCCTGCGCACTGCCACCACTCCGGCGCCGACTTTGCGGCGGAATATGCCGCCATTCGCGCCCGACACCATGCAGGCGCGATCGATGAGCGCCTTGATTTCCGGCGAGACATCGGTGACATATGTGGGAGAACCGAGTAGAATTCCGTCGGCGGCCGCCATCTTGTCGATGTAGACGTTGCCCATGTCGTTCGTCTGCGAGCAGCGCCGATCTTTTCTTGCCGAACACTTGCGGCAGGCCAGGCAACCGTGGATGGAAGTGCCGCTGAGTTCGACCATCTCGGTTTCGATGCCCTCGGCCTGCAACTCACCCATCACATAGCCGAGCAGGATGGCAGTGTTTCCGCCGCGCCGGGCGCTGCCGTTAAATGCGATGACTTTCATATAGAGTTCAAAATAAGATATTCAGTCCTTAGAATCCCTATTGTCGCGCAATTCGTATTCAGGTGTTGCTGAATCTGTGCGGCGTGCCGCGGCACTCCCTTGATTCGCAAAAGTTCCAAAACCCGCCTAGCGCTTATTATCTGGATTGCGGTGGGGCAGGATGGCGCGCTGTGGTTTACGGAAGAGAGCGGCGGGATCGGGCGCCTACCAATAGGGACCGCCTCTTCGCCGATGTGACAGACCGCGGGCAGTGCCCCTGCTTTTCAGCCTAGTAGATTCTGATTATTGACCCTGGCATCCTTCAACCATACAATCGCACTAACTTCTTGGAGGGATGTCTGGAATGCGAGGATCGAGTAAGAGGTTTTTTGCCTTCTTTTTCTTAGTTTCCGTCGTCTGCTTTTCTGCTACTTCCGCACATGGGCAGGGCTGCATAGTTGCGCGGTCGAGCTCGTTGGATATGGCTCCCGAAAGCCAGGGCGGCTATCTTCAGACGGGCGATTGGGAGCTGACCATCGGTTATCGCCACCAGTTCTCCTACAAGCATTTTGTCGGCGATGTGGAACAGACTTATCGCGTTCAGCAAGGGACCCAGGTCATGAATAAGATCAACCTGGAGGACATTAACCTGACCTATCAGGCAACTTCCCGTGTTAGCGTCACACTTACTGTGCCATTACTGTTCGCCAGCCGGCGGGCCAATAACTCGTACTACACCACCACGGCGGCGGGATTGGGAGACACCGCGGTGGTAGCGCAAAGCTGGCTCTGGAATCCGCGGCACGCAAGGCGAGGCAATATCAGTGTTGGCTTTGGCATGCAAGCGCCCACCGGCAAAGACAATGTGCAGAACAACGTTCTGACCTCGCCTACAGCCACCACACCCACGTTGGTGACCGATGACTACTCCATTCAACCTGGCAGCGGTGGGTGGGGCATGGTCTTCCAGTGGCAGGCATTCCGCGATATCGGCCATAACACGATTGCCTACACCAATGGAAACTATCTGGCGACACAGGGCGGCACTAACAATGTCTTGCGCGGCGCAAGCGCTTTGAACCAGCCGCTAACGGCCTACAATGCGATCCAGGATCAGTACTTACTTCAGGCGGGGGTAGCCCACCCAATCCACCAGATCAAAGGTCTCACCTTGACGTTCGGCCCGCGCATGGAAGGCGTGCCGGCCGTCAACCTCATAGGAAACGACCTGGGATTCCGTCGCCCCGGGTTCGCGATTTCCGCCGAGCCCGGTTTCGTTTATGCGCGCGGCGGCAGCATGATCGAGGCGAGCGTTGGAAAGGCCGTCTATCGCGACCGGACGCGCAGCGTTCCAGACAAGATGCTTGGTACGCACGGCGACGCCGCCTTCGCCGATTATGTCTGGCTCGTGAGCTACACTTACCGCATGCCCGCCAAAGGCCACACCGAGGTGAACTGATGCGGCTCTACCTGGTTTCGTCTACTACTTCCAGAGCGTTCAAGGAAGCGTAATTACGCACGGGAACGAGGGATACGCTGATCTTGCCCTGCGGGTCGGGCTCGAGTCCGTGTATCGGCAAGATCAAGGCACGATCGCTGCCATGAGCTTCCCTGAAGATATCGAAGCCGCGATGCACCACCACGCCGTTCGCCAGAATATCGAAGCTCCGGCTGCCGACACCGCCTCCCGCGAAGCTGCCGGGGCCGAACCATGACTCCAAAAAGTACAGAGTCACTCCGTAACGCCCGGCTGGGACGGGGATGACATATGACAGATTGCCATATCGCTCGCCATGGAGGAGTTCCGGATCGTCGATATTGGCAGCGGGGTTAGTGCGGATCGCCAGTTGGCCGCCGCGAGAGTACTGGTCGGCTGCCCACACACGGCCTTGCTTGTCGGTGAATGGGTGCTCACGGGATACCATGCGGATGGGCCGCAGCCGGCCGGGCGTACCCGGAGTGATTTCGATGGCGCTCAGAATGGCCGGATTGGTTTGCGGCTCGAATCTCAGATGCAACCTGCCATCGCTGGCCGGCGAGATATCCTTGAATGCGCGCACATCGGCCGCGCTTGCGCCCACATCCGAGATCACGTCAAATGGTTTCAAAATCGGTGCGCCATTCGCGTACACACTAAAAATGCGGCTGGTTTCGCCACCGCCCGCCACGTTGTATTCGCCATAGAGTGTCTCGGCGAAATACAACCGAAGCTCGTAGACTCCCAGCGGCAGAGGAATGTCATACGTGAACGCGCCTTCGCGCCGGGAGCGAAACAGGCGCTGGTCGCGCGTCGCGGCAATGCGCTGGCCGGCGGCTTCAAAGACGGAGCCCCCCTGAAAATAGCGGTCGCTCTGCCAGACCCGTCCGAACCGGTCGGTGTAAGTGCCGCTCTCGAGACCAACCAGGATTCGAATGTCCTGTCCCGGCAAGGCCGCAGTCCCAACCACTGGTGCCGCCGCCACCCGCAGATTCGCCGCAGGCGGTTTCCAGATCAGAAAACCGACCAGCACCAGCACGGCAACCGATAGAGCGACCCAGATGCCGGTTCGATTCTTATCGGGAGCCGCCAGCAGCAGGGGTTTGGGCCGATTCAACGAGATGGGATTCAGCAGGGGAGCTACCAGCCGCATCTCGCCCTCTTCCAACTTGGCTGCGACGGCGATTGCGGGCCGGGTCCCAGAACCGTTCGCCGGCGGCAGCACCACCGCGTCTTCGCTCAGGCTTTGCCGGCACGGGTCCTGGCGCACGAACTGCGGCGCGTACTGGCCTGACGGAATGTCAATTCTCACCAGGTGGGCGGCGCCGTCGGCTTCGTAATATTCGCGCAGGCGCTTCCGTAACCGGTGAGCCTCCACGCGAACGATCGAATCCCGCCTCTGGTCGAAGTCCGCAGGGCGGCCAAGCGCTTCGACGGCAATGTTGTATTCCTTTATCTGCTCGGCGGTGCCCTCAAAATATTTCTCGCAAACGTAGGTGAGTACGTTCGCCAAATTCGGGGCACGATGGAAAATACCCGACGCGAGTACCGAGTGAAGCTCGTTCCTCTCCTGCTCAAAATCGGCAGCTGTGTGCATCATTGTCAACCGAGACTTTTTTCGACCGAGACTTTGAAGCAGTATACACGTGGCAAATAGGGCATTCAAGTCCATTGGGGCCGTGGCGGGGCGGCTCAGGGGTCAGAAGGGGCTATTTTTTACAAGGCTGAAGCGATCTGGCACGGTTCCTGCAAGGCGATAGCGCTAAAGAAATTTACTCTTCGAAACGAATCGTCGTGCCGAAAACGGCGGACGTGCTTCCCTGCCGTCGGTGTTCGCGGCGCCTCAGGAATAGAATCCTATCACCAATCTGCATGGACGAGCACTCAGCCGGCATCTTCGGCGTTAACGAAGCCGTTAACGCATTTATTTCTGCGTTAACGCCAGACGGTTCCCGGCACCGATCTCAAAGTTCGCAATCTATAGTACTGACATTACTTTGGTCGGCAATTCGATCTTTTCGATGGTCAGCGCGGGCTTCCGGGGAAGACAACGTGGCGTTAACCAAATTGAAAATATTGGTGTTAACTACATGTTGCCTTGATTAGCCTTTTTTTGCACAGCTAGTGCATTTATACTAAGCCAATCACTCTAGAAAAGAGTTCCTGCAGTTCGTTCTAACAAGAAGCTGGGGGGCCGAAATGATTCGCGAGTCTTGCTTGATTCCAACGAAATCCACGAAGATCCTGGCCGTTCTGGCTGTTGCCGGCGTTATGGCAACGAGCCTTTCCGCCCAATCCATTTATTCTACATTGACCGGCGTTGTCTCTGATCCGGCGGGAGCGGTGGTACCGAATGCGAAGGTGACGCTGAAAAACGAACAGTCGGGCTCGCTGCGCGACACTGTGACCAACGCGGAAGGCTATTTCACGTTCGCTTCCGTCTCGGTAGGCAACTTCACGTATGAACTATCTGTCGAAGCGAAGGGCTTCAGCACGTACAAAGCCACGGGGATTGCCCTCAACGAAAGCGAGAAGCGCAACATTAATGCCGTGCTCCAGGTGGGTACGACGACGGAAACCGTAGAGGTGACTGATACCTCGACTTCGATCGTGCCGGTGGACTCCGGCGAAAAATCGGACACGCTGAGTACCAAAGAACTGCAGAACTTTGTCCAAGTCGGTAGCAACGCGGCTTCGTTCATCGGGATCATGCCGGGATTCGGCATCCAGAACGGCACGTCCAACCATGCGAATTTCAACGGCGGCACAATCGGTATCAATGCCAACGGCGATGCCGGAAGTCAGAGCCCGCTGAACAACGCTTACTCCTACAACGGATTGCCCGCCAACTCGCTGGACATCACGGCGGATGGCGCGCACACTTCGGACCCGGGCTGCAATTGCGATACTCCCGTTAATCCCAACCTCGACATGATCGCTGAATTGAAGGTGTTGACCTCGAACTTCAGTGCGGAAAACCAGAAAGGTCCCGCCGTGGTGAGTTCGGTGGCCAAGTCCGGCGGCCAGCAGTTTCACGGCTCCGGGTTCTTCTATGCCAGGAACTACGAACTGAACGCTAACGATGCCTTGTTCAACGCCAGCGGCCAAGGCCGCACGCAGAACAAGTACTACTATCCCGGCGGCACTATAGGTGGGCCGGTTCTGATCCCGGGCACGCGCTTCAACAAGAGCCGGAACAAGCTGTTCTTCTTCACCGGATTCGAGTACTTCTACCAGGTTTTGGACACCGGCCTGCTACGGGCGACCGTGCCCACGCCCGGCATGCTCACCGGCAACTTCTCCCCATCCGAGATTGCCAAAGAAGGTAACATCACCGCCGCCGGTGCCCCTCCAAGTCAGCTCAACGCTGCGGCACTGGCCAAATACCCGGGCGGGATCATTCCAAATTCGCAGCTTGACCCTAACATGGTCGCCCTGATGAAACTGTACCCGGCAGCCAACGCCGATCCGAATGTCACCGGTGGATACAACTACGTACAGGCAGAGAACTTCAACCAGAACAACACGCAGTGGATGTCGAGAGTGGACTACAGCATCAGCGACAACACCAAGCTGTTCGTACGCTACAATCTCCAACGCGAAACCCAATTGTTCCCGGTGGGCCTCTGGTGGCGCAATGGCGGCCAGGTTCCTTATCCCACACCCGTCGAGGGAAAGAACCGCTCCGATTCCGAGACAGCATCGTTGACTCATGTCTTCAGCCCGACCATGACGAACGAGGTTGTCTTCGCTTACACCTTCATCGGCTTCCCCAACGTGTTCGAAGATCCGACGAAGGTAGACCGCAGCAAGGTCGGGTACAACTACAAGGGCATATTCAAGAACGGCGTGGCGCAGATTCCCTCGTTCGGCCAGTTCGGAGGCGAAGCGGCGCTGGTCTTCAATCCTGGCGGTTTTGAAGCGGGCGGCCCTTCAGCCGGTTTGTACGCCAATAAGTACATGCCCAGCGTGAGCGATACCCTCACCAAGGTTTGGGGCACTCACACCATTAAGGCTGGCTTCTACTGGGAGTACATCCGGAATGCCCAACCGGCCAACAACAATACCAACGGCGAGCTGCAAGTCAGCGCGAGCGCTGCCATCTCGCTCGGCAACCCGTATGCCGACCTCGCCACAGGCACCCTCAGCGGCGGGTACAACGAAAGCTCCTTCAACCGCATCAATGATATCGCTTACAACACCTATGAAGGCTTCGTGCAGGATTCCTGGAAGGTCAGGAAGAACCTGACCTTGGAGTTTGGCGTGCGGCTGAGCCACTTCCAGCCATGGGCTGACCGCCTTGGGTTCGGCTACTCCATCTTCGACTACTCCCAGTACAAGTCGACCTGTTTGCCCACGGACTATTGCGGCTTCGAGTGGCACGCGCGCGATTCGAGTGTGCCTCTTGCCGGGTTCCCGACGCGGGCCATGTTCTATCAACCGCGGTTCGGTCTGGCTTGGGACGTCTTCGGTGAGGGCAAGACCGTCATCCGCGGTGGCTGGGGCCGCTTCTACTTCCACGCCGGCCAATTCACCAACGGCTTGGATGTGTCCGCCGGGGTCAAGACGATCAATCCGCCGACCACCAGTCCCACCGGCGTCCCGCTGATGGCGAGCCAACTCGATACCGGCAACTACTCACTCAGCGCATTGTCTCCGGCCGCTGTCGACAGTAAGGACGACAAGCAGCCGTATACGGACAGCTACAGCTTTACGATTTCACAGCGAACACCCTGGTCCGGCCTGCTTGAAGTCTCCTATGTGGGCAACTCGACCTCCGACATCCCCAATGCCGGCAACGGCGGCAGCATTGGCGCTAACAGCGATAACATCAACCTCGTGCCGATTGGCGCGATGCTCTCCAGCAAAAACGGCGGCGCCGATCCAAACTTGCTCGTTGCGGACAGCTTCCGTCCACTGTTGGGTTTCTCCGATCTGAACCTCACCACCAACAACCTATACTCCAATTACAACTCGCTGCAAGTGACCTGGGCTCGCACCAGGGGGCGTTACACCGTCAACTTGAACTACACGTATGGCAAGGCGATGGGAATCCTCGGAGCCTTTGACCAGTTCAATGTGGCCAATAACTACGCAGTGCTGGCGGCAAACCGTACCCACATCTTCAATGCGGCCTATTCGGTGGAACTGGGCACCTTCACTCACGGCAAAGTGGCGGGTGGATTCGTGAACGGGTGGCAACTCTCCGGCATTACACAGGTCCAAAGCGGCGCCAACCTCGCAGCTAACAGTGGTGAGAACTTCGGATTCAACCTGAACGGCTATAAGATTCCGGGCACCCAGTTCAATGTGAGCAACGTCTCTATCCTGGGGACGCCGGACATCCAGCTCAGCCCGATCTTGACGTGCAATCCGACGTCAAATCTCGGGCCGCACCAGTACATCAACCCGAGTTGCTTCGCCATTCCAACGACCCCCGGCACGAACGGGCCCACGACCTTGCCTGCGATCTATGGACCGGCCTTCTTCAATTCCAACCTGGCCCTGTTCAAGAATTTTCCGATCAAGGAGCAGATGAAGCTGGAATTCCGCTTCGAGGGCTACAACTTCCTGAACCACCCGCTGTGGTCGTTCAACGGCAACAACCTGTCCCTGGGTTTCGATGGAACTACCGGAAAGCTGAATACGCCGAACTTCGGCACGGTCACGACGAAACAGGGCAATCGCGTGGTTCAGCTGTCGGTGAAGTTCTACTTTTAACTTGCCTTTGCCGCAGGGGAAACCGAGACGGGGCGGGCGCCTCTCGCGAGCCGTCCGCTCTTTCCATGTAGAGGGGAGGTGCGCATCCGGGGCATCCGCTGCATCCGGGGTGGGACACATGACTTTCCTCAGCGGTTGATGATAAAATCTTCCTACCTCGGAGAGTGGTGGGTTTGTCGAAACGATTCCTGATCGGTGCAGTGTTTGGGGCGGCCGCATGGGCGCAGTGCGATTTCCAAACGGCACTTCGGCAGCACCAGGCGGGCGATCTGGAGGCAGCGGCAGCCGGATACGAAGCCTGTATCGCCGCCGACCCGCATCGGGTCGACGCCCGCTCCAACCTCGGTGTGGTGCTGGTGAAGCTCGGCCGCTATCAGGATGCCATCAAGGAATACAAAGCTGCGCTCGAATGGGCGCCGCCCGACGTCGCGCCCCGCCTCAATTTCAATTTAGGACTCGCATACTATAAGTCATCCCAGATTGCAGAGGCAGCCAGTGAGTTCGAGGCTCTGCATGCCGGGCAGCCGGCCGATCTCAATCTGGCCCTACTGCTGGCCGACTGCCGGCTCCGCCAGGGAGAGTATCAGAGGGCAATCGATGTGGCCGCCCCGCTTGAATCGGCCCACCTGGAAGATCCTGCGCTCAACTATGTCCTCGGGATGGCGTTGATCCGCGCGGGCCGCGTGGCGGAAGGGCAGATACGGGTAGATCGCATATTGCGGCGTGGCGAATCGGCGGAAGGGCACTTCCTGCTGGGTTCGGCCCTATTCAACGCGGGAGACTATCCCGCGGCCCTGAAGGAGTTGAAGGCGGCGGCAGCGTCGAAACCCGACTTGCCATCGTTGCAATCGTATTTAGGGCAGGCGTTGTTGTTTACTGGCGACGCCGAGGGCGCCGCGGCCGCATTCCGCAACGAGCTAGCCGCTGACCCGAACGACTTCGATGCCAATTTTTCCATGGCCTCCATTCTGGCGCGGCGCGGCCGGGTGGAAGAATCGCGGCGCTTGCTGGAACGGGCGGTGCAGGTTCGTCCCGCATCGGCGGAAGCCCGCGCGGCTTTGGCCTCAGGCTTCCATTTCGAGCAGCCCGCGGCGGCTGATCCGGGCGTTCCGGTCGGGGCCCCCGCGCCGCCCGTCGGGTCGCTCAGGTTTGCCGGCAGCGGCCGGCCCGTGGTCCTGGTGTTCGGAAGCTATACCTGCCCCAAGTTACGCACGTCCGCCGGCGAATTGAAGCGGATCGCCGGTTTGTATCACGACCGCGTAGATTTCCGCCTGGTCTACATCAGCGAAGCGCACAGCGGAGACGGTGCGGGTTCCGCGTGGCAGAGCACCATCAATGAGAAAGAGGGCATCAATCTGCCGGCGCCTCGCGATCTGGCTGAAAAGCAGAATCACGGCGCGCTCTGCCTGCGGAAGCTTACCCTGCCGTTCGCCCTCGAAGTGGACGGAATGGACGCCGCGGCCGAACGGGCATATCAGGCATGGCCCAGCCGCTTATATCTGGTGGGCCGCGACGGCAAAGTCGCTTACCAGACCCGGCTCGGCGAGTTGGACTTTCATGGAGACCTTCTGGAACAGGCGATCCGTGAGATGCTGACCGGGAGAGTGCCAGATGCGCGCCTGCCGTAAAGCCCTGGTCCGGTTCG
>Ga0335081_10020673_pt1 | contig 10645 bp, 8 predicted proteins | sample Lox_Sample_35_FD_206713 | JGI IMG/M metagenome (GOLD analysis project Ga0335081, IMG submission 206713) | Soil microbial communities from Loxahatchee National Wildlife Refuge, Florida, United States - Lox_Sample_3.5 | ecosystem: Environmental > Terrestrial > Soil > Wetlands | place: USA: Florida... | reverse complement strand
TGTCAGAGCTTGACCGATTCCTTTGAAAAAGCTGCGGAGTAAATCAGAGTTGCTCGGGCTGAACTGACGGACGTCGCTTCATGGCCCATGGCGACATTTTGCGCCGCCGCACGACAGCGCGCGCAAACGGGGAGAAGCGGACATGAGCCGGACGTGCCGTAGGATGGCGCGGGGTCGAAATTGACCCGAAGCAGAAGTGACAAGGCGCCCGCCGCCGACGCGGGCACAGCGCCTTGTTGCATACCGCGCGGATACGAACTAGTTCGTGGCTAGGGACGTGATCGTTCCACTAATGTTGTTGCCGTTATTCTTGAACTTGACGATGTTGTTGCCGGCAGGGGCGATTGTCGCTCCGACTTTGCCGCATCAATATGAACACAGCCGGCGATTGCAGGGCCGACGTTGTCTACCTACCATGTAGCACCGCGTTTCAAGGCAGAACATCGCAACCATGGGGGACTACAATGACAATGTCTGCTTTTCGCTGGGGTGCGCTCGCCGCATTCACCTTCACTCTATTCTGCGTCATGCCCGCGCAGGCTCAGAGTGTTTACTGGGTCAAATCCAACGGCGACGACGGCAATCCGTGCACATTCTCTCAACCGTGCGCGACGATCCAGGGTGCCTACAACGTCGCCCCCGCAGGTTCGGAAATCAGATGCGTCAATGCGGCCTCATATGACACCAACGCCTTTGCGATAGCGCATTCGATCACAATCGATTGTACAGAAGCTCCAGCGACCATCGCCGGTTTTTTGATCAACACGGGGGTAAACGCGGTCGTCGTGTTGCGCGGCCTCGACATCAATGCATTCAGGGAGGATGTCGGCGGCATCTTCCCGGTCGATTTTATCGGCGGTGGAACGCTGATATTGGATAAGGTGAAGGTCGCGGGCTGGCAGAACGCCGGCGGCGGCTTAGGGATCCGTCCGAGCCGAACTGCAACCGTGCTGGTGTCGAACAGCTTCATCGCCGATAACGGGTCGGGCGGCAACGTCCTGATCCGACCGACGGGGTCGGCTCCGCTCGCCGTGACGTTCAAGAACGACACCATCTCGAACAGCGTCTTCGGCATCAAGGCCGACGGCAGCGGCCAGGCGTCGGGTCAGGTCGATGTCGACGTCAATGACAGCGTCGCCGCGGGTAACGCGAATAATGGCTTCATCGCCGTCTCGAATGCCGGCCAGGCGCCGATCCACTTCAAGGTCACGCATTCCGTGGCCTTCAACAACGGTGCGTATGGTGTGGTCGCGACCGGCGCAGAGGCGTTCATGATCGTCGACAATTCCAGCTTGACCAAGAACGGCACCGGCTTGGCGCAGCTCAGCGACGCGACGGTCGCGACCTATGGCAATGTCGCCGTGAATTACAACACGACCCAGATCACCGGAACGATTACGCCGATCTCGCTGCACTGACCCATAGTCGCCGCACAGGCGCGGGCGCGCCGAACAACCGCTCCACAACTTTCCGCGGTTCGTTACAGCCCCGGCTTGCCTCGCCTTTTCCGGCTCCGAGTCAAACTGGAGGGGCAAAGAGATCGCCTACCGAGGCGGCCTTTGTTCTTCCGGGCTACTGGATCGGATCGGACAATTCTCCGATCAGCGTGCAATTGATGATTAAGGTGCTGCCGTTGACCTGCGTATCAATGTGGAGGATTGGGTACTGGATCGTGCCGCCCGAGGTCGTGTTGGTGAGTGCCGTATAAATCTCTCGACAAGGTGTAAGCTGATCCCCACAGGTGTTGTTAGTGTCGCTGCCGGTCCCCGACACCCAGGTAGCGACGTTTTGAGCACTTGCCGATGATGACGGCAGAACCAGAGCGACGAGCGCTCCACGAACGATGGACGCTATCGTGATCTTACGCATGATGGTTGCCCCTCGGTCGCGGTAATGGTGTTGCCGATGCAGCCACCCGCAGATGAGGGTAGCTGGAATGTGGCGACCACAGGGGCCGGTTTGGGGCAATGGAACTTCTGCTCCTGGCCCCTGGCGACCTGTTGCGGCGCCGCGTGACTTCTGTCGGTACGGCCGGTTTTGGCCCATCGCGACATTTTGCGCCGCCGCACGACAGCGCTCGCAGGCGGGGAGAAGCGGACATGAACCGGATGGACGAGCCCGCGCCCTAGCAGCTCATCAGTCGGATTTGTCTTTCTTGTCGGGCTTGGCTGACGCGGAGTCCGACTTCTTTTTGCCTTTGCCCTGCTTTGCCGACGAGGTCTTGGCCTGCTTGCTCTTGGCGTCTTTGCCTTCGCCGGCCTCCTTGGCGTCTTTGGCGTCTTTGCCCTTGGTGTCCTTGCTTTCCTTGGCGTGCTTGCTTTCCTTGGCGTCCTTGGCCTTCGGCGCGCCCGGTTTTTCCGCGGAAGCTTTATCGTCGGTCTTCGGCTTGGGCTTGCGCTCGACCTTGCCTTCGGTCTTCTCTTTCGAGCTCTTGGCGTCTTCCGGCTTCTTCTCCGATTTTTCCGACGTCTTTGTCTTCGTCTTCGTTTCGTCCGTCGACTTCTTCTCGCTCTCGACTCGGCCCTTGTCCTCGCCTTTCGCGGTGCGCTTGGATGCGCGTTTGCTAGACGGCGGCGCGCTGCCGACGCTTTGCAGGTAATCGGCAATCAGCGCCGCCGATTCTTTGCTCGCGGTGTAATGCTCGCGCAGAAAGCCCGTGAGGCCGGAAACGCCGCCCGGCTTGTTCAGGGTCTGGGCACTCTTGTGACAAATGGCGCAGTCGGCCGCATAGAGCTGGACGCCGGTCTTGCCTTGATCGAGATTTTCCTGCGCTCCGGCCGGCGCCGCCAAAGCGAGCGCCAAAGCCGCCATCGCCAGCCCCAGGCCGCGATCGAACAATGCCATTACCGTAAGCCTTTCAATGGTTTAAGTTATTTGCCCAGGACCTGTCCCGCCCCGGGCCCGTGTAGATAGCCTATTCTCGCGTCGTTGTGACCCCGTCTGCGTTTGCATCCATGCAGCGAATTTGTGGCATTGCTGGGCCGTTGGAACTTTGATTGAATACTTCCGTTAAACGTCAGTTCGTCCAGCGCGTTATTGGGTGGAGCAGCCAATTTCTGCGCAGGAATCTAGCGTGGCGCGGCCGATGGACCGGTTGCTGCACATTTTACTGAAGACGTTTATCCGGCGGGGCACATTCAAGGTTACGACCTCGCGCGGGACCGTCTTCACGTTCGGTGACGGGACCGGCGAGCCGGTCGCGATACGCTTTGCTTCGCGTGCCGCCGAATGGGGCATTCTGCTCGATCCCGAGCTCAAATTTGGCGAAGCCTATATGGACGGCAGCTTGGTGGTCGAGCAAGGCTCGATCGCCGAAGTGCTCGCCGTCGCCCTCGGGCAAAAGTCCGAATTGCCGCAATGGGCGCGCCCGCAATGGCTGCTGCGCTATCTTTACCGCCGTTTCCAGCAATTCAATCCGCGCAAGCGCGCCCGTCACAATGTCGCGCATCACTACGACCTCGACGGCCGGCTCTACTCGCTCTTCCTCGATGCCGACCGGCAATATAGCTGCGCCTACTTCGATAGCCCCGAGATCTCGCTCGACGACGCCCAACTCGCCAAAAAACGCCACCTTGCCGCCAAGCTTCTGCTCAACGGCCCGCGCGACCTGCGCGTGCTCGACATCGGCTGCGGCTGGGGCGGCTTGGGTCTTTATCTCGCCGAGGTTGCCGGCGCCGACGTGACCGGCGTCACGCTGTCGCAGGAGCAGCACGCGGTGGCAAATTCCCGCGCCGCCGAGAAAAACCTCGCCGAGCGCGCCCGCTTCAAGCTGCGGGACTACCGCGACGTTTCCGGAACCTTCGACCGCATCGTCTCGGTCGGCATGTTCGAACATGTCGGCGTCAACCACTACGAGACGTTCTTCCGCAAGAGCGCGGAATTGCTGGCCGAAGACGGCGTGATGGTCTTGCACTCGATCGGCCGCTCGGAAGGGCCCAACGTCACCAACCCCTGGATCGCGAAATATATCTTCCCGGGCGGATACATACCGTCGCTTTCGGAAGTGCTGCCGCATGTCGAAAAATCGGGCCTTTTGACCACCGACATCGAGATCCTGCGGCTGCATTACGCGGAGACGCTGAAGAACTGGCGCGAGCGCTTCCTCGCCCACCGCGAGGACGTCGAGCGCATTTACGACCAGCGTTTCGTGCGGATGTGGGAGTTCTATCTGGCGGCTTCGGAAATGTCGTTCCGCGAGCAGAACATGATGGTCTTCCAGATCCAGCTCACCAAGCGCCAGGGCGTCGTGCCGATGACGCGCGACTATATCGGGCGCGAAGAGCGCCGCCTGCGCGGCGCCGAAGGCGAGCGCCACCCGCCGCTGCGGCTTGCCGGCGAGTAGCGCAAAACGGCCGCGCGAAGGCGGCGGCCGTCAAGAAAAATCGTCGCTTCCCACCGCAGAATCGGGCGATGTGAGTCGCTGTGGATTGCGTGCGCAAGCGCTTGCTCCACAGTGCCGCCACAAACGTGCGTGCTATGCCACAATTCCCGGGTAAGCACTGACATTCATGGCACCGCTCGATTCGGCCCTACGCAAGCAGGTTGCAGAACCTGCGCAGAACTTCCGCTCCGCTCCGCACAATATCGAAGCGGAGCAGGCGCTGTTGGGCGCGATCCTGGTCAATAACGAGGCGTTTTACCGGGTCTCCGATTTCCTCAATCCCGAGCATTTCTTCGAACCCATTCACCAGAAAATCTACCAGCTTGCGCGCGATCTGATCCGTGCCGGCAAACTGGCGACCCCGGTCACGCTGAAAACCTTCATCGGCGCCGACACCGATATCGGCGGCATGACCGTCACCCAGTACCTCGCCCGTCTCGCCGCGGAAGCAACGACCATTATCAACGCCGAGGATTACGGCCACACCATTTACGATCTCGCCATCCGTCGCGCGCTGATCATCGTCGGCGAAGACATGGTTAACGTCGCCTATGACGCCCCGGTCGATTTCGCGCCGCAAAGTCAGATCGAGGACGCCGAGCGCAAGCTCTACGAGCTTGCCGAAAGCGGCCGCTACGACGGCGGCTTCCAGCGTTTCGCCCAGACGCTCACGACCGCGATCGACATGGCGGCGCACGCCTTCCAACGCGACGGCAAGCTGTCGGGCATCGCGACCGGGCTCGACGATCTCGACCGCATGATGGGTGGATTGCAGCCGTCGGACCTCATCATCCTCGCCGGCCGGCCCGGCATGGGCAAAAGCGCGCTGGCCACCAATATCGGCTTCAACGTCGCCCGCGCCTGGCGCGGGGAGGTCCGCCCGGACGGGCATACGATCACCGCCAATGGCGGCATCGTCGGCTATTTCTCGCTGGAAATGTCCGCCGAGCAGCTCGCCACCCGCATTCTCGCCGAGCAGACCGGCATTCCCTCGAACCAGATCCGCCGCGGCGGTATCTCGGAAGCGGAGTTCGAGCGCATCAAGGATCATTCGATCGAGCTGCAGAACCTTCCGTTTTTCGTCGACGAAACCGGCGGCCTGTCGGTGGCCCAACTCGCCGCCCGCGCGCGCCGGCTCAAACGCCAGCGCGGGCTCGATCTGCTCCTGATCGACTATCTCCAGCTCCTGCAAGGCTCGACCCGGCGCTCGCAGGACAATCGCGTGCAGGAAATCACCGAGATCACCACCAAGCTCAAGGCGCTGGCGAAAGAGCTCAACGTGCCGATCATGGCGCTGTCGCAACTCTCACGCCAAGTCGAAAGCCGCGACGACAAGCGGCCTCAGCTCTCGGACTTGCGTGAATCGGGTTCGATCGAACAAGACGCCGACGTGGTGCTGTTCGTGTTCCGCGACGAGTACTATCACCAGATGCGCAAGCCGCTCGAGACCAATCGCGAGAAATTCGCCGAATGGCTGGCGGAAGGCGAGAAGGTGCACGGCCGCGCCGAGGTCATCATCGGCAAGCAACGCCACGGACCGACCGGAACCGTCGAGCTGCAATTCGAAGGCTCGATCACCAAGTTCTCCAGCCTCGCCAAGAGCGACCACCTGCCGGCGCGGATCGACTAGGTCTTTGCCCCGCATGGACGGCTCGCATCGGGACGGCTAAACCCAAGTCCATGGCCGAAGCCGAACCTGCAGTTCACCAGGGCACGATCGTTCCGGACGTCGCGCGCGAGGAAAAAATCGCCACCGTCGGTCCGCCGGCGGCGCAGGCCGGCGGCATCCTGACGGTCGACTTAACCGCCATCGTCGCCAATTGGCGCGCGCTGGGCCGGCGCGCCATGCCGACCGAATGCGCCGCCGTCATCAAGGCCGACGGCTATGGCTGCGGCATCGAACAGGTCGCGGTCGCGCTCGCCCGCGCCGGCTGCAAGACCTTCTTCGTCGCCGATCTCGCCGAGGCTAAGCGCGTGCGCGCGGTGGCGGGCGAACCGGCCATTTATGTCCTCAACGGGCTGCTCGCGAATACGGCCGCCGTCTATGCCGACGTCCAGGCGCGGCCGGTGATCGGCAGCATGGTGGAGCTCGCGGAATGGGACGCATTCTGCGCGACCCATCAGTGGCGCGGGGGTGCGGCGCTGCATGTCGACACCGGCATGAACCGGCTCGGCATTTCGGTGACGGAAGCCGCAGCGCTCGCGCCGCGCATCCGCTCGGCGAACCATGGCATCACGCTGCTGATGAGCCACCTCGTGAGTGCGGAGCAGCCGGACAGTCCGCTCAACGCGCGTCAGATCGAAGCGTTCCGCGAGGTGCGCATTCTTTACCGCGGCATTCCCGCGTCGCTCGCCAATTCATCCGGCATTTTCCTCGGCGCCGCGGCGCATTGCGATTTGGTGCGTCCCGGGGTGGCCCTCTACGGCGTCAACCCGACGCCCGGGCAAAAGAATCCGATGCAGCCGGTGATCGAATTGCAGGGCCATGTCGTCCAGGTGCGCAGCGTGCCGCGTGGTGACACCGTCGGTTACAACGGCGCCTGGACGGCCAAGCGCACCTCGCGGATCGCGGTGGTGGCGGTCGGCTATGCCGACGGTTATCTGCGCGCCGCCAGCGCGTCCGATGCGAGGCCGGGCGGCAGCGCTGTTGTCGCCGGTCATCGCTGCCCACTGGCAGGGCGGGTGTCGATGGACCTCTTGGCGGTCGACGTCACCGACCTGCCCGACAGCGGCCCGCACCGCGGCGATCTGGTGACGCTGATCGGCGGCGAGATGACCGTCGACGCCGTCGCCGAAGCGGCCGGCACGATCGGTTATGAGGTGCTCACGAGCCTCGGGCGGCGCTACCACCGGGTTTATCGCGGCTGAGCGAAAAAGCCGCCCGAAATTACCATCTCTTAAACAATGTTCTTGTAATGTTCTCATGCCTGTTCTAGGCTGCAATTCCTTGTTCGGACGGCGATTCCATCGATGTCGAAGCGCAATCCCAGCTTTGTCTGCCAGAACTGCGGCGCCGCCTTCAGCCGCTGGCAGGGCAAATGCGAGACTTGCGGCGAATGGAATACGCTCTCGGCAGAAGGCGCCGAACGTCCCGCCGGCCCCGGACGCCGGCCCGGCAAGGGCCGTCTGTTTGCGCTCGAGCCGCTCAGCGGTGAGGCGCGTGAGGCGCCGCGCCTGCCCTGCGGCCTTGCCGAATTCGACCGCGTCACCGGCGGCGGTTTCGTGCGCGGCTCCGTGCTGCTGATGGCGGGCGATCCGGGCATCGGCAAATCGACCCTGCTGATCCAGGCCGCCGCATCGCTTGCCCGCGCCGGCCATCGCGCGGTCTATATCTCGGGCGAAGAGGCGGTGGCGCAAGTGCGTCTGCGCGCGGAGCGGCTTGGCTTGACCGCGGCGGCGGTCGAGCTTGCCGCAGAGACCTCCGTCGAGGACATCATCGCCACCATGTCCGAGGGCAAAACGCCGCGGCTGATCGTCATCGATTCGATCCAAACGATGTGGACGGATGCCGTCGAGTCGGCGCCCGGCACGGTCACCCAGGTGCGCGGCGCGGCGCAGGCGCTGATTCGCTACGCCAAGCGCTCGGGCGCCGCCATCATCCTGGTCGGCCACGTCACCAAGGACGGGCAGATTGCCGGCCCCCGCGTGGTCGAGCACATGGTCGATGCCGTGCTCTCCTTCGAAGGCGAAGGCTCGCATCAATTCCGCATCTTGCGGGCGGTGAAGAACCGCTTCGGCCCAACCGATGAGATCGGCGTCTTCGAGATGACGGGCGCCGGTCTGCGCGAGGTCGCCAATCCTTCCGAGCTCTTTCTGTCGGCGCGCGACCTCGGCTCGCCCGGCACCGCCGTGTTTGCCGGCATCGAAGGCACCAGGCCCCTCCTCGTCGAGATTCAAGCCCTGGTCGCGCCGACCTCGCTCGGCACGCCCAGGCGGGCTGTCGTCGGCTGGGACCCGAGCCGGCTGTCGATGCTGCTGGCGGTGCTGGAGGCGCATTGCGGCGTGCGGCTTGGCGGCCACGACGTCTATTTGAATGTCGCCGGCGGCCTGCGCATTCAGGAACCGGCGGCCGATCTGGCCGCGGCCGCCGCGCTGGTCTCCTCATTGGTCAACGCGCCGTTGCCGGCCGAGACGGTCTATTTCGGCGAGGTATCGCTGTCCGGCGCGGTGCGTCCAGTGGCGCACGCGGCGGCGCGGCTCAAGGAAGCCGCCAAGCTCGGCTTCGCCGGCGCCGTGGTTCCCGAAGCCGCCAAGGGCGAAGGCAGCGCCGGCCTGAAAGTCGCCGATATCGGCAGCTTGGCCAAGCTGGTCGCTGACATTGCCGCGCGCGGAAGCAAGCCCAAGCGCGCCTCGGCGGCCTAGGCGCGCGCCTTAGCCTGCATTTCGCGGGCGGGGAAATCCGCCGAGAAGCGGGGTGACGCGGCTGCCCTGCCCCGCTATACACATGGGCGCGCGCAGCGGGTCGGATTCCGCGTCTTCCGGCGATCCAGGCGGTTCGTAAAATCGCCATTAATTCAATTGGTTGGTTACTGATGACGATGTCGTCCGTACCTGCTAGATCGCCCGCGGAATCATCCACGCCGAGGAGCGCGGACGCGCCTGCCTTTGGCGTCATTGCGGAGCACGGTTAAGCGACCCGATGCCGATCACGTTGCTCGACATCATCCTTCTCGCGGTCATGCTGATCTCCGGCTTGCTCGCGATGATCCGCGGCTTCATGCGCGAGGTTCTGTCGATCGGCGCGTGGGGCGTCGCGGCGCTGGTGACGCTCTATGCGTACCCGCGCGTGTTGCCGATGGCGCAGGGCTATATCAGCAGCAACATGGCGGCGGCCGCCGCCACCGTCGGCGGTGTTTTCCTGGTCACGCTGCTGATCGTCTCAATCATCACCGTGCGGATTTCCGACATGGTGCTCGACAGCCGCGTCGGCGCACTTGACCGCACCTTGGGCTTCCTCTTCGGCCTCGGCCGCGGACTGCTCATCGTCGTTGTCGCTTATCTGTTCTTCGATTGGCTTGTGCCCGACCGCGGCCAGCCCGAATGGGTGCGCGACGCCAAGTCGAAAGTCGTACTGAAGAGTACGGGGGATTGGCTCAAGGGCATGTTGCCGGACGACCCCGAAAGCACCATCTTGAAGCGGTTGAAGCGGCAAAAGCCGGAAGACCAGGAGCCGCCGGATACCGGCCCTGACCAAAAGCCGGCGAACCAGCCAGGCAGCGGAACGCGATAGCGATGCAGGAACAGCCGAAAGACCTCGATCAGCCGGACGGCATCGATATCAATCCAGACGCCGATCGGCTCCGCGAGGAGTGCGGCGTGTTCGGCATTTTTGGCCATCCCGATGCCGCCGCCATTACCGCGCTCGGGCTGCACGCGCTCCAGCATCGCGGCCAGGAAGCCGCCGGCATCGTCAGTTTCGACGGCAAGCGTTTCCATTCGGAGCGTCGCCTCGGTCTCGTCAGCGACGCCTTTGCCAGACGCGACGTGATCGACCGCCTGCCGGGAAACATGAGCATCGGTCATGTGCGCTACTCGACGACCGGCGAGACCATCCTGCGCAACGTGCAGCCGCTGTTCGCCGAGCTCGAAGGCGGCGGCTTCGCCGTCGGTCACAACGGCAACCTGACCAACGGCATCGCGTTGCGCAAACAATTGGTGCACGACGGCGCTATGATGCAGTCGACCACCGATACCGAAGTGATCCTGCATCTGGTGGCGCGCGCCAGGCGTAACCGTTTCGTCGACCGCTTTATCGAGGGTCTGCGCCAACTCGAGGGCGCCTACGCCTTCGTCGGCCTCACCAACAAGAAGCTGGTCGGCGCGCGCGATCCGCTCGGCATCCGCCCCCTCGTCTACGGCACGCTCGACGGCTGCCCGATCCTTGCCTCGGAAACCTGCGCGCTGGACATCATCGGCGCCAAATATGTGCGCGACGTCGAGAACGGCGAGGTATTGGTGTTCGACGAGGACGGCGCGCAGTCGCACAAACCGTTTCCGCCGATGCCGGCGCGGCCGTGCATCTTCGAATACATCTATTTCTCCCGACCGGACTCGATCGTCGGCGGCCGCCACGTCTACGACGTGCGCAAAGCGATGGGCAACGAGCTCGCGCGCGAAGCCCCGGCGAATGTCGACGTGATCGTACCGGTGCCGGATTCCGGCGTGCCGGCCGCGCTCGGCTTCGCGCAAGCATGCGGCATTCCCTACGAACTCGGCATCATCCGCAATCACTATGTCGGCCGCACCTTCATCCAGCCGACGCAG
>Ga0335081_10020672_pt1 | contig 10645 bp, 8 predicted proteins | sample Lox_Sample_35_FD_206713 | JGI IMG/M metagenome (GOLD analysis project Ga0335081, IMG submission 206713) | Soil microbial communities from Loxahatchee National Wildlife Refuge, Florida, United States - Lox_Sample_3.5 | ecosystem: Environmental > Terrestrial > Soil > Wetlands | place: USA: Florida... | reverse complement strand
GCCGATATCGTCCCAGCGGATCGCGTTCTCGGAACGAAACTGCGGCAGCATTTCGGGCATCCGGCAAACCGGCCCGGAGATCGTGACCGGGAAGAACACCATGTAAAGCGCGAACTCGAAAAATGTGGGGTCGATCTGCTCACCCTGGTAGACATCGAAGAGATAGCTCATCGCCTGGAATGTCCAGAAGGAAATTCCCAGCGGGAGCGCGAGATGCGCGAAGTTCTGAAGCGACGACAACGGAGCGGCGAGCGCGATTTCCGGCAGGTACTTGAAACTGGCGAGCAGCGCGAGGTTGAACAGTATTCCGACAAACAGAATTGACCCCGACCGTTTGCGGCGCAGGCCCGCGCCGATGAAAAAATTCACCACGGTGGAAGTAAAAAGAACGGCAGCGAACCACGCTCCCCAGCTCAGATACACGGCATAGCTGGCGGCCAGGAGCACGCCTTGGCGCACGGTTCGCGAGCGGACTTTGGCAAAGACGGCAAGGCTCAGCAAAATTGCGAGCACATAAAAAAGAACGGTCAGCGGCATTCGCGAGTTATAGTACCCGGAACCCGGCGGGGCAGGACGTGACGGGGAACACATCTCATCTTTTTTTCGCCTTTTACAATGCCGGCAAGGTGACCGAATTGGGCACACTGATCGAGGCCCTGAACTACGCTCCCGCCGAGCGCCCGTTTGTCACGTTCTGGATCAATGAAGACGAGCAAGAGAGCGTGAGTTTTGGCGAATTCCGGCGGCGGGCGCGCATTCAGGCCGCAATGCTGTCGGCGCGCGGGTTGCGAGCCGGGGACCGCGTGATCATCATCATGCCGCAGGGGATCGTCGCTATGACGGTCTTTGCCGGGGCGATGATGCTCGGCGCTGCGCCCGCTTTTCTCGCATATCCAAACGATAGAGTTGAGGCCGCAAAGTACCGGTCAGGACTGGCGGGCGTCACGAAAAACCTGGCGGCCAGGGCAGTCGTGGTCGATGAGGAATTTCCGGAGGAGCTACTCGGGCATGTGGCGCTGGGAGAAAACACGCAGTTGCTGAGGTTGCCGGGAGTTGCCACAGGCAGTGAAGGGGCCGACTATCAGGAGCTAAAACCCACAGAAGCTGCGTCCTACCCAGGCGACAGCATTGCCTTCATCCAGCATTCGGCCGGCACCACGGGACTTCAGAAGGGTGTGGCCCTGAGGCACGCCGCCGTCCTGCGACAGCTTGCGCATCTGGCGCAGGCGCTGCGCATCGATTCGGCCAGCGACCGCATTTACAGCTGGCTGCCTCTCTATCATGACATGGGTCTAATCGCCTGCTTCATGCTGCCCATGGTGTGCCATGTTCCGGTCGTGATGCAGTCGCCGATCGAGTGGGTGATGCACCCGGAAACCATGTTGCAGGTCATCAGCGATCACCGGTGCACGCTGACATGGCTTCCCAATTTTGCCTTCCAGTTTGTGGCGCGCCGCCCGCGGCCGGAGCGGCTCAAGCGATACGATCTTTCTTCCATGCGTGCTTTCATCAATTGTTCCGAGCCAGTGCGGGCGAGCAGCATGCAGGAGTTTCAACACACGTTCGGCGATATCGGATTGAAAAGCGCCGCCCTGCATTCTTCCTATGCCATGGCGGAGAACGTTTTCGCCGTGACCCAGTCGGCCATCGAGCCATCGCCGAAGAATGAATCTTCAGGCCCGGCGCGGGTTTGGGCGGATGGCAGACAGTTTCGCAGCGCGCATCGTATCGTGCCGACCGAAGAAGAAACTCCCGGAGCAATTTGTTTCATATCATCGGGCCGGCCGTTGCCGGGAAATGACATTCGCATCGTCTCGGATTCTGGTGGAGTTGACGACGGCCTCTCAGTGGGCGAGATCCTGGTCAGGAGCGACTGCCTGTTTGACGGCTACTACAACCGTCCCGACCTGACGGCAAATGCGATTGTCGATGGCTGGTATCACACCGGTGACCTTGGGTTCGTGCTCGACAACGAACTGTATGTGGCCGGGCGCAAGAAAGATCTGATCATTATCGGCGGTGAGAACATTTATCCGCAGGATATTGAGGAGATCGCCGCCAGCCACCCCGCCATTCATGATGGCCGCGTCGTGGCCATGGGCCTTTACAATCCCGATCTTGGCACGGAGGAAATCGTTCTCGTTGCCGAAGTCGAAAACGCAGACCACCTCGCCAATGCGCTGGAGATCGAGCGCGAACTTCGCGGCCAGGTGATGGCCGCGATGGGAGTGTCGCTTGCCACGATTTTCTTAAAGCCTCCAAAGTGGATCGTCAAGAGCACCGCGGGCAAGCCTGCGCGCTCCGCCACGCTGGAGAAATTACTCCGCGAGTATCCGGAATTAGCGGCTGAGAACTGAAAAAGGGAATCTACACACGGCCCCAGACCAGCGAACCGCGAATGGCGAACAGCCAATAGCGGGAGGAAAAAGCTGCGAGCCGGATGCGACTGCAATGCACCAGCTCGCAGTGTAGGAGAGAGAGTTTAGAAATTTACCGGTGACCGCCACCATACGAACTGCCACCGCCATGTGATCCAACGCCGCCGTGCGAACCACCGCCGCCATGCGAGCCGCCGCCGGACGGCGCACCGTGGAATCATGACTAGAATCTATCGTAGCGCCCAGTTTGCGATCGACCTGAGAGCACGTGACGTTCACGGCAAACATCATTGTTGAAACCTTGCAGAGTATCTGCGCGCCTGCGCACGACGGTAAACAGCGAATTAAAAGGATTATCACTGTCGCTTGATTGCTGTTTTGGCGGGGAAGAGTGGGAGAGGGGACTTCATTCTTACCGATAATGGGGTCCACTGCCCAAGACCCATTCATCCCTTGATTGCGGCAACGGGTTCGAGCCTCGCAATTTTCTGGCCGATCCCAAGCTTGTGGACCACGTCAACCACTTGCGACACATCCTTATAGGCCACGGGAGCCTCTTCAGCCAGCCCTCTCATCGATCCGGCACAGATCAGGATTCCACGGCTCTTCAACTTGTCGCGCAACTCTGGTCCACGCACCGTCTTCTTGGCCTTAGCTCGACTCATCACTCGGCCAGCCCCGTGGCAGGTAGAACCAAATGTTTGCCGCATCGCCTGCGTTGTACCAATTAAGACGAATGAGGCTGTGCCCATCGAACCTGGGATCAGCACGGGCTGGCCGAGATCGCGTAGATCGTCCGGAAGGACGATCGATCCGGGTCCGAATGCGCGCGTTGCGCCTTTGCGGTGTACGCAGACTCGAACCGAAAAACCACCGATATCGTGCTCTTCGACCTTGGCCATGTTGTGCGCGATGTCGTACACCTGATGGAGTTCGAAGTCCTTGATCTTTCCCGCCAATACTTCTTCGAAACACCGTCGAAATCAGGTGTGCCAGCCAACTGCCGATTCGCGAACGCGAAGTGCGCAGCGCACGCCATAGCCTGAAAATATTCCTGTCCTTCTTTAGAATCGAATGGTGCGCAAACCAATTCGCGGTCCGGCAGATCGATGCCGTAATCGCGCACGGTCTTCTGGAACTGGCGAACGTAGTCCTCGCAAATCTGGTGACCAAAGCCACAAGCGCCACAGTGAATCTGCACTGCGACATTGCCGGAATAGATTCCAAGCCGTGCGGCTGTCGCCGGATCGTAGACTTCAGCGATTCTGTCCACCTCGATGAAGTGATTTCCCGCCCCCAGAGTGCCCAGCTGGTTCAGTCCGCGTTCGCACGCGCGATCAGACACGAAAGCAGCATCGGCGCCACGGATTCGGCCGAACTCCTCCGTGCGATCCAGGTCCTCGCGCGACGCGTATCCTTTCTGCAGCATCCAGCGCGAACCATCGTGTAGAACGCTGTCCAGCTCCGCGTTGCTCAAATGCAAACATCCATGAGCTCCCACTCCGCTCGGGCAATTCGCGTACAAGTGAGAGGCAATAGCTTCAAGATTGGGTCTGATCTCCTCAACCTGCGACAGAGATACCAGCAGCCTCACGCCACAGTTGATGTCGTAGCCGACACCCCCTGGGGAAATTACACCTTCGGGCAAGCGTGTCGCGACGACTCCTCCGATTGGAAATCCATAGCCCTGATGAATATCGGGCATGGCGATGGCGTATTTGACCACTCCCGGCAGCGTGGCCGTATTCACTAGCTGTGTGATGGAATTATCCGAGAGAGCCGCGTCAAGCAGATCCGGCTTGCAGGCCACCGCAAAGCCTGATCAGGTTCGCCTCGTCATCGTCTCCGGATCGACTCCGGAACTGCAGGTGATGGACTTCCAGTTTTTTCATTGAGCCACACGCCTGGCATCGCCAGCCGTCGCGCTCAAGCAATTGACGATGTAGGCTCCGGTAAGCCTCTGGGCGATGTCAGTGAAACGGGTCACATCCTGATGTGCGCTAATGGGTTACGACAGCCAGGATTTCATCGTTGTTGATAAATCCTCAAATTACATTCAATGCCAGCACATCAGCTTGCCTAAACGCCCTTAGTTCCTGCGGTCCTCGCTGGGTGGCGTGTCCGGCGGTTTGAAAAGGTCAGCAACTCGTCACCTCTCGTTGTGTCAGTCATCACTGACAAGCTACTACACCCATCACTGACAGGCCACCGCCCCCAAGATGTGAAATTGTGTGGGGCAGTGCGGCGAGAGCCAACTTTATGTGGATTGAAGAACTAGCGCCGGAACGGTTCTCAGAATTTGTCCGCCACTGTCACAGCGCCCTGGAAGCCTTCGGCAAGGCGGGCGAGAGCGGTTCTTGGGAGGACCTGGCAGATCCTGGGAGGAACCACTTGATTGCAGCCGCGCGCCTGATAGTTCTCAAACTCGATCGCAGCAAGAACGAACGGAAATCACGGCGGTACTTTGCCGATCCTGGCAAAGCCGAGTGGGGCTGTTAAGTTCCACTCGGTGGAATCGTGCACTGAGCATGGCTCTATGAACGCGGTCATTGGGATTCGACGAGAAGACAAGAACAAGTGGGAACGCCGCGCGCCTCTCGTTCCAACGGATGCCTCCGACCTGCAGTCGAAGTGTGGGGTGAAGTTTCTTGTCCAGCACTCCGGCGTGCGTGTCTACACGGATGATGAGTACCGGTCCGCTGGAATCGAGGTCAACGAGAATCTTGCGCCTGCCTCGGTTATTTTTGCGATCAAGGAAATACCGCTTCACCTCTTCTTGCCGGGAAAAACCTACGTTTTCTTCGCCCACGTGGTCAAAGGACAACCCCACAACATGCCCATGCTCCGGCGTTTGATGGAACTGGGTTGTTCGCTCGTCGACTACGAAAAAATCACGGACGACCAGAACCGAAGGTTGATCTTCTTCGGACGCCACGCCGGCTATGCCGGCATGATCGACACGTTGCGCTGCCTAGGGCAACGCCTGACCGTTTCTGGAGTGTCAACGCCACTCTCACAGGTGCGCCCGGCCTTCGAGTATCGGGACTTGGGTGAGGCAAAAGCTCACATCACCGCGCTGGGCGAGCAAATTTCACCTAAGGCCGGAACGCGCCCATTGGTTTTTGGTTTTTCCGGGTATGGCAATGTGTCGACCGGTGCGCAGGAGGTCTTCGACTGTCTTAAACCTGTGGAGGTGGACGTTGCAGATCTGGCTGGCGTGGCATCCGAAGTCGCTGGTCCGCCGTTCGTCAAGGTCGTCTTCCACGAGGAGCACATGGTGGAACGCAGATACCAAGACCTCCCGTTCAACCTGCATGAGTATTACGACCATCCGGAACGATACGAGGGATGTTTTGAGAGGTACCTACCGCACCTCGATGTGCTGGTCAATTGCATTTATTGGGATGCGCGATATCCGCGTCTGATCACGCGCGAGTGGGCGACAAAGAACTACGTCGCCGGTCGCCCTCCGCGCCTCAAGGTTATCGGCGACATCAGCTGCGACATTGAAGGAAGTGTCGAGCTCACCGTGAGAGCAACCGAGCCCGACTCTCCCTGTTACGTTTACCTGCCTGAACAGAATTCTTGCCGTGACGGCGTTGAGGGGAATGGGCCGGTCATCATGGCGATTGACAATCTTCCCTGCGAGATCCCCCGCGAATCGTCCCAATACTTCAGTTCCGTATTGCGGGACATGGTCGCCCCGCTAACGAATGCCAACTGGCAAGTTCCGTTTGAGAGGCTCGACTTACCGCCTTATTTGAAGCGGGCCGTAATCGTTTATCAGGGGCGTCTGACCCCCGACTATCAATACATTCAAAAACATCTGGAAGAGCATCCGCCAACTGCGGATGAAATTCCACCTTTGCGGAAGGGCCCAGCCGCGCACCTTCCCATGATCAAGGAGGCGAATATGAAACGTGTTCTGGTGTTAGGCGCAGGGCTGGTTGCCAAGCCGTTGGTACGGTATCTATTGGACAAGGGCTATCAGGTCACGATGGCGAGCCGTACGGCAAGCAAGGCTGAAGCCATGATTGCCGGTCATCCAAACGGAAAGGCACTCGCTCTCAATGTTGAGAACGAGACCGTGTTGGCTCAGCTGATCAAGGATTGCGACCTGGCAGTCAGCCTCGTTCCCTACACGTTCCATCCGGTAGTGGCGAGACACTGCATCACCAACCGGAAGCACATGGTGACGACCTCTTATGTTTCCGCCGCGATGCAGGAGCAAGATGGCGCAGCGAAAGAAGCGGGCGTCACAGTTCTGAACGAAGTCGGTGTTGACCCTGGCATCGATCACATGTCCGCAATGCGGATCATCGACAACGTCCGCAACCGCGGCGGTCGCATCGTCTCCTTCAGATCTTATTGTGGTGGACTGCCGGCGCCGGATGCCAACGACAATCCGTTCGGCTACAAGTTCTCCTGGGCTCCCAGAGGCGTTCTGCTGGCTGGCCGAAACAGCGCGGCGTACCTGCTGGATGGGCGCAAGGTGGAGATTCCCTCCAATCGCCTTTTCCACGACATGCACATCCTGTCGATTCCGGACCATGGGGACTACGAAGCCTATCCGAACCGGGATTCGATCAGTTACATCGACGTCTACGGGCTGCAGGGCATCCAGACGATCTACCGCGGGACGCTTCGCAACATGGGCTGGTGCGATTGTATGTATAACTTCGGCAAACTGGGCCTCTTCTCACTCGATGAAATCGATGTCCGTGACAAGACTTATGCCGACATGATGCGCAGGTTGGCGGGCGCGTCCGCAGGTGAGGATCTGGCAGTCGCAACAGCCCACAAGCTCGGGATCCCGAAGGAGTCGTACCCAATCCGGAATCTCGAGTGGCTGGGAATGTTCTCCAGCCGGCAGCTGGGCGCCGACCGGATCAGCCCTCTTGATGCGATGGGCAATTTGATGTACGAGAAGCTCGCATTCCGCCCCGGCGAGCGCGATATGATCGTCTTGTTCCACGATTTCCGAGCTGAATTCCCCGGTGGCAAGAAAGAGCGGATCGTCTCGCAACTCGTTGACTACGGAATCCCGAACGGCGATTCCAGCATGTCGCGAACGGTCTCGCTGCCGGCTGCGATCGGGGTAGACATGATTCTCACTGGCCGGATTACCGCGACCGGCGTCCTGCGTCCAGTGACCTCGAATATATACAATCCGGTTCTGAACGAACTCGCGCAGCTCAATATTGCATGCAAGGAACGGACCGATACGTTCTATGTGCGTGCGGCTTGATTAATTCGGATGCTGAACTTCCTAAATTCTGAGAGGTTATTGACATGACGGAAGCGGTTATTGACATTACAGAAAAAGACAGGATTCTCGACTCGTTGGGACTGCAGGCAACTCTTTCGGGTGCAAGTTGCGGAGACCGATGGTTTGCGAGCAGCGGTGATTGGATCGAAGTTCATAGCCCGACCACTGGGGAATTGCTGGCCAAGGTCGAAGAGGCAAGCGAGGCCGACTACAACGCCGTTATCGCGCAGGCGATGAAAGCGTTCGAGCACTGGCGCGCTCTGCCTGCTCCAAAGAGAGGCGAACTTGTGCGCCAGTTTGCGGTCGCGCTGCGCGAGAAGAAGGAAATGCTGGGGCGACTGGTCTCGCTAGAAATGGGCAAGATCCTGACCGAAGGCCTGGGCGAAGTGCAGGAAATGATCGACATCTGCGACTACGCCGTCGGTCTGAGCCGCACGCTCTCAGGCCCGACGCTTCAGAGTGAGCGGCCGATGCACCGCATGATGGAGCAGTGGCACCCGCTGGGCCCGATCGGTGTCATTACTGCCTTCAACTTCCCCGTCGCCGTCTGGTCGTGGAACTGCGCGCTGGCTTTTGTCTGCGGCGATCCGGTGGTGTGGAAGCCTTCGAGCAAGACGCCGCTCTGCGCCATCGCATGCCAGAACATCATCCGCGAGGTGTTCCAGGCCAGCGGTGTACCGGACGGAGTTTCCTGCGTGGTCATTGGACGCGGCTCGACCGTCGGCGAACGAATTCTGGCCGACCATCGCCTCACCCTGATCAGCGCCACCGGGTCGACCAAGATGGGGAAGCGCATTGGCCAGGTCGTCGGCGCGCGCCTCGGTCGCACTATTCTCGAGCTTGGGGGCAACAATGCCCTGATCATTTCCGACAAAACCGACTTGACCGGAGCGCTGGCCTCGGCATTCTTCGGCGCCGTCGGCACAGCCGGACAACGCTGCACTTCGACCCGAAGGCTGATTATTCACGAGAGGGTTTACGATACCTTCCTTCGCAAGCTGATTGCTAATTACGAAAAGGTGAAAATTGGCGATCCACTCGATCCCAAGACCCTGATGGGACCGATGATCGATGAAGAGGCCGTATCGGACTACGAGATGGCGCTGGTAGCTGTCGGCCAGCAGGGCGGGAAAGTTCTTTACGGGGGCAAAGCCCTCGATCCACCGCCGTTTGGCAGAAGGACTTTCGTGCTGCCGACCATTGTCGAAATCCGGAATGACGCCGCGATCGTGCAAACCGAAACTTTTGCTCCGATCCTCTATGTTATGAAATACCGGACCATCGACGAGGGGATTGCGATGCACAATGCGGTTCCTCAGGGCCTGTCGTCAGGTATCTTCACCGACAGCATGGCCGAGGCAGAAACGTTCATCAGCTTTAAAGGATCCGATTGCGGCATTGCGAACGTGAATGTAGGCACCTCAGGCGCGGAAATCGGCGGTGCCTTCGGCGGCGAAAAGGAGACTGGCGGAGGCCGTGAGTCCGGCTCGGATTCCTGGAAAGCCTACATGCGGCGCCAGACCAACACCGTCAACTGGGGCGGCGAAATTCACTTGGCGCAGGGGGTGGAGTTCCACCCGTAGTCGAGGTAGGGAAGCACAACCAGACTACGGGGCTTACTGCGCGCTCCAAATTTCGACTTGCCGTGGATGGCTTAGGGGGACGGTAGCCCTGCGTAACTCTTCTGCTTCCGAAACTGCCGGCGATCCGAGTGTCGACGCCGGAGATCAGCAAGTTTGTCGCTCTCTCTGGGCCGAGCCTAGATGCTTCCGCAAGCCGGCGCGGGACACCTCTTGAAGTACTCCGATGCCACTGAGGTCAAAAAGGGAACCGTAAAGATCCACAGTGATCTATCGCTTATTTCTTCTTGGCGCCGACACTCTTGCGCGGGAGCGGACGCCTATCGACTCAGGGAGAATTGCACAAACATGAAACGTTTTACCAGCCTCCTCCTCCTGGTCTCTATTCTCCTAACGATCTCGACCTCCTGCCAAACTACGCCTCCGAAATCTGAACTGTCCGATCCTTACAAATCGATGCTCGACCGTCTTGCCGTATCGACCGTGCAGTCGCTGCCCGGGTGGCGTTTTCATGCCGACGTGGCACATGCGGAAGACACGGCTTTGGATGACTCGCAGTGGGAGACGATGAAAGTTGGAGACCGATGGAAAACAGGGCCGCGCGTTCTGCGGCGCTGGGTCGAGGTCCCGGAAAAGATCAACGGCTAAGGCTGCTTTGGAAAGATGGATTCGTGCGGAACGTTTTGCTAGGCGTGGGGCCCAGCCAGACTAGCACGTCGTAGCCATGACACCGTTGAGATTTTGCAAATGTCACACCTTGCTTCAAACAAGAAGTCGCTCCACACCTCGGCGGTACCATCTTTGTCGAACTCAATCACCTTCAAGCGAAGTGGACCGAAGTGCCGGCCGCCAGCGACGCTGTGAACCTCGATTCCGTCCGCAATGTGGTGGGCAACTCGCAGCCAGTGACGAACTGGAGGAAATCCGTCGAGAACTAGTTTCCACATCTGAGGGACTCGGGTTTCTCATCGGGCAACTAACAAAACTGGAGGAGGTCGCTAGGGCGCAGGGCTACATCTCTGAAAGCGACTCGTACTTTGTATTGGCGTGCGGCGGGTTCGGTGACGAAGCAGCGCGAATTTGGTTTTCGCCTAAATTCGATGAACCTGAACCTATCTGGCACGAATGCCGAAACCAAAAAATCGGCTGTTAGAAATGATCTTAAAGACAACGAGATCCGTGGCTTGGCTAAAGAACTCTAGCGCATGGCCAAGCGTCCAAGCTCGGACAATACGGCCCAACGGGAAGAGCAGGCCGAACCGGAAAGACCAAGTGCCGAAGAACCTCCGTCAACTCCCGAGCAGCGAAAGGAGGTGCTCGTCATGTCCCTGGGAACCCTCATTTCTAATCTCAAGGTGAGGAAACAAATACTGGAAGCAATCGAAAAGGAGAAAAAGCAAGCATCCTCTGCTCTGGCC
>Ga0335081_10020671_pt1 | contig 10645 bp, 12 predicted proteins | sample Lox_Sample_35_FD_206713 | JGI IMG/M metagenome (GOLD analysis project Ga0335081, IMG submission 206713) | Soil microbial communities from Loxahatchee National Wildlife Refuge, Florida, United States - Lox_Sample_3.5 | ecosystem: Environmental > Terrestrial > Soil > Wetlands | place: USA... | reverse complement strand
GGAGCGCGCCAGATCGGGAACATTAAAGACCCTAACGACCCGGTGACCCAGACCATCAGAACACAGCGGGTGGCAGTATTGAAGAGTGAATACGGCACGAAACCTCAGGTCTATTATATCGGCCTGGACGAGGAGGTCAGATAACCATGGTACATGGAGAACTTTGGACCGTAAAAGAGCTGTTTACTTTACCGAATGAGTATATCTACTGGAGCATACAGATCGTGATGTATCCCTTCATGACGGGTCTGGTTGCAGGAGCCTTCGTGCTTTCGTCGCTCTATCATGTGTTCGGCGTCCAGAAGCTCAAGGATATGGCGCGTTTTGCGCTCGTCTTTTCCTTTGCGCTACTTTTTGCCGCGCCCATGCCGATTGTGCTCCATTTGCAGTTTCCCTTCCGGGGGGTGGAGATTTTTATGACCCCACATTTCACATCAGCCATCGCCGCTTTCGGTATTGTGTTTTTTTCCTACGGCGCCATCGTGGCATCGGAGCTCTGGTTCCTGTATCGCACTCATTTTGTCGCTGTGTCGCTTAAACTCCGTGAGAAGCAAGATAAGACAAGCGTGGAATGGATCCGGTATCTGATTTTCTGTTCGCTGACGCTCGGTGTTTATGACGTCAGCGAAGAGGCGCTGCATCGGGACGAAAAAGCGATCAAGTTTCTTGCCAGTCTCGGAATTCCTGTCGCCTGTTTTCTTCATGGCTACGCAGGATTCATTTTCGGCTCCGTCAAGGCCAACGCCCTGTGGATGACGCCGCTCATGCCGGTCATATTCATCATGTCGGCAATTGTCTCGGGGATCGCGTTGTGCATGCTCACATATATCGTGACTATGGAGATACGTAAGTTTCTTGCGAAGCGCAAGACGGCCGCATATGCCGGATACCAGTCTCAGGCACAGCTCCAGAGCGCTGAGATCAGTGTCATCCAGATGACGGCGAAGTATCTTCTGACCTTCCTCGTGGCCGCCATCAGCCTTGAAGTTCTCGACCTTATCTTCCGGGGATACACGGCGTTGAAGTCCTGGGACGTGCTTCGGAGCGTTATTTACGAGCGGGATTTCAAGGACATATTCATCATGCAATACGGCATCGGAAATCTCGTGCCCCTCATCCTGTTCCTGCTTCCCGGGTTGACCATACGGAGAGCGGCGTTAGGCACCACACTTGTACTCTTCGGAGTCTTCATGATGCGGTGGAATGTCGTGATCGGCGGTCAGGCATTTTCACTGACTTTCGCTGGGTTCATGCACTATCATATGCCCATTGTCCCGCATGATTGGGAGACTTTCAAAGAGGGACTTGGCGGAGCGCTCAGTATCTTCGTCATGCCATTTGTGCTTTTCTACGTCGTGAGCCAAATATTCCCAGTATTCGAGTACAAAGAAGCCAACTAATCCTATCTTGAGCGTTCTCTCCTGGGAATTAATGGTTCCCGGGAGAGAACCACTATCAAATTGAAATTTTAGTTTGCAATATCTTTAGAGGTGTCTTACAATAGATTCACAATAAATTTCATTGAGCTAGCCCCAAAACCAGAAATGAGGGGATACGATGGAAGAACAAAGCAAAGTACGTCGGTTTTTTTGTCTCGTTGCTTTCCTAACGCTCATCCTTTCTTCAGCTAGCCTCCTCGCACAGGAACAAGACATCCCGAAAAAATTCTTTGTACCACCACCTCCCTTTACTCCCGGAATCTTCCCCTGTTCACAATGTCACGCCGGCATGCCTGCTAACAAAAAGCCACGTAAGCTGGAAATGCACCAGGAAATTGCGGGCTCGCTCAAGCACATACCGGGCGGATGGTGTTTTGATTGTCACAACCCCGATAACCGCGATTGGCTGCGGCTCGCGAACGGAAAACTGGTCAGCTTTGAGGAGTCCTATATTCTCTGCGGCCAATGCCACGGCACGATTCTCCGTGAGTGGAAAGCCGGCCTGCACGGAAAGAGGACCGGCATGTGGAACGGGGAGAAACTATACCGGCTCTGTGTGCACTGCCATTGGCCGCATGGGCCGCGGTTCAAACCGATCAAACCGTTGCCACCGCCGCTCAGGCCGACGGATATCAGGTGATCAACCGTGATAAAACGACGAGGCGAATGATGCGAAAAATCACGAAAAAAAGAGACGGAATACATCTTGACCGCAGGAGCTTTCTGAAAGGCGCTGCCCTCGGGCTTGCGGCAACAGCTCTCCCGCTCAAAAAAGCGGAAGCGTCATTCTGGGAATCTTTTTTCCAGAAACACTTCAAAGAAATGAACGACGCCGAGATTAAACAGGTCCTCGGACGATTGGAACAGGAGTACGAAGAGAAATATAAAATAGCGATCAAAGTGGGAAATGAGAAGGCGATTCCGGGTGTTCTATTCGGCTACGGTCTCGATCTTTCCCGGTGCATTGGATGCAGGCGATGCGAGTATGCCTGCGTGGACGAGAACAATCAGTCCAAGGACCCGCAGATTCACTGGATATCGGTCCTCAGGTTCAAAAAGGGCGAGAAGTGGGTTGACCTTGAAAACTCGGAGAAATACTACAACCCGGAGTTGGTGCCTGAGCCGGAATATTTTTACATGCCGGTCCAGTGTCAGCAGTGTGAAGACCCGCCCTGTGTTCGCGCCTGTCCGACGCAGGCCACGTGGAAAGAACCCGATGGAATCGTGGTCGTCGACTATAACTGGTGCATCGGCTGCCGTTACTGCATGGCCGCTTGCCCCTATGGTGCGCGGCACTTCAACTGGGCAGAGCCGGGCCGGAAGAGTGAGGAGATAAACCCGAAGACGCACTACCTCGGGAACCGTCCACGCTATAAGGGAGTGGTGGAGAAATGCACGTTCTGCATCCAGCGTACAAGGAACGGACGCTACCCAGCCTGTGTTGAGGCCTGTCCCGTGGGCGCGAGGAAGTTTGGCAATTTGCTTGATCCGGACAGCGAGATTCGGTATGCCATAGAACACAAGAGAGTGTTCCGGCTGAAGGAAGACCTGAACACCAATCCAAAGTTCTACTATTTCTTCGCGTACGGCGTGTAGGAGGCTCACCCATGGGCAACTTGATCAGAAATTTTTTTATTGCCTTGCGTCAGATTTTCATCGGGAACCGCGCCTACTACCTATGGGTCGCATTCCTATCTTTTTTTATCTTCCTTGGGTTCAGCGCTTACCTTGACCAACTCAATCGCGGTCTGATCACGACAGCGATGAGGGACCAGGTATCGTGGGGCCTGTTTATATCAAATTTTACCTTTCTTGTCGGCGTTGCAGCCGCGGCCGTCCTGCTCGTAGTTCCTGCCTATCTCTATAATTTCAAACCGATCAAAGAAATCGTGCTGTTCGGGGAATTGCTCGCCATCACAGCGATCACGATGTGCATCCTGTTCATCATGGTCGACATGGGTCAGCCGCTACGGGTCTGGCATATTTTGCCGTTTATCGGCGCCATGCATTTTCCTGCGTCGCTGCTTGCCTGGGATGTGGTCGTCCTGAACGGCTATCTTGCCATCAACAGCATAATAGCCTTTTACGTTCTCTACCGTCTTTCGATCGGTAAGGAATACAGCATGTCCGTGATCGGGCCGCTCATTATTCTCTCGATCCCCTGGGCGGTCAGCATTCACACTGTGACTGCGTTTCTCTATAATGGGTTGTCCGCGCGGCCATTCTGGAATGCTTCTATCTTGGCCCCGAGGTTTCTTGCTTCGGCGTTCTGCTCGGGTCCGGCCATCATGCTGATACTGTTCCAGATCATCAGGAAACGGTCCGATGTGGATATCGATAACAAGGCAATCTTCAAAATCGCGGAATTGATCGCCTATGCCATGGCCATTAACCTGTTCCTCCTGGGCGCCGAGGCGTTCAAGGAATTCTATTCAGGTGGTGTTGACAGTTATTCCATCCAATATCTGTATTTCGGTCTTCATGGGAAAACAAGCCTCGTACCCTGGATGTGGGCCGCAACCATTATGAATACCACGGCATTCTTCCTTTTTCTCTTCCCAAAGACCAGGGAGAATTTCACGACGCTTAATCTTGGTTGTGTCCTGATTATTATGGGCGTGTATATTGAAAAGGGGATGGGGCTCGTGGTTCCGGGGTTTGTGCCCGATGCGCTGGGAGAAATTTATGAATATTCGCCCACGAAGTCTGAGATCCTCGTCACTATGGGAATCTGGGCAGCCGGCGCACTGCTGTACACTTTGCTGCTTAAGTTTGCAGTACCGATTTATACGGGGAAGCTGCGTTTCGAGACCACTGCCGGAAAAGCCTGATGATCCTCAGGGAGTAAATCGGGGAACTGCTTTTTTCATGCCTTGCACAAGGCGGACAAGTTATGTCAATCATTAATTGTGAAATGGAAAAGCGCAGGGCCCGAACCGCAGGCGCCGGTTAAAGAAAAACCATGAGTAGACGAAGCGGGTCATGGACGGCCATCGCTTCGGCATGAGGTTTAATGCGGTTCGAGGACCCTTGTCTTCCGTATATCCGGATAGTTGCCCCGCATATGCATCCTCCGGTGTATTTCCAAAAACATCCTTATAATCCTAAAAATTTAATCATTCTGCGTTGCATTCCCCGGAGAAAGCAGCATGTCTTACTCATCTTTTTTACTTCATAGCAGGAAGATTACAATACCCATCCCCACAAAGGAAAGCATGAGAAAGGCTGAGAAATTTTTTCTGAATTTCAGCGACCGGTAAGTTGCCTGGATGTTATTGTCGATCTGATCCAGTTTGGTCGTAAATTCGTCGGTCCTGTCCTTTACTAGGTTGACATCAACAGTGTGGAAAAGTGCGCGGAATTCAGCTTGTGTGTTGAACAGGCTCTTTTCATCGGTTTCCGGATAGATGCCTTCATGCTTCAACTCCTCCAGTTTGTTCGCAAGCTCTCCGATTCTCGTCTCGGTCAGGAACAGCGCCTGCTTCATAACCTTGGCACGTTCGTAAGAATGGCATTTTGTGCAGAGCTGGACACTTATGATGTTAATGCTGGCCTTCTGGATGTTGTGGGATCCGTGGCAGACCACGCAATTGGGGGCCTTTTTACCGGCCTTGAGTGCTTTCCCATGGCCGCTTTCGAGAAAATTGGTAAGGATGGCGATATGGCATTTACCGCAGAATTCAGGGACATCTTTATACTGCGGGCTGCCAACGAACCCCCGCTGAGGAGACATCGCCAAAGCCGCATCTTTTGAATCGCCACCATGGCAGTGCTCGCAGGATACGTTATTCTGAGCATGCCAGCTGGCCCGCCATTCTTCGGGAATAGACCTGAATTCCGGTTTCATTTGTTCCGAGGAATGGCAGGATATGCAGAAATTCTGTTCAATCTGTACCCCTGCCCAGGGTTTTGTAAGGAATTCGTTCTCGAATTCCTGCTGGTAATTCGCATGCACGGTCAAGGGAAGCATGAACAGCAGCGTTCCCCATAGGATACGGTATCTCATCATGTCCTCCCCCAGAACAAGAGCACGACCCACGCGACAAGCAGGAACAGGAAAACACCCCGCAAAACTGGTCGTTTCAGGACGTTTTTTTCCTTTTGGATATCCAGAAATGGCCATAAAAGAAAGACGATGATCAGGATCAGTTGAAGCATAATCCCGAAAAATTTATTCGGAATGAGCTTGAGGAGCTGATAGGGAGCCAGCAGGTACCATGCAGGTTTGATTGTCTGCGGTGTATGGAACGGGTCTGCAGGCATATTCGCCTCGTTGGGAAAAAAGAGCGTCGGCAAAAATGTGATGATGAAGAACATGACGGCGAAATACGCCATCATCATGTACATTTGCTTTTTAAAAAAAGCCGGATAATAAGGATACCCATCAGGATAGGTTTTTCTTTTGTATTCGGTCAACGGTCTTTTTTCCTCGTCGATTTTGCCGAAGGGGGTGGCAGAAATGCCGATCCGGTTGATGAAGAACAAATGCACCCCCATGAGGGCTAGAAAAATGGGAGGCAGGATCGCCACATGAAGCGCGAAGAATCTGCTGAGCGTTGTCGCCGATACATAATCACCACCCCTCAGGATCCGGGAGATGGGTTCACCGATGACAGGAAATGCAGTCGGCATCGAAGTCACAACCGTCGTCGCCCAATAGCTCAGCTGGGTCCAGGGAAGAAGATATCCGCTCAGGCCGAAGATGACGGTAACGATCAGAATCAGCCCGCCGCCAAACCAGGTCAATTCCCTCGGCCGCTTGTAATTTCCCATGAGAAAAACAGTAACCATATGGAGCATGACAACCATAATCATCAGGTTGCTGCCGACAGCATGCATTTCCCGGAACAACCAGCCATAGGGAACCTTCGTCATAATGTCCTGCACGCTCCCGAATGCATGATCGGGATGAGGGACGTAATAAATAAGGAGCAGGATACCGGTCACCACCTGGATACCATAGGCCACGACAGCGAGGAAACCGAGCGTGTAAAAAATATTCGTATTTTTCGGGATGCGATAATCAATTACCTGCGTCTGGATAATATTGTCCAGACCGATGCGCACATCAAGCCAGTGTCTTATTTTCGTCCACATTGTCTCACCCTATTATTATGGAATCGCCTTCGATTTTCAGCGGAAGAGCCGTCAATGGTTTCGGTGGCGGTCCTGATATGACGTTCCCCTCGAGATCATACGTGCCGGCGTGACAAGGGCACACTAATTTCTGACTGCTTTTATTGAATTCGACAACACAGCCAAGGTGCGTGCAGATGAGGGAAAGTGCGATGAATCCCTTATCAGGACGGTTAATTATGATGGCGGGAGAATTCTGATAGACGATTGTCCTTGCGTCTCCAGAGGCGATTTCGTTCTCTCGGATAGTGATTTTGTTAGCGGCTGTTGCTCTGGCGGGAATTGCTGTAAGATATTTCAAGAAGGAAAAAATAAAGGAAAAAAAAGTAATCGATCCGAGAAAGGCTAAAATCATTTTTAGGAATCTACGCCTATTCATCGTTCCTCCAAATGGTTATTAATTTTTTTTATAATGTTATGACACGGTATCAAATGCCAAAAAGATTGTCAAGACAATACGCCGCATTAAGAACAATATATTTAAAGAAATATTCCTGTAAAGTATTGACATTAACTTTCTCGTATGTTATAAATGCTCGCTTAGTATGTGGTAAGCTAAAGTTAGAATTTTGGCTTTGGGGGGGGAACATGAAGTTGATGGAATGGTTTAAGAAAAAAGTTGCACGGTTTATGGAACGGATAAAGGAACCCATTTCGCTGAAAGCGAAAATGCTCATATCGACGCTCATCATTGTCATCGTCTTTGGCGGTGGTTTTGTTGCTTACAAGTTTTATGATTTCACACAGAACAATCCGAAGTTTTGCGTCGGCTGTCACCTGATGCAGCCGGCATACGATAGTTGGTCGCGGAGCGAACACAAATCACTCAGCTGTCATCAGTGTCATCATCTCACCATTCCCGAGCAGAACCAATTGCTCATCAGTTTTGTGCTTCACCGGCCGAATTCTGTCCCTGCCCGGCATGGAAAGGTCATCGTAGGCCAGAAGGTTTGCAACGAATGTCATACTCAGGGTCCGGGCGAAAAAATCAACAAATCCATGTTCCATGCCAAGCACGTGTATATGGAACAAATCGAATGCACCCAGTGCCATGGTGAGATCAAGGCAGACAAGAGCGGATTGCATCACTTCCTCCCGACGGAAAAGTTCTGTCTGAAGTGTCATCCGGGCAAACTGGTGCATGGCGTAGGCATGGACGGACTTGCCTGCATCAACTGTCATACTGATCGCACCACGGACATCAAGCCTGGCAGGAAGAAATGTCTCTTCTGTCATAGCAGTGATGATAACATTAGGAAGCAGCTTATTGCTGACGGAACGATGGATGTGCGGTTCTTCCAGCCTGATCAGACGATCATCAAGAAGGCCACCAAGATCCAATACAGCGATAATGCGCCGATGCAGTTCTATTGCTATGAGTGCCACAAGCCGCATACGCCGGGCAAAGTGAAACCCAAGAGCGAGGACTGTTTGCAGTGCCATAGCGGCATAGCGAGAGTTGGCAAACACAACCTGCATCTTAAAATGGACATGCAGTGCAAGGACTGCCACAAACCGCATCTCTGGAAAGTTACTGAAGCTTCGGCAAAGAAAGACTGCGTTGCCTGTCACGAATACCGGAGTCCGAAGTCTTTTCTTTAAGGTTTAGGGTTTTCAGCGCGGTACGGAACAGCAAACCTGTCAAGCTTACGGTCCGTACCCGAGAGTCGGTGTTTGACAAACTTTACGAGGGAAGGAGGTGAAATCTTAATGAGAAAAAGTTTGATGTTGACCCTGGTAGTTGTTATCTCTCTCGTCATGGCAATGACAGCATTCGCAGTGCCATCTGGCAGAACGGTGGAATTTGAAGGCAAAGGTGCCGGCATGGTTACCTTTGACGGCGCAGTTCATGCCAAAGCAGGACTCAAGTGTGCCGATTGTCATCAGTCCGGCCTCTTCAAGATGAAGAAGGGCGCAGACGCCATCACCATGAGTGCCATCAATGAAGGTAAATTCTGCGGCGCTTGCCACAACGGGACCAAGGCTTTCTCAGCCAAGGACGCAGCCAATTGCGGTAAATGTCACAAGAAGTAAGATGTCATTATACGGCAGCAAAGCCCTCACGGTTTCCGTGAGGGCTTTTTTATTGAGTTCCAGGTGAATAAACACGCACAGTGGTTTCAATATCCTTTCGCATCCAGCCACGATTGTTCTCCGAAGCTTGTAGTATCTTAGGTTCGTCCTGTCCACATCTTTCAGCATTCCTATTCGCCACAAATTTTCAATAGGTGCTACCTTGACAAATTTGATTTCCTCCGCTAGGCTTTCCTTGTACGTCTTTATTCATCGTTATGATCCAGCATCGCTGCTGCCTAGTTATGCTTTAGGATAATCGTTGAGGGAGATGTAATGCGCCAAGTGATGTTCCCTTCCACACATTGTTTTCCAAAATACTTAAATAATTCTAACGCAGAAAGGAGGTGATATAGATCATGAAACAACTATTTCTAGTAGCGTTGGCGTTGCTTGTATTGATCGTTCTGGCTAGCCCTGTAATTGCTGTGGGTCCCGGCAAGACTGTGGTATTTCAAGTTCAGAGTGGAAATGTCGTTTTTGATGGTACCGTTCATGCAAAGAATAAATGCAATGAGTGTCATCCTGCCCTTTTTAAAATGAAGAAGGGCGGCGAAACGGTGACCATGAAGGAAATGGAAGCAGGGAAAGGCTGTGGTGCATGTCACAACGGCACAAAGGCATTTGCAGTCAAGGATTGCGCAAAATGTCATAAAAAATAAGCTGTCGAAAAAAGAAAAGCCCTCACGTGTTTCGAGGGCTTTTCTGAACGACGGAGCGAATGGTAACCGAGTGCACAGATTGCCGCAAATCCTCTTATTTTTTTCATAGTCAGGAATTCAGTTGTTGAATAGCAATGCGGTTACTTTTTGTTACTTTATATAATTTCTATGAATTACATTTTGTTACATGGAAGATTGAAATAGGTAAAAGGGTCTAGATTAACAAAATCTGGATGAAAAACATACAGAGTTCAATTTTTATAATAGAGGATCTTATTTTAGTTGTAATTTTAAGTCTGCGGTTATTAAAATTTTTGCATATATATTGATGGGTCTAAAGCTGGTTAGTATAACCTATTGAAATCGCTTATCTTTAAATTTTATATGGCATCCTTTACAGTGATTAGCCAATAACTTCCCGTAGTTCCCCTACCGACAGAATAGACTGTCTTATTGCTTTTCAACGCGTATCAAGTAAGCTCAAAATTTATATTAGTTGATCTGGTATTCATTTTGCTTATTTTGTGGCATGTCGCCCGTATTAAAACCCAACTCATACAGTAATATGATTCTCGAGGATGTAACTGCATTTCTGAGAAAAGTGCCTCCATTCCAGTTCCTCGACGAGGAAAATCTGCAGACTGTTGCCCGGAATTTATCCATGGAGTTCTATCCGAAAGACATGGTGATTCTGAAGCAGGACGGACTACCGAGCGATTCCCTCCGCATCATTAAAAAAGGAGGCGTCAAGGTTTCCATGGTTTCCGAAGGCGGGGGTGAAGTCGTGATCGATTATCGCGGAGAAGGGGATACTTTCGGTTTCCTGTCTCTTGTAGGTAAAGACCGGATACGATCGAACATCACCGCCGTGGACGATACGATTTGCTATCTCCTGGGCAAGGAACTGCTGCTGAAACTCCTGGACTCACAGCTTTCATTCACTGAATATTTTCTAAAGTCCCATATCACGAAGTACATCGACAGAACGTACCGGGAAATGCAGGACAAGAGCATGTTCTACGGGGGGAGCGACCGGCTGCTGTTCACAACACGGGTGGGAGATATGGCCATAAAGGGAGTCGTCTCCACCCAGGAGGACACGACGATCCGCGAGGCATCTCAGATTATGTCCAAGCACAACATCAGTTCCATCGTGATCATGAACGCTCAAAACCTTCCTGTGGGCATCATGACGGATCGGGACCTCCGTGAAAAAGTGGTGGCAAAGGAACGGAGTGTTCACGACCCGGTAAAGGACATCATGAGCACTACACTCATCAGGGTTGATGCTCGCGACTACTGTTTCGAGGTCGTGCTCAAGATGATAAAGTATAA
>Ga0335081_10020668_pt1 | contig 10646 bp, 8 predicted proteins | sample Lox_Sample_35_FD_206713 | JGI IMG/M metagenome (GOLD analysis project Ga0335081, IMG submission 206713) | Soil microbial communities from Loxahatchee National Wildlife Refuge, Florida, United States - Lox_Sample_3.5 | ecosystem: Environmental > Terrestrial > Soil > Wetlands | place: USA: Florida... | reverse complement strand
GGAAGGCTTGATTCATCAAGCATCGACGCGCGGCGGATACGGAAGTGCACGCGTGAACGGTAGATCCCCGAAAAGGAGATGCAGATATGTTCAAACGAGCATTGACACTGGTCTGTTGTAGCCTGCTGTTCGCGACTTTCTCCGCGAGAGCAGATGAATGGAACAAGAAAACGGTGGTGACGTTCAGCGCGCCGGTGGAGCTTCCCGGCATCGTGCTGCCCGCGGGCACGTACGTATTCAAGCTGCTGGACTCGCTCTCGGACCGTCATATCGTCCAGGTTTTCAACCAGGACGAAACCAAGATCTATACAACCATCCTGGCCATTCCGAATTATCGTCTGACGCCGACCGGCGAGACGGTCATGCGCTTTACCGAGCGCGCCAAAGACGCGCCGGAAGCGGTGCATGCCTGGTTTTACCCGGGGGATAACTTCGGGCAGGAGTTCGTGTATCCGAAAGCGCGCGCGGTGGAGCTGGCCGCGGAAGTGAAGGCTCCGGTGCTGGCCGCGCCGGTGACGCCGGAAACTCCGCCCGAGGAGATGACGAAGGCTCCGGTGGAGACGATCGCGCCGCCGGTGGTGGAAGAAACACCCGCGCCGCCGCCGGTAGTCGAGCAGCCCGCCCCTGCGCCTGAGCCTGAGCCCACGCCGGCTCCCGCTCCGGTTCCGGAAATACCGAAAACAGCGAGCCCGATGCCTCTGGTTGCATTTCTGGGGGTAACCTCGCTGGCTCTGGCGCTGTTGCTGAAGCGCCTTGCGTGAGCTTCGTATGAAGCTCAGATTGCGGTGGCAGGGTAGCCATCGCTAACGGGAGCACAGGAACCGTTGGGGGGCCGGGGTGTTGAACCTGTCAGGCATCCTGGCCGGGTCCTGTGCTCTCGCTGTTTTGCTCCGAGTCAGTGTGCGCTTGATGCCGGCGATGTCGCCAACGGAAACGGTCAATCGCGTGCACTAGCAGTGGTCATCACCAGAGAGGTCGCAGCCGATGGTTTTCCCTCCGACGGCGACTGGAGAGCGGCCGTGGGCCTGCCGCTGGTGGCGTGCGATTAGAGTTTGTTCGCGAGCTATTTTAGACCGGTTCGATCTCGCGCCAACGCACGCAGACGGAGCGCAATGCGCAGCGCGCTGTGGCGATGTCTTCGGCGTTCGCGGGATGGATGATAATCACTGGGCAAGGAGAAACCAATCATCGCGAATCAAATACACATCGAAGCGATGATGGCTGGCGGCATCAAGAGGGGGCTTCATGAAAAGATTCAAAGCAGCACGAAAGATTGCGACCCTTTCGGAACATTTGGAAAGGCGCCTTTCAGGTTATGCAATGGCCGCGGCAGCGGCCGGGGTGGGCCTGGCGCTCGCACCAGACGCGAGAGCGGACATTATCCAGATATCGTCCGCACAGAATTTCAACGCCGGACAGTTGTGGGCTGACTACCAAGGGTCCGGAACGAATACGGTCCATTTTGCCAACGGTGCGGTACTTGAGACGGGCACACTCATCCAGACGTCAAAGTTCTTCGGCGCAGTGACGTGGGCTCTGGCTCGAGCCTTCGCCAGTCTTTCCGGCCGTTTCGTCGAGGATGTCGGAGGCGCATTTCACTACGGCTTCACGGGGTTGGAGGTGCGCGGGCTGCTTCCAGCGGGGTTCCCGGTCAGCCATGCCGCGTTTGGGAATAGCCTTCAGTTGGGCTTCGCCCTCGCCTCGCAGACCTATTGGACGCTAGTTGGCGGCGGCTCCGGCCAACATTATGTGCTGGTTGGGGGCTGGGGATCGGGCACCTATCTTAAGAGTTCCGGTTATGTTGGCTTCAAGAACCCGACTACGGGGGAACTCGGATGGGCGAAGGTCGATGTCGACGCCCGAGCGAGCTTCAGGTGGTGGCCTTACGTGCCATATAATCGCGTGGATGTAGCGGGCACCATCGGACCCATTTACGAGGGCTCCTGTAGCGGCCAGCCCCTGCTCACCGGCGAGACTTCCTGCGCGCCGCCCGTTCCCGAGCCGAGCTCGATTACATTGCTGGCGCTCGGAGCGGTGGGAATGATGGCTCTGCGACGGAAGAGGCGTGCGCATGGCGAATCAGCGTTGCCGTCCGCGACGGAGCGATGATGCAGCCACATACCCGGAAGGTGTTGCTGATCGGCTGGGATGCCGCTGACTGGAAAATTGCGACGCCGTTGATGGACCAGGGGCTAATGCCCTGTCTCAACGACTTCGTGAATTGCGGCGTGATGGGCAACCTCGCCACGCTGCAACCGGTTTTGAGCCCGATGCTGTGGAATTCGATCGCCACCGGCAAGCACGCGGACAAACATGGCATTCACGGTTTTATCGAGCCGGACCCCAATTCCGGCGGCGTTCGGCCGGTCACCAGCACCTCGCGCAGAGTGAAGGCCATCTGGAACATCCTCACGCAAAAAGGGTTCAAGACGCACGTGCTCGGCTGGTTTGCCGGGCATCCGGCCGAGCCGATCAATGGAGTTTGCGTGTCGGACCTGTATCCGATCGCCACCGCGCCGCCGGACCAGCCCTGGCCGCTGCCGGATGGTGCGGTGCATCCCGAAAGCCTCCGGGATCCACTTTCGGAATTGCGCATGCATCCAGCGGAAGTTGACGCCTCGATGGTTTTTCCTTTCATTCCGAAGTTGCAAAAGGTCGATCAGAAAAAAGACCATAATTTGTCCGCCTTCGTTAAAACGCTTTCTGAAAACGTCTCGATTCACAACGCGGCGACGTGGATTCTCGAGACGCAGCCGTGGGACTTCATGGCGGTCTATTACAACGGCATTGACCACTTTTGCCACGCCTTCATGCACTTTCACCCGCCGCGCCTGCAATGCATCCCGGAAGACCTGTTCGAGCTGTACAAGGACGTCGTTACCGGGGCCTATCGTTTCCACGACATGCTGCTGGCGCGCCTTCTATATCTTGCCGGACGCGACACAACCGTGATTCTGTGTTCCGATCACGGTTTTCATTCCGACCATTTGCGGCCGCTCGGCATCCCCAACGAGCCCGCGGGCCCTGCGGTGCAACATCGGCGCTTCGGCGTGATCGCCATGGCGGGCAACCACATCAAGAAAGATGAGCGGATCTACGGGGCGACGCTGCTGGACGTGACGCCGACGATCCTGACGCTGTTTGGCCTTCCCATCGGCGAAGACATGGACGGGCGCGTGCTCGTCGAAGCTTTCGATGAGGCGCCCCAGATTGAGCGCATCCCCAGCTGGGAACAGGAGCCCGGCGAGTGCGGCATGCACCCGGCCGATCTGCGCATGGATCCTGACTCCGCCAACGCGGTGCTCCAGCAATTCGCCGCACTTGGCTATATTGGGCCTACCGACGACCAGAAGAAGTCCGTGGAAATCGCGCTGCGCGAAGCGAAATACAATCTGGCCCGCGTTTACATGGACAAGCGCCGGCCGCTTCAAGCCTTGCCGATGTTCGAGGATCTCTATAAGCAGCAGCCGGAGCAGGCCCGCTTTGCCCAACACCTGGCGCAGTGCTACCTGGCGCTGCGGCGCATCGAGGACGCCAAGCGCGTGTTAACGGAGCTCGTGAACCGGCCTCCCGCGCCCAAAAAGCGGAAACAAGAAACGGAGGCAGCCGGCGCCGCGCCAGGCTCTCAGGAACTCTCGCCAGCCGGCAGCGGTCCGTCAGTGTCCGGAGCGGAGACGGCAGCGGGCACAAATCGTCCCTGGGCCGATTGGCTGATGGGAGTCATCAAATTCGAGGAAGGAGACATGGAGGGCGCGCTCGAGTTGCTGCTGAGAGCCGAACACGCCCAGCGTCGCATGCCCGACCTGCACCTGCGCATCGGGCAAGCGTACTTGCGTTTGCGGCGCCTGGAGGATGCGGAACGGGCGTTTCATGAGGCGCTTGAAATCGACGCTGACAGTGCGGAAGGGCATCTTGGTCTCGCGTGCGTGATGCTGCGCAAGCGGCAAGACGACCGGGCCGTTGAGGAAGCGCTCGCGGCGGTCAGCTTGCAGCATTTTTTGCCCATGGGACATTTTTACCTGGGCGTGGCGCTGGCGCGGCTTGCCCATTTTCGCCGCGCTACGCTGGCCTTTGAAACCGCGATCGCGATGGCGCCGGGATTCCTCGTTGCGCATCGCTTTCTGGTCGCGGTCAACCGCCGTCCCGGAGGCGACCTGGCGAAGGCCATCCAACACAAGAAATGGATCGGCGATTTCATTCGGCGCAGAAGGGAAGCGCTGAACAAGTGATTACCGTCGTTTCCGGATTGCCGCGTTCGGGCACGTCGCTGATGATGCAGATGCTCGCGGCGGGTGGACTGGAGCCGCTCACCGATGGCCGGCGCGGCGCCGACGCCTCGAATCCGCGCGGCTATTTCGAATGGGAGAAGGTCAAAACTCTGCCGCAGCAGCCGAACTGCATCGCCGAGGCCGAAGGTAAGGCGGTAAAGGTGATCTCGTCACTATTGCCGTCGCTTCCGGCCGCGTTCCACTACAAAGTGATCTTCCTGGAGCGCTCGCTCACGGAAGTGGTAGCTTCGCAAGCGTGCATGATCCAAAAACTGGGCGCACAAGCGTCGGCGCTAGCCCCGGAAGCCATGGAGCGAGCCCTTCATGCACACCTGAAGCAGTTGAAGGCGGCATTGCGCTCGAGGCGGGAGATGAGCATCCTTTGGGTCGAGCACCAGGACGTGCTTCGAGATCCACAGCGCGTTTGTGAGGGACTGCAGAGTTTTCTCGCCGTCGCGCTCAACCTCCCGGCCATGATCGCCCAGGTTGACCCGTCACTTTACCGGCAGCGCGAGGCGAACCTCCTTCCAAACAACCGCGAGCTTGATGTGTCTCTGTGAAAAAGGGGACAGCCTCTATTCTGTCCCTAAACGCAAGCTGTTGAACACGGCCCGCGATGCTATACTGAGCTCGCGCGGGAAGGGCGCATCCGGTCCCCGGAAAGGACAGAAGTCCACCTCGCCGACCATCGGTTTTTACGAACTTACTTTCTGCCTGGAGATGGGGACGCAGGCGTCTTGATGAAAGGAAGTTCGTCATGCCCGTAAAACCTCTCCCGCGCGACGCCAATCTCGAACATTTGAAGTATCAGGCCAAGGACCTGATCAAGGCCCATGCGGCGCGCGATCCGCAGGCGGCCCAGCGGATTCGCGAGTTTCACCCGCGTTTTTCAAAAGCGACCGATGCTGAGATTTTCAGCTCCCGTCTGAGGCTTTCCGACGCCCAGTTGACCATCGCGCGCGAGCGTGGATTTGCGAGCTGGACCAGGTTGAAGAAGCATCTCGAAAAACCGGTGCGCGCTGGCGATACAACCCTCCCGGCGCACGAGCGCATCGAGGACCCCGGGTTTCGCCGCGCCGTGGATCTGCTCGATGCGGGCGATCTGGAGGGTCTGAGCGCGCACCTGAAGGCGCATCCGGAGGTGGTCCGGCAGCGCGTGCTGCTCGAAGGCGGGAATTATTTTCGCAATCCGGCGCTGCTCGAGTTTATCGCCGAAAATCCGATCCGGCACGGGAAATTGCCGCCTAACATTATCGAGATCGCGAAAGCGATTCTCGATGCGGGCGCCAGGAACGATCCGGCCGCGGTAAACGAAACGCTTGGACTGGTGTGCTCGGGCCGGGTGGTGCGCGAGTGCGGCGCGCAGATTCCTCTGATCGGGCTGCTGTGCGAATACGGCGCCGATCCGGACAGCGGGATGGGGCCGGCGCTTCCGCACGGAGAGTTCGAAGCGGCGCGGGAGCTGATCCGGAAAGGCGCGCGCGCCGGCCTGGCCGTGGCCGCCGCACTGGGCCGCGTCGAGGATGTCCCCGCATGGCTCGCGACCGCGGGGAGTGAGGAACGGCATCTGGCGCTCGCGCTGGCAGCTCAATTCGGGCACGCGGAGATCGCACGATTGCTGCTCGATGCGGGCGAGGATCCGAACCGCTACAATCCGGTGGGCGCGCATGCGCATTCGACTCCGCTGCACCAGGCCGCGCTTGCGGGGCACCGGGAGGTGGTCCGGCTGCTGGTGGAGCGCGGCGCGCGGCTGGATTTGAAGGATACGATCTGGCGGGCGACACCGGAGGGGTGGGCGGCGCATGGGGGGAAAACCGAGATCGTGGAGTACCTGCACGGCCGGACGCGGGAGATCCCGGCCGGCTGAACGCCGGCGAGCTGGACCGCGGGAATGCTCCGCGGGCGCAGCTCGGGCGTGAAGTTCATTGGAGACGCCTCCCACCGCCGTTTCCCCGCGACAGTTCGGGACGAGTTTCAGGCCTGTCTCGCTAAAGGCGCTCACACTAAGGCTAGCGGCTCTCCCCGAATCGTTGGTGCGTTGCGAAACAGAGCCTCGAGGACTAAATCGCGCGGCGTGCCGGACGCCGATCGGAGCGCCGGCCCTCACGCCTATTGGATAAACCGGCGCGGCGAGAAACACATCCGGGCGAAACGCGATGTAATGGGAGACAAAGGAAAAACAGGCGCCGAAGCACGCAGGAACATTTCCCTACGCGCGGCGTCTATTTCTCATGCCCGGCAACGATCTGGTTTACGCGACGCGTTCCCTGTCGAAAAGCCCGGTTTTCTTCGTCACGGCTGTGGTCACCATTGCGCTCGGGATCGGGGCATCCACGGCGATTTTCAGCGTGACCAATGCCGTCCTGCTGCGCCCGCTTCCTTATAAGGACCCGTCGCACCTGGTGCTGATCGGCGGCGATATGCGCAAACGCGAAGCTTACGACCAGCCGCTCTCTTACGAAAATTTCTCCGACCTGCGCAACGGAACCTCCCCATCCTTCGAGGACATGGCCGCCATCATCACGTTCCGCAACAACATTCCTAGGCAGGACGGAACGCCAGAACAGGTCAGCGGCGCGCTGGTCACCCCGAATTTTTTCCGCCTGCTCGGCGCCAAAATTGCCGCCGGCCGCGACTTCGACGACGCCGATGGCCAGCCTCCGCCCCCTCCTCCGCCGGGGGCCGACGCCGCGCAGCAGCCGCCGCAACTGCCAGTCATGGCCGTGATCACGAACGAATACTGGCAGCGCCGCTTCGGCGGCAGCCGCGAAATCTTCGGCCATCGCATGCCAGGGGCAGGCCCTAACGCCCCGGTGATCGTCGGCGTTCTGGCACCGCGCTTCGAGCTGGAATTTCGAGCCGATTCCGGAGTCGAGCGCCATCCCGACATTTTCGCCGCCGCGCGCATGCGCTACGACAATCGCAATCGCAACACCTTCGGCTGGCACGCTATCGGGCGCGTCAAATCCGGCGTTTCTCTCGATCGCGTCGCGGAACAGGCAAGCCTGGTTGCCACAGCCATCCGCCGCGATTTTCCCATTTACGGCGGAGGCGGATTTTACTTCCACATCGAGCCGATGCGCCAGCATCTCACCGACGAGGTCCGCCCCGCCATCCTCGCCCTCACCGGAGCGGTGACGTTCCTGCTCCTGATCGCCTGCGCCAACGTCGCCAATCTCCTGCTGGTGAGAACCTCGCTACGCGAACGCGACCTCGCGATCCGCGCCGCGCTCGGCGGAAACCGCTGGCGCCTGATCCGCCAGATGCTGGCCGAGTCCTTCCTGATCTCCGCGGCCGGAACCGTGCTCGGCCTGGGGCTCGCCTACGGGGGAATCCGCGAGCTCATGACCCTGGGTCCGCGGGACCTTCCGCGTCTCGAGAAAATCTCCATCGACCCGACGGTCCTGGCGTTTTCCATTGGCGCCGGCGTCCTCGCCGCCATCCTGTTTGGACTCGCCCCCACTCTGCGCGCCTCGCGGCCCGACCTGATGCAGGTCCTCCGCGGCGCCGGCCGATCCGCCGGCCTGGGCGGTTCCGGATTCCGGAATTCCGTCACCATCCTCGAAGTCGCGCTCTCGTTTGTCCTGCTCATCGGGTCCGGGCTCATGGTCCGCAGCTTCATCGCGCTCCAGCACATCGATCTTGGCTTCGATCCCGATCATTTGCTGACGTTTCTGTTGCTCGGCGGGCGCGGCGGACCGCAGCCGCAGGCCCGCGCCGCGCGCATCCGTGAAATAGAGACGCGTCTCTCCGAAATTCCCGGCGTCGAAAGTGTCACCGCCGCCATGCTCGCCCCGCTCTCCGGCGGATACTCGACCATCCGCTGGGGGCTGGAAGACGCACTCACCGACCCGAGCAAATATCGCGGTACTGACTGGCAAACCGTTCTGCCCGGCTTTTTCGAGACCATGCGCACTCCCCTGATCGCCGGGCGCACCTTCACCGACGCGGACAACGCACCCGACCGCAAGTACGTCATCGTGGATCAGATGCTTGCCGAAAAAGCCTTCCCGCACCAGTCCGCCGTCGGAAAACGCATTCTGATCCGCGTTCAGACGCCCGAGCCCGAATGGGTCGAGATCATCGGCGTCGTCGCGCACCAGCGCGCCGCATTGCTGGTCGATCCCGGGCACGAGCAAATCTATTTCACGGACGGATTCCGCAACCACGGCGCCGTCGGCCGCTGGATGCTCCGCGTACACGGCGATCCGGCTTCGATCGGGCCGGCCGTCCGCGCCGCCATCGCGAAACTCGACCCGAATCTTCTGATCGCCGAAATGCAGCCGGAGAGCGTGTGGGTAGATCGCGCGCAGGCGAGCACGCGCTTCGCGCTTTGGCTGATCGGCGCGTTCGCGGTGATCGCCGCCGTGCTTGCCGCGGTGGGACTTTACGGAGTGCTGGCGACCTTCGTGCGACAGCGCACCGCGGAAATCGGCGTGCGCATGGCACTGGGGGCCGCGCCGGCGTCGATTTTCGCGCTGGTGGTGGGGCAGGGAATGGCGCTGAGCGCGATGGGCATCGGCATCGGACTGATGGCGGCCGGCGGATTGACACGGGCGATGGCGACGCTATTGGTGGGCGTTCGACCGACCGATCCGGTCACCTTCGTGGCGGTAGTAGTGTTCTTTTTAGCCATCGCGGGGCTGGCCTGCTGGATTCCGGCGTGGCGCGCCGCGGCGCTGGACCCCACGGTCGCGCTGCGGGAGGAATAAAACGTTTGTCCCTTTTTTCAATACACTCCGCCGAAAATACAACCACCGAACCCGCGCCGTGAGACGCCGAAGGTACTCGAGGATACCAACATCCAGTCCGTTTAGGCTGCGCCGGAACCGGCAGCGCTGCAGGCGCTCGATTCGCGGACGTGGAGTTCTGTCTCGAGGGTCACCGTGCTGCGGCGCCGGTCGGGGTCCTGAATGCGCTTGAGCAGGATTTCCATCGCTTTCGATCCCATGTGGTAGGAGGGCTGAGAGACCGCTGTGATGCGCGGCCGCAGCACGTCGCAGGAAAACGGATCGTCAAAAGCCGCGATGGTGATGTCGTGAGGGCAGCGCAGCCCCCGATCTCGAACGGCGCGCAACAATCCCGCTGCCACCGTCGCGTCGGCCGCGAGAATCGCGGCGGGCCGCGGGCGTCTATCGAGCAGCGCCGCGGCGGCGCGGTAGCCCTCGTCCGATCCGGAATGGTCCCCAGCCTGGAGACTCTGGTCGAACTCGACGCCGGCGTCCTCCAAGCCTTGACGGTATCCGCCGAACCGCTCCCGCTCGATCCAGTCGCTGGTGTCGCCATGAAGGAATGCGATGGAGCGGTTGCCACAGGCCGCCAGGTGCGCCACGCATTTGCGCGCGCCCTCGAAATGATCGGCGATCACGCAATCGATCCCCAGTCCGGGTAGCTCGCGCTCCAGACACACGACGGGAATTCCCGCCTCGCAGATCGCACGGACATGCGCTTGTTCGATGCCGGTTGCGGCCAGCAGGATTCCATCCACCCGGCGGGTCCGCAGCGCCGCCAGGATCTGCTGCTCGCGTTCGAGCTGCCGGTCCGAGTCGAGCATCACCAGCAGGTAGTTCTGAAGCCACGCCGCGTCCTGCGCCCCGCGCATCATGGGCGCAAACAGCGGATGGGTGATGTCGCGGATCACCATGCCGATCATTTTCGTCTGGCGGCTTTTCAAGCTCTGCGCCAGTTGATTCGGCTGATAATCCAGCTCCTGAACGACGGCCAGCACACGTTCACGCAGACGTTTACTGACGGGCACCGCGCCGCTGAGCACGTTCGATACAGTCCCGACCGAAACGCGCGCGCGCGCGGCCACTTCGCGGATCGTGGCCATCATTCGTAGAATGACAATAAAACGTGAGTTGTATCCGTTTCGATGACAAAATCACATTAAAGTTTTATACAAATCTGAGGCTTGAACGTACTGGGTGATCTCATCCAATGTGTCTAAACCGTTTCACAGACAAATTAAACTTGATCTTTGGGGGCGATGCCTAAGGCCTTCATTTTGCGGTAGAGATGACTGCGCTCAAGTCCCAGCATCTCGGCCGCGCGCGTGACGTTCCCACGGGTTTCCTCCAGCTTTTTTTGGATGAAGTCGCGCTCGGCGGCTTCGCGGACCTCCTGGAGGCTACCGAAGCGGTCCATGGGACGTTCAAACACGGCGCGGCGGGAACGGTCGAGCGGGATGTGACGCGCATCGATGCGCGTCTGCGGGTTCATAATTACTATTCTTTCCATCAAGTTGCGCAGCTCCCGAACATTCCCCGGCCAGGGGTATTCCTCCAGCACTCGTATGGCTTCTTGAGTTAATTCCTTGGGTTTACGGCCGTAGCGGCGGCCGAACTCGGTAAGAAAATGCTCGGCGAGCAGGCGCAC
>Ga0335081_10020667_pt1 | contig 10646 bp, 10 predicted proteins | sample Lox_Sample_35_FD_206713 | JGI IMG/M metagenome (GOLD analysis project Ga0335081, IMG submission 206713) | Soil microbial communities from Loxahatchee National Wildlife Refuge, Florida, United States - Lox_Sample_3.5 | ecosystem: Environmental > Terrestrial > Soil > Wetlands | place: USA... | reverse complement strand
GCATCGCGTCCGGGGCATTCGCTCGCCGGTGCGGTGCGCCTGCGCCACATTCCAGCGCCGGCCTACCCGTCGCCTCCTCTGACCGGGCGTCGCGGCGCGGCGTTCGTGCTGCGCAGAATCGGCGAACGATCACCCGCTGGTTTCCGCCTGCGTTTCCTCACCTGGGGGCTGACGCCCAAACGCGGGTCGCGGCGTCTCGCGAGCGCGACGAGGCGCTCGGCCGCACTTTCGAAATGGTCGGCACTCTCCGGAAGGTACAGCCACTTGGGCAGGATCGGGTGCGGCGATAATTCCGGAAACTCCGCCTGCAGGGACGCGTGATACTCATGGAACGTGCAGGCCAGCACGCCCCGCCACGGCTCCTCGCCCGCGGTGAAGTAGAGCATCAGCTTGCCCCCGAGATAGACACTCTTGCCGCCGAACATCGGCCGCAGCACGAACGTGGGATCGTCCTCCAGCGGCTCCCACAGCCACTGGTAGGGATGCACCCGCCGCGTCTGGCCGATTGGTTCCGTACGCATCGAGCAACGGTTTTGGCCCTTCTCGGAAGCCCAGTACTTCAGCCGCCGGATTTCAACCTGCAATCTTTCAGAGCGAGGCTCGTCCCGGAGCGACCTGAATTGTCGGAACACGAGGTGCCCTTCTGGCCTCTGACATCTGGCCTCCGTCCTCTGATGTTCTGCTATCCTTGCGAGGGCAGAATGGTCTCCGCCTGCTTCACCAGCGAGATGAACTCAGTGCGGTAGCCGCCGGCGTCCGAACCGGTGCCTGCGTCGGCCCAATGCTCCACCGCATCGAGCGTTGCCGCACCCTTGTGCGGTGAGTCGCGCAGCACCATTCCGAAGCCGGCCACCGCCGCGGCGAACTTGAAATCCGCGCTCGCCTCGGCAAACGCCTCGCCCGTGTCCGTGAGCGGAAACTCCAGAAGCTTGCTGATGTTGCCGTCCGGCTCCTTGTAGCGGAGCTTCACCGTCAGCAGCTCGCTGCTCGCTTCCCGGGCGTCTGGCTGCTGGCCTCCGGTCTCCGGCCTCTGGTATTTGAGCGGATCGACGGTCGATTCCGGCTCCCACGCCACGCCCACCGGCACGACCTCGTAAAGCGCGGTCACGGTGTGGCCCGCGCCGATATCGCCGGCGTCGATTCTATCGCTGTTGAAATCCTCCTTCCGCAGCAGCCGGTCTTCGTAACCGATGAGGCGGTAAGCCTGCACCTTCGCGGGGTTGAACTCGACCTGCACCTTCACGTCCTTGGCGATGGTGGCGAGCGTGCCGTTGACCTGCTCGACGAGCACCTTGCGGGCCTCGCGCAGCGAGTCGATGTAGGCATAGGCACCGTTGCCCTTGTCGGCGAGCTCCTCGAGCGTGGCGTCCTTGTAGTTGCCCATGCCGAAACCGAGCGCGGTCAGAAACACGCCGCTCTTCGCCTTCTCCTGGATGAGGCGCACGAGGTCGCCGCGGTCAGTGACGCCCATGTTGAAGTCGCCGTCGGTGGACAGGATGACGCGGTTGACACCGCCCGCGATGAAGTTGGCCTTGGCAACATCGTAGGCGAGCTGGATGCCCATGGCCCCATTGGTCGTGCCGCCGGCCCGGAGACGGCCGATCGCATCGAGGATCTCCTGCCGGTGGCTCACCGGCGTCGAGGGTAGCGCCAGGCCGGCCGCGCCGGCATAGACCACGATGGCCACGTGGTCCTCAGGCTTGAGCTTGTCGACGAGCAGGCGCAGCGACTCCTGCACGAGCGGGAGTTTGTTGGGCTCGTCCATCGATCCGGAGACATCGACCAGGAACACGAGGTTGGCGGCGGGACGGTCGGCGGTGGAAAGTTCGCGGCCCTTGAGGCCGACACGCACGAGGCGGTGGGTGGGCGCCCATGGCGCGGAGGCCACCTCCAGCGAGGCGGCGAAGGGCGCGGGATCGACTGCCTTCGGCGCGGGATAGTCGTAAGTGAAGTAGTTGACGAGCTCCTCAATGCGCACGGCATCGCGCGGCGGCCGGCGGCCGCCGGCCAAGAAACGCCGCACGTTGGAGTAGCTGGCCGTATCCACATCGACGGAAAACGTGGAGAGCGGATTCTCCGCCGCGGCCAGAAAGTCGTTGTCGGCGACATAGCCATAGACCTCGGTGTTGAACGGCGGGCCGGGTTGGCGCGGAAGCGGAGGCGCGCCGGCACCTTTACCGGCCTGCGCTCTCGCGTACCCAGCGATCCCGCCGCCCGCCGTTCCCGAGAACGCCCCAACGGAAGAGGACCCATCAGCCTGACTGGTTCTGAGCCGGGTCCCCGCCAGGGTACTCGTCGCATGATGCCCCGTGGCCGTTTCGGCTTTCACTTCGAACGGACTTAGCTTCACCACCTCTTCGCCTACCGGCGCCGAGGCGACCGACGGCGCGCTCACTGCCTCCGTAGTCGTGCTCGGGGGTGCGCCGACCGCCGGCGGCGGATTGGGCACCACGGCGCCCACGTGCTCCATTGTCCCGGCCGATGTCGGCGGTTCGAATTGGATGTCAATGTGGTTGCTCGGTTGGGCGGCCCCCTGGACCGCGGTCTCCGCGGCCTTCTTTTCCGCTGCCGTCGCCTGTGCGAGCTTTGCTCCCGTCCGGTTGGCCCCACCGGCCACCCGCGGCAGCTCGCGCCAGACGAGGATAACGGCGATACACGCCGCAGCAGCGACCGCCGCCACGCCCCAGTAAGGGAAACGGAAAATCCGCGCTGGCCGGACGGTGTGGTAGGACTCGAGGTGCACCGGTGGGACGGGTTCGGGCAGCGGCTCGGCCTCGAGCGCGGCGGTGAGCCGGCTGGCGGTGGCCCGGATTTCCTCGACGGCGGCCTGCAGCGCCGGGTCGGCGGCCACCGCCGTCTCGATCTGCTCGCGCTCCGCGCCCTCGAGTTCGCCCAAGGCGTAGGCGGTCAGGCGCGGATCATCGGAAAGAATCTTGGGATCGTTCATGGCTTGGTTCTCGTTGTTTGTCCCGTTTTCCCGTTCGCCCTCCCCTTCACTTCGCTTCCGCCGCCCACTCCCGCCGCAGCGTTTTGATGGCGGTGTGGAGCAGAAACCCCACGTTGCTGACGGAGAGTTCCGTGATCCGGCTGATTTCCTTGTAGCTGAATCCATTTTGGAATTTCAGCCGGATCACCTCCTGCTGGTTGGGCGGCAGGCGATCGATGAGGCGAAGGACCGAGGCGTGGGTCTCCGCGGCTTCGAGGGCGGCACCCGGCCGGGGTTCGGCCGCCACGACGCGCTCGCCCGCGCCGGCATCGAATGGCTTCATCCGACCCTCCTTTCGGACGATGTCAAAAGCGCGATTGCGGCAGACCGTGAAGAGCCATTCCGCCAGGTGAGTGTCCACCATGGCAGGCGGCTGGGCCAGGAGGCGGACGAAGGTATCCTGCACCACGTCGCGCGCCCGGTCCGGATCGCCGACCAGCCGCGTGGCGTAACGCAGCAGGGGCGCCTGGTATTGCTCGACAGCGGTGCGCACAAACGCAGCATGGTCATGGGAGTGGGCGGACGGTGAGGGGTCCGGGTTCACGGGCTGTTGCCTCCTCTTATCACGCGCAGCTGACACCTTTCTTAGAAACGATCGGCCAGGGGAGGTTCTGCAGGCGCGGCCGCGAGCCGGCGACTTCAAAAAGGGCCCTTGGCGGCCGGCGCAGCTCGTGCATCATTTCGCGCCGGCCATGACCCGTCCTGACAATGTTGCCGGCGTGGGTTCGCTGTTCTCTGTTCTCCGTCGTGCGGCCGTCGTCCTCTGTCTTCTGGCTGCTGGCCTCGGGATTGCCGCCTGTGCCCGTCGCGAGACCCCGGTCGAAGCCGGCATCCGCGACCAGGTGCTGTACCTCGGCAACGGCTCCGAGCCGCGCGACCTCGATCCACACGTGGTGGTCTCGTTCAATGATTTCAACATCGTGCTGGCCTTGTTTGAAGGCCTCACGGGCATCGACGAACGCACCTCGCAGCCCATTCCCGCGCTGGCCGAGCGCTGGGAAACCTCCCCGGATGGGCTGGTCTGGCGGTTTCATTTGCGGCCGGGCGCCCGCTGGAGCAACGGCGACGCGCTCACCGCAGCAGATTTCGTGTTCGGGATCCACCGCGCGCTCTCGCCCCGGCTGGCATCGGAATACGCCTACGTGCTCTACCCGCTGAAAAACGCCGAGGCCTTCAGCGGCGGGCGGGTGACCGACTTCGCGCAGGTCGGCGTGCGGGCCGCCGACGCGTACACACTCGAGTTCACGCTGGAGCGGCCCGCCCCCTACCTGGCGGCCGCGGCCACGCTGCCCGCATGGTTTCCGGTGCATCGCGCCAGCATCGAGAAACTCGGCCGGTTCGATGATCGCGCGGTGCCGTGGACCCGGCCGGAGCACATGGTGTGCAACGGCCCGTTCCTCCTGCAGGAGTGGTCGCCCAACAACCGCGTCGTCGTCGCGCGCAATCCGAACTACTGGGATGCGCCGCGCGTCCGGCTGCACCGCATGGTCTTCTATCCCATCGAGAATGCCGCCACGCAGGAGGCCGCCTTTCGCGCCGGCCAGCTGCACCTCACCTCCGACGTGCCGCTGTCGAAGATCGCGGTCTACCGGCGGCAAAACCCCGCGGTCCTGCGCATCGACCCGTTTCTCGACACCGCTTTCCTGCGCTTCAACACCCGCCGCGCGCCCTTCAACGACCGGCGGGTGCGCCAGGCACTGGCGCGCGCCCTCGACCGCTCTGCGCTGGTGCGGGACGTCCTGTTGGGCGGCCAGCAGCCCGCGCACTGCCTCACGCCGCCCAACACCGCGGGCTACACCGCCCGCGCCGCCATCCCGGATGATTTCGCCGCGGCGCGCCAGCTGCTAGCCGAGGCCGGCTATCCCGGCGGCCACGATTTTCCCAAGGTCGAGATCCAATTCGCCACCCTTGAGCTCAACCAGCGGCTGCTCGAGGCCATCCAGCAGATGTGGCGGCGCGAGCTCGGCATCGAAGTCACCCTCGCCAACAAGGAACAACGGGTTTGGCTCAACGACGAGCGCCAGCTCAATTACGACATCTCCTACGCCCATTGGATCGGGGACTACGTCGATCCGAGCACCTACCTCGATTTGTTCACCTCGGACGGAGGCAACAACTCCACCGGCTGGGCGAACGCCGATTACGACCGGCTGACGAAGGCGGCGGGCGCGGCGCAGGATCCGACGCAACGCGATGAGCTTTACCAACAAGCCGAGGCAATTCTCCTGGAAGACGCGCCGATCGTGCCGGTCTTCTTTAACACGCGGGTCTTCCTGTGCCACCCGGCGGTCAGGAACTGGCAGCCGGCGCTGCTCGGCATCCACCAGTACAAATATGTGTACCTGGAGAAATGAGGCGAAACCTGCCCGCGCGCCCCGGTCTCCCGCACGGCGCGCTCTGCGCCCTTGTGCTGACGCCGTTGCGGCGTAATCGTACCGAACATGCAACGGCGCCGGCGCCTTTCCTTCCTCCGTCTCCTGCTCGTGCTCGCGCTGCCCGCCGCCGCGCAGGCCGCCGGCCTCGAAATCGTGCGAGTGTTCACCAGTTGGCGCGCGGCCGCGTCATTCCAGAGCGTGGGCGAGTATCTCGACGGCCGGGAGCACACCGGCGGCATCGCGGTGTTGCGGTCGCAACCCGGCGCGCGCGCCGGCTACTACTGGCTGGTGCGACTGAAGAACAGCGGGGCGGCATTCTCCGGGGCGAAGTTTGTGCTGCAGGTGATCACGCCGGCCGGGCCGGAGCCGAAGACATTCGTCTTCGCCACTGCAGTTCCCGCCGGCCGCCCTGTCTTCCAACTCGGTCTCACCGGCAGCGACTGGCCGGGGGCGAAGGCCCGGCCGGTTGCCTGGCATCTGCAGCTCCTAGCCGCCGACGGCCGGACACTGCTGGCGAAGGAGAGCTTTCTCTGGGAACTCCCAGGAAAACCGTGACAGACGCCGGCCGTGGTCGCCGCGCACCGCGGGGCACGAGCGTGACGAATGGCTCCGGCCCGGCATCCGGGCGAAGCGGGCCGCCCGCCTACGCGGCCTGCGCCATCACACTGCCGAGCACGGCGAAGAAATGGCAGACGCTGCCGGCCAGCACAAACACGTGCCAAACCGCATGGTGATAAGGCAGCCGCTCCCAACTGTAGAACACGGTGCCCGCCGAATACGCCACGCCGCCGGCGATCAGCATCATCAGGCTGGCAGGCGGCAGCGCCCCCACCAGCGGCTTGAACGCAACGAGCACCAGCCAGCCGATGAAAAGATAGATCAGCGTCGACAGCACCCGGAATCGGCCGATCAGGAAGAACTTTAGCACGATGCCCGCCGCGGCCAGCGCCCAAACCACGCCGAACAAACTCCAGCCCCACGGCCCGCGCAGGCTGACCAGCAGGAACGGCGTGTAGGTGCCCGCGATCAGCAGAAAGATCGCCCCGTGGTCGAGCACGCGCAGCCACCACTTCAGCCGCGGCGCCCGGAGCGCATGGTACAGGGTCGAGGCCGCATAGAGCACCACGAGTGAAGCACCAAACACCGTGCACCCCACCACCACCCACGCGTCGCCCTGCAGCGCGGCAAACGTCACCAGGACGCTCAAGCCCACAATGCTCAAAGCCAGGCCAAGGCCATGCGTCAGGCTGTTGGCGATCTCCTCGCCGCGGGAGTAGCTCACCGGATCCAATTGCACCCGCAAACGCATACGCCATGGACCCGCCCGCCGGCAAGAAGTTCGCCGCGAGACCGCCTGACCCGGCCGTCGGCCGGTCTCACACCGCGCCCGGCCGTAGCAATCCCGGGGCCGCCGGCAGTGTCCACGCCGGACCTGAGGATTTCCCCTGGATTGTTCTGGGGGCAGTCCGCGCCGCGCCCGCGCCGAAATCATGGACCAGGCGGCGGTCCGCGACCTTCTCGAATGCCGTCCGGAATGACGCCGGGTCGATATCCTTCACCAGAAACCACAATTTCTGCCGGGTATAATCCGCGTCTTCCACCAGCCGGGGAAACAGCAGAAAAGTGTGCGGCAGATCATGGGTTGCCAGTGTGTGCACCAAATTGAAGAACATCTCGGCCAGCACGGCCTTCTGGTGCAGCGGATTGTCCGTCTTCCACAGGCCGCCCGGCATGCTGCCGTGCGCGCCTCCCACCCTCGCCCGGCTCATTGCCGCCGCCGCCAGATCGCGGATCGGGATGTAGACGTGATCGACGGTCAGACCGCCGCAAGCGACGAGCTGCCCGAGGGTCTCGCAGAGGGCCGGGTCTTTGACGATATACGGTGCCGGCAAAGGACCGTTCACGAGATCACGGATCGTGTGTTTGGGCTGGCGCAACCAGTCGCCGATGGTTCGTTTCCGCCGGCGTGCCCACAGGTCGTTCTCGAGCCCAGCCTGACAGCGCGGATCGATTTGCTCCCGCACCGCGCCTGGCGCGTAGCCCGTGTCAAGGCCAAGCTCCGTCAGCAGGTGAACCAAAAAGGTCGTGCCCGCCCGCCCGGTGCCGGTGATGATGACTTTGTGCTCACAATTCATGGTTACACCTGTCACCGGCTGGCCCGGTAAATCTAACGAAGAACCCCGCAGGTACCAAAAAGACGCCTCCTTCGCGGGTACAGTTACCATGAAATGCCATTAGTTTCTTGAATACCCGCACCGCCGGGCTCTTTTCACCGGCGTGATCCGGTCGTTGTCCCCGCTTCGGCGTTGCCACGGACCCGCCGCTGCGCCTGATGTTCCCGTCGTGTCCCGATGCCCTCTTTCCTGATCTGGACTGACTGGAAACCGCTTGCCCTGCCGGCGCCGCCCGCCCCCGCCGTGGTCGCCGAGGTGCTCGACGGCGGACAGGCCTTTCGCTGGACCCGCACCCCGGACGGTGTCTGGCAGGGGGTCTGGTCCGATTGCGTGGCGCGGCTCAAGCCGGCGGGGTCCGAAGGACTCTTGTGGTCAGCGCCGCAGGCGCTCGCCGACGCGGTGGCCGCGAAGCTGCCCCTCTATTTCGCGAGCGCGGTCGACTTCGCTGCGCTGGCCGACGGCCTGCCGTGGCGGAGCGATCCGCATCTGGCCCGCTGCCTCGCGGCGTATCCCGGGCTCCGTTTGCTGCGTCAGCCGCTGGGCGAATCGCTGCTCTGCTTCCTCTGCAGCGCCACCAAGCAGATCGTCCAGATCCGGCAGATGGTGGAGCTGCTCGCCCAACGGCATGGCCGCGAAATCGTCTCCGGCATTCTGCGGCTCCCCACCTGGGCCGAACTGGCCGCCGTGAGCGAGGACGACCTGCGGGCCTCGCTGCTCGGCTTCCGCGCGCGCTACGTCAAGCAGACCGCCCAGTTCCTCGCCGGTCGGACCGGTTGGCTGGAGACGGTCGAAAAGCTGCCCTACGCCGAAGCCAAGCAGCGGCTGCGCGAGCTGCCCGGCGTGGGCGAGAAAGTCGCCGATTGCGTGCTGCTCTTCGGCGCCGGCCGCCTCGAGGCGTTTCCGGTCGACGTCTGGATCCTCAAGGCGATGGAGCGGCGCTATGGCTTGGAGGGCTGGACGCCACAGCAGACTGCGCGCTTGGGCCGTGTGCATTTCGGCCCGAACGCGGGCCTGGCGCAGCAATACCTTTTCGCGTGGGAGCGGGCGCAGGCTGGCAAATCGCGCCCCGCTCCTTAGCCGTGCGCTGCCGCGGCGTGCTCCGCACTTTGAGCCCTTCAAGGTTGAACCTGTCTGCGCGATCTGCAGCCACCCCCCGGGGGGGCCCCTCCTTCCGCCCGTGCGCAGCGAGGCTCAAGCTTGAACCTCGCCGCGCACGGACGGGGCGGAGCCAGCTGTTCCCGGAGCTAGCTGGCCGAAGCCGGCGACGGACGCTTCACCAGCCGCCAAGGAAAGAAGTACACCGCGTACACAATCGCGTAGACGAAGAAGTTCTCCAGCCGCGCGAAGTGCGCGAAGGCGAAAAAGAAGATCAATAGGTGCATGCGCACGACATTCCGGTACGGCTCCATGAAGGCGTCACCGGGTTTTTGCCTTGCCGCCGCGCCGGCCGCCTGGGGCCCAACGAGGAGCGGTGCCGGGCGGAGGAATGCCCTCCGCTCGGCGACGGCGGCCACCGGCACAAACGGCCAGTAGGCGCCCAGCACATGCAGGTAGAGCGAGGCGGTCGGGAATCCCCGGGTCGGGGTCGCGGATACCGGGAAGAACAGGTTCAGGAAGACCGAGTGCACGAAATGAAACATGCCGAAATGCACCGTGAAGAAAACCAGCAGAAACAAGCCGCCCAGAAGATAAAGCCCGATCGGGCCGGCCGCCGCGGCCATCGATGTGTCGCGAACCGACCGGAAGACGGCCAACATCGGCCCGAAGATCTTCCACACAATTATCGCATCGCCCACGAGCAGGCTCGACAGCCACAGACTCCATACGAGGTCGCGCACCTGCCACTGGAACCACCATGCCAGCGCCAACCCGCCGCCGAAAGCGAACGCATCAGGCCAGGCGGAAAGCCACGACACTGAATGCGGGGCGGAAGTCGTGCGCTCGGGGTGGCCTCCTGAATCCATGCGGGATCATCGGAGGTTAGAGGAATGCCCGACCACGATGCAAACCGAGGGTGCGCCCCACGGGAGCCGTACCTATCCTCCCCAAACTTTGGGGTAGACCCCGACTCATCCATGCCCCCTCCCCAATCTTTGGTGTAGACCCGTGTGCTTCCGGCTGGCCCGCCAGCCGTGGCCCGCGGGGCGGAGGCTGGTGCCCGGGGCCGGACTCGAACCGGCAAGCCTTTCGGCAAGGGCTTCTAAGACCCTCGTGTCTGCCAATTCCACCACCCGGGCGTCTCGATGTCGGAGATTGGATACCAGATACCAGAAAGTGAAACCCAATCTGCCACGGCCAAGGCACCCAGTTCGCTCCCGACTTCGCCACGCTTCAATCCACGCGGCATCCGTTCTCCGACCCAACTATCCGGCCTCCGGTAGCAGCGGCCCGCTCCCGATTGAGCCACACTTTGCAGACGCTCTTCATGCGCGTGAGGATGTAATAGACCGTCTGGCTGCGCAGCCGCACCAATTGACCGCCGACGATTCTCGGCACAAAGTCCTGTGGCACCTCCATGACTTCCTCGGGCGTGGCACCGTCGAGCCCCTGGCAGAGGATGGCGGTCATCGCCCTGGTGAGGGTTTGCACCTGCGGACCGAGGGTGAGGCGGAAGTGCGCGCGCCGGCCGTCGTCCACGTTGAGAAAGACGCCGACGGTGTCCGTGCACTCCTCATCTTTGCGCACGTCCTCGAGCACGAACGCCTCGCCGGGCTTCGGGGCGCAGCGCGGCGCATTATCCGCGTAGGCGATCAGGTTTTCGCGCTTCTCCTCGTCGGAGAGGGCGTCAAAGAGATCGACGATGGCGGCGAGATTCGGCGGATACATTCCAAAGCGGATTGGGGATGGCGGAAACCGGACACCTGTATTCCGCAGTCAGACGCGCGAGTCACCACGACAATCGCGGGCGGCGCCACTTTCCGGCATCCGGCAGCCGATTTCCGAAAATGGCTACGCGCCCTTTTCGATCGGCGCCCGCACCTTGTTGCCCCACTCGGTCCAGGAGCCGTCGTAATTGCGCACGCGCTGATAGCCCAGCAACTGGGTCAGCACGAACCACGTGTGGCTCGAGCGCTCGCCAATGCGGCAGTACACGATAATATCCGCGTCCGG
>Ga0335081_10020666_pt1 | contig 10646 bp, 9 predicted proteins | sample Lox_Sample_35_FD_206713 | JGI IMG/M metagenome (GOLD analysis project Ga0335081, IMG submission 206713) | Soil microbial communities from Loxahatchee National Wildlife Refuge, Florida, United States - Lox_Sample_3.5 | ecosystem: Environmental > Terrestrial > Soil > Wetlands | place: USA: Florida... | reverse complement strand
GTTTAGCTCTCGGCAATGGGGAAAGGCCGTGGCAATGCGATAGGGCATGAGGAACCGTCGGTAAATTTTCTAGCGCCAGCAGAATGCGAGATCGGGCTGGCGCCCAAGGATGGGCGCCACCCCGGGTGTCCGATCGTGCCACCATAAGGCCGCAGCCTACTGCTTCCGTTTCCCGGCTGCGCCTTGGGCGAGTTGGCCCAGGCCAGCGGGCTTGGCATCCGCATTCTGACCTTTGTCTCCCGTCGTGATGGGCTTCCGGGCCACGGTCTCGTAGGCATACCCGGTGAGCCTCGCCTGGATGTTGCAGTGCGTCGCCGAAACATTAAGGCGCGCCCATCCGTAGTGAACCTTGCCATCCATCTTGAATTTCAATCCCAGGTAGCGGTGCTGAACATCCTTCCACGGGCCGGCGTAAGTGGTTCGAGAGGTGTCAAAAGCGAATTGGCAGAATTCCATTTCGTGATTTTCAGACTGCCGGTTGCGAAAGAACGCCAGGTCGGGTCCAACCAGTCGCCCCGGCTTGAGCGCGGCTGCAAAATGATCTTTCCGAACCGGCTGGTTCGGCCGATCATTGCCGGCGACTCGCAGAAAGGCCTGAAACCCGCCGGTCTGGGGATTGGGCGCGGCGTTGCCATAGGCGCTAAGGCCGACTGTGTTTCCAGAATTGGACAGCGTGAAATCGAAGGTGCCGTCGTTATTGAGATCGAGTTGGTAAGTGCTGTTGAGCGGGATGGGCTGGTCTGCCGGGGTGTAGATCACCTTGGCTTCGGTGGAGGGGAGCAGCGCGGTCAGGCCCACACCGGCAGCCGTGGCAGCCGCCGCGTAAGCGTTTAGACGGCGTTCGGTTTTGGGAGTCAATGTGGCGATGTCTCTGGGTGAGCTCTTCTGGCGGGACACGATTTAGCTCCTTAAACAGGGTAAAAAGCGGGCAAGATTATGTGCCAAAAAGGTATGCCGCGCAACCGCATTCTTACGCCTAACCCCTAGGCTGGCCGGACCGTTCACCCGGGATATTCGTCACTTCCCCGGACCAGGCATCTCGGCACGAAAAAAGAAATAACGACCACAGTGTTTGAATGAATTCGCACTCCCGTCGACCTAAGGCACGACTTTGAACACGGTGCCGTCACCATCCAGTCGCCGCCGGAACAGGTAGCGCCGCGCACACGATCAAGACACACTACTCCGGAGACTCAAACTTCAGCCCAAACCACGCGAAACCTATATCTCAAATCGTGAACTGACCCTGGCAATCCGTGGTTCTGATGTAGCGGCTCGGTTGTTTACCCCCAACCACATGGACTTGACAGCCGAGAAACCGGTCTGATATTCATTATGTACCAATGAAGGCTCGTACCTGGGCCTGCAGCATCTCTTCCCCTCGCTCTACCTGTACGCAAGGAGGTCTCGCGCAATGGTTCCCTCCACTAGCGGTTTCTCGTCCTCGTAGCTTTCTCGGCAATAGCTTTGAGTCTCGCCCACGCCAGGGGCTTCATGCCAGCGGTCGATTACACCGTCGGCAGCGCCCCAGTGTCCATGGCTGCAGCCGATTTCAATGGAGACCGAAGACCCGATCTCGCGGTCGTGAACGAGAAGGACGGTACGGTCAGTTTGCTTCTGGGCAGAGGAGATGGGACCTTCCGACGTGCCAAGACCTTCGTTGTTGGCAATGGTCCGTCGGGTATTGCTGCGGCGGATTTCAATGGGGATGGCAGGCCCGATCTGGTAGTCACAAACGCTGGCGACAACACACTCAACATCCTCGTGAACAATGGCCACGGGGGTTTCGATGTGGCTCCGCCTATTCCCTCCGGGGGCATAGAACCGCTTGCCGTAGCAGCACTGGACCTGAACGGCGATGGCGTCCTGATATAGCAGCAGTAAATGCTTCCAGTGACGACCCAACCCAGGCCGGCGTGAGCATCTTAATAGGCAAAGGTGATGGCACCTTCCGTGACGGGGTTCTTTACCATGCGGGTTTGGTTCCTGTTCGGATTGCGACCGGAGACCTGAATAGCGATGGCGTTGTGGATCTGGCGATTGCCAATTTCGGAGGTGGTGTCAGTATCCTGCTGGGCAACGGGGACGGCACCTTCCAGCCGGCGACGATCTTCGATTCCGATAACGGCCTTCAAGGTATAGCCTGTGGCGACTTCAATAGCAATGGAATCTTAGATCTGGTTATCGTCGATTTTGTTCAGAATGTAAGCGTCATGTTAGGAAACGGAGACGGCAGCTTCCAGAATCCCGTCGACTACGCGGCGGGTTACGCGCCGGACTCCGTCGCCATTGCTGATATCAACGGCGACGGCAAAGCGGATTTGGCCGTCAGTATGGCTAGCAGGCAGGGCTTGGGAAAGGTGAGGGTGCTGCTCGGCAACGGCGACGGTACGTTCCGAACAAAGTGGCACGTTCTGACTGCCCCAGGTCCGTTATCAATCGTAGCGGCGGACTTCAATCGTGACCATGCTCCGGACTTGGTTACTACGGGCTCCAACGGCAACACTGTATCGGTGCTGATGAACTCTGGCGGAACGCATGTCAGCGATTCCAGCTCGGCGAATCCCTCCCAGTTTGGCCAGCCGGTTACGTTCACGGTAACGGTCAAGCCCAGTTTCCCGTCAATTGGTGCTCCAACCGGCCTCGTCAACTTCTATGACGGTGCCACGCTATTGGGGAAAGTGCCGCTCGACGATAAGGGCCAAGCCAGCCTGACCACGTCTGATCTGACCGTAGGTACGCACACGATTAGGGCACACTACTCCGGAGACTCAAACTTCAACCCAAACCACGCGAAACCTATATCTCAAGTCGTAAACTGATTCCGGTAATCCGTGGGTCCGATGTAGCGGCTCAATACGCTGCCACCGGTCTACGTGCCGAGTTTGATCGGCGATCCAGTTCCCGTCAATGTTTTTGCAGCCGTTATCTGAGAGTAGCTTCTCGAAGTGGCCTTTATGTTCCGCCTACATTATTGTCATCCCAGGGTCGGTTGCGCATGCCGGTCATTAGGTAGCGGCAACTTACTCCACGACCTGAAGTATTGGCTTCGCGTGGTTCGAGTTGAAGTTTGAGTCTCCGGAGTAGTGGGTTCGAATAGAGTGCGTCCCGACGGTCAGGCCGGACGTGGTGAAACTGGCTTGGCCGGTGTTGTCCAGAGGCACTTTCGCCAGCAGGGTGGCGCCATCGTAAAAGTTAATTAGGCCGGTCGGAGTGCCCACGGACGGGAAGCTGGGAGTAACAGTCGCGGTGAAAGTGACAGGCTGGCCAAACTGGGATGGGTTGGAAGAACTGACATCGCTGACTAACGTGCCGCCAGAGTTCATCAGCACGGACACGGTGGTGCCTTCAAAATTTGTAGTTACCAAGTCCGGCGCGTGGTCACGATTAAAGTCTGCTGCCACGACGGAAGTTGGGTCCAGTCCGACCTCGATATGCCATTTGATTCCGAAAATGCCATTCCCATTGCCGAGCAGAATCTTGACCTTGCCGATGCCTTGCTCGCTTGCGCCACTCACCGCCAAGTCCAAGTTGCCGTTCCCGTTGAAGTCGCCTATCGCGATTGACGTTGGAGAAAGGCCGACGGCATAGTCAACTGGATTCTGGAAAGTGCCGTCCCCGTTCCCCAGCATGACACTTATGTCCCGATTCAATTCTGACACTACCAAGTCAAGCACGCCATCTCCGTTGAAGTCCCCCACGGCTACAAATCCCAGGAAGTTGTCCGAGTCGAAGTTTGTGGCGCCCTGGAAGCTGCCATCCCCGTTCCCGAGCAGGAGACTGACACCGCCACCGAAGTCAGCAACTGCAAGATCAATCTTACCGTCGCCGTTGAAGTCACCGGCGGCAACCGAGTCGGGGGCTAACCCAGCCGGGTAGAGAACCGCCGCCTGGAAGGTGCCGTCGCCGTTTCCCAGGAGGACGCTTACCCCTGAGCGCGTGGGATCGAGCGTCGAAATGTTTACGGCTGCAACATCTATGATTCCATCGCCGTTGAGGTCGAGCGCCGCGACCGAAACAGGTCCGATTCCTCCGGAAAGAATATGTCTCGGCGGATCAAATCCGTGGCCTTTGTTCAGCAGGATGCTGAGTCGGTTACGGCTCGAATCTGCGACCACCAAGTCAGGCCTGCCATCGCCGTTGAAGTCCGCCGCCGCAATCGCGGCAGGATGGCCCCCAGCGGCGAAGTTGTGCGCATGCTGGAAGGTTCCGTCACCGCTGCCAAACAGCACGCTAACCGTATCGTCGTTCTGGTTCGCAACTGCGAGGTCAGGTTTTCCGTCCCCATTAAAGTCAGCCACAACTGCCGAAACGGGATGATCGCCAACAGCGTAATTCACTGCCGGCAGGAAACCTCTGGCGCTCGCAACGCTCAAAGCTGCCGAGGCGACAGCGGCTATCGCAATAAATTTCTGACCGAAGTTAACCACGGGGACCTCCAGAACATGCGCCGGAATCGGAGACCTTCGGGGAGACCTACTGCTGGGTCTTGTCCAGGAACCACACTCCGAGAACTATCACACGCACCACGCTCTTTGTCAACACCGGGCGATTGGGCGATCTTCTGACTCCATGTGACAATCCGGATCGCCCAAGCCCTGCAAAGCTCACGAGTTATGCCAGTGGTCCTGCCAACGTTTAGACAGACTCCAGTAACCAAGAGGTCGAACCCGAACCCAGTTTATCGGACTTAGTGTAAATGTGATGGCCTTTCATCTTGGAACCAGGCGAAGCTCCCGGCCACCGTCTAGCAACACGGTTCCCTACCAGTACCATTCTGAGAGCAGTTCCGAAAGCAGTAGTTGACAATTCCGTTATCAACGACGACAATGCCGTCCAATCCCAGCCCTAGAGAGCCCTTAAGAACACGCCCACCGAAGCTGGCGGGCGGATGTATCCAGGCTTCGATAGCTTGCAGTCTTGGACGAGCGAACCCGGTCAGGCTACGAAAACAAATAGCTGCTTAGTGCGGGACTAAGCGTGTTCCGCACGAGGTCTTTGAACCCCGCGCGGAAATATGAGGAGAAGCATATGAAATTGACTATAAGCCTTCTTGTGCTCTGCACTATCGGGGTTCCACTGTCTTCAGCGGCGCAGGTAGCAGGATTGTCCATCACCGGTCCTAGCCCTTGGATCGATGTTACGAATGCAGTCTATGCCGCCAAGGGAGATGCTCAACTCTCCAATGAACTCGCATTCCCGACGACCTGCTCGGTAAACCTAGGTAGTTTCGATTTGAATTGCACGGCAGGCCAGACCACTTTTGCTGCAACAGACGTCGGCAAGTTCATTGAAGTCCCAACCGCTGGTGCATCAAGCACTCCACCGGCCCCCACCGCAACTCTGCTGACAAGAATCGACAAATTTGTCGATACAACGCACGTAGTTTTACGCGATTCAGCCATACATATGGCGACTCTCGTGACAGTCACTTGGGGAACCGATAATTCGACGCCAGTGCAGAGTGCAATGAACGCCTGCCCCCAAAAAGGGTGCGTTCTGTATTTCCCTGCGGGGAACTATATGTTCGGTTCAGGCGTGTCCATGCCGACCAACACCAGCTTCGAGATTTTGGCCCAAGGAAACTCTGGTAAATGGGAAAAGTCATTCGAGGCTGGTGTACGGTTACTCACAGCGATGCCCATCACCATCATGACTCTTGGCCAGAGCAGCAGCTTAAGCCAGCTTGGTGGATTTCAACTGTGGAACTTTACTTTTCTCGACTCGAGCAGAAATGGCAGTGCGTTGGGAGGCCTGCTCCTGATTCAGACAAGCGAGTCGTTAATCGCAGAAGATAACTTTGAGAACTTCAATGGTCAGCAGGCAGACGGGCTCCCCGGCGTCGTCGCGCTGTCTTATGGAATGAAGTCCGATCCCGGCCAAGGCACCAACAACAATACGATCCTTCTTCATGACAAGGGCAAGGACAACTCGGTTTGGTACGATGCCAGCCTTCCCAATCAGGACGGACCCATCGTGATCGGTGGCGATATTTTCCCAATTAACCACAAGAGTAACGGAGCGTGCTACGGCATTCTCGATTCTGGACCAATCAGGATGTTCGGGACTCATTTTGATGTTTCGACCGGCAGCGACGGCACTGCATGTTACGGTGTGCGAGTCATCGGGGGCCAAGTCTACGGTAAGTTTGAGGCCTCGGATTCGGTCGGGGGCCTGGGAACGGTGTACTGTTGGTGGGCGGTAGCGCCGGCCCAGTGGTGCCCGGAAACGGCAAGATCGTTCGCGACGGAAGTGGTCACGTGACCGTTACCTTCAGCAACAGTGGATTTCAGGTAGGCCAGACAGTAACTCTAGATAACAACGTTCAACCGCCGACATTGCAGGGCAGGTTCACGATTACCAGCTTGTTGTCCGGTAACACTGGATTCACCTACGATCAGGCCGGAGCATTTCAGGCAAATACGGATTCTAGTGGCGCGATCACCGGTACGCTCACCCAAGGCGTGGAAGTGAACGCGATCTTCAACAACGAGCTTACAGCCGTTACAATCAACCCCGGAGCGAGAAACAACAAGATAACAGAATTGGTAAGAGCCCAACCGAACGGAACCGACATCGTGGACAACGGTACGAACGACACGATCGAAATTGTCAACGGCAACCCGACAAATACCAACACGTTCAAGCTCGGCGTGGGACCAACCCCGGTCACCGCTGGCGGCTTCGACATCGGGTCGGCAACGCTGCCGTGGAGAAACGTATTCTTATCGGGAAGCTCCGGATCGCCCGGTACAAACAATTTCGAGATCACCGGAGCATCCACGTCCGGTACGCGGGTGCTCACTCTTCCTAACGCAAACGATACACTCGTTGGTCAGAGCACGTCGGATACGCTTACGAACAAGACCATTGGTTCCGCCGGACTGAAGTTCGCAGGGACCAGCGGAACTACCACCGTGGCGGCCTCCTCAACCGCCTCCGGCACACTCACCTTGCCCGCCACGACGGGCACGCTGGCGACGCAAAGCGGAAGTTGGGCGGCGCAGACGACATGCAGTGGCCTTGCCAGTAGTCCTGCGACGCTGTTCTTGTTTGGGGCCGGAGGCTCGGCAACGACGTGCACGGATACGACCGAAAATCTGTATATGGTGATGCCGAGTGCCGGGACGCTTAGAAACCTGTTTGCATCTGCGAAGACCCACGGCACAAGCAATAACGTATCTTTTACAGTTCGTAAGACCGTTGGGAGCACTACAACCGACACCGCGCTCACCTGCACGATGACAGGAACCTCCTGCAGCGACACGAGCGATTCCGTCAGTGTCAACGCGGGGGATCGCATCAGCATCAAAATGGTCACGCTGTCCACCGAGACCCTGAGGGATGTTAGCGTCACGTTCGAAAAGCAATAGCGCTGGCTCACTGTTCGCGGTCTCGAAGAATGAAAGCGGCGGCACACCACGTTCGGGGATTTGGCAAAGGACAGAAGTCGGCGGTTGCCAAGGTTGGGTGACCTCCCCGAGATTCGCACAATACCGAGTATGGCTTGGCACCCGCGTTTCCCGCTTCTCCTCCGTTGCATTCCACAACACCGCCTTCCCCCGAACCCCAACTCACAACAACCACTTGCGCACCTCACACGCCTCTGTGATAGACTTCCGGGCCATCCGCAGTTTTGTGTTCCGCTGCTGAGGATGGGTGTGTAGTGGGGGGAAAACTTCGATGTTCCTGGAGGTCCGGTAGATGGGCTTGGCTCTGCTTGCCCTCATTTGGCTGATTACGTTTGTTAGCACCTACTTCTTCGTAGCCAAAACCTGGTGGCTTTTGCCCGGCGCTTCCGCGCTGGCCCCGATCATTGATCGCCAGTTCAACACCACCTACATCATTATGGGCGTGGTCTTTGTGGCCGCCCAGGTGAGCCTGGGGCTGTTTGCCTGGATGTATCGGGATCGCGGAACCGCAACCAAGGTCAACTACTCCCACGGCAACACCACCATGGAGATCGTCTGGACCTCGCTGACCGCCGTCCTCTTTATTGGCCTGAACCTGGTGGGCAGCCCGATCTGGGCGGCCGAGCGCTTTGCCCCGGCCGCACCGGATTCCGTCAAGGTCGAGGTCACCGGCATGCAGTTTGCCTGGTACTTCCGCTATCCCGGCAAGGACGAGAAATACGGCGCCACGGACCCCAAGCTGATGGACCCATCGTCGGGCAACGAAGCGGCGATTGGGCTGGATACCTCGGATGCCGCGTCAAAAGATGACGTGGTCACAGGAACCATGTTTATCCCGGTAAACCGCCAGGTGGATCTCACCCTGAAAGCCGTGGACGTAATCCATAGCTTCTTCGTTCCCGCGTTTCGATTCAAACAGGACGCCGTGCCGGGGCTGGCGATCCACATGCATTTCACTCCCACCGCGCTGGGCGATTACGAGATCGCCTGCGCCGAATTGTGCGGCCTGGGACACTACAAAATGCACGGCATGGTGAAAGTGGTCAGCCAGGCGGACTTTGACAGCTGGCTGGCAGCACGGGAGGCGGAGAAACAGTAAATGGCTACCCACGCGCCTATTCATGCGCACGCGGCTCCACAGGGCTTCATCCGGAAATACGTCTTCAGTCTGGACCACAAAGTCATCGGGGTGCAGTACTACTTCCTGGCACTGGTAGCGGTGTTTGTCGGGATGTTCCTGTCGCTGCTGATGCGGATTCACCTGATCTGGCCCACGGCTTCGATTCCCTTCTTTGGCGACATCAAGCCGGAGACTTACCTCACTCTGCTCACCATGCACGGCACCATCATGGTGTTCTTCGTGCTGACCACGGCGCCGCAGAGCGGATTTGGCAATTACTTCTTGCCGATTCAGATCGGGGCGCCGGATATGGCGTTCCCCGTCCTGAACATGCTTTCGTTCTGGACCACGTTTGTGGCCTTCGTAGTGATGATTGCGGCTTTCTTTGTGACCGGCGGCGCTCCTCTGCACGGCTGGACCGGATACGCGCCGCTGAGTGCGCTGCCGAGCGCGGGTCCGGGCGAACAGCTGGGCGCGGATTTGTGGATCACCAGCATCGCGATTTTCTGTGTCGCTTCGTTGATGGGCGCTCTGAATTTCATCACCACGATTCTCGACTTGCGCGCTAAAGGCATGAAGCTCATGCGCATGCCGCTGACCTGCTGGGCATGGTTTGTGACCGCGATTCTGGGATTGCTGGCGTTCGGCGTGCTCCTCTCGGCTGGAATCCTGCTGCTCCTCGATCGTAACCTTGGCACCAGCTTTTACGTTCCTCTGGTGGTGGTAAACGGCCAGATCATGGGCCACAAGGGTGGCTCGCCTCTGCTCTGGCAGCACCTGTTCTGGTTCTTCGGGCATCCCGAGGTGTACATCGCGATTCTGCCGGGCATGGGCGTAGCTTCGCAGCTGCTCTCGACCTTCTCGCGCAAGCCGATCTTCGGCTACCGGGCGATGGTCTACGCCATCCTGGCGATCGGCATCCTGGGATTCGTGGTATGGGGCCACCACATGTTCATGAGCGGCATGAGCCCCTACTCCGCGTTCGCCTTCTCGGTGATGACCATGGCGATCGGCGTACCCTCGGCGATCAAAACCTTTAACTGGCTGGGGACGATGTATCGAGGGCGCATCCGCTTCCAGAGCCCGATGCTCTATGCCATCGGCTTCGTCTCGTTATTTGTTTCCGGGGGATTGAGCGGCCCCTTCCTCGCTCAACCGACTCTCGACATTCAGCTTCACGATACCTATTTCGTGGTCGGACACTTCCACCTGATCATGGGCGTCGCGGCAATTTTTGGAATGTTCGCCGGCACCGCTTACTGGTTCCCAAAGATGTTCGGGCGCATGATGAACGAGACTTGGGCCCGTGTCCATTTCTTCATCACCCTGGCCGGCACCTACGCCATTTTTATGCCGATGCATTACCTCGGCATGGCGGGCCAGACGCGCCGCTATTCGCAGTTCACGGAAGTCGCGTATCAGACCAAGCTGATCCCGCTGCAGACCTTCATGACCTATGCCGCCTTTGTCACCATCGGGGCGCAGCTGATTTTCGTCATCAACCTTTTCTGGAGCATGAAAAAGGGTGCCAAAGCCGGCGACAACCCTTGGGAATCAACCACGCTTGAGTGGACGATTCCGTCGCCGCCTCCGCATGACAATTTTGGCGGGCACATTCCGGTGGTCAATCACGGGCCATACGAATACAGCGTGCCCGGCGCACCTCGCGATTACGTGATGCAGACTGATCCACCCATGGCTGGAGTGCATCCAAGCTAGCCTATGGCAAGCTTCGAATCCAGCATCGACCTGAAGATGCCGCAGGCTGGCCACGGCGGGGGCAGCGCTCCGCCTCTGGTCGGCGGCGGCGACAATGACAATCATGGCGACGGCGGCCTTCCGGACTACAACGGGCGGCTGCGCCGGGCGAGGCTTGGCATCGCCGTGGCCCTGCCGACGTTCATCATGGTATTTATCGCCATGACCAGCGCCCTGGTGGTGCGGCGCGGGCTGCCCACCTTCGACGACCGCACGGCGACCTATGTTCGCGACTGGCTGCAGGTGACCCTGCCGCTTCCACTGCTGCTGATAAACACCCTGATTTTGCTGTTGAGCACCGTCACCATGGAATTAGCGCGCCGGCAAATTACGCGACAGGCAGCGCTAGCCCCGGT